>JAABUP010000924.1_pt1 | contig 63036 bp, 102 predicted proteins | sample 5559201 | NCBI WGS metagenome assembly JAABUP01 (sample SAMN10711887, study PRJNA513373) | rock metagenome | isolation source: Antarctica rocks | place: Antarctica
GGGATTTTTGCGGGAGGCAAGTCTAGAATGGGGTCCAGGGGGGGAAGGGGGGGGGGGGGGAGGTTTGCAGGATGTGCTGACACTATCTGGAGTGGTGCACCACTGTCAAGCTTGGATTTGGGACACTTGCAGTCACAATGAAGATGAGCAAGCTGTGTAGGCCCAGAGGGCTTGAATCATCATTCATGGCCTCATGTTATGACGGTTATAAGTCACACAGCAGGCATAGACTCCACAGGATGCAACAAGACCAGATCCATATGAACGCAGGTTGAGGCAGAAAACACATACAATAAGCAGATCAAGCCACAGATGTGGGTCTTACAGGGTAGAAGAAGTGCAGGTCCACTTGGAGCGTGATCATGGCACCAGACTCGTCCGGAGTCTCAATCTTGCAGCCAGCTCCCCGCACTGCTGCCTCATCTGCACGAGGCTTGGTGGTGAGATGGAAGCCCACCAATGACCTAGAGTCAGGCCCCCCAGCCTTTGCAGCAGCCAACCTAGTGCTGATGGATGACACTCTGCCTCTGTCACTGTAGCTAGTGATCATGTTTGGCTCCTGCATGCACCATATGTCCATAAGAAAGCAAGTCAACATGTGCTTTGCATTATTGTATCTGCATCCACAATTATGAGAACGCTTAGATGGTGCAGATCTGCACTAAGAGGCAATGCAAAGGACTGGTGCTTGTGAAGTATATGCACAACAAGCAGGTAATATGTGTCACGTCAGCAGCATGAGCAGCTGCTGCTGCATGACCACATGTACTCAACAATCAGGCAACATGTGTCATGTTGGCAGCATCAGCAGCTGCTGCATAACCACATGAGAGCACTTTGCTCACTGTAGACTCCGCCAGCTTGTGGTGGGCGTCATCTGAGCTGGCTACTCCAGTCCAGGTCAGCTTCTGCTGCGGCCAGGTGGAGCTGTTTGTCTCATACGCCCACACAGAGCTGGTCTTGTCCTCAGGGCTGTACTGCCAGATCGGCAGCCACACATTCACTGTCTGCAGGCCGGAGCTCTGCAGGATGTTGCGCTTGGCTGTGCCCTTTGTGCCCGCCGAGCGCTCACTTCTGACCACAAAGGCAGTTGAGGTGGCAGCATTGCCTGATGGACACGCAGCAGACATGCCTGCACCGGTGTGACACCAATCTGCAGGCAGCATTCAAGCTTCACGCTGTACATAATCCGTCCGTTATTGATTGATTGATTGAGCACATGTCTTCCCCCTGGGTCAGGCACATACACCCCTGGGTGGGTATGCACAAGCAGGCATGCTACAGGCGTGAACAGACATAAACATGGGCATCTTTGCTTGTGGGCTGATCAGGCTAATGATGACTACACCTGACTGATTTGCGTATGCCCACAAATGCGCCATGCAGCTTCTGGGACTACACGCAGCACTGCCCCTTGCAAGCTGTACGAGGTAGGCTATGCTGATGTTTGTTATCACAGTTTATCAGGTACTTAACATCTACATTCCTTAAGTTCTTTTGAGCCATTTGTGACTCATCAGACATCCTAGCGTGAAGCACATGTTCCAAGCTAGTGACGCTTTGACCACTGCACACTTGGCATGAGACACAGCTTCCAACGAGCAAAGCGTAAAGACTTACATAGCGAGTCGTTCGCGTTGAAGTTGGCACCCATGACAGCTCTAGCCATCTCCAGCACCTTTTTGGAGGTGGGCAAGTCCAGGTCCGGCGTGGTGTTGACTGGTGCTTGCATCTGCATCTGGGTGGCTGAATTTGCCACAAGGGACGTGTAGGTGTGATAGAAGCCCTGCCTGCTGATGGTCAGCACATGTGAGACTTGCCCAGCAGCATCGTAGCGGGCAATTGCCCTGATGCTCTTCCTCTGTGCTACTACCAGCCAGCTCCAAACACCGCCAACATCCCAGATGGCATAGCAGCACAGGTAGATGTACATTGCCTGCGATAGCTCACAAGCGTGTTCAGTGTTCCTGTATTGTGGCATGTGCCTTATAGTCACAGTGGACATGACTGCGACAGCTCACAAACTCCCTGATGTTGCACTTTGCCAGTAGGTATTTTGATGCCCCTCAACTTATCGAAGTGCTAGTCAGTCAATAGGGGTCACACAAACACATTTGCTGCTGTCAAGAGTTTTTGGGGGGAAAATTGTCCCTAGTGACACTCTGCCTGCAGTCAGGTTGCTGAACACTTTGTGCCAAAACACTTCAGCCATGATGATCTACCAGCACCAATGTAACTTGTTTCTGAATGTTTCTCACAGGATGCCAAGACACGTGTCTCATGCCAAACCTGAGCTATTGCCATGCGTTTTGCAGAAAGCTGGCTCCAGAAACAGACAGTGAGTCAAAGTCTTTGATTTGCTAGACTTTGCAGAAATTTGTACCAAAGTATGGAGGCTGGATTTGTCATAGCTTGCAGCAACACATGCAGCAGAAGCATGTTTCATGCAAGGGAATACCTGAGAACCGCCATCGATGATTGTTGATAAAATGCAGCAGCAGGTTGAAGTAGCCTCCCACAACCAAAAAGGCACAGAAGAAGGACCAGAACAACCACCTGCAAACACACACTCAGCTAAGATGCACCAAAAGCATGACAGCAGTGATGTGTATACTGGATCAGCTTGGGAACCAAAGCTGCCTGAATCAGATGCACACACCATAAGACAACACAGAATGCCACACAGCAGCTGCGCTGGGTGGTGCAGCTCGCCATAAGCAGTCACAAGTATGTTGCTTCACGACAAAAAGTTGTCATTTCACACCACAACATTGTCATCTCACAACACAAGATTGTTATTCCATACCATGACAGGCAGGACCTGGAGCTCATCTTACCTTCTGAGGTCATCAGACAGGTTGCCGTTATCATAGAGGGAGAACCCCACAAGGGTGAGAGGCACAAAGTACATAATGAAGGGAATCAGCCAGAAGACTCCATTTCCAACAGATGTGGAGAAGCCCGTCATGTTGTCAGCCACCTTGGTGTCATGCTGCTCATCTCGGGTCGGGGCTTCCATGTTGTCAACATCATCTTGCTCCAGGTCATAGATGCCTTTGCCTGGTGGCAAAGCCTCCACAAGGCTTTCACCATCACCTGCAGACAGGGTACAGCTAATCGTGGGGATCTGCAATGCCGATACTCAAACTGCAGATGGACATAGGAACAGACAGATGTTATGGCGAACAGATGGCAAACAGACAGACACACAATCAGGCTGATGCATTGCTTGTAGGTGCTGTTGCATACTATCGCACTATACTCAGGTGTCATCTGAAACTGCAGACACCAATGAGAAGCACTCTTACATCGCATGTCTTGGTAGCGGTTCCACAGGATTCTGCCCAGCCTGAACTTAGTCATGCCATACCAGTTCTCAGTCTCATTGCCAATGCCCTGTTGAAAGTGCAGCACACAAGTCAGCACTGTGAGCAGGCATCACAGCACATCACAAAGGTAATGACCTTACAAGCACAGGTGTGCAGCAGCAGATCAGCATAAGATCATTACTGTCTGACATTCCAAGACTCTGGTAAACCGGATCAGCAGACCATGCAAAAATACAGACAAGCGCATGACATCCAGCAGCAGACGCCACATACAACTGGTGCTGAGTCATATCGCAGGAGTGAGATGACCACTATCACAGCAGGTGTCACACTGTTTAGCGTGGATGTAGTGTTGGTGACTGCTCACCATGTGCTCCAGGTAGACAACCATGATGTTGCTGTCTGACAGGAACTCCTTGGGGCCGTGTTCACTGAGGCCCACTGCCGCATGTAGCAAGGAGTGCAGCGTCAGCTCAAGGCTGCACCTTTGGACCTGCACCAAGGCAACTGTGCTGAGACAGGAGGTGTCTTGACAGCAATGCGGCTATGTCTACCATTGGCTGTCTGGCTGCATGCTGTCATGCATGTGCTCACATTTGGGTAGGCAAACTCCCCATTTGTTGACACTTCTGGACCATCTGCAGCTTTGTTGATGTGCAGTTAGAAGCCAAAGGACTGGCCACAGCTTGGCAATGTTGCCAGCTCATGGCAAACGCAGACAAAAGGAGAGTATTGACCTACAGGGACAGCAAATACAGCAGCACAAGAAGGACTGGGCCAACCTGTCTGAGCACAGAGAGTGTGCCAGTAGTGCAGCACTTGGTCTGCTGCATCCAGGCACAGACACGGTCCACCACCTCTGAGACAGTGAGCACCTGAAGAACATGAGGATGTGAATCAGTCTCAGACTTGCAGTGTGGTAGAAACTGCAAAGCGTGTCAGCTACTATTTGCGTGAAGAAAAGGGCTTGGTGCATTTAGCAATTCTGTGCGCTGTGGTAGGGACTCTGAACAGTCATGCAAATCATCTTCATTTCTATACGTGAATGACAACAGCAGAGACAGCTCACACTGCTTTGGAGGCTCAGCAGACTTTTGTTGAGAGCTGCAGGCCAGATGATGCTATTAGCCATTGGCACCTACCTGAGTGGCAGTCTTTGGTGGTGTATCAGCACCAGCTCTGGGAGCATCAGCAGCTCCTGGGATGTGAGTCTCAGCAGGCAGTCTCCTGTTGATGCTGTTCTTGTGGATGGCAGTTGATATGATGGTCCTCCATGACTCATGTGTGGCTGACAACCAGGCTGAGTCAATGCTGTAATCAAAGCAGCGGTGTTGCAAGGCCTCTGCCAGCACGCCAGTCAATGCCTGTTGCACTGTTGAGTCAGCCTGCTTGTCAGCATATTGACGGCTGAAAGCTTGTGCTCCACTAGGTGCTTGAGCACTAGGGGATGCAGAGCCATCCTGGATGGCAAGCCTCCTTGAAGAAGATCCCTGCCTTGGTGAAAGAGAGGAAGACGCCTGCCGGCTTGGTGCAGAGACAAGTCCACCACTTGCGCCGTTTGCTGCCAATCTGCCCAAGGCCTGAAGGAAAAAGGGCAATACAGATGTGAGGCTGCACCACAGATGGTTGCGTACAGGATAGATTACAGAGGCAGAGCTGCAGAGGCAGAGCTGAACAGCATAACTACTGGCATGCAGTCACACAATGCCTGTGTCTGTGGCTGCAGGCATAACCTGCTGTATGAAAGGAACTGGGTGCTTCACTGAGCTGCATCTTGCCCAGCACATGTGCAACATGCAACTAAAAAGCGAAAACGTTGACCTGTAGCAGGTCAACCGGTTTGGTCTCTTCAATCTCTTGGTGTAGTCGACCAGGCACAGAGGTATGCTCTTCTGATGCCTTGCCGACCAACAGCTCACCAACGAGACAAGCCTCAATGGAGCACTCATGAAGGTCGAGCCATGCATGCACAAGCACCTCTGCCACATGCTCACACTTTTCGTCCACAAAGAAGACAAAGTCGACCGGACCTTTCTTTGGGGAGAAGACTCTTGGAGTACCTGAACCGGAGGCGATAACGTCCTGCGGCACAGAGCTTGTGGTGTCAGCTTCTGATCGCCGTACGTCGACAAGAACTGATCATCGACGTACGAAGTGGCTTGACACACCTCGAATCAGCACACGGCCGAATCTTCGAAAGCAGGAGGGCACAAGCTAGCGCGCACAAATCGGATCAAGCAGCGATCGTAATTGCGCTGCGACAACAAGTTGCAAACATCTAACCTTGTGTTGAGAAATTGCTCCCCACATCCGCATGCGAGTTCCCATGTACTTCTCGCTCACAAGGGCAGGTCGAGGGCATATGACCGTCGCCATCCTGCCGCTGCTTACGACTTGCGCGAGCTTCTGAAGCAGCGAGGCCAGAGTGCTGTTGCTCTGCCACAATGCGCTGCCCCGCGTGTCTGTGCCTGCAACAGCGTACAAAGCGTAAAGATCATTCCTCAGACACTACACACAAATCACAGATGAGGTTGCGGTACTTGGTTGCTAATGCAGATCAAGTTCTTGTTTGGTACAAACTTGATCACAAGCTTTTGCCTTGCTGATGATTCCTCACAGTGAACAAGCATGTACAGCTACTGAGCTGAATCAGCTGATTGCATCATGACAGCGACATCAAATGACCCTGCCATTTGAATACACAGCCTATGCAAATGACCTACAACTCAAACTCCAGCCTTACCTGGCAGCAGCGAGGCTCCATCGCCTGAGTTGATTGCGGAGGACGCCTTCTGGAGGCAGCCCACAAGGTACTTCCTAGAGGCATGATCAGCAGCGTCTGAGGGCATAACCAAGTTCTCTGACGGCTCGTCTATGTGCAACACTGGCCACAGTCGCTTGTTGTAGCCACTGCTCAGCTTGTACAGAACCTCCTCTGTAGCTGCTGGCCGAGCCTTGGTTCGTAGCGTTTGTGAACTGACCATCACATCACAAGTACCAAAAGCTGATGTTTGGCTATGCTGAGCATGCATCAGCAGAGCCCCAAGCTCTGTGAATTGCCTTGCACCCTCACGCTCTGATGCTCCAGTTGCTTGGAACGTGCTGAACAACTTGCTGCCAGGGACTGGAGCCCTGGAGTTCTTGCCTGGTATGCCGGTGTTAGACATGCACTCAATTGAAGGGGCCAGATCTTTCACAAACTCATTCCACTTCCTGCACAACAGAGTGTATCAGCATTGCCTCTGCAACAAAACCTCGAGTAAGCTGCTGTTTTGCTAGCTCTGTGGTAAGGCAACAGCTTTCTGTAACAAATGCCAATCAACTGCACACTTGGTCGTGACTCATCAACCAACAGGTAATGAAGTTACACAGGCTACCATTGCATGGCCACAGAGCATCACCACGCTTGTAGCCTCAACCACATGCATGCACCAAAGTAGGTGGATTACCTATCTGCGTCACCGCTCTGGAAAGGCAGTCTGTATATCTGCTCCCCAGGCTCTTGACCCTTGCGCAACACGGGCCCACAGTGCAGCCCATATAACTTGTCCAAGCTGCTGGACCTGAACACTATGCACAAGCACAAACAAAGTCACGATGACAGCAGACATGGCTGAAGCAGCTGAGAGCTCTTATAGGCAGTGGCTTGTTGATGCTCTGATTCCAAGTTCATACCCCAAAGAGCCAGGCTCACTGTGTAGACTGCCCTAACTAGGACTCTAAGTCTTGTTAGCAGTAACAGAATGGCAATGTCTCACCGTCGAAAGCATCCAGGACTTCATCTTTGTTTGCGCCTCCGATGACCATGCCAGTCATTGACCCAATTCGCTCGACCCTCTCAGGATCAGCATTGATAGAAGTGGCTACCACTCCTGGGAAGGCCCCAGTAGCAGAGCCGTGCTGGTGGTAAACCGCAGGGGGACTCTCACTTGTGGGCAAGGCCCATCGTGTCCAACTCCATAATCCCTGAGATAGCCACAATCAATGGAAGGTATAGCCTCATGTACCTTTGATACCACGACACATATGTACCAAATGAGCCCTAGATACTTGTTGGACACAGAATGCTTCATGACGTTCTCGACACAACATGCTTGTAGACCTACAAACATGTATTGAGTTTGGTCAGGCTCACCTGTGTGTGCAAGTGGCCAAGCTCCAGAATGAAAACCTGCAAGGGCACATCACCATACTGCTGAGTCAAGAAAGGAGAGCATCATGCAACACACAAAATCATGTCAGAGAGATAGCAGTTGCAAGACACCGTCTTGCCCTGTCAGCAGCTTGCATCAGACTGCAGTTTTTCTGCAGCTAGTCATGACAAGCAAGTCTGATGGACTATCAAGAACCGTACACTACAGCACACCTGTGCAGCTCCTCAGGCAAACAATCTATATGCGCAAGGTACTTGCACAACAGTGTCAACTGCAATTGTAGTGGGCCCTCCAAGATTCAGTAAAACCCTGACTATCAAGATTGGCAATAGCAACAAGTCAGACGCTTGCGCACCTGTACAATGATGGTCAACCATGAGCTTTCTTGACTGTAGATGCTGTAGTACCCATGTGACACTTGCCTGCACAAGTACACAATACATTCTGCCCATCACTTCCATCATTGCTTGTGTGCCAACAGGACTGCATGACCTGCCTGGGTAGGCAAAGACGCATCTGTTCAAGCAGTACTGCCTCATGCAGTTCTGTCTCAACAAGTATCACATTATGCAGGTTGTCTGGATGGCAATGGTGTCAATAAAGCTGTCAAGCTGTAACTCTGAGCTGACCCGACAGTGTACATGCTGGAACTCCGACAGACAGCACATTGGAGTATTGAGATTGGTGATGACGACGGCAGGGGCACTGACAGGTTTCACCAGACAGACACAGCAAATCACGAGTGGATTGCTACTGGTGGCATTGCTGGTTTCGGTGGTGGTGGTATGAGTGGTGGTGGCGATTGTGGTGGTGATGGTGGTGAGTGGTGGTGCTGGTAGTGGTGGTGGTGGTGGTGAACGGTGGTGGTGCAAGTGGTGGTGTGGTAACGGGGGTAATGACACAATGGCTTTACCTCAAGATGGCTGTGATGGCAAAAGTGAAGGCAGCCACCACAGCCACAAACTTAGCCTGGGTGACTGATCCCTTCATGCCCAGCCAAATAGCAGAAAAGGCTAGCAACACCAAAGCTCCACAATTCCACCCATAGTAGGCCGCAGGCTCTGCGATTACCAGCACACAACTTGGTCAGGTCAGTGAAACTTACAAGGCGTGGTTGGCAGACATGAGTGCAAGATGGTAAGGTTATGGCAACAGCATGACCTGCAGGACCTGCAAACAGATGTTTGCAACTACATAACAAAAGAAGGCGGCTGCAAGCATTGAATGCAGTTTCGCAGCAAATATGAACACACAATGCCACTAGGCAGCGAAGAGGCAAAATTGCAAAGAACCATCTGAATGTCCCTGGCACATATACCAGCAAATTGCTAGTACACAAATGCAAAGCTTAGTATAGACAAGTTAGCAGCAACCAGGCACATATACAAACGTTATGAATATCTAAAGCCTCATAATGAATCACCTCCATATGCGATGAGCTGGAAATGAGCTTCTATGTAGCCCACTCCCACTTGTGCAAAAGCGCCTGCTGCACTAAATGTAAACAGCACTGCCATTGCAGAAGCTGCACTGTATGCTTGCAAGCCGGGTACAGCAGCCTTCTCATCTGAGGAAGTGAGTTTCGCAAACCCAAGCTCAACACATGTGGATGCTGCTGCCACTGCCAACACGCCTCTGCATTGTACCACCAGCATGGATGCTAATGCTTTCGATATTGCGTGCTGCTTGGGCAGAATTGTCACAAAGACATTGGTCTACATGTGAGACTTGGTCAACTTGTGGGCACAACACGGCGTCGACTAGCTTTTATTTGACAAGCTACATATGCCAAACAACTATCAAGAACTCATGCTAAGTATGAGCAGAGATGTAGATGGCACTGCATTGCATACCCAGCAACACACAGAGCCAGGCTTTGAATCCTGATGGGTGATTCAAAGGGGTACAGCGCCAAGACCATCGCCTGGGCTATACACAGGGCTTGCAGTACGCGCAAGAACCCTGGTCTGGAGCTTGCTACAGGCCATCTCCTTAGTGGCCAAATTTCCACCAGACAGGCGATGAACACTGCACAGCAAACAAGCCTTCAATACTCAACTACAACAGAAACTCACTTTCAAAGTATGACTTGAATAATTGAAAACTTTGTCGGAGCTAAGCCTCCTGCGAAACGACAACATGGGATGCCCACCAGCCGGTACAAGCTGAGCTGTGCAGTACGGAAGCCGGTCCCACTCGGGGTGCCAGCCAACCATGTTCGGCGCAAGAACTTCCGCAGCTACTAGCGCCCTCTACCTAGCTTATCAAATCAGAGGGTGCCCTGCAGAACGAAGCAAGACAGATCAGATGTGTTGCGGACGATGAATCGCAAGCTTGACACCCCTGGATCTCTCCGAGATATCGAGAGCAGCGTGAAGCCAGTCAAACCTCTGTGTAGTCGTATGCAAGCACTGACGCGTTCAAAAATTCAGCCATGATGAGCCCCGGTTCTTGTATGCTAGCACTGTCTAAGAAGGAAAGTGGTTCACGTAACTGACCCTACCTTCAAGGCTTCAGCATGTCGCAGTTGCCGATGCACTAGCTGCCCAGGTGACTTCTCTCACCCTGAGCTATACCCATCAAATGTATGATGCTAATATTGGGCTGGCAGAGCCCGGTGTCACTGACGGTCGTGTCAGGTGGTGTGCGCCAATATTTTGTCTGAAATGATCGGTGAGGCCCAATGATGGTTGAAATTGATCGCTTCGGGTTTCAATGTTCCGATCAATTTGCGTAATGCAAATGAATTTCTGACAGGATTCGGGATACCTACACGTCCCTGGGATACTCTCAAGACCTGTCCTGTCCAGCCCACTTCTGATGCTTTAGGACGCTCAGCTTGATTGTGAAACAGTCATGAGCAATGTGAACAGCTGCAAAATAGCGATACCCCTGTACCTGTGGCCAGGGTACGGTCGACTGCCGTGTGCGTGGGAGACAATTCTGACTTCTGCAAAGGAAAACCCCATAGTCGTCGTCAATCCAAACAGCGGGCCCGATTGTAAACCCTACGATGTTTTCAAAGACGCCGTGCAGAAGTGCCAAGCCGCCGGCATCAAAGTCTTAGGCTATGTCAGAACCGAATACTCCAAACGATCCTCGGAAATTGTCCTGAAGGATTTGCAGCTGTACAAGGAGTGGTATAATGTGGATGGGTTCTTTGTTGATGAGATGTATCACTGGGGTGGGCTATGCTGTGTTGTATTGAAGCTGCCTGCAACACACAAATATCGAGGCTGCAACTACACTGTCTTGTGTACTGCAGATGCCGCTCAGGTTGAGTACTATTCCCTGATCAAAGCTGCAGCATCAAAGGGTCAAGCTGTGCAGCCTATACTGGTTCTGAACCCAGGGTGCTCATCGTTCCCTGAGGCTTACTTGGCCCAGGGTGACATATTTGTCACCTTTGAAGAGTCTGCAGACAAATATGCTGCGTATCAGCCTGCATCTTTCATGTCAAAGTACCCAAAAACCAAGTTCTGGCATATGATTCACTCCACCACCTCAGACAAGGCAGCACAAGTGCTGCAGCAGTTTCAGCAGCACCATGCAGGCTGGCTGTATCTTACAGACCTGACACTGGACAATCCCTATAAGGATCTACCAGAAAGCAGTATATGGCAGCTGCAACTGCAGGCTGCTTGACCCACAGCCACGAGATGCCTACAACATACTGTGACGTGACTCAGTCTGTAGCATTCAATACTGTTGCATGAAACGTTTAATTGCTGGAGACTCTGAGTCAAGTCTGTCAGGTAGCTTGAAGACCTAGATGTATCGCATCAGTTGTAATTGTGACATATCACACCAACTGCATCATTGTCTCCTGGAGCCACATCGACGCTCAACACCATCAAAGTTGTTGCACAAGCCTCAATGCTCAGTGTCTGTTTAAGGTAGTAAAATTTCAATTGCATAGAAAAGGATGCTAAGGCTGCTGCGAGCACATACTGCGGCAATGGAAACACATTGCATTGTAGCGTGTCTGAATGTGTTGCAATAAGCTGTGCAAACTTGCAAGCTTGCCTTGACACAATGTTTACAAAAGGACTTGATTCATCAACTGTGTGTTTGGTGAACCACAATCTGAAGCTTATGTCAGTCAAGGCAAAGATATAACGTACTCGCAAGCTGCAGGGACAAGCAGGTCAGTAAATGTAGCTGTCATAGAAGCTGCAGCTGACTAAGTGGTACTAGCATGTTCTAGTATACTCATGAATGGTCTGACTGAGGAGGTTTTCCAAAACTGGTGTCCCTGCAATTACTACGTTGCAACAACTTATCTTCAGCAGGCAACAACACAGAGTAGCCTGGCTAGGCTACCAATGCAAGCATCGCCATTACTCAATACTGCATGGTGGTACCGTGGCTGGCATGACAGGCAGCAACGAACAATTACGCGTAGCCCTTGAGGAGCGCTTAGTGGTAGCTACATCTCATGGCGGGTAGAGTTGTTGAGTTTAATCAAGCAGCGTTACATAGCTGCTGCATCGACACTGGGCATTGCTGACTGGCTGATTGTTAGTGCAGATTTAACGTTGTTGCGTGATATTGTGTTGATCATACCATGCTGACAGCAGGCTTGCATGTGCATGGCCAACATTGCTGGATAAGCAGCATTTCAGAGCCAACTGGCTCAATGTCAGCATAGCAAGCCGGTGGCATTGGGGTTATTGCTGGCACAAATGACTCAATGATCCACATGTGAGACTTCCAAATAACATCAGATAAATTGCAATGCTGCCTTCAGCACTAACGTTCAACACAGTTCCTACACTCAGTGTGGTCGTGATTCCCATTGCACAGCTGATCCATGAAGACTCAGTGGGTCATCTGGAAGCTCATCAGCATCGGTGGGTGTGCAGGCGAGAGTGCCCAAAGCGGGCTTTTGCATGCCTGGTAACACTGCTTTCACTCTTGACATACGCGTCATCATGGATGAGACTAGGCACTGACTTCAAATGCAGACGCTGCATTCCTGAAGGCTTCATCTGCGCTCTCATTGCGTTGCACCAGAATATGGGCTGGCGCAACTGCCTTGAGTTGCCTGCAAGTCACTTTGCTTCAGGAAGCGCTTCTCATCCACAACCTGCCAAACAACTTGCTTGACTGTGGACGGCGGTCACGTTTCACAGCTGCATGTTGTGACAAGTCCCATGAGACATCAAGATGTTAAGTCGCAGTGACACTTCAGGTGTGCAGGCAGTAATACAAATCTTACGTGTTGTATCTGGAGGTGGCCTTGCCAAGGTGCAAGCAGGTGGTGACTAAATTGGCAAGGGTGTCAGCACTCTTAGCATCCTTCTCAAAGGCCTCCATGAGCTGCTGCTCTGCTTCCTCCCATCGCCCCATGCGCATGTTGCACACCGCACTGCCATTCAGCAGGCGAGTCTGCACAGCAAAACAACAACCTTGGTCAAGCTATGCAAGGAATGTGAGGGCCAAGGAAAGTAGCCATGGTATCATTATGTCACGCGCAATCTGCTGGCTGCCTTTCAAGGCTGACGTGGATGTTGCGGCGAGTTTGCAAGGTAACAGCATGGCTTCGGCCCAGTGCGTTGCGCACTCAAACAAATCAGAGCAGCACAGTGTGTTTTTTACAACTGCTGCTCAGCTGTGTCCGCGCGCTCTGTGCACATACAACCTTGCTGTGCTGCAGGCAATGGTGTATGAAGGGATGAATGCAGGGTTTTGGTGAGTTGATGAGTCGGCAAGCGAGCAAGTCGGTGAGCAAGCGAGCAAGTAGGTGAGTGGATGAATGAGTGAGTGGATGAGTGCGTGAGTGAGTGAATGGGTGAGTGCGTGGATGGGTGATTGAGTGAGTAAAGTAAGTGAATATGTGAGCAGGTGTATGAAACACTGGGTGATCAAAAGAGTCAGTGCATGCTTGTCATCTCTTTCCTAATGGACTCTGGGGTGGCATTGCTCACCGTCCAGTTGTACTTGTCTCCCAGCTCTTGGAAAATGAAAAATGCCTCTTCCACTTTTGCTCCACCTAGGTACAGATTCACCCAAGCTGTTGCCAACTGTGTCAGAGTTGAGTCATCATCTGCTGCTGACATAGCCTGCATGTAATCAAGTGACTGTACAGTACAGCTCCAAAAATGGCTTCATGCATAGCAGCAGTGCATGGCCGGCCCTGACCAGAGTGCACAAGAATGCGCTCATGACAAAGGAGCCTTACAAGCATGCACATAGAAGCACACATACACATGCACATAAAGGTCTGACCGAGCAATGCCCAGGAGCACCTTCATTTCCCTTGTGAAGGCCTTGTCATTACACATGCTTGTCGTGTGTGAGCGCTTTTCATGTCAGCGTATCAGTGGTGATGACACCGGGCGGCTGGTCCAGTGAGAGATAGCTGTTGTCTGATGTGTGTGCAGTGCCATGCTGACGAGTGCATGAGAGGGCACGGCATGGTACTCAAACATAGCAGGGGACAGTCTCTTGACATCAGCATCTGTGCACACCTTAACGTGTTCATCTGCTTGCTGTATCCTGTCAATCTTGAGGTACAACTGTACAGCCAAAGCGCGTCTGCAGCAAATGAGTGCTGTTTGGAGCGTCTAGATAGGTTTATTGGGAGCTGAATAGTGTTTCGCCTCAATGTATTCTGAGAAGAACAATGATGAGTCTCACAGTTCTAAGCTAATGCCAGTGTGGCAAGCTCTGAGGGCCTCTACATAATTGTCTTCTGCAGCATAAATCAAGCCAATGACTAACAACACTGTGGCATTGCTCCTGTAGGAAGGTTCTTGTGCCCAGTCTTGGACTGTTGACAATATGGTGTCCTGTATAAGCAAAGATGCAGACAAAATCAACGGTGTACACGAAGCAGGTGCTAAACGCATGACCCTGGAATAGTCTACCTCCTTTAGCGACACTGACAGCATCTGCAAGCAAGCTGACACGGCTACTCTGAAGACCTTACCTTGTCCCCCTTGTTGCCCTGATACTCTGCAAGCAATTTGACTGCTTTCAACGCAGATGCTGATTGTTGGGAGACTTCATTGAGAGCGGGCTGCAGTCACACAAAGTCTGCTACATCCAACTGCTGCCAGTGCGTGTCTCGTCGACGGGGAACACATAAACCCTCGTCAATAGTGCTGCCACTAACCTCATAGCTGCCGAGCTCGATATACGACCTGTATACAAAACAATCACGCTCTACACTGTCTGCTTCAGATAGTCGCTCGAGATCAGCTGCTTCAGCTATAGCTGCTTGGTAAGCTCCAAGATAGAAGTTGTTGCGCAACGTGAACAATAGATCCGGTCCTGACATTCTGCACGGTGGCTGATAGACGAGTGGTCTGCAACTGCTGGCAGTCTGCAACTGCTGGCAGTCTGCTGCCTAGGATGATTGCTGCCAGCAGAGTGCGAAACAGAAGAAGTGTTCCGCCATTTGGAAATCAGTAATCCTGCTCGAACAGTATCGAGACAAAAGTTCTGACTATGCAGCCTCTCGCGAGATGGGTCTCTGTGTTGCCCCTTGCAAAACATGACTGCGAGCACCGTTTATGTCTGCACCTTGACTTGCTTTCTTGTCCTTAGTCCTCGGAATTCGCGGACCCGCCAATTTCGCTCTACCTAGTTTGGCCCGTTCACCTTCGTGACTGAGCACACAGTTGTACGACAGTTCTGATGTTGCACGCTTGCCCGCATAGCCGCAGTATATGAGGGGAACCACAGGAGGCATCTCGTTCAGCGCTGGCGTTTTCAAGTCCGCTGCAGTGTATTTGACGCATGCCGTTTCCTGTCACATCCCGCTCATATCTGCTGCTGGTATGCGGACTTGTCGCGGCCGCTGTCCCGCTCGTAGGTAAACACATTAGCACTTTCCAAAGAGCTGTGGCGCAAAGCGTTAGTTGTGCGCTTGCTGACTTCTGTCACGATCCGTTTCAGGTACCGCTCCTAACTTGGAGGATTGCACCAACCTACTAGAGTATGGCACAATGTACTACGAAGATCTGGATGCTCCGGATCAGCGTGCAGCCCTGATGCGATTTTATCGCAGCACAGGCGGAGCTTACTGGAATGCACAGTTAGTCAGTCAGGCAGAACGCCAGCAGTTCAGCCAGCTAATTATAGAGTTGGAAGAGTCAGGCTATGGCCTGTCGGATCAAAGCCTCAATATCAGCATGTTGTCGACCGATATTGTCAGCGATCTGGCAAACCTGCCTGCTTTGTCAGTGAACTGCGCCTTGCAGCAATGGCTGAGCTTTGGTCAGCTGTTGCTTAAATACCAGTGGGGCAGCAATGTTTCATACTGCTACTGGTATGGGGTTGTCTGCTGCAAGACGTCGGTACGTCACTTGTCACTGTGCTGTATTGCTGCCAAGGTCAAGCCGTCGAGCAACGTGTGGGTATGATGGATCTCACGTCAATTGCATCATCTACGCCAATGCTACTGCAGGGTGATCAGTTGAACCAATATTGTTCAGGACCTCAGTCTGTGGCCTCACTTACATTGCCCAACACAAATTTGACTGGGACCATACCACAAACGTTTTTCAGCTCCATGGTGGATCTGCAGACCTTGATGCTGGATGATAACCTGGTATGCGTCCAACCACATGCCATGCATGTGACGATGTGACAACATGCTGGCAGCAATGACTCACGTTCCTTCAGAAGTCTCTTGTACGGATTGTGAAGGCTCTGCAAGCCGCGCAATCAATGCTTGGACTGTGCTGCTGCAGGGTTTGGTTGGCAGTATTCCCAATCTGGGCAGTCAGATTTCGTCCAAGATCACAAGTGTCAGCTTGCAGAACACCAGCCTTGTGCAATGCAATGCTTCCCATCTGGCAGCTTTGCGTGGCCTTGCAATACCTGGCGAGGTGACTGAATACTCCCACACTGTCCAGAGACATATGTCTGCTCAATGGCACATCAAAATGCACCCAATGCTACAAGCCAAGTCTGAATGGCTCAGTCTGCTGACAGCAACACTCTGTGTACGTTGCAGTGGCTGATGTTTGTTGAGCTGTGACTCAGTACTATGTGACTCAGTTTAGTGTGACATTGTAGCTGTCACTATACAATACATTCTGACGCTACTGTTGATGGCTTGAGAGCACAGAGAAGCAGGCGTAATGCATCCTTCTGATGCAGGTGATCAATGCAGGCATCAGCAGCAAGATGGCAGCAGACAACATGACAGGCTGCTTGCCTGATGTCTGGCAGTTCTGTGGGCTCACATCTGCAGGCGCAAATACCAACCTCATGTGTCCCTCTGTGTCGTATCGCAGGCCAGTGCAACCCATGACCAACAAGCTTTCCCAGGTGGATCATGCTGAGCGTCTTTGTGGTTAGCCCATCATGTTCAAATGCACTACAGGAACAGTGCAACAAGACCATATACAGCTTGGTCATTGTGACTACAGCCAGGACATCCTGCATGCCGCTGGGCTTGTTGATGTCTGACTGCTAGAGAAGGGTTGTTGACAAGCTGCCTATTACCTGCTACATCTTGAGTTTCTGCACATGCTATCACCATAGAGATCACTGCATGTAATCAATCTGCAGCGCTTCGCAAGTGCTTGCAGTCCTTGTCAGGAGTAGGATGCAAATTGAGAGATGCAAGCTTGTGACTGCAGCTGAAAACCTTCCTGGGCATCTTGTCAGACACGGGTAACCTGATGTTGGCCACAACAAACGTCACAGCCACCACTCCAATGCTCAAGGGTCCTTCCCCCAGGGTTGCAGACCCATCTGCACATGTGGGTCCTGAGTCAAACAGCCAGTATATTGATCAACCCCCACCTAGCATATCTGAAGCAATGGGGTGCTCTGAGGGCCCCCCTGGGATGACAGGGGGTCTAGTCAGTCAGGGTCTGAGCCCAGCTGTGCTTCATACGGGCTATGACAACAGCATCTTCAGCTATGTTGGCTGCAGATGCAATGCTGGATATGATAACATATACACTCTAAACAACACAGGTAGGAGCTTGCTCTTGCACTGCGGGTTTGTGCCTAGCATTGCTTGACACAACGCATGCGCATGTGAGATTGCGTTGCTTGCTGTCTGCATGTCACTGTATTTGTGCATAATATCTTGCTTGTGTACAGCACCAGAGAGAAATGTACAAGAGTTACCTTCTGGTCTAAACCTTGACTGAGCACTGTCAAATGATTGCCTTTCATTTTGGCATTTGCACCTGGACGGGCAGTATGCTGTAATAATCACATGTTTGGCACAGCCAGATATGTATGTCCAGGGGATGTAAGCATGGAGTGTATGCCAACAAAAGTTGAGTCTAAGAATCTTGAGAAATATGTTCCACTGGGTTTGGGTCTTGGTCTGCTTGTGGCGGCTCTGGTTCTGCTGCTGGTGTTTTGTGGACGCCAAATTTTGACAGAATTGGCATCTGCCAGGATCAACCGCATCAAGAAGGGGTGAGACATTTTTCTGTCAGACATCTTTCAATAATTGCATTTGTGGCAATCAATTTGGCAAAAGCATGGAATGCAGCAGTCTTGCATTGTCCAAAGTGTCCATTTCAGCTGCAGATGCTGCAGGTCGTCATTCACAAACAAATGTGTGTGGTCATTGCTGGCATGTATTCTTCCTTGTGAAGGGTGTAACATTGGTTGCAGCACTGCATTGCGCTGCTTGACATGCATAAATGCTCTGGACTGCAGACATTGAGCTCATACTGCTGTGGACACAGCTGCCATGCAGGCTCTGCACTCATGGCAGAATATACCTAGCTGATAGCGACTGCGCTTGGTAGCCATGAAAAAGTCGAATGTGGCTGTAGACAATGGCTGTAGACAATGGCTATGGACAATGGCACCGCAGCATCTGCTTGTCATGCGCAGTCATACCCCTGTGTACTGTAACATCTCAATGATGGTCATGACTGTTGTGTGCAGGCACGCGCCTGGTACGCTGCAAGCTAGACTGGCTGAAGAGCTGGGACTGGTACATAAGGAGATTACGCTGGTCATGACTGATGTGCAAGCCTCTTCTAAGCTGTGGGAGTGGTAGGCCTCCTGCAAGTGCTGCATGATGAGCGTTTGTGTGCATCCAAAGGCTGTGTTTCATGGCTGTGCTCACGGCTGTGTCTCATGCTTTTGTCTCATGGCAATGCATCCATAAGCTATGTGTGCATCCAAGGGCTGTCATGATGAGCTGTGTGTGCTCCAGGCACAACACTGCACAGACACAAGCTGCTAGCACAGTGCAATGTATGAAGAGCTAAGCGCTGCATGTGACACCTCCAATAATGTCAAGGGTTTGTGTTAGAGGGGAAAGGTCTGAGGTGCTTCTTTGCAGGAACGAGAAGGTGATGGACCTGGCGTTGGCCATGCATGATGACTGCCTACGTTCTGTGCTGCACAGACACCATGGCTATGAGGTGGATCTTGCACACATCAAGCAAACAATGCTACCTAAGTAGCTTACTCACCTGTTGTCTGACAAGTCTTCATGGGACATGATCTGCTCTGGCATCTGGCAAGGTCACGATTTGGTAGCGGCCCATTGATTGACCTGTTGTGCAACTTTGGTCTTCACAGAAGGCATCACCAGTGGCAAGACAGGATGCTACAGAGTTGTCACAGAGAAAGATTCCCAGCAAAACTGCTGTTGCTGCTGCTCATCGAGGTTCTGCATTTACCACCAGAGAACAGAGAATGTACAGCAACTGGTACTGCCACCATGCATGCATGTGTCCACATCAACAAGAGCCAATGCTCCCTCACGGGGTAAGGCCTTAGCCTTGGCAGGAGTGTAAATTTATGCCGGCAACCATCGGGGTATGCCTTGTAGGCCGACCACGACTAAACTATATGTGTCCACATCAGCACACTCACTCAGGGTGGCCTTGCACAAGTGAGTGTGCTGATGTGGCATACAGTTGCAATCCTTGACACAGTGCAGCTTACGGTCTTGCATCTACTCCTGCCCAGTCTGCACGACAGATGACGTTTGCTTTCACACATAGGTTTCCACAGAGGGAGATGCCTTCACCATGGCCTTCCATGACCCCATTGATGCTATCTCTTGGGCACTGGAGGTGCAGCACAAGTTGCTGTTGCTAGACTGGCCCGATGCGTTGCTGAGTCATGATGACGCCAAGGAGGAGTATCCCCCTGGTGCTGCCCCTCAAAAGGCTGTGATTTTCACAGTTTTGGCCTGAGAGTACGCATGGCTATGCATACTGGGACGCCTGATGCCTTGCAGGTGTGTGATCCTTCATGCTTTGAACTGTGTGCGGTTTGCAGTGAGTACATGGGCACATTTGGGTCGAGATCTGGCTGACATTGTTTGCACAGCGTCTGCATGACGTATATGTATGTATGATGTACATGACAAATGCTTTAGAAGTGGATCATTTTTGTTGCCAGGCATGTGGCTCTGAGGAATACCCTTGTTATTTCAGAAAGGCAAGCACTCAAGGCAGCATATATGTGCTCGTTTTGTCCATGAGTGTACTCATATGGCACACACCAGTGCATGCTGTGACACCCCAGTCCTTGAAGCATATAGGGTGCTGATCATTCAATGTCTGTGCTTCCGGATGCCTGCCAGACTTTTATGACAACAGATGGGTCTTTGGGCTGTTGCCTCAGCAGGCTCCTGTCACAATCGCAAGAAGGCGTAGACTCTTCTTTCTTTTCAACAAATGGGTCTCGTTTCTTGCAAGATATGCTAACAATGGGGAGTTGAATAAGGTGTGTGTTATCACAGGTGCATCATGTGACAAGGCAAGTGGAGTATCGAGGGGATGTGGTGAGCCTGACAGAAGCCTTGGTGGGCTTCCCAGCTGGAGGCCAGGTGCTGCTGAGCGGCTCCACATACCAGAGAGTCTACGGCCGTCTGCACACCGTCAAGTTTGACAACCAGCTGCCTGGGCAGACATCGCATGAAGGTCAGCGCGAGCATGACTGTTCTGTCCTGCATCCAGCAGAAGTGCTTTGTGCTGTGGTCTGTCTGGATAAGATTGTCTAGTTAAGCATCACCGAACATATATGCTGTGGTCATGTCACGACATGTAAGCTGATGCTTGCTGAGCCTTGCACACTTTGCTTGATAGCAAACTGAAGGTGTGCAGTCTTGCAATGATGCTTGCTGACTCCCTGTTGTTGGCTTAGGCACAATGTGAAGCTCTGTTTTCCCATGTTTTGTTGTTGCATTTCCACTGGCAAGCCTTTGCATTGTCAGCATGCATTTGGCTTGTTGTACAGACTGGTGTGTTTGCAGTCCTTCCTTGTCAGCTTCAGCATGCATTCATGTTGTTCACAACCTTGTACAACATTGACTGTGTCTGGTGTAGATGCTGCTGTACCTGCAGTCTCAAGGCCCAGCATCAGCTTCAACACGCGCTTCAACGCTGTCCTGGACCCCACACCATCTGCAGCCTCCAACTTAGACCTAGCAACTGAAGGCTCTCACATTGATCTGCTACTGAGGACCAACAGTGCCGCCACCGCAGTTAGCATTCTGCAGCAGTCAGACAGCCTCAACTCGCCTACAGCATCACACGCTGGTGTTGACAGCAGTGCTTGGACATCAGATGCTCCGGCAAACCCAGAGACGCTCTTGATGCAATGGGTGAGGGGGGTCGGTGAGGCGCCTGGGAGGGTCTGGAGGTGTGTGGGAAGGCTGGGGATGCAGCTGATGCCGTGTGTGTTCAGGAAGCAAGTGGCTGAAGTGAAGCGTGAAGGCTCATTCTTCCGTAAGTCAGTCATGTCTCTGTATGCATTCCATGATTGCATGGGGTGCTGATGCACGACCCATGTTGTACTTGCCAGCCGACCAAGGGCATTTTGGTTGCCCTGTCTGTTGTGTTGGTGATGCTGCTTTGATTTGCAAGACACTGTGCCATCAGCTGTCATGGATCACAGCACATGCTGGGGTTGCTAGCAGCAGCATTTGAGCTGATCAGCTTCTGTGGGGTCAGCTGTTCATGGGGGTATCCACATCCTGCAGATTGGTTCCATGAAGCTGCACCCAAGGATGCTGACTTTCCCAACCCTGAACAGCACATTCAAGGTGTGGCACCTGGGCAAGCTCAACACAATGCATTTTGCAAAGCGCATCATGGCTCCATCATACATTTGCATTTAAGCACCCAAGACAGGTATGGATCTGCTCAGTGTGGCCACTCCTGCTGAGGCACGTTTTGCTGGCACAGCCACATCAAATCATGCCCTGACGAGCAAACCTCATCCCGTATGAACAGAATGCTTAATGCCCACAACGTGATCATGCCTGTTTGACTGAAAGCTGCCTGCACAAAGAAAGGATGCAACCAGGAGTGGCCGTGCAGGTTGCGCCCACTTTTGGTGATGCTCCTGGTGTAGGAAACAGCAAACTGCCGGTGGTTCAGATGCGATTGCCCACCAGCAAGCATCCAGCCTTCCACCCTCAGCCAGCGTTTGCTGTTGACCATGTACTTACCATGCAGCGAATCTGCACTTTGTTTTGCCACTCACATGCAAACAGCACCTCCATGTGAATGGGACCAGTCCGGCAATGTCAAAGTCTTGCTGAACAGGCAAACCCTCATAACCTGATGTGTCCAGCCACATCACGAGCTGGTCCTGATGTATTTCAAGAACACATACTTCCAATCATGCACAGCCATCCTGCCTTGTGTGTCTGTGATGCCATACCGCCTATGCCAGATGTTTGGTGCACCTTGTAGGTAAAGTGCGTTTAAATCACCCTTCCAAGACCCACCACCTGAGGACACATCTTGGTTTTTGCAGGTGTCATGCAGGCATGCAAGAGGAAGAGTGCCTGCAGAGGGTCAGAGGGGGCGTCGATCTTGTCTTAGACACGACCTTCTGCCAGCCACAGTATGCCTTTCCCAGGCAAGAAGAGGTATAACACTCAGTCTTGAAACTGCCGGACTTGTTTGAACAGCTGTCAAGCTCAAGACCTGTCAACATCCTGATGTTCTGAGTTGCGTTGCCTTGCTTGTTGACCTGTGAAGTGCATCAACAGATGGTTTTGGATTAGGCAGCACTGTGTGACAACAAAGCAAGCTGAGCGTGACAATTTTTCGATTCCTCGATCGATACTTCTTGTGGATTTTGTTATTTGAGTTTGCTACTAAAGCGAGAGCTCAGCACTCCATGTATCGACACAACAATGATGCTGAGCTTCTGCATGCAATCTCAAGTCACGAGTGTTCCTCAGCATCAAATGCAACGCCTCTGGCTGGTAACGCTGCAAATGAATGATCACTGTCATGTAAAGGTTTCCTGGTAAGCCATAGTATGCCTGCAAACCACACAATTGGCCTCTCAGAACAGCTGCAGAAGCTGATCAGATAAGTTGATAGCTACAGGTGCTGAGCTTTGTGTTGGACGCGGTGAGAGCAGAGGCATTCAATGAGAAGCGCACACTGTTCCTGTTTGGCTCATACACCATTGGGAAGGAGAAGCTGTTCCTGGAGGTGGCCCGCACCATTAAGCAGAAGGTACACTGCTGCCGTGATGGGTTTCTTGTTTGTGCGCTGCCATCTGGTTGACAAGTTTGCTTCGTGCAGGGCTGCTTTTTGTTGCTTGATGCATTGCTCAAACCCCTGTACATGGTGACTGCAATTCGCAAGCTGGGCTCTTGCCTTCTTGGATGATTGTGACATGAGTAATTAAAGGCAGTGTAAGCGCTTCACAATGCCCTTAGCTGTGCTGGCACTGTGAGGTTATGCTTATGGGCTGTTGCCGCTGTCCTTGCTGCGGTTGCCGGTACTGTCACAACGCAGCTGCTGGAACAGGTTGTCCAATTTGCAATCAGCTGTCTCAACCAGATCAGATGTGCAAACAGCAATGCCCTTGACAGGACGCATCAATAGCTACAGCATTGCTGTGGACAGGCGCACTTGAGCAAGGCTTCAATGCCTTTAATATTTTCCTGAAAAACATTGAGCTGTCTCATCACACTACCTTTCTCAGGAAGTCCAACCCAAAGACACTTTGCAAAGAGTGTGGCTCGATACCTGCAAGGAGTTGCAATAGTTCTTTTTTTAGGGTTTTTCTTTGTCACAACCTCTGGCGAGCTTGCAGCAGTCCAATTTACCTGCTGAGAGCCCAAAGCCAGCAAGCAGCAGCTACACCGACTCCAAATTATGCTGTGTACCTGCAATGCAACGTCAAAGTACGCAATGTACCTTTGATGCAATTTCAGACAATCGTTCAGCAGACTCCTGCCGCTGTGTGCAGATGTATGTCAGCATGGCGAAGAGGAAGATCCTGGAGTGCCTAGATCTGCCTGCAGAGACGCTCAGCCTGTTGACCAGCAACGACAAGGAGACCAATCTGCATGCTGTGGCGCTGTGGTCAGTCACGCTGAAGAGTATGGCGCGTCTGCTGAAGCACTACAAAGGCCGCTACACCACTGTAGTTGGGTTTCAGCCCACTGGCTGGACACAGAAACAAGGTGTGGTTGTGGGCTGTAGTTTCATCCCCTGTGTATAATTTTGGATGAGAGTGAGTTGCAGAAACAAGGTGTGATTGTGAGCTGTAGTTTTATCCCCTGTGTATAAGGTTGCATGAGGGTCAGTTGTCAAAACAAGGTGTGGTTGTGGGCTGTAGTTTCATCCCCTGTGTATAATGTTGGATGAAAGTGAGTTGCAGAAACAAGGCAGGCTTGAGCCGGAGCGCATCTCTGAGGGTGCAGCATGCCAATTGACATCAGACACAACCACAAACTGCCCAGCTATGGCCTTGATCATACCTTTATGACCGTTCTATTGCATTGCATTACCATCTGGGTGCTCTAACCTAGCATGACTACAGTCGTGTCGACAGCTTTACATTGCTGTGATGCATCATGCACAGTTTCCTTTGACTTGTGCAAGTGACACCACGTCTTTCTTTAGGAAGAGACTGCGTGTGCGTTTCAAGTACACATAAACGTACTAAGACTGCTTGAGGGACGCATTGCTGATGATTTGTAAACGCGCAGTGCATGGCAATCAGTGTAATACTATTGGACCAAGACAATGAGCCAGCTACTGGCAAAACAATGCTCTTGCACAAATACTATTGCTTTTCTCAGTATTGCAACTGCCTGCTTGTGGGATGCAGATAGAGGGCGGACGGGTCAGGGCCGCAGAAAACAGAAGGGCACCCTGATTACTTACCAGGTGACATGTGACTGCATCTGTATGCATGCTGGATGGCAGCAAGCTTAGCTGCAGTGTGGCCGTGAAAGCCAAAGTGCTGCTCCTAATGTGTGCAGACTTGTGCTGTCTTGCACAATGTGTCATGAGCAATGCATCATGAGCTTCTATGCAGCACAGCACAGAATCTGCGGTGGATGTGCCGGTCGGCTCCAGAACTGTGACACGTGGCATGCCTGTGATATGCCCCTGCCATACATGCTCATCACTGGCTTGCTTTCAGGTGCCATACTCAGAGCATAGCAGTTTTCCTGAACTGAAAGACTTTGTGTGCTGGCTGCGGCCAAGGCGCATCATACCAAGTGTGGGAAATGACAACTTTGGACCCAAAGCTGCTCACATGGTATCACAACTCAGAGCGCCAGGAAGCTGAACTTGTCTGTCCAGTTGATGGAAGGTGGATAACGAAGTTTCGTGTCTGCCATACGGGAGACAATGCCATCCAGACGTAAATGTGCATGCATCATGCAACTGCAAAAGTACATGCAATTGACGTAGACTGTAATCTTTGTTCCTGCTGGGTCAAGCCCAATCAGCAGAGTCCTATGCCATTTTAGCCAGTGTACAAGCTGGCCTTCTATGCATATAAATTGCCTCAGCTTGTCGATTTCTCGATGAATGACGCATTCATGTGAAACGGCGCACGTGGCACAATGAGGCAACTTTTGCTTAAGACTCAGTGAGTCTGCCTTGGTTGCTGCTTCCTTTGCTGCTGCTTCTGCTGATTGCAGTGGAACAGCCAGCGCAGGCCTTCGGCTACTTTGTCCCTGCGCTCGATCTTGCAAGCTGCTGCCGATCTGCGTCAGTAGCCGTTGGGCTTGTTGTGTGAAAGGGTTTAGATGTTGAACATCAAGGGAAAACAACATCTTTGGGCGCGATGTGACAAGCATGGTTGGCTTTGGAAACGCGCGGGTCGGCAAGGGCCTTGGACAAGACACTGGGTGGTTGTCAAGGGATCTTTGTTGGTGATCTTCCCAGATGACAAGGTGCTCAGCCCTCTTCTGGAACTGCCTGTTGTTTTCGCGCCTCGTGCTGCTTCGAGAAACAAGTTTCTGCCTTCTTACTATGATGCGGACCTACACAGGAGAATGAGCCTTCAGAGGCCTTCAGACTGCACCCAGACACTGCTTTGAGCGAAGACAACTTGAGTGACAGCGAGACTAAGAACAAACGATACAGCAAGGCTATGACTCTGAAGCTACCCCGGTCAGACTTGGACGGCGAAGCCGAGGACACGCAGGCGCTGCTGCAGTTTCACTACGACATGGACGAAGACAGAGGCTCCCGCTTTCAGCGAGTGTGGTTTGCTGCCGAGAACGAGAAGCAGCATCTGTCTTGGCACAGTGAGTTGCTGCAGTTTGCCAAGGGCTGTTTTCCACATGCATTTGGTGACCTGTGTGCGTGCTGCAGAGCATCTCATTAGGGGAACTGTGGCTGCCGGACGTGCAGCGTCAGATGACGACAGATCTAGTGACAGTGGCAGGAGTGTCAGCAGCTGTTCACTAGGTAAGCAGCGCTACATGACCCCTATTGCATACAGGGCTTCGTGCAGGCATTATAGCTGGACCTTGGCCTTTTAAGCTTGTGCATCAGTTTGCAAAATCAAAGGCGAACTTGCCATATAGCCTATAGCCTAGTATGGTGTTAGGCTTTCAAGTGGTGGCCTGCTCTATTGCTTGCTAACACAACGCTGCTGCTGCTCAGGTCCCAGTCCCATTGTGGCTTACCGGTTGTGTGGGCCAGGGCGTGAGAGTGGTGAGGCTCTGCTCAAGAGGTTCAAGGAGATCAGACGCACACTTGAGCAGGGTATGCTTGTGCTACATGATCTGCCAGGAGCACTAGGACCGTTGAACTCTGCCACAGAGATCAATACCTTTCCCACTGCTTTGCTCTGCAGGTCTGTACAACTTGGGGCGATTGAGGGATGAGGGCAAAGCAGCACAGCATCAGCTTTGGGATCTTCATACTTTGCTGATGGAGTTGTGCAAGCAGATACGGGATCACTCAGTCTTGAAGGACAAGCTGTCCCCAGAAGAGTGGGGTGAGCCTCTTGCATGTCTGCAGACACTGCCTCAGATGTTGCGACACTGACTCAGCCATGCTAATACATGCCTCAAGCACAAGCAACTTCCCATCTCACCTGCACAGATACTGGCATCTCAAGCAGTGGTCTGTTTGCAGGCCTATTTTGATGCAATGCAATCAGGCTCACCAGTCCAGCTTTGCTTCAAATACTGCTGGTTTCCTGAGATTGCTCAGGACTCCCTGCTTCTGAAGTCTGTCTACTGTTTGCAGAGGAAGACAAAACAGTTTTGGATGCATGCGACAAATGGCTGCAGCAGGCTGAGGCTCTGGTGATTGAGGCTGATGCCAAGATCGAGGGCATCATGCATCAGGACACTGGCAACCTGTTGGCTGAGGAGTGGGTCACCTTTGTCCACAAGTATAGCATGCAGATCAAAGACATTGAGCAGGTAGGGCTTGCTTCAGAATCAAAGTGCATCTGTCAATATTTGAGAGTGGCAGGTATCAGCGTATGTGGGAGTTGTTGCCTGGCATGGTGCTGCATCTTTCTATGTCATCAGTGTGAGTTGGAGGAACAGTGCAGCCTCACAATGTTCTTGCTGTATCCTGACACAAAATTTACCTTGTCCAAGCTAGTTGTGTGTTGAGAAGCGCGTGTGTATAGACGCCACTTTTATGCTATTCTGTTGCGCTCCAGGCACTGCGGGTGGGTCAGTTGATGGAAAAAAGGAGTCGTGAGTTCACAGCAAGTGGCGCAGAAAGTGGTCCACTCAGCAAGATCCGCTGTAGAGCAGCGCCACGCTCCTGCATGCCTTACAGCACATACTGGGCCAGGAAGATTGCAATTTAAAAGTTTGTTACATGCTCCCTGTAGCTGAGCTGTTGGCTCCGCTGGTACTGTATATGTATTTTTAGAAGGCATTGCAAGTAGCAAGCAGCCAAAACCAAGGAGCATCAGCCATTTCGCACTGGTTTCCAATAAGTGGCGGCTTTGCGAGAGTCTGGTTGACCAGGCGTTGAAGCCGCCTCCATACCGCATTGGTGTACAGTAAGCAATGATGGTGCGTACCATCAATAGTCAGTACATTGAGGTGGTTATGAAGGCCACTATTTGTGTTGCAAGGGACTGAATTTCTAGAAAATGCCTCAAATGAACTCATGCTCAAGATGGTGTTAGCTTAGATTGTTTCACTAGATTTCTGGGGAGACATCTGGGAGAGGAGTGCTTCTTTGAATTGGAGCCTTCGCCAGTTGCATCATGTTTTTTTATTGTGGGTGCACGCACCTGTTCTTCTGCGATCTGCAAGCATTTTGCAGTGTGCTGTGCAGATCAATCTTGTTGAGAACTTTGCTCTGTGTAGCCCCGCTTTTCAAATCTTATAGTGATCGCTTTTGTTGGGTTGGTTATTGGCAATCCTGTTCTTTCTTTTGTGAGCCTATTTGGTGAGACATGATTTGGATTTCGTTACGTACATGTTTGTTTGAAGTCAAAGTCAGTACCTTGTGGGCATTGTATATCTGCTCAGCATACTCCGCTTTCTGACTACAGAAATCGTTATGTTACTCAAGCATGCATCTTTCCACACACCTCTGCATGACATGCTCAAATGCTCTGCACGTCATGGTCCACCAAGCAATTTCACATCTCTGATTTTTCGTGTTTTCGAATCCCTTGTGTGTGAGCGTAAACTTAAGCCTTAAAATACATTCTAAAAGCCTGAAGAACCGTCAGTGATTTTGTGTGTCAAGCGATAGCTCATCCGTGCGTGCGTGCAACAAGGCGTTCTGCTTTGACGTCAAAGGGTACCACAAGCACTTGAACAAAAAGCACAAAGGGTGACGTAAGCTGTCCTTGCCAGCCGAGCTCTTATGCAGAAATTTACCGCAACTTGACTTCTAGTCCCAAGTCCGCGCGCACAAGGTGTGTAGCAAATGGAACAAGGTCCTTCGCGATCGGTGCTGTCAGAACAGGGGAAACGGGCTTCCCACCAAGGAAGTTCCTGGCTCCAGCCTGAAGACGTCAACAAGAGCAGACGCTATCGACCTTCACAACTTGGTTCGCAAACCGCAGCAGGCACTGGTTCAGCAACGTTTGCCACAGAGCAATGGCAAGGCACTGATGGAGAGACCTCTGCTGCCCAGTTCTTAATCGAGACTTAGTCACCATACCTCCTGGGCCCGATGGATCTCAGTCAGACACAAACTTGTATTGGATCGTGAACAGGTATGCAAAATAGGCTTGCTCCACTTGAATAATGGACTTTGTCAGTTGCTGGTGCCGAACAGCTGCACGGAAAATCCCAAGGGTTAACACTGGCCTGCAGCTGCTAGAGTGCCAGCAAGTCCGCTGTGGCAAGGCTGCATGGTGCATGCATGTCTTGGACAAAATCTTGTGGTGTTGGAGTCAACAACATACCACACTGCCATGTCCATAACATTGATTTAGATCGCCTTGCTGGCATGAGCAGACTGCGGCGCCTTCACACTACATCACAAGAGCAGAACAATATTTGGCAAAGTCAAGGCCTCCTCAGCTCTTTGACTGCACTGGAAGCTTTCACTTACTTGGGAGATGGTGATTTGTTTTTGATACATGCGCTGTGTACACTGCTGAACCTGACAGAGTTCAGCACTTCCTGCGTGCCAGAAGGCGGTGTTAAGCTGTACAGCAAGCATTTTACACCTCTAACAACCTTTGCCATAACAGCCGTTGCAGAAGGCGATGAATCCACAAACAGGTCTCAGGCTGCATGTACATATGTGTGACGGCGCCGCTGCTTCAGTTGGTCAGGCATTTGGGATGTTACGTGAGCTATCTGTCAGCAAATGCATGCCAATGTCTGCACCAGTCTCACTCAGAACGCAACCTCATCTGAGCATGGTGAAATGGGTTTGAGCAAAATGATTGGGTGTCTACAGTGCTTGAAGGTGCAACACAGATTGAGGTCTTCAAACTCACAAGCTGCGACATTGACGCCATCCCAATTAGTATATGCAGGGTGAGCAAGCCGAGGCAGCTTCAATTCGACCACAATTCAGTCTCGCATGTCCCTGATGAACTGTCTCTTTGACAAGCCTCGAGCAGCTTGACCTCAACGACAACGAACTCACTACTGTACCATCAGTCTCAAAGTGTATGAACCATTTGCAAGACATGTCTCAGTGCCAGTATACAGGCTGTATGCAGATCACAAGTTCAGTAACCTTTTTGTCAACATTTGCCAATTTGGCGAGCTTCTCCCTTGATTATCACCATAAAAGTAGAATTCTCTCATGAAATAGTGAGTTCATGGTCTACACTGGCCAACTAAAAGCTGCACTTGACAGAGCTTTTGCACATAAGCCTACCTTATGCTGCCCACTCCTGTTTTTTTTAGTGCAAAACCTTGTGGCAGTCATGCAGCTTATTCTCGCACATTCTTCACTTGCAAACGTTCTGGCAATGTTGTACAGAAGCTGATTACGTCAACGTGCAACTTTCGTGTAACAGGACGACATGATTCAAAGCCAATGCATCCAAAAGCCAATGCGTGTTGCATTGCAACTGTAGTTGGCAACATCTCACGTGACTCTGATCTTGCATTGGACATTGTTTGCTTTGCATCCTTCATATGCTACTATCCCAGTTCAGACCTAAGCATTCTGTCTCAGCTTGGCTAGACGTTGCTGTCTGTGATCAGAAACAAGGAGGAAATCGGTCTGCACGTAACTTAACACTTTCATAAGTTGGTCAACTGCTTCTGAGGGTCTATTTATGTGCACAGAATCATAGTAAGTTGACTGACTGACATGGGATGAAGATACAGCTGTACATCAACAGACACACTGGCGCTGCATCTCCGCCAGCGGCAATAATCATAATAGCTAATCTTTTCCTTCTTGAACCTGATGGCAACGGCGAGACAAAGCTCAAGTTTGAAATTACGTCTCACCACTGCTTCTGCCACGAACTTGGATTTATGCCAAATCCTGAGGTCCTCATAAAAGACATGGGTGGCTTTTTGCATGCTCTGACCAAGCGTATAGTTGCCATCACCTTCCCTGACTTATGCAACTTAAGACATAGGCCAAAGATGCTACGCAACGCCAAAAAGGATCTCTGCAGTACCGATGGTCACCTGTTCCTCTGCCAGTTCGCATACTGTTCAAGGGACTGGCTTGTCAAAGCTGCTTGCATTCCTAATCTGGCAGCTGCAAAATGGCGGGCACACACCTCTGCAGCACCCTGCACAACACAATAGGTGGCATAACCCTGCAGCTTGCCTCAGCCAACCAAAACTGCACACAGCAATCACACACTACCCAGCTTCAACTTACTCAACACTGTCAGCATGCAGCCAGGACTCAAAGCATTTGCAGCGTGCTACAATGCCAGATGCTGCTGTACAATTGCAAAAAGCAGAAAAACATGTAAGAATGTTGCGAGTAGCATTGACAAGAACACAAGGTGGGCTACCTGTAGATCCTCTCTCAAGGCAGTGATGGCAGCTTCTCTGCACAATCCAGCCAGCTCTGCTCCAGTGAACAGGTTGCATGCTGCAGCCATGGCCTGCATGCAATCCAGCACTCCTTTGGTGCCTCGTCCAAGCCAGACGCATTTAGTATTGCCCAGCTTTAGCATCAGGACGTGTGCCAGCAACAGCATGCTGCAGCATGAATTGACCTACTATGCAGGATGATAGTAAGCTTCATGCACTGCTCCTGTGAGCCACATTCTGATCATGCTTGCCGATGTGTCATGATGTCTAGTGTTGCACACAGCAGCAACAGATGAACCCAACAGGGTGAAAGCAGCGAGCCCTTACTTGCAGTGAATGCTGCGTTTCTCCTAGCAAGTTGCGCACGGGCAGCTGCAAGGCATGTTTTGTACTGCAAGAATATGGAACAAACAGCCATCTCAGAATGGGGCTACGCAGGCTTATGATTCAGGTTTCCACCATACCTGCAGGTCGACATCTTCAGCCAAAGGCATGTCTTGGGTGTGTATCCGTAATGTCTGAAGCCTTCCTGCCACATCTGGTGGTGGCACATACAGGATGAGGTCCAAGCGCCCTGGCCTGAGCAGGGCTGCATCAAGAGCCCTAGGCCGGTTGGTCGCTGCCAGAATCTGGACACCTGAAGGACTATACACTCTCAGCTGTCTTTGCCTGCAATATTTGTATATATACACTGGCATGCTTTGCCTGGACAGACGCACGCATTTGCACCTATCAAAGTGAACAGCAAGACATGCCACTGTGACTCACACTGCTCAGCGCTCCTCTCACTAGCAGCATTGCATTTCATTTACGCAGGAAGCACAGCTCATCAATGTAACAAGAGGCATTTGATGTGTATGCCAGTGGTAACACTGTCTCACTGATGAACTGCATTGCCCATGTCATGTATGCCGTTACATTGTACATAGCACTGGTCTCCTCTTGAGCTATTGTTCCTGAGTAGATGTCAGCATTGCAACTAGTCTTGTTTGACTTGCTGGGTTATGGCTGGGAGAGTATAGCAGTACCTGTTGCGAGCTCCATGCCATCCATCTCTGTGAGGAGAGCAGACAGAAGTCTGACCCCAGCATGCCCACTGGACCCCCCTCCTCCCCCTTCACCCTCATCCCTCTTCCCTGACAACGACAGGCTACCATGAAAGAGGCCAACATGTAAGTTGCAGACACCAAAGTCAAGACGCATACTCACCCAGGCATGCCTCCTCTGCACCACTGGCCTGTCATTTCACTGGATTCCAACTGAAGCTACCTTGGAGCTTTGAAAACTTGGATTTGTGGCATATCTGAAATGCTGTTGCAGTCAGCAATGCAACTGGCTTCATTGTCAAGGCCTCTTTTGGCCTTTCAAACTATACTTGGTCCATGTAAGATATGCAACATGGCATGCCAAAGCAAGAAGAAGTCTTTTAGCAGCCTGTCAACCACATGTACTCATCATCAAGGGGGGCAGAAAGAGGCAGCTGTACACACAGTACCCTGCAAAGAGCTGCAGTAAGAGCACCACAGACTATGACAACGTCAAAACCAGTTGAGACAAAGGTCTTGCAAGAGGTATCATGTAGGTAATACATTCACGTGCACAGATAACAAATAGTAATGCGGTAGACTGACCTGCCAGGGAGTCCACCTCATCAAGGAAGATGATGGAGGGGGCAGCTTGGCGGGCCATCTTGAAAGTGCCCCTGAGTAGGGCCTCCCCCTCCCCCACATACATGCTGTACAGCTGGGCCCCTGACAGGGGAAATAAGGAAGCCTTGCTAGCAGTGGCGGCTGCTCTTGCTAAGCTAGTTTTGCTGCAACCTGCAGCAAATATGGCTTGGCTGTCAGAAACCTTGGATCTGCATGTTTTGGTTGCAGCAAAGACCAAGTGACCAAATGTAAAGTACTGCAGGATTCATGACAGACTGCACTGGGACTGTGCTATAGAGCTTGCAGTTGCTGCTGCTGCTGGCATGAAGACCAGCATCCTGCACACCACATACTACTGTGTTGTGGAGTGTTCAAGGGGAATTGGCAGAATGCCTAGCAGGCTAACAGACTTTTCTAAAGGAGCAACAGCTGCTTGTGCTAGTGCCTCGACACCACCCCCCCACAGCGCTGCTGACTGTAGTTGACCTGGTCAGTTTGCTGTGGTGGGGAAGTATGCCATCACACTTTCGCAAGATTGGAGTAAAGTCTTATTCAGACAGCATCAAGCAGGCATAATATGAATGCTGTAAAGTTTACTTGCACAGGCTAAGTAAGTGCTACAGGCAGAGGCATTAGCTATATGTGGTGGGAGTGGACAGAAGTGCTTGGAGAGGCAAAGACAGAAGTGTTTGGAGACAGGTGATGTCGTGGGTGTATATCTAGGTAGGCGCTGCAGCCCTTAGGGATTTTTAACGAGACAGAGAGAGAGAGAGAGAGATTTGCAGGTGCAATGCCAGCCCAACTAGGCTGATCAAATGGTCTCAAACATTGATCATTTGCTGTGCAGGCATTCCTTATGGGCAATCATGCCGCATGCTGTGGCTTCATTTACTTGTGCGCCAAACACGTGTCGCATGCAAAATATCAGGGTGTGCAGCATGCTGTGAGCGCATTGACTGCACATGGTGACAGTGCATGCTGACCTGGAGGGCCATGGAGCAGGATTCCACGAGGGGCTGTTAGACCTAGCCTCTGAAATGCCCCAGCATGTTGCAAGGGCCACTCCACTGCCTGCTGCAAGCGAGCCTTCACATCCTCAAGCCCTCCTATACTCTCCCACAGCACTACAAAGTACATCACAAATCAGCCACAGCATTCCTGCTGGACTAAGCATACTGTAGATCATCACTAACCCCAAAACCCTAGGCATGGTGCCAAAGACAGGATACATGAGTTGACTGATTGATTGATTGGTTGATTACCAAGTTGGATAAAGCCATCAAAAACCGTGCTGCTGATGCCATTGTGCCAAAAACTTTCTTTACAGACAAGAAGCAACTGTCTGTTCCCTCATCACAACACCCTGACTGCCAAAGAATTTGGACACAACCTCTCCTCTTGTTGACAGTCGACCTGACGCCCTGCATACTGCACACTGCACGCTGCACACTGCTTGCCAACTCCATCTCTCTGTCTCTGGCTACTCACCAGGAGAAACAGCAACTTCAGACCCCCTGGTGATGGAGGGGCCTACCCTCTTCATAGCCCCCTCAAAGTCTGCCTGGCTCACTGGGCGGGCCAGCTCCATATCTATCTCAATTCCCTCACTCCCCCCTGCATCTCACAAAGCAGCTTGTCAAGCAGTCTGTGTTATAGTTGTCACAGAGTTGAGTGTGACTACTGCCAGTGAGGTTGCTGCCCCTGTGAGGCAGCTCCTTGCCTATGAATATTTTGTTTAGAGGCTGCTTTGTGGTGAGAACACTGCTCCTTGCAACAAGAGGAGCATTGCAACCATCAGTTGTACTGCAACCATTGCTGCAATCATGAAGTTGTGGATGCAAGCTATGGCTTCAACTAGCATAGAGCAGAGCAAGATGGTGCTGTGCTGTGTGCTGTGCTGCGCTGTGCTACGCTGCGTTGTGCTGCGCTTACAGCATCACAAGCCTCGTCAGCAAAATCCTTAACATCATTCCCATGTACCGACGACAATGCAGCCAAAAACAGAGTTGAATAAAAAAAGCTGTACCTTCTAGTATTGCCGCAGCAGCATCAGACAGAGCAGTCATGGCAGCTTCTCTGCACAGAGCGGCCAGGTCTGCTCCTGAGTAGCCATGACAGGCTGTTGCCAAATCAGGCAAAGCCACATCATCTGCCAGAGGCAAGGATCCGGCATGCAGCTGCAGTATTGCTGCACGTTCCTGCATTCACACATTTCTTCTGTCTTCACATTCACAGCGCAACTACCAGGCTAGGAACCCTGAACACACACTGACATCCAGCTGTGACTCATGAATATGCCCAGCAGCGACCGCCTCAATGGAATGGTCACTAACAAACCCATGCAGCAGGCTGACTCATTGCCCTGCAAGAGGAAGCTACATCAACCAACCATACTATGCTATGCTCAACCAGTCCCATCAGAAGGCCAACATTCAAGTAAGCCATAGTGGCAAGGGTGCCCTGCAGCAGTACAGAGGAGAGTGCGCGATGTGTGATTGACTGACCGTTGGTCCAGGCACTGGTATGGCCACTTCTCTGTCCAATCTGCCAGGCCGCCGTAAGGCTGGGTCCAACACATTGGGCCTATTGGTTGCTGCTACAATGGATAATCTCCCCTCAATCCCTACAGGGCAAGGCAGGCATTGCATTGGTACACATTGTGTTTTCATGCGTAAAATCACATAGTATAACTTTATGTTACAGACTCATGTGGACACTGTAACACAGCAAGTTGCGTTTGCCTAAGACACTGGCATGCGCCGACAAGCAGTCTGGACTGAGCAGCAATGCAGCAGGCAATGCTTGCGTTACTGTTTTTTCAGTGCGATGTCAGGCATATTTCCCTTTTTTGCTGACTCTCAGGTCACGAGCAAGAGGCTTAGGTGGTTCGGTCATATCTGTGAGATGCTTGACAGCAGATTGCCCAAAATACTGCGCATGGACAGCTAGCAGGCCAGGAGTGCCATGGCAAACCTAGGACTGTTTAAGACAATGCTGTATCTGATATCTGCAAAACCGAAGTTGAACCGTTACACCCGTGATACTCTGAACAAACCTGTCTGGAAGGAGCTGACTTGCGCCATTCGCAGCTGATGCCCGATGGCTAGGAGTGCGTTTTTATTATTGATATTATTACTACCTTTTTTTATATGTTATCATACCATCATCAGGCATATATGTGCTGCGCTCACAGCAAAGTATGCACACAGCATCATCGGCCTGCGCATTTGTCGTGACAGAAAACCAGCTACAGCAAAACTATATGAACGGCTGAAGTTGACTTTGCATGAAGCTGCCACAGACACCTGATTTGTGCAGAGCAGTCTGCCTGCGACCATGTGACTACAAGCTGGATCACCACAAGCTAGAAAGCAGGCAAAATGGTTCTAATGACAGTCTCTTTCTGAGACCATGCAGCTTTCAGGGTTACAAGATACCTTCGTGAGAAGAGGCTCCATCCATGAGAGTGAGCAGCTGAGCCACAACACGAGCCTCGTGTTGGTGCTGTGAGTCGCGACGTGGACATAAAGCATCGACTTCATCCAGAAATATGACAGCAGCTCGGCCAGATTTGGCAGTAGCCTCAGCTGCTTCGAAAGCTTCTCGCAGCTTGCGCTCGGACTCTCCTGCACTGTCAGATGCATGTGCCTTGACTCAAATTAGGATTCAGTGGCTGGATTCAGCAGAAGGGTTTGAGGCTGTATTGCAAAACTGTGTATTGGACCGTGATGAGTGGCTCAACATGCCACATAGCTTGTGGCTTTATTCAGCAAAACAGACATTTTGGAGTGACTGGCTACATGCCAAGTCCATGTGTTGTATAGCTGCACAGATTCCGGGATCAAGCCAAAATGCGCGTTTCACTTCAGATGCATGCTTGCATGTAGACTGGACTGTGGACACAAGATATGCATAAAATACAATTTGCATCCGCAACGGCATCCTACAACAGACCATGTTATGTGATGGTCGATGCTGTCTGTCAGTGATACCTGTGTAGGCACCAAACACACTTGCTGCAGATATCTCATGCACCTCTGCATCAAACTCTGCTGCCACTGAGCGAGCCACCAGTGTCTTGCCGCAGCCTGGTGGTCCATGCAGCAGCATGCCTTTTGGCCACCTGACACCAATGGCTGCCCCTTCCTCGGCATATAACAGGGGCCATCCTGTAGGGACCAAGATCCCTTGAGGCTGCAAGGCCAAGGTGATCATGGGCCTGCTGCAGCCTGCTGATGTGAGAGCATTTGCCATCAGAAGTGAGCACTTAGTACTCAGGCATTGCAGGAAGACCTGTGGTAAACTGGTGTTATCACCTTGTGGTCAAGACCTAGACATGCAAAGCTCACCTATCAGCTCTCTCAGGGACGCAACGGCTAGATCCAGACCAGCAACAGCGTGATGTTGTCTTGATTCTGGAGGTCGTTGCACTTGTGCTGAATCAGTGTTGCTAAGGGACAAGCCCCCGAGCCTCTGTGTGACATCCTCGCTCATGCCAATTGCTGCTGTGCAGCAGGCGACGCAACACTCAAACTCAGATGCATGCTTGCACAAACCTTCTAGCTGAAGATATCGCTAGGCCATTTTAGTTCGCGGATGATGAGCTTCACGGGATGACAAGCGGGTTGCAGTATGACTGTGTGATCGAGCTGTGCTTTGGCTTCTCACGGCATAGTTACTTTCATGTGCGCTAGGAACTCCTTTGTGCAGTGTGTCGATCCCCGGAGGTAGGCTTGCTCCCGATACCTGGGACATTGCAGATCTCTGCAGCTTGCCGACTGCAGCTGCATGTGGCGGTGCAGTTCGTTTGAGCTCATCTTATATTAGTATTCAGCCCAGAGGCCTCTGTGTGTGTGTGGCAATGGATCCTAGGCTGGTTTTTCAGTTAGCAGGGGGCTTGAATGTGGACCTGCCTTGCCTTTTACCATGGGGACTGTGGGGTCTGACAGCGAGTTTCAGGACTGTGACAGCCCTACTGCCTCAGCTTCTGGGCTTATGGGCGCCTTTTCAGATTGATCCCCTCACATTCTGCTGTCACACGATGCTGATACAGGATTTCGATGATTGCTGTGCTTTTCATGTGCAGATGTTTAGGCGTGTTGCATTTGCTCTAGCCTTTGCCTAGGCTTGTGGTGCCGACAGAGCATGTCTGTCTGGAGGTCATTGACATATATGACACAACCGACACATGTGTACAAATGAATGACACTAGGCAGGGTTGCTGAGGCTCTGCCACAAGCTATCAGGCTTGTTGGCTGGCCAAAGCTTGTAATCTTCTTCTCTTGTATTGACACATATTCCATTGTACTATTTTAGTGCTCAGTGAGTCAGCACCACTCACCAACTCAGGCTTGAGATTTGAGACAGATTTGGTGGATTCAAAGAGTTAAATGGCGGCAGAAGCGTTACTGTGTCTGTTTTGGCGCGAATTCGAAACGACAGTGGACAAATTGATTGCCTTGCTTTTGGTGTATCGATAGAGTGCTGCTCATGGCTTGTGCAAGCTCGGTTTGACATTGACCGCTCCTAGCGCGATATGCTTGGTTAAGAAATGTAGGCCAGTACAACCAGCTGGATCACACTTTCCACCAATACATCCTCCGCAAGCCACATAGTGAGCGCCAAGACGGCGCCAGAGCTCATGGCTCGCCCCAAACTTCGACTTGATCTCAGCACGGCAGAGGACAAAGAGAACCAAAGCGTCGTGAAGGACTCGAAGAGAAGGTCGAGCACAGATGTGGTTGGCGTCCGAGAGCTGCAGGCGTTCCAAACTCAGGTATACTGGCTCGTCTGCATCTGAGCCCGTAACATCAGCCCTGAGTTAAATACAAACACGGCAGCGTTGTAGCGTCCTTGGCTGTTTGGCGGGTGCTTTGACTGCTGCCTGCTACGCACAAGCTCGGTGACCCTGATCTTATGCAACAACGTGCAGAATGTGTGGTATTAGCATTGCAACTGGTGTGTGCGTACGTGCGTAGGTTACACGATGTGTGTTTGTGCAGGTTGCCAAGCTCTGGACTACCAAAGAGCAGGATGATACTTCAAGCAGAGGTAGTTTGAGCAGCCTAGTGGACCTGTCCAACAAGCCTCCATCTGCTGGCCCGGGAAGCAGTTTGGATACAGCCATTGGTGTTGGCACACCAGACCTTACTGTTCCAGTATCTGACTTCCAGCTGTCATCATCATCTTCTGCCAGCACATCTCCAGCATCTGCTTTACTCGGACAAAGCTCAGCAGAATATCAGATAAGCAGTGCAGGATTTAAGCCAGCCGGCAATGATCCAAAGACACAGATCTGCTTTGACTTTACCAAAGGCGTCTGCACCAGAGGCAGCAGTTGCAAGTTCTCACATGATGTGGCTTTGATTGTTAGCGTCAACAGCCAGGAGCGAGGGATTTGCTTTGATTTCTTGCGTGGCCAGTGCCACCGCGGCCTATTGTGCAGATTCAGCCATGATCTCTCCAGCCTGGCTGCTCAGCAGTGTCAGGTATGCTGATGCTGCAGAACTTTGCAGGAGCGTTGTTTGCTTGCATACAAGCACAGCTTGTGCCAGATGTTGTCATTTTCATTTGTATTTGGCTCTGAGACTTGTCTGTGTGATGCAGCGAGGAAGCAGACGCAATGCGCCAATCTGCTACGACTTTGTCAAGGGCGTGTGTGCCAGAGGACCTGACTGTCGATACTCCCATGACATCAACTCCATCATCAATGACACTCGCCACAGCAGCCAGAACACTCATGCTGGACAACTGTGCCATGATTACAGCAAGTAAGCCATTGCTTGACGTAATTTAAAGTCCTTTTCAACGCTTACTGGGGAACAGAAGAATAACATGAATGCTTGCATCTTGTTTTGACTGCAATGGCTTATTGCTGTACGTCTTCTTGCTGTCAGAAACATGTCTTACTGTGCACTCTAAAATGGTAGTGAAACTCAGGCGTCTGTGCAGGGGTAGATGTGCAAGAGGGGCTGCTTGCAGATACTCACATGACTTTTCTGCTCTCACAGCAGCATCACCACTAATGCCAGCACTCACAGCAGCAGCTGCTGCGGCAGCTATAGCCCAGATATCCATGAACCCTGGAGGGCTGTTACCACAGATTGCCCCCTATCTGCAGTCATACATGCCTCCCGCCCCTCAACATACATCGCTGCAGCAGCATGTGCTGCATGAGCGCATGCACAGCAGCGCCCCTGTGCTGCCCCACCCCTTTCCCTTTGCCAAGACAAACTTCCCGCAAGCTGGACTGCCCAGGTGATGGTTACTCTTGTCTTACAGCCTGCTTGCAGGCTGTACATGCTTGGTCATTGTTGTGCTGTACCTGCAGTTGGTCTTGTACTGCTGTCCTAGCCTATGCATGCGTCGCACATTGAAATACTGTTGTAGGGATGTTCGCGCTGGCCATGTGAACGGCTTTGGAGTGCCATCACCCCACAGCCCCTTTGGGGCTCCATACACAGGGCTGACTGCCCACTCAGGATGGCAAGCAGGCAGTCAAATGTCCCACAACAGCTCATTGCTGTCTCAGAGGCTGCAGGCACAGCAGGCATCGAAGCACATGTAAGCTCAAAGCTGGCTCCAGCTCATGTGAGTTAGCTATTGCATGACACATTCTGATGTGCTTTGGTGGTTCTGCAGGTATGCTCCTTTGCAGGATCAAAGCAAAGAAGGAAATGCCCCATTCCTTGCGGCACAGAAGTCGCTCCCTGAGCTCTATGTAAGTCACACTACTGCTTATTGCACTTGCAGCTGCTCCTGCACTTTATGCGGCTGCTGTTAAGTTCTTTGGGTGTGTTGTTCGCTTTTAGCAGTGACCTGTTAAAATCCTGTAGGGTATACCTGGAGGACTGGCCTCTGCCCCTGTTGGAGGGAGGTCATATGATTCTGCTCAGACTGGATTTGTCAATATGGCAAGCAGAAATGTTGGTGCATCAGCTGCTGCTGTGCAGAGGCCTCTCTACTCACCCTTCGAGGCTTTACAGGTGAACCTCTTTTGTTGCACAGCTGTGCTGCTTGGTCACCGTTCTTCACAGCAATGTGCACCCAGCCTCTGTCTGTCACCTGACCAATCTGTGAACGCGGTTGTAGTATGATCTGCCAAGCTGATCCTCACTAAAATAATGGATGATGCAGTTGACGGGACTGTTCGCTGCCATGCAGAGTCTGTCCCGTGAGTCCCCACCATTGTCCAAGCCAGAGATCCTGACCAGCAGCCTTGCAGATAGGCAACCTTCTCTTAGGTCCCCTATCATGGCTTCAGGCACTGACGCAATGCGGGAGCCACTTCCACCTGCTGATGCTGTCGCCATTCCAACCCGACCAGCCAGCACTCCCCGGCTGACTCGTGCTTACTCATCAACCACTGCTCCACCAGCAGCTGCTCGTAGCTTGTCCTTCACAGATCTGCAGTTTGACAGGGAGACCTCACCTCCTATGCAAAGTTTGACTGGCGGCCTGTCAGCAAACCAACCTGAGCAGAAGAGCATTGATAGGCTGTGCTTTGAAGCTGCATCACTTGGCATCTCAGCGGCAACGAGCAAGCTGTCAGTTGCAGAGGTGGAGGTTGAGTGCAACAGCAGCACTAGCGACAGCAGCAGTGTCCTTGCTCTTGAGGTGAGATTGTGACATATCTGATTGCAATTGCACTTTACCCTGTCTTCTGTCAGAATATAATGCTGAAATCATGCCATTTGAGCTCCCTCTACGCTGCCAATGCTCACTGCCTACAAGCTCTTCTTTTAGTCAAGCAATGCTCATCGCACTCTGTTGCTCAGGCTGCTGTTTGTGATAGCCAGCAGTTTAGCACCCAACAGATTGAGTTGCTGACACAGGCATCAGACTCTGGCCTGCTATCAGCAGGCAGTGGCCACTTGTTCATGTGCCAGGAGATCTGGAAGCGTTAGAGTCTTGAGTAACAGCAGTAGCAGCAGCAGGAGTTTCCCAACGTGATGTATGCAAGCAACAAAATGATCCCTAATAAAGCAGTGGTGTGGTTTGGGCTGCCAGAGTGTAGCCTTCTGGTGTACATGCACCCCCATATATCAGGGTGCTGCAGGCTACTGTGTTGATTTCGCTCATACATACATCTGGTCGTACTGTCAATAAGGAAGCTTGTAGAGCAGTTTGCAGGTACTGCATGTGATGAGTATGTATAGAAGCAGGTGTCCTGTGCTCCTGACCCCCTTCCCTGTTTGCTTTGCAAATGTTGAGGACATACAGTTGTGTGCAGCAACAAAGCTGCACAATAGCTTGACAGGGATGATTAATGCAGCAAGCACCAACTGATGAAACGATTTTGGGGTGTGAGCTGTTTGGGTGTTTTGACCATTTTGCCAATAATGACATGCTACTGACAATGCTGTTTGATTTGACGCACTGCTCTGCTGAGAGAGCATAGCTAAATGTGCTGTAGTCTGCTAATAGGTTAGGCTGCATCATTTGATTCTGTAGCTTTGGGGTTGTAAAGCTAGCAGACCGATAGAAGAGGATACAGTGTCCATCAGACATCAGTAAGCCTTTAGGTAGCCACTTGCAACATGTTCAAAAACCCAAAGCAGAAAGGCTCTATCTGCACTTGTGCTGCCCGAGTTTGACAACCTTTTACTGCTGATGCTGTGTCCTTTGACACCTCAGGGGTGTACATGTTGATACACCGTGAGGCTCTGTGATCAATGAGAATCGCATTTTGCATATGCAATGACATAAGGGTCATAGTATTGACGAGGGCATCCAACAACTAAGTTGGTCGTTATGAGCTGTCATGCAAACCCCTTTTGAGATTTCTTAGAAGACTGCTTTCCTGGTTGCACAGCTGCCAAAGCATCTCTGCGCTCCTTGATATACTTCTTTAGCTCCATGAACCTGCAACGTTTACCAGCTCATGTCAACAGCATGCACGGTCTTATATTCTTGCGTAATCAGGCCAAGCATCTGGTTAATGTGGTAAACATGCTACAGGTAACAAGGCCAATCACATGCAAAACACAAAATTGTGACAAGCATGGTGTCAGAATGCAGGCAACATGCCATGCCATGCATGCAACAGTGACTTGTTGTAAGCGATCTTTGCCATACTTGGGCAGCGATCTCATTTCTATCTTGTCGCCATTCTTCAGTGTAACAACCATGTCACCCCATAAGCCAAGTCCTCGTCCAACTGATACAACATCATCTACTTCTTGGTAAGCTGCATCTAACTGTTCTTTCTTCCAGGGAGCATTTGTGATGACAGAGATGCGCTTGTCTGTAAACCTGTACTTCACAAATGCCCCTCTACCAACCGCTGCTGCTGTCAAAGGCAGCCATAGTAATGTTGCTCCCAAGGCTACATTGACTGCTACATCGCCTTTATGAGGCCCACTCTCAAAGTGCACCTGCTCACCAGTGAAGTCATACTTGGCACCTGCACATGAGCAAAGCATGTCAGGTATGTATGACATTCGGCAATACTTAAGCTGGTTAGCAGGTCTGCAAGTGTTGCATGTAAAGCTTCGGCTCTTGCTTTCATTTGCCTTAAGCTCCCATATATACTGCAAGGGTTCTGCATGCATGAGTGGGAATATACGTCGCATCATGTGACACACAAAAAATGCAGACGGCTTGCCTTGTTTCTTCTTGCCTTGTGGCTGTGCGCTGGCACTTTGTTGAGGTGCTTTATCTTGTCTGCTCTTGCCATATGACGTTGCCCCTTTGCCCTTCTTGAGGGCATCCAGCCGCTTGTCAAAATCGGTGTCTTCTGAACCTGCATGCCGGCTGCTGTTTGACAAGTGCAGACCAGGAGGGTATATCGCACTGCTTTCTGACTGCAGTACTGAGTGATCGGGACGAAGTTGGGCTGCCACTTTATGAGTGTCAAGTCAGGGCGCATATGGTATGTAAAGCGCACAATGATGTATTTGGACTACCTGCCATTCGTACGCGTTGCATCTGCAAGCGTGTGGGCCGAGCACGTCTACATGGAATGCTTTTGAGGGGACCGCTGGGTGATGCGAAGGCGTGGCTACACGTTCGGGCAGACGTCTCGGTGTTCAACATGGACGACATCATCATCGTTCAAGTCAACCACTGGGGGTAAGCTCCACAATAAAACGAGAGGCATGGCAAGCTTTTGTTGACTCGATAGGTCAAGGTGACTAATATAGCTTATTTTCATGCATGCGTCTCATGGCTTACAAGCGTACATTCAAAAGCAAACAGTGGTCAACGCTAACAGGAAGAGGCGACAGGTCTGGCGCGAGCCGTGAGCAGCGCGGCTCCATCGTGATGTTGCTCGGACAATTCATCTTTGCCATCTGTGCTTGAACCGAAATATGCAACGGCCAAGGCTGCTGTCCTTGCCGTGGGAAGTGCTGAGTGAGATCTTTAAGTTACTCCCAACGGAGGACAGGTGGAGAGCTATAGCTGTTCAGTTATGGATGACGCTAGAACAAATGGCTCAAATACAACAAAGTGCTGCTTTGCAGGCTCAAGACTTTGCCTTTGATCTTTTTTAAAACGCTTATTATTATTATTAGTTATTATTGATTGTGATGGATCTGCTGGGCTTGCAGATCAAAGGCAAAGTCTTGAGCCTGCAAAGCAGCACTTTGTTGTATTTGAGCCATTTGTTCTAGCGTCATCCATAACTGAACAGCTATAGCTCTCCACCTGTCCTCCGTCGGGAGCAACTTAAAGATCTCACTCAGCATCACAATCAATCCTAGCACCATATGGCAGGAGGTTGTCTTGAATGATCGAGTACTGGGTGGACCGCTGCGGTAATCTGTGCTTGTTCTGTATATGACCTTTTCATTGTCAGCTCACCTCGCTTCTCCTTGACGCCAGGTTGCCAAATCTTTATTCATGGTTTAATCATCATGGTGTGGCCATTGAGCATCTTACCCTAAAGGACACTGTCAGCTTCGAGGGTGCTTATCTAGAAGTAGATAACATCCCTGGCGTCCCTTTGCTCCCTCCTGCCGGGAGAGGCGGCATAAATTTCCCTGCGCTAGGGCTTATTTTCTCACTATGTCAGGTAAATACCCCAACATAGACCTTCACGGATACATGCACTGGTGCTATCAGTTGCCAAATACAGGTGCCTCTATGCTCAGTCACAGTGATGCTGTTGCAGAACCTGGAATTTGTGAATGTGAAGAACTGCGGCAGCACAATCACAGCCACAGAGCTGTCATTGCTTGCCAACTGCAGGCAGCTTCACACCCTGTGCATCACAACCACTGCGACCATTCCGCACATTGGGACACAAAGCCTCAGCTCCCTTACCTGCCTGCACACTCTTGCTCTGCACATCCAGTCCAGAGATCGCAGTTCTGCCACAGGAGAGGTACTTGCTGTTTCTGACATGGATCATCCCCTTCCAGCAGGGCTCGATGCCTTGACAATGCTGACTAGTCTTTGCTTGTCTGGGTGGACACATGCAATGCTGCTGCCAACAGCCATCAGTTGTTTGAAGCGGCTGAGCCTTCTGAGTCTACAGAACTGCTCATCCATGAGCCTGCCGGACAGTCTTCAGCAGCTGACCAACTTGGAGAGCCTGAACTTGCACATGAATGGCATGGGCAGGTATGCTCATTTAGTGCTCAAATTTATTGACATCGGCTCACTGACATGCTGTGTTGCATACCCAAGCAGCTCATCATGGTGGTGATCGTTACAGTGTTATGTGAAACTGCAGGAATTTCATGCCACGTCACTCATTTTCTTGCGCTTATGCTGAAATTTTTGGGAGCAAGGACACATCACAGCATTGCTTGTCACATGCCTCAAAGCTGACATCCATTGTGCTCAGTGTCAACTTCCTTCAAGTCCCGCCAAAGTTCCTGGGAGGTGCCTCTAACTTGAGGTCCCTTGATCTGTAAGGCAACGACTTTGGGTCTAACTTGCTGGATGACTTGTCCACTCTGATCAAGCTGACCGGACTGGTCTTGATTGGCTGCCAGCTCACCAATTTTCCAAGCTGCACAGCTCAAATGGGTTGCATGAAAGAGCTCTGGTTGAGCCGCAACAACATAGCAAGTCTGCCAAATGACATGCCATGGGACAACTTGAGGGTGTTGCATGTGCATTCCAACAATCTGTTGGATTTTCCATACAGTACACTGGAGTCGGCACCACAGTTGTTTTATTTGGACATCAGCGACAATAGGCCACTTCAGGTAAGTTTGCATGGCTCAAATTGACGAGATGGATAGCATTATATATGTGTTCAACAGGCATTTCACCTACAGCAAGGTCTCCAATAGTTGCATCTGTAGTCTGTATATTGTCACAAAGGCCCATTTTTGTGTTTTATGCATGCAAAAGCAGAAACTGAGATGGTTATTGATGATGCATTCTTGCTGATCAGTCATGTCCACTGTGCAAGATCACAAGCATGTGTGTGCCATTCAGGTGGACAAGCGTCTTGTGAGCTGGATGCTCAGCAGCTCAAATCGCAGACCTTTCTTTGACATTTGCAAAGAAGGCCTCACAACAACACCTGACTCAGAGCTTTGGAACACAGAGTCGCTGGAAACACTGGCAGACTTGCCGCAACCCACCCGCATTCTCTGTGAGATCTTGTGCCAGAGCCGTTTTCAGCACTATATGTAAATTTGTTCACCGAGATCTCAAGCTCGCATTGATGCCTTTCAAACTTAAGTGCAGTACCATGCAACTTTGCTTTGTTGTGGGCTCGTGAGACTTTGTCGCGGCTCTATGTGAGACTTGATGTCAATCATTAAAATTATGGTCCATTGTATCGATGTCGGCATTTTTTGAGCTGCTCATTGCTCATAACGATCTACTCTGCATTATAGTCACCGACTCAGCCAAGGCATTCAACGCTTTGATTGACACTACAGATTCAGGGGTGCAACTTCGCCAGTACTTTGCCGATTTCCAAAAGACTTTGCCAGAACTTAGCCAAAATTGGCAAAGTGACGGCTAAGTATGGCTATGGCTGTTTGCCAGTATGACTTTGCCGGCAACTGAGTACAGTAGCCAGACTTTGACCAAGCGTCCAGTCATAAATACATTCTAGACTGATCAGTAACACTGCAGTTGCATGTCACTGCACAATCAACTTGCAAGCTTGTAACACAAGTTCAACATATCAACATTGGACAAGTCGGACTTTGATATCATATGAGGAGTCTTTAAAGATCTTTAAAGACTCCTCATCATGTTTGCTGGTTACCACTGCCGTCAATGCTTCTACACGGCAAAACATGCCATGATGCACACAGTCTTCGCAGGTCGCTATGTACATAGGTTGATGTTGAAACTCTTCATCACAATTGTGGTGCAACAGAGGCTTTCATATAAACTTTCAAACCAACACAGCAATTTTACTGTTTCTGTGCACTCATTCAACAACATTGCGGTGTTCTCAAATTATCTGGTTCAGAGTCCAAGATACGAGTAGTTGCAAATGGCTGATCACCAAAGGCCACAAAAGTAGACATGCATGCGTGCCAACCTATCATCCTGCAAATTCAAGCTAAAGCAGAATATAGCTCGCCTGGGCGATACTTCCACTCAATGCATCTCAAACACAAATGCGGTCAATGTATGCGGAAAAGGAAGACAAAACTTCATGCCGCAACGGCTGCTGTGGCAGCTGCCTGTTCTACTAATGCTTTTCCAGGTTTGCTGGTCCTTTGAAATGCCATGCCTTTGATCCCATCAGGATTGGCAACGAAACCCAACCTGTTGTACAGACCTACAACATTCGGCTCAGCATACAGGGAGACTATTGTGATGTCTTCATTGACTAATCTAGCTGTCAGGCGTTCAACCAGACCTCGACCCAGCCCACTGCGCTGCCATGCAGGGTTGACCTGCACAGACATGCTCGCAGAGTCAAAGACCAAAAGGTTTGGCCAACATGGCTTGAGAAGCTGTGGTGCAACTAGGACCACACCTGCTTTGAGGGCTAGTGCAGTAGTTACGGTTGACAAAACACAGGTGTGATGAGATGCATTGTGGTGACAAGCTCACCGCAACATCCCAAATTGTGGTTGAGAGAGCACCATCACTGGTGGCGCGGGCAAAGCCTAGAAGCTGCCCTTGCCTGGCCCACCGACTCTGCTTCATGCTACGGATCCAAAGCACAGAATGACTGTGGTCAAGCGCAAGCTGCAGCCGATTTGGGTCCCTCTGCGGAAAGCCAACCTGTCGCATGCATGCCAGCCTTAAGTTCTTGGTGCGATGAGTATACAGCTGGTTTGATGGAGACTGAGGCTGTGCAAAACGATCTGTGATTAGTATGCATGCATGCAAGACGATGTTGTCTGAGCTGAATGCAGCAGCACCTTTTGAAAGAGAGCGTTCAGGTCTGAGACGGTCAGGTCATTCATGCCCCATACAAATTGACAGCCTTCAGCTTCGAAGGCCTTGTCCAGTTTAGTAAGAGAGGGCGCCGCAACTTTGCTGTCTGTTGATGATTGCCATGATGCTTTATCTGCACACATGCCATCGGCCGCTGCAGCTGCGCAGTGGCATTTTGCACGTGAGCGTGTGTGATCAAGACAGGAGTAAACTTGAGGTAGCACCGAGTTCACGATGCATATCTCGGTTGGTGTATGCATGTTTCACATGCCAAGCTGCGCGCACCTGAAACGTTGCTGCCGACGTAGCTTAGTTTGGGCTTGTTAGCTGGAGGTCTGTCGATATTGGCTGGAGGTCTGTCGATATTGGCCAAGGTCGACGCTACAGGCGAGTTGAGCCAGTTCGCGGATCTGCGTCGGTGATGAGAACGTCTAATATAGCTGCGACTGCAATGGGTTGCCAAACTGGGTTTGACCGAACAAGGGGGAGAGCTTGCAAACAGCCAGCGCGGCCCCATGCCTCAACGTATCGTGCGCTGTTCAGGCATCAAGAGTTGTCCGCTCTCCACGATCGAGCCTGATTCACTGACTTGTATACAAGAGCTCTTGGCTACACTGCAAGCCAAGGCAGCTCTTAACAACGCCAGCGCTCATGTCGACCTAGCCAATATGCCTGTACCATACCGGTACTCTCCGCGTTCCGTGTCGAGCACTCCGTGTACTCTGTTTCGTGGTTTTGCATCCACAGCCATCACGTTGTTGCGGTTGAGCATGAGATCTGCTTAGCCGCGACTGCATTGCAAGAGTTTTGCAGATCGTGGCGCTACCGTACTGTTGCTACTTGAGACCTTCAAAACGGAGATTTCCTTAGATCGCTTTGATGGCTTCTTTTGTAAACAGCTTTGCGTTACTGGAGGGCGATGGTGAGCCAAGCACATCCACGACCACTGGCAAGAAAAAAAAGTCAAGAAAGAACAAGCGTTCAGCCTCAGCTGCGTTGCCTCCGTCCGGCGCGAATGAAGCTGTTGCTCCTACACCAGCAGCACCTACTCCAGAAGAAGACAATGCCGCTGATGATGGCTTTCAGCTCGCGGGCAGGCTGTCGAGACGAAGCAGCACGGGTAGTGCTAAGCCCAGTACGCCGGCAAGTAATGTAAAACAATGTACGCTTGCGGAAGGGATGCACGATCTGGAGCACGCCGCTCGCGAGACGCTTTTCAGTCAAAGCGCAGACAGAGTATCGCAATGGAAGTCTTGGCAGCAACGGGTAACTGAAAACATATCACCTCCGGAGGATCTGGATCCACAGCTTGTAGAAGGCTTTGGCCGCAGCATCCGCAACACCTTTTGACCTACTGTAGGTTGAGGACAGGAACAGCGAGACCTTCACAGATCCGTCTGCAAAACCCATGATCTACAGCACTTTTGGAGATGTAAGGGGGCTGCTGCTCGGCACATCTGACAATATTGCCACGCACTTGTATGTGCTGATCCCAAGCCCTACGAGCTTCTTGCAGGTGTTACTCCTGAGCAGAGCCTTGGAGATCACAGTACAGCGTTGCCTTGAGGCTCCTTTCCCAGACAAGTATGACCTAGCGAGCTTGGCCGGAGTAATCTTTGCTGCGCAACCCAGCTTTGCCAAACATGACACTCTAGATGCACTCTTCTCAGCCATTGTCCAGCTGGGAAAGCTCATGCCAACTTCCAACAGCAAGCACAGCATTGAGATGCGGCGAAGGGCAAGAATAGCTGTTGCTGGCACATTGCATGTGCTCAAAGAGCAAGATCCTATGGAGAGCCCCAGCAGTGTTCAGTCCTTTGACTCAGAGCTGCCTGACCGCGCTGCCACACAAGCGCAGCAGCTGGAAGGGCTGGGCAGGCAAATCAGTGACCCACTGGAGTCAAAGTCAAGGTGCTTGCTTGCTACAGACAACCAGCATGTCCACTGCTTTCCGCTAGAACTGCAGAGGTGTGTCAGCACAAACATGTGGCGACAGCGCCATCATGTCTGCATGCCATCCATGCAACTGGACCTCGGCAACTCTGAGCACAATCATTCCTCTCAGCATGCTGCATGATCCCTCTGCTTCATGTCTATTTCCCACTGTCACACGCATGTAGACTTTTGAGCTAGACATACTGTCCAAGCAACATGTGGCGCATATGCATCTGGGTCCGCCATTGCAGCAGCATACGGCAAGAGTGCTTGCTGAGTTGCAAGGCTGATGCAGGGAGCGCAAGGATCACATGAACATGGTCCACAAAGCCTTGGAGCTATCTAAGGAGCACCTAGCGCTGTTCCATCACAGGGAGGGCCCTGGCCACAATTCCAATGCCTGGCGTGCTCTGGATGCCTTGGACACCCTTGTGCTGCATTTAGCTGGCACTGCAGAGGTACAACACTCTAGCCGACTCACTTCTCTTGCCTATGTTGGGCACAACAGGATCATGTGTCCTGGATGATCGTGTTACAGATCACTGTCTTTGATGTCAGACACACTGCACAGAGAGAGTCCAGTCTGTCTTGACATGCTACATTTGTGAACACACTCACGGATGGTCTTGCTGGTGCAGCTGTTCTGTCCATTGATCTCATCGGCTACAGCTATTGTGTACCTTTTGACCAAATGCACAAGAACTTTCAACAGCTCTGCTGAAATGAGCACACACCTTGTGGTGTTCCTCGTCGACATTGTGCATGGCGGATTCAAATTTATCGCCCTGTTTACCTCTGAAGCTTGTTCTAGAATGCAGAGCCAAGTGGTTGATGTGGGGAAGCAAGTGCAGATGCCGAAGGGAGATGAACAGTATGCACAAGAGCTGTCAGACATTAGAGGCAAGATTCAGGTCAGGCTGTTTATACAACAATGATAGAATAACAATGACAACGACGTTGGTAATGACACTGATACTAGTACAAATAATAATAGGGATAACGACAGTACTAAATGATGCAGGAATGCTAATCGTATCATGTCAATGATGATGACACAGTAGAACATGTTTAGTACAGCAACCATACTAAACCAACCGTTTGTATTCACAAACATAGCCAGAAAAGTCAAGCGGCACAATGCTTGTGTCAGACACATCACGCACTGGACAAGCTTTCTGCACCAAGTCAGATAAGCTCGCTCCCTGAATGTGCACTAGTACAAGAGACACAGACCACCTTGCTGTACCACTGCTTGCTGTATCTGTGTGGTACAATGCACTTTGATACCAAGTCCTCACAAGGAACAGCCTGTCGCAACAACCATCAGGCAGCAGCGCTGTCAACTTATGCCTGAGGCTGTCAGCTTGCAGCAGGTGAGTCACTTCAGCCCCACCTGTCATGCCACTGCACACAGATTGCCCCACCTCTTTCTGTGGTGTGCAGGAGTGTGAGCAGGTTTTGGAAGTGCTGAGGAAGCAGGAGCGCGACCTTGCGGCTCTAGTCCACCCAGAGCAGGCCTACCAAGCAAGCTCACAAGTATGCAAACTGAACCCAGGCGTTGTATTTCATGCATTTACTGCACTGCAAATATGCAAATTGCACCCAGGCATCGTACTTTGTGCATATACTTCACTGCAAGTATGCAAACTGCACCTTTATACTTTGTGTGCATACACTTCACTGCAAGCATTTGCAAGTCAACTTCTGCAAGTGTTGAAGTTTCAACACGCCAAGTTGTGCTGAACAGCACAAGCTCGTTTGCGTGCCTGACTCATGGTCAAGCCTGTACCTATCTACCTAACAGTTGCAGTCTCAGCCATTGCTGAATCGTCATTGTTGAGGTCACTGCCATACATGGATGGCCTGTGACATGAGTGTCTGTGCGCACATTGGTTGATACCAGTAAGGCTCAACGTCACGGCATACATGTATTTCCCACATGCCAGACTTGGCAGAGTCCACTTGGCGATGAATGCAGTAGCAAGCATCCTCAGTAGTCACAGCACTGCAGGAGACACTACATGTCAGTCTCCATCAACATGCAAGCCACGCTGTTCATTTGCTTGCCTCCAGCGATGCCGTACATCTGTTCCTGCATGTACACACATTTTGGCAGGCATAGACTGCTTTCTCTTATACCCAGACGCAAGCCTTGAGGCGCACAGTGTTAATTCATGGCTGAGCTGTGAAGCCTGTCTGTGCTGTGCTGAGTTGCTACGTGCAATGTTAACCGGGGTCAAGCGCTAGATCTAGACTGCTTGGGCTAAGGAGCCCTGATTGTTGTTTCTAGGCAGCACAGACCAATGGGTTTGCGCCGCACGCCAGCCAGGAGCAGCTTGACTGCTTCCAGTATCTGAGGGAGTGCATGATCAGCAACCAGAGCCCCTACAGGAACCCTTCAGGCCTTTCGGCGCAAGGCCTGTCTGAAGGGCAGCTTTCAGAGGCTGCGCAGTACTTCCTGGCCAATCTGGAACGGCTTCTGAATGCCAACTTGGATATCCTCACTGAGGTGACCTCTCTGCATATGATGGCGACTGTAGTCAAAGTTTTTACACAAGCTTTGAAATTTTCAAGAGTGCTCATGGTCCTCTTGGTCTTCACATGTACTATGTGCTAAAGCAGAGAACAATCAAGATGCTCCAGGCATGAAACAAATTGTTGGCCGTTCTTTCACAGTCCTGCTTTGGCTGCATGGGTACTATGGATCATGCCTCATGTGTGGGAGTTTGCCTGCTGTGTCGTCTGCTTCCCACTAAACCTGCAGTGGAAGTAGTTTGACCTCCTGGGGTAGAGACTGCCTTCCTTTGTCACAAAAAGATGTATACTGTTGTGTCAATGCTACCTGTGTGCCTGACGTGCTGCCTATGGAACACCTGGTGTATCTGTGCCACATCCATCACATCTGTGCGGCACCTGTGACTCAACAGGTGACATAAAGATGACACAAAAGGTGACGTACCTGTTGTAATCCTCACAAGCATGATGTGCAGATGCGAGGCAAGGCCGAGGAGATTGGCCAGAGGTTGACCAGGGCTATGAAGACCGAGCAGGACCTGCAGAACATCAACGCCCCTCAGGAGGCCAGAAGGCAGAACCAGCAGCACCAGCACTGCCACCAAAAGCAGCTCAAGGTATCTGAGGCTGGGCACTGTTACTTGCTTGCTCTCTGTTCTGTTCGTTGTTCAACAAATTCAAATTGACGTGTATCAAATAAAGTCTGAAACATTTCCCTCAACTTTTCAACACACTTTTTGTCGTAAAAAGGTGTGACTTCTGGGTGCAACACCTGCAATGTGCTGCTGCTCCCAGGTCATAATATCCTTTGTTGGACATTGCCATAATATCACGGCGGATCTGGAATGTCGATACTTATGTGAACACCAGGACCATCCAACCAGACCACAACTGCACACCATGAACTATACTGCACTGGGGCACAGTGCAGGCATGCAAGCAGGGCTTTGTGCTTGCTGCAGGACTGCACTGCGGCAGCTGAGAAGATCATGCAGGAGTCCAAGGCAGAGTTCAGCCACATGGAGTCTTACAAGAGTCAGCTGCAGCTGATCTGGTCCAGGGAGGATGTGCAGAGCTGGCTAACGCTGTTCACCAACATCATTGCTGACAGCCAGAAAGCGCTTGCTGCCGTGATTGAAGCACCCATAAGCAAGGACCAGGTAAGGATCGGGGTGTCTGTAAGCAGTCAATTTCAATTCACATTTTCTGTCTTTCGGATTCAGCTAGGGAGTCATAGAGTGAACAGACAATATCTGGGAAGTCTCAACATACACTGAGCCCTAAATGTTGGTCAATAAAGGTGGTCAATAAGTGGAGGTTGGACATACACTAAGCACTGATAGGCCTTGACATAGCCGAGGACAGCCATTTGTCCTGCTTGGAAACTAACTAGCCATGCCTCGATGCACCAATCAATCAATATACATTTCCTGTCTTTAGGACCCATCAAAAGGAGTCAACAGACAACGGCTGAGAATTCTGATTATGAATGAATCAAATCATACAATGCTGTTTTGGGCCACAATGCATGCACCAACCAGACGATGCTCTGTGTTTCTGCGCCAATCACATGGGGGGCTTCAGAGCGCCTTTGCATGCTGATTTTGGCCAATAATGCACCAACAGTCCAGATCTTGAGAAATCTTCTTCAGCGCTGTAAGACGTCCGTCTGTCAGTGGCTGTATGCATGACCCCTGCAAACTCTGCAGCACTGCCATCCTCCATACTCCACACCAGTCTGCACCAGTCTTGTCACAGCAGGTGTCTCACTCCTGACATCGTTGCATTCAGATGTCTTGTTACTGACATTCCTGCATGGTCTTCTCAGCTGACGCAATGCAATCCTGCAGCAAGCACAAACTCAGTGTAGTGACAGCAACCTGCAAGCACAACACATCTTCCAACATGGTGCTTGTCAATATCCCCCTGTAGCAGCAGCAAGTCTTCTGAATGAGTAGGTGACAACAGCCACGCACCACCACAGATGCAGTGGGTACCTGGTTTCATGTGTATGCAGGCGAAAAGGCGCGGACAGAATCCACGCGCAGCGCCTGGATTGAGCTTATCCCATGCTGACCCCCTGGTGCAGATTCTTAACTCCCCTGCAGGGGCCATAGGCAGCTCTGCTAACACAGGTGAGGCCTACCAATTCCCAGTCAAAGTGTCACAATCAACACATTGGGCTCACCCCTAGTGTGAAGCATTGTTCCATTGGAGAGGGCGTGACTAAAGCAGTCACAGTGCTCACAAGGACAGCATGGCATTCGTTCTGTTTTGCATTTGAAGCATGCTTGTGCAGGTCAAGGGAATGAGTAAGGGCAATACATTCTACATTTGGCTGCTGACATCCACAGCCTTGGTTACCTAGAGGGCAACTGCGCTTAAGAAAAGCCTTTTGCTTGCTCAGCTAATGCATGTGGTCATTGTTTGGCATGGTCATTGTGTACAGATGCTGTGATGTTTGTGGAGCCTTGCGATGCGCCTACAGCCACTTCAAGCCAAGATCTACATATTTCATAAACACTTACCTGACACAGTACACGACAGCCCATGTGTCACTTACATGCACTCCACCCTTGATAGGACCAGCAGGGCATACCATCAAGTTGATCACCAAGGCTATTGCAGCATGTCTATACATCAGCGGCGCCACCATGCAGACTCACCTCTACAAAGCACAAACATTAAGCTTGCTAGGTGGTGTTGGCATCTTCATCTTGTTAGCAGCAACCCTGTACATGTTGCAAGCATATCACGACTGCTGTCAGAATGTAGGGATTAGGGGTTCTGTCATGCAACCAAACACATACTGCTGCATGCGGTGATGTAGTAGTGCACGATTTCACTGCAGCTGCTGCACATGCAGACAGCACTGCGAGGGCAAGGCATGCAAGGCTAGATGCTGAGGGAGGCACAGCAAGTAACCCTGCGGTGGCCACCCCTGTGCAACAGTCAGGCCAAGCAGCAGAGCTTCAGATGGGGAACGGTGCGCATCAACAGCCAGGGGCTAGCAGTGCTGCTGAACAATCTGGTAAGCTTCCTGATTGTAGGGCTGCTCTACATTGTCTGTAACGGGATACAATGCATCATGCTGTTGTGGTATCGTTGTGCTGTACGCTTTAGATTCACTGATTTGCCTGGTTCAGGAGATGTGCGCAATTCATGACAGTGGCAGTTGTAAGTGTCATTGACATTTCTGTCGTATGTTAGTCATGCAGTGTGTGTGGTCTTGCCTGCAGGTCGAATGAATGGGCAGCATGAAAGCCACCAGCCAGATTCTTTTGAGCAGGCCAAAGGCAGGCGAAAGAATCGTGGTAGGCGGGAGTAGCTATACAGACTGCATGCAAGATGGCTTCTAGTGTTTCCTTGCTCGCTCTTACATGTGCTTGTGATATTTTCTAACCCCATGCAAAGATGGGATGCTGTAGTGATGAGCCATCCTGGTCGTGAAATTTTATGCAACCCTCTTACGAGCAGGTTGCAGCGGCACCCTCAGTGATCACCCTGGATTCCCCTGCTTGTGGTGAGCTATTGTGCTACAGCTTGTTCTTACATGTCCTGTAGAGCAACACTGCTTACCGCTGTAATACGTTGAAACACTAGACAATGTGACACTTCTTTGTCTCTTAGATCATCGGATGCCCAAGATTCAGGCTGATGCATGCATAAAGATTTGTACAAGAACCTGGTATGATAATTATCAGGGTGGCCAGCTGCTTTGCGTATCAGCTGCTTGCAGTTGCTGGCCCACTACCAAGGGAAATTTCGAAATTGGACATTCCCATGACAAATTTCGATTCCCATGAATAAATCTCTCCTACATGGAATGAATGAAACTTACCGTTACTGCACCGTAGCCTGTATGCACGCCTGCAAGCGCTCGCGTTGGCAATGTACACAGGCCTGCCGTGCCTTAGCTGTGCAATCCACCTCCGGTAATAAGCTCGCACCGCATTGTAAGGGACAGCAGTGCATGTGTGTTACTGAAAGCTCACGAAGTATGAGCCAGCCTTGCAGGCTGCAATAGCTTTGTTGACCTTCACAGGGCTTTTGCAGCCTCAAGGGCTCTTGTGTCGACACAATGGTGAGCACAAGAGACCTGGAAGTAACTGCAGTGGTATCAGGATCTGGTGAGGGCCTGGTTGAGCTCATTCAGCAAAGCCTCACGGAGACATGTTCTTGTAGGAGGAGGCGATTTTGGACGATATAATCGATCGACTCTTGGACGTCAGAAACGGTAGACCAGGAAAGCAAGTGCAGCTGACCGAGCAGGAGATCCGGCAGCTATGTCTGACAGCGAAAGAGATTTTCATGAGCCAACCCAACCTGCTCGAGCTCGAGGCCCCTATCAAGATTTGCGGTAAGGACTTGCAGCTGTATGGCGTATCCCGTGTCCATCCCAGCGATGTTACCAAAATCTGCATAATTTGCGCAGGCGATATCCATGGTCAGTATTCAGATTTGCTGCGGCTCTTTGAGTACGGAGGTTTTCCACCCGAGGCCAACTACTTGTTCTTGGGGGACTACGTTGACCGCGGCAAGCAAAGTCTCGAGACCATTTGCCTGTTGCTTGCGTATAAGGTATGTGGTCCAGGTCACCAAAGCGTTGTTTGTCTCAGCCTGAAGGAGCGTGGATGATGCTTGCAACTAAGCAAAAGCTAAAGGATTGTCTCCAGCCTGGCTGTCCATTTGTTTGCACTAAGCTCAGCTGAATGTACAACCCTACATGCCACTGTTACAAGTTGGTCAGCATTCGCAACATGACCTGATAGCAGTGTGACAGCAGCAGCAGCAGCAGCAGCGTCGGACAGGTAGCGACTCACGCGCAACTGCATTGCAGACCACAGCTGGAAAGTATCTAGTTTATCGCGGCCAAGCAGCCATTGCGTCAGGGCTACATGCGTCACATGTTCCATGAGGATACAGCTTGCATTGTCAACATGTGATGCTGACAATGAGCGTCGCCAACACAGCCTTGGCGACTGCTGTTCTTGTTTCAATGGCCAAAGTTGGCTTCAGTGGTCCTGATCTAATGAATGCAGGTCAAGTATCCAGAGAATTTCTTTCTGTTGAGAGGTAACCATGAGTGTGCGTCCATCAATAGGATTTACGGCTTCTATGACGAGTGCAAACGGCGGTACAACATACGCCTTTGGAAGACATTCACTGACTGCTTCAACTGCTTGCCGGTTGCTGCTTTGGTAGACGAGAAGGTCAGCAGTCTCAACCGTGGGCCGTTTAATGCTTGTATCATCCCTTGCATACTTTGCTGCAAAGTGAAAGCAATCTGCATGTGATGTTGAAACTCAGCTTGCTTATTCTGCCTCACAAGGCATGAATTTTGCATGCTTATTGTCCCTGCATTGTTTGAGTTCATGCATTACAACGTGCGCATGTGAACCATGACTTACGCCACTGTTCAGTTCCTTTTCTTTGTTTGTCACACTGCAGCAAAATCATGTACACACAACCCGTCCATGCCATGGTACAGCAGTAGTTTTCTCCATAACGTGTAAGCTGACCAACCAATGACATTCTGGTCATGTGTGTGAGTGGCAGCTGCTGTGCAGATCCTCTGCATGCATGGAGGCTTGTCGCCAGAGCTGAAGTCTCTGGAGCAGATAAAGCGCATCCCCAGGCCCACAGATGTGCCTGACACAGGGCTGCTGTGTGATCTGCTTTGGGCAGACCCTGACAAAGACATTCAGGGGTGGGGTGAGAACGACCGAGGGGTGTCGTACACCTTTGGGCCTGACAGCGTATCAGATTTCCTCACAAAGCACGACCTGGACTTGGTCTGCCGTGCACATCAGGTCAGCAACAATGTTGCTGCAACATCCTCTCCTCCTGCAGCCTGCAGGCATTGAATATGGTTTCCACCTGTTGTCTTATGCATCCTTATGGCCTGATGCATATCGAACAGCAAGCATCGCAGCTAGGAGGTATAACCATCATGCAGCTGCAATAGCTATGCAAGTCCTGTTTGATGTTGCCAAGCAGCACCTGGCTCCTTGAGTGACCATGTTTCATGAGCATTAGTAAAGTTTGCCTGCTCAAGCAGAGCTATGGACCTACCGCAGCACAGCATGCTGTTCCCAATCCTCTGTTGCACAAGCAGATTGATGATGGTACTCACACTTGCAGTCATCTCACAACAGGTTGTAGAGGATGGATATGAGTTCTTTGCCAAGAGGCAGCTTGTAACAATATTTTCTGCGCCCAACTACTGCGGAGAGTTTGACAATGCTGGAGCCATGATGAGTGTTGATGAAACCCTGATGTGCTCTTTCCAGGTATGCTTTGTAATGCATGCAGCTCTGGTGTCGGTGATTATTTGTGCTATGTCATGTTTAATGCAATAGCTGCATGACTTTGTGCAATGTGACATTGCTGTTAGGGCAGCAGGCTGTGACGTGAGGGACAGCAATGCGTCATGTTTCAGCTCTGTCAGTACATATGCGTGCTGCAGTGCATGCATGAGCACAGCACACATCTGACTGCATGAGCTGATTTGTGGTATGTTTTGTAACAAATGTGGAGGACAGTCCTGATTTGGGTTGTTGGGTGGGGTGTCAGACAGCAGTGTATGTCATTGTGCAGATACTGAAGCCAGCAGAAAAGAAGCAGAAGTTTGCAGTAACAGGCGCTGGCAACAGGCCAGGCACTCCACCAAGGGCTGGGGCCAAAGCAGGGGTTGCCCCTGCCGCACCTGCAGCAGCACCAGCCAAAGCCTGATTGCCGTCTCAAGTCAATATCAATATTTTCCCGGATGAGGCATGATGGCAAGATATAAGTAGGACTTGTGTCTGCTTTGCTGTGTAAGCCGCTGGTAACAAAGTCGTGCTTTAGCTAGGTGGGAGGTGCGCTCATAGGCGTGCTGCTCTTGTGGTAGCAGACTCTGAAATGTAGCATGATTTTCTGACAATGAAGGATGTGTTAGTCCTGAACTTGTGTGCCTTGTGTTTCCTGGCCAGGGAGCAGGTTGCCTGTGGCCTATGCCTGATTGGACCGCACTATTATTACAGCAGCAGTTCAGTAAGGTCTCGACAGTGCACTAGTCATCTTTTGCTCTACTTCACACAGTGTCAAAAACGCCAGTCAGCAATGTCTGCAAGCAAGGTCTGAAGCATAGGCATGTGTCAATGGCTTTGCATTAGAAGACATCGTGGATCTGCCCGTAAGTACACTGCGCCTGCACCAGGAAGAAGGGATATGAAACCACGATCATGAGGGCCATAGGTGTCAAGCCAGGCCTGGTATAAGTTTCTTTCTGGAGGCTGCAAGTTCCTGATCTTCTTTCTGCTTCATCTCCATGAAGTCAGCATGGGGCTTCGGGTGATGTTTCCAACATTCTTTTTGGAAGAAGTCCTGCATAACATCAAAGCTCTGCCATGGCTCTTCCAGACTGGACATGATAATTGACACAATACGCAAACATAGAGATACATATCATGATGCAAGAGGTAGCCCTTGACAGTCTGTAGTAACATGACATGCATGTTTGCATGCTTGGACATTTGGAACACATCAGGTGACTCACCTTGACTTTTGCTATGTGGTCTGACACCAAGACCTTTCCCTGCTCAGTACTGGCTCCATTCTACACATCAATTAAGATTGTGTTGTGGGTGCTGATCATGCGATCCACAAAGCAAGTAGCAGAGCTTGTCTACAGGGCATTGTGCCCTGATCATGCAATCTGTACCTGCTCAAGCGTCTTCATCATGTTGTCATGCCCCATGTTTCTGGCCCAATGCCAAGGCCTATCACCAGCGTTGTTGCTAGCATCAATTTTAGCACCTAGGCTGAGTAACAGCTCTGCCCCTTCCAACCACCCTTCATATGCTGCATTGTGCAGAGCGGTGTTGCCGGCACCTTCGACCTCGTTGACGTCCTCTCCATTGTCTACTGCCTTTACAATGGCTGCACCAGAACAGCGCAAACTTGTTGCAGCGGTTGTTCGAGATCACACATGAAACAGCAGCCGTGGCACGAAGGTGCAAGAGATCGACGCGGCCACCGCAGCGGCGCTGGGCAACAGATAGTGCCTCAACAATCAATCGCTGCTAGCTCTTTCACGCAAGCACCTCATCTCACCTTCCAAGTCTTTGTTGCAGACGGCTCTGTGTATGACCATGTTGCCGACTCGGCCGTGGCCTCGAGTGCAACCGCCACCATCTTCTTTGACGCCAACAGGACCTTGCCAGACCAGGAAAGGTCCCGAGACATTGTGCCACCAGGGGTTTTTCTCAACCATGGCCGATGCAGTACGGCGAAATGTTGAGCAAAACGTAACGCTTGGCTTGCTAGCGTTACCTGAGTTTTGTGTTCTGGTCTTGGAGGATTTCGTGACGCCACGTGCTTCTTGTGTCGATGGTTCTATGCACAACGTCCAGTTGTGCCGCGTCAAACTCGCAAAGCACGCTGCGAAGTTCTCCTCCTGATTATGGCGCCATCATACGATGTGGAGAATCCTGCTGCAGACCCACTCCTGCCAGCTCTTGACGAGTCTGGTGACTGTACCACATGCCACGCAACCCCTGGGGGTGAGAGAGCTGCTCAAGAGGTTGTGACTGGGCAGGATCTCTACAGCCAACCAGGGGTCTACAGAGGAATTCCAGAGGAGTCTCATGATGAGCCTTCGGACACCAAGGGAGTGGTTGCTTCCGTAGCGACGTTACTGTTCTCTCTGCCAGCTCTAGGTGCGCTTGCGTCGTTTAAGTGACCTCTGTGCAAAAGTGCACGTCGTAGTGTCAATGAATGCGTCGCTTCCATTTTACGGCGCGTTTATCTCTGCCTCCTCACCTCGACCGTTACACGAGTGTGAGTAAAAGTCACCGTGATCTGCAGTTGGTAGCTGATGCTGGCCGCTCCTGTTGGCTGGACTCCTCGGAGTCACAGCTTCAGCAGGGGCGAAATCCTTCTCTCACAGCATCAGCTTCGGGGTTACCCTTGCTGCCCTAACCAACCTTGCCCAGTATGTGGCTTGGAAGACTTCTGTGCGCCAGTGAGTCCAAGTCCTGGCTCATTGCAATCATCTGATAAGTGGTATTATAAGCGATATTATGGTTGCTTGCAATGCACTGAGTCTCCCCTGTAGGGAAAGGACCTCAATGCTGATCATTTTTGCTGCTGTCTGGTCACAACACATGTTTGCCTGTAACGCTGTCTCTGTGACAAACGTCTTAGTCAGCATTGCATAACCCAAAAGTGTCCTAAGAATTGTGGTTTTTGGAGTAGGGGAAGCCATTGGCAAAAATTTGGACCGCTGTACCTGGTGTCTGTGGCTGTGCCTTTAGTTATGGCTGATCTCACTCGCCATGTGTTGCAAGGTAAGCACTTGGGTGCATTATCGATAGATGATGCTGGTGCTCAGCATTGTCAAGCAACCTGTACATCATGCCTGTTTGTCAGTCTGCAATTTAGAGCTTTTTAGCCACGTTCACAGATGCCATGAACATGTTGGATGCATTGTGCCTTGTATTGTGCCTTGTAGCAATATGATTGTATTTGGAAGCACTGTTGGGTTCTGCTCCTTCCTGAGATCACAAGATTCAGCATGCCCACTTTACATTATGACAGTTCAGCTCTTTTGCAGACTCAGGTATCTGGTCGGGACCTAGCAGCTCAATGTACAAACCTGACTGTGGGCATTCAGAGCGCCGCTTGGGCGGCATCACATGTCTGAGCCTGACTGGCTGGCTGTTCACCATTGTCTTCACCTACATTGGCTTTGCATGCATGATCACTGGTGGGCCTGCTGCTCCTGTGCATTTGCTGCAACTGGACACTAGTGCACACTCCGAGTGTGCCTACACACTGAGCCACCTCTTGAGCTGCGTCTGTCCTCTTGCATGCATTGACCCGAATGCTTCTGTCTGCGGTTTACAGGCTGCAGCATGTGTCTTCTGACATCTTGAGGCATGCTGGTTGATGCTTCACAGACAGCTACCAAGAGTCACTTGCAACAAAGAAGGTGTTTATAGTAGGCTCATCAGTCTGACCTTAATGTGTTCATGCAGGAATTTTCTGGGGGGCTGACATGCATATCAAGCTTCACAAAGCCTGGCAAGGATTAAGGCGTGCTCGCCGTCACTGATTTTCAAGTCATCCTGAACAGGAACGGGTGTCATCAAGCTTATGAAGCCTGCAGGAGAAAGCCATACCCATTTGGTGTCTTGCTAGCAGAACGTGCTTGCTGATTCCATGATCATGAGTTTCTTCAGGCCTGATGCATGATTGTGCAACTGTGCTTTTTGTATATATTGTTTGCCCGTGTTGTTGTGGCACAAAGGTCTTGGCAAAATCGGTACTGCCAACGAGATAGGCAGAATTCCGCCTCGAATGTTACGAAGATCTTGATACTTGTCAAATGACAAGGATGAAATGGTGAGCTTTGCCCAATGCATACTGGGCACCACACTCCACTAAAGGCCTTGTCCCTGCCTGCATGCATGCTTGCAGCTTTGCACAATGCAGGTGCAGCTATCACTGCA
>JAABUP010000925.1_pt1 | contig 62993 bp, 50 predicted proteins | sample 5559201 | NCBI WGS metagenome assembly JAABUP01 (sample SAMN10711887, study PRJNA513373) | rock metagenome | isolation source: Antarctica rocks | place: Antarctica
CGCAGGATCGGTCCAACCCGCCACTCACCTGCGAAGACACGCCGACAAGATCAAAATAAACGCGACTGTAGTACTAGGCGGTTCTGGTGGCTCGTCGCCGGCCTGGTCGTTCTCGCCGGCGTCTGGACGGCTGCGACTATCACCTTGGACACTCCAAAATTCTGACGACATTCTAGGTATTTGCCTTACCGGTACGTCCGTAAGCCGATCCCCTTGAGACGAGAAGGTGACCGCTGATCAAGATCAGGATGGTGTCGAGTCGGTGCTGGTTGTCAGCGTGTCGACGCGGGCGGAGCGAAGGGAAGCGCAGATGAGTGGGACGGCGACGGAGGTGGCTGAGCGGTACTTCACCGCTTGGCAGGCGCGGTACGAGGAGGCGTTGATGCAGATCCTCTCCGACGACGTGACATTCCGGGGGCCACTGGGCACCGCAAACGGGCGCACGGAGTGCATCGCGGGCCTGATGGGAATGCTCGGGGTCGTCACCTCGATCGAGGTACAAGCGCGCGTTGCCGACGACCACAATGTGATCACCTGGTTCGAACTGCACACCAGTGTCGCGCCCCCCGCGCCTACAGCCAATTGGAGCCATCCGAGTTGCGTTCGACCACGCGAGAAAGTGATCACGATCCGCCGCCGATGATCCACGTGCAGGACGGGCGGATCACCCGCATCAGACCCGCACCCGGTGCGACCACCGGGGGCTTGTACTCGCTCGGCTCGGGTCGCGAACCTCGGCCAGCGGTGACCGCAAGCAACTCGATGCCTTCCTTGGCCCGGGCCTTGGAACACGACGGGCCCGGAGTGCTGCGCCGGCTGGCCTGCGACTGGCTGCGCAACGAACGGATAGTTCGCCCGTCGGTGGATACCTTGTCTCGATGAGTCGCGGCCGCCCGTGACGGTGCGCGCGCGGAGAGCCTTTCACCGCCTGGCTGGCCGGCTCGTGCCTCGACCCACCCGGCTCAACGCGCTGCTGGAGGTTGACGAGGAACGGGGGATGGGGGACCAGATTTGTTTGTTCCGCTGAGGGCACCCCTAGCGGGAGCCGAGGTCCCGGCTGGCGAACCCGGCACATCCCACGGCCAACAGCACCACAGCGATCGATGCCAGGATTGCCTCGGCCAACCAAGGCACTCCGGCCGTCGCGATCATCCCGACGTGCGGGAACGGCGACAGATCGTTAGCCCATTGCGGAAGCTGCAGGATCGGTCCGAGCTGCGCGATCAGTACCGCCACGACCAACACCACCCGGGAGGCCGCCCAGAACCTTGGGGCTACTGCGTGCACCAGAACAGCGACCGCCCCGATCACCCAGCAGGCCGGGATCTGCCCGAGCATGGCCGCCATCGAGTCGGAGAACCCGCCGCCGAAGTCTCCGGACCGGATGCCGTGCGCGATGCCACAGCTCACCCCGGCGACGGCCAGCATCAGCACCGGGACCACGATGACGTACAGCACATGCGTTGCCTGCCAACGAATCCGGGACACCGATGTCGCCAGGACGAGTGCCGCGCGTTCGCTCTGTTCCTCGCTGACCATCCGTCCGGCGGCGGACACCGCAGCGATGCCGGCCAGCACTGCGCACATGCCGACCAACCCGTTCAGTACCGCGCCGGTGATGGCCCCCGGCCCGCCGATCTTCGCCAGAATCTCCGACATCTGCCGGTTGTCAGCGAACAGATCCTTGGCGCTGTCCACGATGGAGCCGATGACCAGCCCGAACAGAGCCAGCGCAGCGGTCCAGCCGACCGCCGCCGGCCGATGCAGCCTGCCGGCCAGACCGGACGGCGCACGGAGCCTGCCGACGGCCGGCCCGAGCCCGGTCGGGAACAGGCCGAGCCCGACATCGCGTCTGCCGAGCAGCCAGAGCGCGAGCCCGGTCAACGCTATCGTCATGAGCAGCATCAGCCCGATCACCCAGAACCGGTTGGCGGCGAACGACCGCACTTCCTCGGCCCAGCCCAGCGGGGACAACCAGCGCAACCAGGCGCTGCTGTCACCGGCGGAGTCGGCGACCGCCCTGACACCGAAAGACATCCCCAACGCCGCTCCGGCAATGCCGACACTTGGCCGAGCGCTGTCGAACAGTTGGGCGGCCACGGCCGCCACGCCGGCGAACAGCAGCCCGCAGCTGCCTATCGTCAGACCGAGGGCGACCGATCCGGCGAAGTCCTCTCCGCCGATTGCCAGGGTGCCGGCCACCAGCACCGCGATCGCCACACATCCGGTCAACGCGCAACTCACCGCAGCAAGCAAGGGGGCCGCCCGACCGACGGCGGTGGACACCAGCAACTCGGTGCGGCCGGCCTCCTCGTCGGCCCGGGTCCGGCGGATGACGGTGAAGATCGACATCAGGGACGCCAGTAGGCAGCCGAGCACGGTCACCCGCCAGGCGGCTGGCAACGGCTGCCCCAGTGGTCCTGCTCACATGATCGCCGCGGTGATTTTGGCCGGCGGAGCCGGTCGGACGGGTGCCCTGGTCAGCCGATCTGGCGGCGCACCTCGTCGATCGTCTTCATGATCTGAACCGTCTCCTCGAGCGGGAGCAGCGGCGATTCAGTGCGGCCATCGGCCACCAGCTGCGCCAGGTGCGCAACCTCGTAGGCAAGGCCGCCGTGGCCGGTGATGGCGCCGCCGTCGACACTGAGCCGGGTGCCGTCCCGGTGAACGTAGGTCAGGCTGGCCGGTGCATAGAACGGGCCCGAGATCTCCACCCTGGCAACGGATCCCATCACCGAAGCGGTGGTCGGAGTGGCGGCGAACAAGGTGGTGTTCAGCACTGCGTGCGCCGGGCCCTGCAACACCATTGACACCTGCCCGTCGACCCCGGTGAACGCCTTCACGCCGCGAGCGGTGACGGTCGACGGAGCACCCAGCACCATCGAGGCAAACGAGATCGGGTAGACGCCCAGGTCGAGCAGTGCCCCGCCGGCCAGCTCGGGCGCGAACACCCGGTGCGCCCGGTCCGGGACGAAGTATTGACCATGGTCGGCGATCAGCGTGCTCACATCGCCCAACGAGCCGTCGAACAGCAGTTGCCGGAGCACGTCGATGTGCGGAAGGAAGCGCGTCCACATCGCTTCCATCGCCGTGACGCCGGCCTTCTTCGCTGCCGTGACCACCTCCCGCGCCTGGCCGGCCGTCCGGGTGAACGCCTTCTCCACCAGTACGTGCTTGCCGGCGGTGATCGCCGCCAGTGCCTGTCGATGGTGCTCGGAGTGCGGGGAGGCGACGTACACGACGTCCACGGCATCGTTCGCCAATAGCTCCTCCATCGAGCCGTGAGCCTGGTCGATGCCGAACCTGGCGGCGAAGGCCGCGGCGGCTTCCGCAGTGCGCGACCCGACGGCCACCACGCGTTGGCCCGTGTGGGCCTGGATCGCGTCGGTCATCGCCGCGGCGATCCCACCGGTGGACAGGATGCCCCATCGCAACGGCGGCGCGGCTGCCGGATCGGGGGTGCGTGGTGTGGGCAGATGTGCCAGCGGGGCCGAGGTCATAGCCGCACACGCTAGTTGCACTCCGGGCGCCAGGTGCGAGGATGGTAGCCGGTATGAGCTCTGCAGTACTGACGCCCTGAAGCAACGGTCGGGACAGGACAGGGCAGGGCAGGGCACGTCGAGGGAGTCGATCATGACGGATTCCGATGGAGCGAGAACGCCGGGACGGCCGAGAACGCGGGCGTCGTTGCGTCGCAAAGCGGTGCTCATCACCGTCGCCTGCGGACTGGTCACCATGGCGGGATGCCTTGCGGTCAACGCGTTAGCCGGCTCACCGATCCAGTGGTTCTGGCTGATCGTCGCACCCCTGTACGTCACGGCGCTGATCGGCGCTTTCCTCTGGGTGCGGCTCACCCCGAGCGCCTAGCCACCCGACGCTGATCGCGATCTGAGCCGTGTCACCCGGCCGCCTCACCTCGCTCGCATTTTCATCGACACGGTCCGCGCGGTAACGAGCCCTCGCGATTGCGAGCACGGGCGCTGCGGGTCAACTGAGCACACCGTTCATGCGGTGGCACGGCACGATGCGATTGTCTTGGGCTCAGTCCGTGTCCGTCCGTAAACGCGGCACGTGAGCACGTCGAAGCCCAGACTAACCTGGGCCAGATACGTGTACCGTCCAGAAGGGCACCGCTCGGCGTCAGCCACGAACGAGAGGCGGAGGCGGCGGTATGTCCGTGCAGGAGTTGGCATTTCAGCTCAAGATGACCGTGGCGAAGCGGAGTACTCGCCGGTTGTACCGCGAGCTGATCGCCAACCAGGCTCTGCCCGTCGATGAGCTGCGCCGGCTGTCGGATGTGCGAGCGGCGGACATCGCTCGCTTTGCCTTCGAAAGTTCACGCTTCTACCGGGAACTCTACACCGCCGCTGGCCTGCAGCACGATGACCTGCGCGACCCGGCTGCGCTGGCGGCGCTGCCCGTCATTGACCGGAGCCTCGTCAAAGAGAACGCCGACCTGATCCGCTCGACGAGCGTCAACCCCGCCCATGCCCGCACCGCCTTGACCGGCGGCAGCACCGGCGAGCCACTGCGGACCTGGAACGACGCCCGGGTGCCGATGATGCCGATCAGCTGGCGGATGTACGGCTGGTGGGGGATCTCTCCCGCGGACGACGTCGTCCACATCGGTCGGTGGGGGACTTCGCGCCGAGCAAAGCTGACCACCATGCTGTCGTGGTGGCCGACGCGGGTGGTCACGGTCGACGCGAGCAAACTGGACCTTCGGACGGTGAAGGACCTCGTCGCGACGGTCAACCGCCACCGGCCGGCGCTGGTCGAGGGGTACGTCGGCGCTCTCTGGGAGATCGCCCACTACGTCAACCGGCACGGTCTGGAGTTCAACCCGCCGCGAGCGCTCGGCGCGACGGCGGCTCCGCTCACCGCCGAGGTCCGCAATTTTGTGGAGGCCACGCTGCATGCGCCGCTGCACGATCAGTACCGGTGCTCTGAGGTGCCCTGGATGGCTGGCGAGTGCGGCCGGCGCGACGGGCTGCACATCTTCTCAGACATGCGGCGCATCGAGGTCGTCGACGAGACAGGGACGCCGCAGCCGCCCGGGGTGGTGGGCGACCTTGTGGTCACCGACCTTGCCAATAGGGTGTTTCCGCTTGTCCGCTACCGGCTCGGTGACCGGGGATCCCTGCGCGAGGGCACCTGCCCGTGCGGGGTCTCGCTGCCGCTCATGGACCCGCCTGACGGACGGACCGTGGACATGATCCGGCTGCCGGACGGTACCGTGGTGGCCGGCGGGCTGTTCAGCATTTTCAGCGGTGTCCCGACGGCGGTCCGCCAGTTCCGGCTCCACCAGAACGCCGACCACTCGATCGACCTGCAGGTGGTCCTCGGTGACAGCGCCACAGCGGTGCAGGACGCGCAAACGGCCGTTGAGGGCCTGCGTGACCGGCTCGGCCGCCAGGTCGAGGTTCGGCTGGCCGTAGTGCCAACGCTTCCGTACACCGGCGGCAAGCTCAAGTACGTCACCAGCGACGTACCGGCACCTGCCTGACCAGGTCGCGGAGTCATCAATGGAACGCCGACATGCCAACGATCTGACCGATCTATATGCGCACACGGTGCCATCGCCGTCCAAGGGGACGGTGGAAGGGGGTGTAGCCCGGTTACCACCCTCAATGTGCGGTCGACGCCGGTGGCGTGATGCCGAGATGCCCTTGGGCGGGCAACAGAGAATCACTGTTCACCAACGGTGCTAACCTGCCAAAGCGACGGATGCCGATGCCATCGATAGGAGACGTTTCCTCCAGGCGTCGGAATGCAAAATTGTGCGGCAGACTCGCGGCCGCTGCCCCACTGTTCGGCGCTCCGTTGAACGCAATTCCTTGGATTACGACCGCGGCGCCCGTTGCATCTGGACGCTGGCCGTGCGCCAGTACTATGGCTGCTTTGGGGGCTACCGATACAGCGATGGGAAAGAACGTAACGCAGTGAAAGCGCGCCGGTTCACCGCGTGGCTCTCGGGATATCGCGGCGCCCGGCCGGGGAAGCAGCTCAGCGAACCTGCCGGCGGTACCGCGCGGCTGAAGATCACCCGACCCTGACCGAGTACAGGGCTGGTGGGCTACGCTAGCCGAATGCGCCTCCCGATACGCCCCCTGCGTGGGAGGTGGCCCGCGTGGTTCGAGCGCAGGGCCGCGAGGTTCGTCTGGAACGATCCGCGGGTGATTCTCGACGAGCACGCGACACCGGATGCCTTCACCACTGCGATGAACGCGTTTCAGGTCGGCCCCACGATCAAAATAACCGCCAAGAACCGCCATCCAGCTGCAGACATGTTGCTCATCGACAACCTAGATCTCACCAATGCGACCATTGTCGATATAGGGGCGTCCGACGGGTCGACCGCGCTGGATCTCATTCGAAAGCTACCTGCGTTCAAGTCCTATATCATAGCCGACTTGTACCTCAACATCACTGTGGTGAGCTTCTTCCGACATGAAGTTTTCTACGATCAGAACGACGAATGCGTGCTGGTTGGCGGGCCACGGTGTGTGGCATGGCCCAGCCGGTCGAGATTGGTTCGGCTACTGTATTCACCGCTCTCAAAGCTTGCCGCCCGCAGGCCGCGGGATCGAAGAACCGTCTTGCTTCTCAACCCGGAAGTCCGCGCCCTGATGGCCACCGATGACCGCGTGACCTATGCTGTGCACGACGTGTTCGAGCCTTGGCCTAAGCCCGCTCCGGACGTGATCAAGGTAGCCAACTTGCTGGGACCCTACTTCAGCGATGAGATGATCGCCCGAGCAGTGCAAGCGCTTTTCGAAGGTCTTGAGGAGGGTGGCCATCTGTTGATGGTGGACAATGGACGATTAACCGGGCTCGAGCCAAGGGCCGGACTGTACAAGCGGTCCGGCGGGCGGTTCGCGGTCGTCGCGCGAACTGTCACTGTTCCGGAGATTGACCAGCTCATCCTGCAGGTCCGCTCGAATCAGCCGGCCGCGTCGTTACCCGAGCCGACGGCGCCCTAGCCTCGATCTTCCCGGCCATTCTCGTTCGTGCTGATGCGGTTTCGGCCGCTGGACCTGAGTGCTCCCGCGCCGGGGTGTGATGGTTCACCCGGGGCGGCGCGACGCCGGCCGTGACCTCCTCAAGCCTGGGTCGCATGCCGGCCGGTGGACCACCATCGGAGTTCACCATCTGGGAGTGCCGCCCACGTCTTGGCACAGCGGGCCGGGTTGGTTACACTCGACGCCAGGTCATGAGTTCCAGCGTCAAGCCCCGGCTTGCTGGACGGCAACCCTCCTCCGCGGTGGGGTGCCCCGGGTGATGACCAGGCTGGTCGTCACCCGGCGATCGGCAAGCGCGGGCCCCATCCTCGAAGCGACGGTTCCGTCAGTGGCGAGAGTGGCCCGGTCGAACGCCCCAGAAGGAGCGCGCTGTGTGCCACCAAATGTGTTGTCCCAGCTGAACACCGAACCTGCCGCCTGATCCACCGCACGCCTACGGGCGCCGCCGACTACCCAGAACTGCTGCACCCCACGGACATTCGTCTGTACTCGGGGTCCACCCTGAGTACCCGTCAACAGGAGAACATCGTCATGGCATGGTCGTTCGAGACCCGGCAGATCCACGCCGGGCAGAATCCGGACAGTCAGACCGGAGCCCGCGCGTTACCGATCTACCAGACCACTTCATTCGTCTTCGAGAACTCCGATCAAGCTGCGTCGCGGTTCGCGCTCAGCGAGTTCGGACCCATCTACACCCGGCTCAACAATCCGACCACCGAGGTGGTGGAGAACCGCATCGCCGACCTTGAGGGCGGGGTCGGGGCGCTGCTGGTGAGCTCGGGCCAGTCGGCGGAGACGCTGGCGATCCTGAACATCGCCGAGGTGGGAGACCACCTGGTGAGTTCGCCGAGCCTGTACGGCGGCACGTACAACTTGTTCCACTACACGCTTCCCAAGCTCGGCATCACCGTCGACTTCGTCGAAAACCCTGACGATCCGGAATCCTGGCGAGCGGCGGTGAAGCCGACAACCAAGGCGTTTTTCGCCGAGACCATTTCGAACCCGAAGCAGGACGTCCTGGACATCGAGACAGTGGCCGGTGTCGCCCATTCGGTCGGCGTCCCGTTGATCGTCGACAACACCATCCCCACTCCCTACCTGACCCGTCCCATCCAGTTCGGCGCGGACGTCGTGGTGCACTCGGCCACCAAGTACCTGGGCGGCCACGGGAACGCGATCGGCGGTGTGATCGTCGATGGCGGCAACTTCGACTTCGGCGCCGATCCGGCGAAATTCCCGAACTTCAACACTCCGGATGCCAGTTACCACGGCCTGGTCTATGCGCGGGATCTGGGGGTGGGCTCCCCGTTGGGTGCCAACCTCGCATACATCCTCAAGGCGCGGGTGCAACTGCTCCGCGATCTCGGACCGGCCATCTCGCCGTTCAACTCCTTCCTGATCGCGCAGGGTCTGGAGACGCTGTCGCTGCGCATCGAACGTCATGTCGACAACGCGCAGAAGGTCGCCGAGTGGCTGGCGGCGCGGGACGACGTGAAGAGCGTCAACTACGCGGGGCTGAAGTCCAGCCCCTGGCATGCGCTGGCGCAGAAGTACGCGCCCCGCGGCCCCGGCGCGGTGCTGGCGTTCGAGGTGGAAGGTGGCGCGGAGGCCGGCAAGAAGTTCGTCGACGCCCTCCAGTTGCATTCGCTGGTGGCCAACATCGGCGACGTCCGGTCCCTGGTGATCCACCCGGCATCGACAACCCACTCGCAGCTCACCGAGGCCGAGCAGGCGGCCACCGGTGTGACGCCGGGCCTGGTCCGGCTGTCCGTCGGTATCGAGCACATCGACGACATCCTGGCCGACCTGGAGGCCGGCTTCATTGCCGCGAAGGGCAGCGACCAGTGAGGATCGCGGGCGCGGAGCGAGGGACGAGCGCAGCGCCGAGGTCCGGAGCGGCGCTGCCCGAGCAATCGGGCGCCGCGAAGGGCAGCGGGCAGTGGGGATCGCAGGCGCGGGAATCTGACCACCGGGAACAGCCGGCCTGACAGTGACTCTCGCATCGCACCGCCGCGGCACCGGGCATCCCGGTCCCGCGGCGGTCGCGCGCCCGGCAACGACCTCGCCGCGCTCCGGGACGGTCCAGGGCCGCCGGTATGCCGCCATCGGTGACCTGCGAACGGAATCGGGCACCATCATTCCTGACGTCACCCTGGCCTACCAGACCTGGGGGACGTTGAACGCGGCCCGGGACAATGCGGTGCTCGTGCTCCATGCACTTACCGGGGACGCGCACGTCGTCGGCCCGGTCGGTGCCGACCAGCCCACCCCCGGATGGTGGGACGGCCTGATCGGTGACGGCGCGCCGCTCGACCCGGCTCGGCACTTCGTGCTCGCGGCGAACGTCATCGGCGGGTGCCGCGGCAGTACCGGCCCGTCGTCCGCCGGGCCGGACGGGCGGCCGTACGGGTCCCGCTTCCCGCGGATCACTCCGCGGGATCAGGTCGCCGCCGAAGCCGCATTGGCCGATCGGCTCCGCATCCGCTCGTTCCAGGCTGTGATCGGCGGCTCGATGGGCGGCATGCGCGCGCTCGAATGGGCAGTCATGTTTCCCGGGCGGGTGCGGCAGGTGGTGGCCATCGCCACCTGCGCCGCCTACTCCGGCGACCAGATCGCTTGGAGCGCACCGCAATTGGCCGCTATCCGCAGCGACTGGCGATTCCGCGGCGGCGATTACTATCCGGCTTCAGGCGGCGACGGGCCGCCGCTGGCCGGGATGGCCATCGCCCGCCAGATCGCCCACGCCACCTATCGGTCGGCGCTGGAGCTGAACACGCGTTTCGGGCGGGAACAGCAGGCCGGCGAAGACGTACTGGCCGGCGGTCGGTTCGCCGTGCAGTCCTACCTTGACCATCACGGGGAGAAGCTGGCCAGCAGGTTCGATCCCAATTCCTACCTGGTGCTCACCGAGTCGATGAACCTGCACGACATCGGCCGGGGTCGGGGCGGGATCGACGTGGCTCTGCGGGCCATCGGCGCCGAGATCACCGTCGCTGTCGTGGACTCCGACCGGCTGTTCCTTCCGGCACAGGGCGCCGAGATCGCCACCGCACCGACGGCCAGGCCGCTCATCACCCTGCACTCGGACTACGGCCACGACGGATTTCTCATCGAAGCGGAACAGATCGCCGCGGTCGTCCGATCCGCCGTCGGATGACCGGCCCGACCGGCGGCAGCGGAACCCCGGGCACCCAACCGAAGTGACGTCGGTTACCAATCCGCCGGCCCCCGCCTCGGCGTAGTCAACCTCACGTCGGCCGCCCGTGCCCGCGGGGTTACGGTGCGGATTGTGGCCACCAACATGAAAGCGGTTGTGCGCCCCGCCGGTCCGCCGCGGGGCACACGCACCACCGTTGCGCTGAAGATCCTGATGGCCGGCACCGGAGCGATCTTCGTCGGGTATGTCCTGTTGCACATGTACGGAAACTTGATGGCGTTCGGCGGCCGGGAAACCTATGACACCTACGCACACCACCTGCGGACCTTCGGTGAGCCGATGCTGCCCGGCGGCGGGCTGCTATGGGTGCTTCGGCTGGTGCTGATCCTCAGCCTGATCGGCCACGTGTTCGCCGCGGTCATCCTGTGGAACCGCGCGCACAAGGCCCGAAGGACCAAGTATGCGGTGCGCAAGACCGTCAGCTCCACCCTGTCGTCGAAGTGGATGCGCTGGGGCGGCGTGGCACTGCTGGCTTTCGTGATCTTCCACATCCTGCAGTTCACCACTCGCACCATCACCCCCGGCGGGGACAGCGATAGCCCGTTCGTCCGGCTGTCGAACGGGTTCCACTTGTGGTGGGTGTTCCTGATCTACCTGATCGCGATGTTTGCGCTGGCAATGCACCTGCGGCACGGCGTCTGGAGCGCTGCGCAGACCCTGGGCTGGACCAGCTCGGCGTCGTCCCGTCGGGCCGCCAATCTGGTGGGGATCGGGCTGGCGGCTGTTGTGTCGTTCGGCTTCATCGTGCCGCCACTGTTCATCCTGCTCGGCGTTATCAAGTAAGGGCCGACCGACATGACAGATTCCCGCGACCCCGGTGCGCAGGCCGACTCGCAGCCCGCCCAGCCGGCCGAGTTCGAGCAGTCCAACGGTCCGGTGGCCCCCTCCGCGACTGTCGTCGGCGCGGCGGCGTCCGATGAGCCACGGCCGGACACACCGCCCGGCTCGGCTGATCGTTCCGGTGGGTACTTGGCCGGTGGCACCGGAGCGGCGAACGCCGCGATGCCCGTCGGGCGGCATTCCCCCGGCGGTGCGCTGATCGCAGGGCTGTACCGCGAGGGCGATCCGATTGCCGACACCAAGGCGCCCGGCGGTCCGATCGAGACGGCGTGGAACCGGCGGAAGTTCGACGCGCACCTGGTCAACCCGGCGAATCGTCGCAAACTCAAGGTGATCATCGTCGGCACCGGACTTGCCGGAGCGTCGGCGGCAGCCACTCTGGGCGAGGCCGGATATCACGTGAAGTCCTTCTGCTACCAGGACTCTCCCCGCCGCGCGCACTCCATTGCCGCCCAGGGCGGCATCAACGCGGCGAAAAACTACCAGGAGGACGGGGATTCGGTCTACCGGTTGTTCTACGACACGGTCAAGGGCGGTGACTACCGCTCGCGCGAATCGAACGTCTACCGGCTGGCCGAGGTGAGTAGCAGCATCATCGACCAGTGTGTGGCGCAGGGCGTGCCGTTCGCCCGAGAGTACGGCGGCCTGCTCGACAACCGCTCGTTCGGTGGTGTGCAGGTGTCCAGGACCTTCTACGCCCGCGGGCAAACCGGACAGCAGTTGCTGATCGGTGCCTACCAGGCACTGGAACGTCAGGTGGCAGCGGGCAATGTCGAGGCGTTCAGCCGTCACGAGATGCTGGAACTGATCGTGGTCGACGGCCGAGCCAGGGGCGTGATTGTCCGGGACATGGTCACCGGCGAGATCGAGACCCACCTCGGCGACGCCGTGGTGCTGTGTTCCGGCGGCTACGGCAACGTCTTCTTCCTGTCGACCAACGCCATGGGCTGCAACGTGACCGCTTCCTGGCGCGCCCACCGCAAGGGTGCCTACTTCGGCAATCCGTGCTACACCCAGATCCATCCCACCTGTATCCCGGTTTCGGGTGAGCACCAGTCGAAATTAACCCTGATGTCCGAGTCACTGCGCAACGACGGACGCATCTGGGTGCCCAAGAGGCAAGAGGACTGCCAGAAGGATCCCAGGGAGATCGCCGAATCCGATCGGGACTACTACCTGGAGCGGATCTATCCGTCATTCGGGAATCTGGTGCCTCGGGACATCGCGTCACGTCAAGCGAAGAACGTCTGCGACGAGGGCCGCGGCGTCGGGCCGAAGGTCGGCGACTTCCGCCGCGGGGTGTACCTGGACTTCGCCGACGCGGTCGGCCGGCTCGGCCTGCAGTTTGTGAAAGACCAGTACGGCAACCTGTTCGACATGTACGCAAGAATCACCGGTGAAGATCCCTACCAGGTCCCGATGCGCATCTACCCCGCCGTGCACTACACGATGGGCGGCCTGTGGGTGGACTACGACCTGCAGTCGACGATCCCGGGGCTGTTCGTCGCCGGTGAGGCCAACTTCTCCGACCACGGCGCGAATCGGCTCGGCGCCTCTGCCCTGATGCAGGGCTTGGCAGATGGCTACTTCGTGCTGCCCAACACCATTCGCGACTACCTGGCGGCCGGGCCGTTCGACGATGTTTCGTCGCGGCCGGAGGTCGGCGAGGCTGCGCGCTCGGTCTCCTCGCGCATCGAGCAGTTGCTTGCTGTCGGCGGCGAACGCAGCGTGGACAGCTTCCACAAGGAACTCGGCAGCATCATGTGGGAGTACTGCGGGATGGAGCGCAGCGAGGACGGCCTGCGCAAGGCGGTGGACCTGATCCGCTCGCTGCGCGCGGAGTTCTGGCGCAACGTCAGGGTCCTGGGCTCGGGCGAGGAACTGAACCAGTCGTTGGAGAGGGCGGGCCGGGTGGCCGACTTCTTGGAACTGGGTGAACTGATGTGCATCGACGCGTTGCACCGCAGGGAGTCCTGCGGCGGGCACTTCCGCGCCGAGAGCCAGACGGAGGAGGGTGAGGCGCTCCGCGACGATGACGAGTTCGCCTACGTTGCCGCCTGGCAGTGGACCGCCGAGAACGAGCCGCCGGTGCTGCACAAGGAGGATCTGGTCTACCAGTTCGTCGAACTCAAGCAGCGGAGCTACAAGTGAACCTGACCCTGCGGATCTGGCGGCAGACCTCGCAACGGGACCCGGGCAAGTTCGCCACCTACCGGGTGCGGGACATCTCCGCGGACATGTCGTTCCTGGAGATGCTCGACGTGCTCAACGAGAACCTCACCGCCCAGGGGCAGGATCCGGTCGCCTTCGACTCCGACTGCCGTGAGGGCATCTGCGGCACCTGCGGACTGATGATCTCCGGCATGGCCCACGGTCCCGAGGTGACGACCACCTGCCAGCTGCACATGCGCTCGTTCACCGACGGCGACGTCATCACCATCGAGCCGTGGCGCGCCGACGCCTTTCCTGTGTTGAGGGACCTCGTGGTCGATCGTTCGGCGTTCGACCGCATCATCCAGGCCGGCGGCTACATCTCGGTGAACACCGGTGCCGCTCCGGACGCGCATGCGGTACCGGTACCGAAAGCCAACGCCGACAGGGCATTCGACGCCGCGACCTGCATCAGCTGCGGCGCCTGCGTGGCGGCCTGCCCGAACGCTTCCGGCATGCTGTTCATGGGCGCGAAGGTCACCCACCTGGCGGAACTGCCGCAGGGTCAACCGGAACGCGCGGCCCGGGTGATCAAGATGGTCAGCCAGCACGATCACGAAGGTTTCGGCGGCTGCACCAACATCGGCGAGTGCGCCGGAGCTTGCCCGAAGGAGATCCCGCTGGACGTGATCAGCATTCTGAACAAGGATCTGCGCAAGGCCATGCGGCACAAGCCCTCCTGACGTTCGCGGGGGGCTGCGCCCGCCGTCGACGGAGGCGCTCGGCGCTACGCCCACTCGCTCGCTGGCGCTCGCACAGTTCCGCTATGCGCTTTCGCACCCCCGTCGGCGTCGGCTCCGCCTCACCTACAGGTCGCGGCGTCGTGCCGGTTCCTATGGGCGGTCCGGGTACCTGCCGATGCCTCTCGCTTCACGGCAGTGGGTGAACAGCACCCCCGTCGGCGTCGGCTGAGGCGAGCCGAAAACTTGGCCGGGAGGATGCAACCGACCGGCAGCGCTGCTTCGTCCTGCCGATGCGGTGATGCCTCGCGCGGGGCAGCTGCAAGGAGGCTCGGCATGATTGGACCTGTTCAACCACGGCGGAACGGCCGGTTGATCGCTGCGCTGGCAGCAGTCCTGGCACTCGGGTCCCTGGTGGTGGGGATATCCACCGGCAGCGATCGCGGCCCGGACTCTTCGCCGCAGGTGGCGGGAACCGGCCCCGCCGGAGCGTTACCGGTCGGCACGCAGCCGGTCGGCACACAGCCGTCGGGCACACAGCCGTCGGCAAGCCGGCCGACCGGATCCGCCCTCCCGTCCGCCGAGCCCCCGTCGGTCGGGCAGCCCAACGGCGCCGTGGTCCCGGTGGGATTGACACTCAGCGCGGGGCACGCCCAGCAACCCGCGGCGCCGGTCGCCGTCGCCGACGGCCAACCGCTCAGCGGGGATCAGGTGGCCGCCATCCTCGGCCGGTTGCCGGCCTGGAGCGGTCAGGGCCAACTCGCTCAGCCTTTCCGCTGGCCGACCCAGACCACGCCGGTGCCCAAGGCAGGCAAGACCGTGGACATCGCCTTCCCGGGGCCGGAGAGGCCGGGCGGGGTCAGCGGCCCGGGCCAGCCCCAGGCATCGCCCGTCGGCCCGCTGAAGGTGCTGCGGGTGCAGCCGCAGGGTGCGGTGTCGATCGCACCGTTCGTCAGCATCACCTTCGATCAGCCGATGGTTCCCCTCGCCACCGTCGGGCAACTGTCCGCGGTCAAGGTTCCGGTCACCATCAGCCCGAAGCTGCCGGGCAGCTGGCAGTGGATCGGTACCAGCACGCTGCGATTCGCCGCCGAGTTCAAGGATTTCGACAGGTTGCCAATGGCGACCGATTACGTCGTCACCGTGCCGGCCGGGACCCGATCGGCGAACGGGGCCACCCTGGGCAGCGCCACCACCTTCAGGTTCGCGACGCCGCCGCCGGCCGTCAAGCAGTTCGCCCCCACCGGTGGACCGGTGAAACTGGATCCGGTTTTCGTGGCTGTCTTCGACCAGCAGGTGGACCCGAAGGCAGTCCTTGCGACAACTCGGGTCAAGGCCGGCAGCGCCGGCCGGCCGATCAGACTGGCGACACCCGACGAGGTGGCCGCAGACCCCGCGGCAGCCAAGGTAGCCGGAGCCGCTCCGAACGGCCGGGTTGTCGCATTCCGGCCGATCCGGGATCTGCCCGCCGGCCAGCAGATCACAGTGACGTTCGCGGCCGGCACCGCGTCCGCCGAAGGCCCCCGCACGACCGCCGAGGCCACCACCTTCACCGCACGCACCTACGCCGCGCTCTCGCTCAGGACGACCAACTGCGGCCAGCCGATCTGCGAGCCGTCATCACCGATCTTCCTGACCTTCAACAATGCCATCGACGCCAGCGCGTTCGACCCCACCACCGTCAAGATCAGCCCCAATTCCAGGCGGCGCAACCGTTGTGGCCTCCGACAACACCATCGTCGTGCAGGGCGCCACCCAGCCGAACACCACCTACACGGTGACCGTACCGGCGGGCCTGGCGGACACCTTCGGGCAACGGCTCGCCTCGCAAGCCACCGGCAAGGCCACCTTCGGCAACGCACAGCCGAGACTGGATCCGTTCCCACAGCCGATCACCACCCTCGACCCGATGGCCGGCCAACCGACGGTCACGGTGAACAGCCTGAACCGCAAGGAGTTCCGGGAGCGGGTGTTCAGGGTGTCGCCGGCCGACTGGTCGAACTATCAACGGCTCTATGTGGACACGGCCCAGCAGGAATACCGGCAGAACGCGGTCCTGAATGTTCCCGCCTGGCCAGTGCTGGTGGACCGCATCGTGCGCATCAGCGGCACCGGGAACCGGTCGGTCTCCACCACCCTGGACCTGTCCGCGGCGATGTCGGCGACCGGATCGACCGGGCACGCGGTGGTGCTGATCGAGCCCACCGCAGCCGAGTCGTTCGGGCAGGACACCCTGTGGCAGAACCGGCCGACCATGACGTGGGCGCAGGCGACCACCATCGGCCTTGATGCGTTCAGCGACTCCAGCCAATTGCGAGGATGGGCGACCGATCTGCGTGATGGCTCCCCGTTGCCAGGGACCACCGTCGGGATGGTCGGCAGCAACGGCGAGGTCGAGCGCGGACAATCAGCCGTCACGGACGCCGACGGCATCGCCTCGCTGCCGCTCACCGGCTCCGGTGCCAGCGCCATGATCGCGACCCAAGGCGCCCAGACCGCGCTGCTGCCGTCGGCGATGTGGAACAACAGCTGGGTCAAGGCCACCAACAAGGATCGGCTGCTCTGGTTCGTGAACGACGATCGGCAGACCTACCGGCCGGGCGAGACCGTGTCGGTCAAGGGTTGGGTACGCCGCCAGGGTTCCGATGTCGCTGCCGCGCTGTCGTCCGTCTCAGAGCACAGCACCATCGCCTACACCGTGGGTGACGCCCAGGGTGTTCAGATCGGCCACGGCACCGCGAAGGTCAACCGGCTGGGTGGATTCGACCTGGCCATCGACATTCCGCCCGGCGCCAACCTCGGCAGTGCCACCATCGAACTGAGTCTCGGCGGGACCCCGGGCCTCGCCGACGACGCCTCCTACCACGCTTTCGAAATCGCCGACTTCCGCACCCCGGACTTCCAGGTCGCCACGCACGCCGACGGCAAGGGCCCCTCCGTCATCGGCGACGATCTCACCGTCGCCGCAGATGCCACCTATTACGCGGGTGGGCCGCTGGGGGATGCTCGGGTGGACTGGCAGGTCCGCACGAGCGCGGCGACCTATGCGCCGCCGGGCTGGAGTGGATTCACCTTCGGCATCTGGACGCCGTGGTGGCAGGTCGATGGTGCCGGCTTCGAGTCGGCCGGGCAGCAGTCGGCCGGGCCGCAGTCAGCGGGGCCGCAATCGGCGGGGCCGTCGAGGCCGTGCTGCGGTCCGCAGGATCCGGGAATCGGCCCCGATGCCAGCAAGGTCGAGAAGTTCACCGGGAAGACCGATGCCAACGGCAGCAACTTCCTGCAGGTGCGGGTCGGCGATCTGGGCAAGCAGAACTCGGGTCTGCCGGTCGCCCTCACCACCCAGGCCACCGTCACCGACGTGAACCGGCAGGCGATTGCCGGTACCACCGACCTGCTGGTGCACCCTTCCGACTACTACGTCGGACTGACCAGCGACAGCACGTTCGTCACCCAGGGCAAAGACCTTGTGGTGCAGGCGATCGCGACCGGAATCGACGGCGCCGCAACGCCCGGCGTTCCCATCGACGTCCGGGCGAGCACGCTGACCACCTCGTGGGCCAACGGCACATCGGTCGACAAGGAGTCGAACACTCAGACGTGCCGGGTCACCTCGACCGCCCGTCCGGTCAGTTGCACGTTCACACCCGCCGTCGCGGGTACCTACCGGATCACCGCCACCGTCACCGACACCGCCGGCCGCACCAGCCGATCCCAGCTCACCCGCTGGGTGGCCGGGTCGGACGGCTCGGTGGATTCCTCGGTGCAGCAGGAGCAGCTGACCCTGGTTCCGGACAAGAAGCAGTACCAGCCCGGTGAGGCAGCCCGGTTGTTGGTGCAATCGCCGATCCCAGCCGGCAGCGGCCTGGTGACGGTGACGCACAACGGAATCGCCTCCACCTCCCGGTTCGGGGTGACGGACGGCTCGGCAGTGGTGAGCCTGCCGATCACCGATGCCGACATCCCGGGAATCACCGCATCGGTCGAGGTTGTCGGCACGGCACCCAGACCGGCCGCCGGAGCTGGTGCGTCCGCCGCGCCCCGACCCGCGTACGCCACCGGGGGCATCGGGCTGACGGTCTCGACGTCGGCCAGGACGCTGAAGGTGACGGCTACCCCACGGGAGCACACGGTTGCTCCGGGTGGCTCGACCGAGCTCGACGTGACGGTCACCGATCAGCGCGGGAAACCGGTGCCGGGCAGCGAGTTCGAGGTTGTGGTGGCCGACGAGGCGGTGCTGGCGCTCGGAGGCTACCAGCTGCCCGACCCGTTGCCGGCGTTCTACCCGGAGCTGAACAACCGGATCGACGCCGTCTTCGGGCGCTCCACCGTGATGCTGGCCGACCCGGTGCCGCCACCGCCGTCCGGCAATGCCCCGGCGACGAGCGCTGAATCCGCCGCGGCGTCGGGGGCCGGTGCCCCCGCCCCCGCCCAGTCCCAGCAGGGCATGGCCCTCGATTCGGCGGCGGCCGGCGGCCGGTCGGCATCTTCCGCGGCGTCCTCGTCCGCGAAACCAGCCATCGCCGAACGAAAGAACTTCGCCCCGCTGGCGTTGTTCGTCCCCTCAGCGACCACCGACGCCAACGGGCGCGCCAGCATCACCGTGCGGCTGCCGGATAACCTGACCCGGTATCGGGTGATGCTGGTCGCGGTGGCGGGCCACACGCAGTTCGGCTCGGCGGAGTACACCATCACCGCGGCCCTGCCGGTCACGGTCCGGCCGTCGGCCCCGCCGTTTCTGAACTTCGGTGACACGCTGCAACTTCCGGTGCTGGTGCAGAATCAGACCGGCGCGGCCCTGAGCACCGACGTGGTGATTCAGACGGCGAACCTGAAGCTCACCGGCCCGGCCGGCCAGCGGGTCACGGTACCCGCCCACGGCCGGGTAGAGGTTCGCTTCGGAGTATCGGCAGACCAGGCCGGGACGGCGAAGTTCCGGGTGGCCGCCGTCAGCGGCGACGATGCGGACGCAGCTGCCGTCGACCTGCCCGTCTACACACCGACCACCACGGAATCCTTTGCCGCCTACGGCATCGTCGCCGGCGGACAGACGACACGTCAGCCCGTGACGGCACCAGCCGGTGTGATCAGCCAGTTCGGCGGTCTGCAGATCGGCACGTCATCGACTGCGTTGCAACAGCTCACCGACGCGGTCGGCTACCTGGCCGACTACCCCTACGACAGCTCGGACGGGCTGGCCAGTCAGGTCATCGCCATCGGTTCACTCGGCGATGTGCTGCAGGCGTTCTCCGCACCCGGGTTGCCGTCCCCGGCCGCACTGAAAACCATGGTCGCCGACGACGTCAAGAAGCTGATTGCTCTGCAGAACGACGACGGCGGGTTCGCCTATTGGAAGCATGGCGAGAAATCGGATCCGTTCAACTCGATCCAGGCCACCCAGGCCCTGCTGGTGGCCGGCAAGTACGGATCGGCCGTCCCGAAAGACAACCTGGCCCGGGCACAGCAATACCTGACCAGGATCGATGCCGTCATCCCGAAATCGGCGAGCCAATCCACCAGGGACACCCTGCGGGCGTACGCCCTGAACGTCCGGATGCAAGCGGGACACCGGGACGCGGCGACAGCGAAGGCTCTGGTCACCGAACGGGGAACCGCGTTGCCGTTGGACGCCGTCGCCTGGCTGCTGCCGGTGGTCGACGACCCGGGCGCACGATCCACCCTGGAGCGGGAGGTCGGCAACGCCGCCGTCGACGATGCCGGATCGGTGACCTTCACCAACAAGGTCTCCGACGACGCCTGGACAACACTGCAGTCCGACGTCCGGACCGACGGGCTGATCCTGGACGCGCTGATCTCGGTCCACCCGAACAGCGACCTGATCCGGAAAGTCGTGTCCGGATTGATGGCCGCCCAGAAGGGTGGCCGCTGGACCAACGTTCAGGAGAACGCCTTCGTCCTGCTGGCCCTGCGCCACTACTACGACGCGTTCGAGGAGACGACGCCCGATTTCGTCGCCGGAATCTGGCTCGGCGACCGGTTCGCCGGCGAACACGCCTATCGAGGGCACACCACCGAGCGGGCCACCGTGGCGATCCCGACTGCAGATCTGCTTCGCACCGGCAGAGGAACTGATCGATTCCGAGCCGGAATCGACTCCGCTGTGACGCTGCGCAACTCCGGGACCGGCACGCTCTACTACCGGCTCGGGTTGCAAACGGCGCCGGACGATCTGAAGCTCACGCCGCTGGACCGCGGGTTCGTGGTCTCCCGAAGTTTCCGGGGCGCCGACAAACCAAGGGACGTCACCCGGGACGCCGACGGTACCTGGCACATCAAGGCCGGGGCCCGGGTCAGGGTGCAGCTGGAGCTGGTGTCGCAGAGTGCGCACACCCATGTCGCTCTGATCGATCCGCTGCCGGCCGGACTGCAGATCCTCAACCCCGAGTTGGCGACGACGCCGCGGGACCTCGATCCCCGGGCCGGCCGGTCCGGCGTCGGCAGCAAGACCGATGGTGGTGACGCGGCCGACAGCAGTGACGCGGTACCGGTGAGTTGGTACCCGACCTGGTTCGACCACCAGAACCTGCGAAGCGACCGCGCCGAGGCGTTCGCGAGCCGGCTCCAGGGCGGCATCTACCAATACAGCTACCTGGCGAAGGCGACCACCGCCGGCAGCTTCGTCGCTCCGCCGACCCGGGCCGAGCAGGTCTATGCGCCGGAAACCTTCGGCCGCACAGGCACCGACCGGGTGGTGATCGAGGGCTGAGGACGGTGCCCTACTGTGCAGCCGTCGACTACCGTGCGAGGAAAGCCTCGCCGACTGAGAGGGCGCCTGGAAGATGACTGTGCGGTTGGGATACAAGGCGTCTGCGGAGCAGTTCGGGCCTCGCGAGCTGGCGGACTTCTCGGTGCTGGCCGAGCAGGCCGGCTTTGATTCGGTGTTCGTCTCCGATCACTTCCAGCCGTGGCGGCACGACGGCGGTCATGCGCCGGCCGCGCTCCCGTGGTTGGGTGCGGTGGGCGCGCGTACCGAGCGGATCCTGCTCGGCACATCGGTGCTGACGCCGACGTTCCGCTACCACCCCGCGGTGATCGCGCAGGCCTTCGCCACCCTCGGCGTGCTGTACCCGGATCGGGTGATTCTCGGTGTGGGATCAGGGGAGTCGCTCAACGAGGTGCCCCTCGGGCTGCGGTGGCCGGACGGTAAGGAGCGGTTCGCGCGGCTCAAGGAAGCCGTCACGCTGATCAAGAAGCTGTGGACCGAGGATCGGGTGACGTTCGAGGGCACCTACTACTCGACCGACAAGGCCACCGTCTACGACAAGCCGGAGAAACCGGTGCCGATCTACATCGGCGCATCTGGACCGGCGGCCACCAGACTGGCCGGGCGAGTGGCCGATGGCTTCATCACCACCTCCGGCAAGGCGCCGGAGCTGTACTCCGACACGCTGTTGCCGGCACTGGCCGAAGGTGCGGGTAAGGCGGACCGGACGTTGGGCGACCTGGACCTGCTGATTGAGATGAAGGTGTCGTTCGCCCACGACGCGGCGCAGGCCCTGCAGGACACCAGGAATTGGGCGGCGCTGGCCCTCTCTCCCGAAGAGAAGACGCACGTCGAGGATCCGATCGAGATGCAGAAGTTGGCCGACGCGTTGCCGGTGGAGCGGGCTGCGTCCCGCTGGATCGTCTCCACCGATCCGGACGAGCACGTCGAGAAGATCAAGGTCTACACGGACCTGGGTTTCCGGCACCTGGTGTTCCACGCGCCCGGTGCCGACCAGGCCGGGTTCCTCGAGCTCTACGGCGCGGAGGTGCTGCCGCGGTTGCGCAAGCTGGGCATCGGCTGACCCCTGACGTCGACTGACGAACGACCTCGGCCGGCGTATCGGATCATCGGCCCGCTGGTCGGATCGTCAGCCCGCGAGGCGGTCCCGGGACCGATCCAGCCAGGCCATCGCCGGTGTGGCCAGCCCCCCGTGCAGCACCACCGACAGCACCAAGGTGAACGACACCGTCGACCACAGCCAGCGGGCATCGGTGAACTGGGCATGCCGACAGGCAAATGCCAGGTAGTAGAGCGAACCGACGCCGCGGACGCCGAAGAAGGCGGTCACCAGCCGCTCCCGACGCTCGACCACGGCGTCGTCACCGGCGGAAATGCGAAGGGCGCCCGTGGACAGCCCGCGGGGTCCGGCGGCCAGCGCGATCAGTCCGGCGGCCGGGCGGATCACCACGACCAGCGCCACCGCGACCAGCACTCCGCGCCCGTCAAGCGAGGTCAGCAGGCCGTGGCTGAGGGCGATGCCCAGCAGCAGCAGGATGACAAGGGTGAACAGCCGCTCCAGCCGCTCGACCACCTGATGCATGGCGGCGTTGTAGGCGTGCCGTCGTTCCGCCGCGCGCATCGACATGGCCGCACAGAAGACGGCCAGAAAGCCGTAACCGCCGGCGATCTCGCTGCAGCCGTAGACCACCAGCAGCACGGCGAGAGCGAGCAGTGGATCGCCGCGTTCGGCCACCCGCAGCGACTCGCTACGGGCGCGGAACGCGAGTCTGGCCAGCAACCAGCCGACCGCGACACCGACTGCCACGCCGATCACGATCTTGCCGACCAGCTGCCAGGCCAGAAAGTGCCAACCCCATGTGCCGATGGATGTGGTGCCCGCCAGGAAAATGGCCGCGTAGACGAACGGGAACGCCAGGCCGTCGTTGAAACCGGCCTCCGAAGTCAGCGCGAATCGCACCTCGTCCCGCTCGTCCACGGTCTCGGCGTCCTCCATGGCGCGGGCATCCCCGCTCTCCTGGGCGATCTGCTCGTCCCGGCCGTCCTGCACCGTCGGCCCGGCCACCTGCACGTCGGAGGCCAGCACCGGGTCGGTGGGGGCGAGAGCGGCGCCCAGCAGCAGAGCCGCCGCCGGGCTGAGGCCGAGCAGGCCCCAACCGAGGCCGAACACCGCAGCGATGCACAGCGGCATGGCGATCCCGAGCAACTTCCAGGTGGCGGACCAGGCATGCCAGGATCGCCTGTCCCGCAACGACAACGGGCGGTCGAGGGCAAGCCCGACGCCCATCAGCGCGACCAGCACGGTGAACTCGGTGAAATGCTCGATGAAGCCGAGGTTGGCCAGTGGGTCCAGGCTCACACCATGCGGCAGCGGCAGCGCACCCATCAACGCGCCGACCAGCACCAGCACCATCGGGGCCGACACCGGAACCCTGGTCAGCAGCTGGGGGAGCACTACCGCGAGCAGCAGAGCAAGACCCAGGATCAGGAAGATCAGCGCGGCAGTCACTGCGGCACCGTATCCAGGCCGATAACCGTCCACCGCATCGGCCGTCGGCCACCGGGTGTCATCCGGCCGGTGTCGGCCACAGCTTGGGGTCATCGCTGAAGCGGCGGCCCCGGCTCGACCGGATTGGCCGCCAGACTTCGGTCGGAAGATGATCAGGCTGACGTCAGACAAGGTGCGTTGTTCTGGGTTCTCACCGATCTGGACGAGTGATGACGCGGCGAACATCCTGCAGGTAACCAGGCATGTTGCGGACCGGCGCGCCCGGTTCTTGCTGCCAACTGACCATCACGGCGAATAATTCCACTCGCACTTAGCCGTAATTGTCTGTGATTCTTCGTTTGAGCAAGCGGCTCGTGCCGGTGACGGACCAGTGCCGTAGTATCCGGCCGAGCCGTATCCATACACTTCGTTAGCCCTAGAGCCGTTGGATCGAATGTAGAATACCGACACCCTGGGATATTGACCCGGCATTCCCGCGTCGCCAATGTAATTCGAGTAGATAGCGGTCACCTGGGCCGTGTAGACATAGCTATGCGGACCAATTGTATTCTGGTGGTAGTAAGCGACGGTGGCGCTTGCAGTCCCCGCTGAGGCAATCGCAACTGCGAGTGCGATTGCCGCAGCACAAGTAGAACGGCGGACCCTCGACTTCATCATCGACACCTTTTACACCCTTCAGGTTGGAGCTGATTAGGGTCGCCCGAGACTGCCCAGGTCGACAGTCTTGGTTCCGGCCGTACCGGTGAGCGTAACTTGGTTCTGCGCCGGGGTGACGTTCACGATCGCGATATTATTCTTCACCCTTACCGGGGTAACGCTTGCATTACCTGCCGCGCTTGTAGTTACCGAAGAGTAACCATCAGGTGCGACCATCATCACCTTGATGTTGGTGCCATCCTCACTCGTGCCGAGGTAAATACCATTCGTCGCCAAGACTCCTTCAGGTGCGCACGAGAACGCAACTCCGCCACGAGAGTCGGCGGCGATTACGCAGATGCGGTGGACATCGGCCTGGCTGTCGATGGCGCGCGCCAAGTACACCGGCTGAGAGTCACTCATTTGAACCAGGGTGGCTACCGCACCGCCTTCTTCCAGATGTGCGGTTCGCAACGCTTCCTTAACCTGTTTGATGCCCTGGGATGCTAGACCCGTACCTCTGGAGGATCCGGCTTCACTGAGCGGACTCGCATCATCCAACGCAGAAACATGGACAGCGGCCGTCATGGGAGCGACCTGGGGGCTCGCAGTAGCGATGGAAACTGTCCATACTGTGCCGACTGTGACTGCAACGGTCATAAAGAGGGACAGCTTAGAGATAGTTTTCAACGGAATTTCCTCTCAGTATCCACGGTTACAGGTGGCCGTCATGGCTGTAGTGCTCCGGTTCCAGCAAGCACTTTTCATCGTCCCTGGACTGAAGCTATGTCCGACGAGACCGGTCCCATATTCATAATAGAAGTAGTTGTTCGCCGTGTCGATCTGAAAGATTCCAATCGGACGGGGATCGTCCGGCTGGGCGGTTCTCATCTCGTTCGAGTAAGTGTATTTGTAGTCCGAATAGACGAAAGTGTTGGCGGCAATCGGCCCGCTATGGTAGGTATAGATGTTATATGCGAATGCACTGGGACTTCCTGCCAACATGAAGGCACACGCTCCGACGACGATCGTTGTGAGCTTGCGTGACTTGCGTAGGTGCATCAGATCTACTCCCCGAAGGTAGAGGCGGTGAGTTATGTGATCAGGCTTACACCGGTCAAGCCTGAGTGTCAAGAGAGAGGGCGTCGACTCATCAAGAGTGCGAACTCGTGCGCCAACCGGTCGTAGCTCTCCCGCTGGGCCTCGGCGCGGGCGTGTGCGACCCGCTCCAGCACGGTCACCGGACCAGGCCGGATCACCCGCACGGAAATCAGATACTCACACGCCAACCGGAACAACAGCGTTGGAGAGTCGTACTCCAACGCCCGCGCCAACAGGAACTTGTCGAGCTCCTTGAACTCCAGCGACATCGGCAGCCGCCACCCCGGGTACTTCGCCACCAGCCGCACATGTTCGGTCCGGGTCTTCGCCCGCCGCCCATAGGCCGGCAACAAACCCGGGTCCACGGACAACTGGTCCGCCAGCAGGGCCACCGCCACCGGCGGCGCCGTTGACGTGACGTGCTCGATCCGAGAGGTCCTGCGGTAGCTGCGGATGCGACCGGCGACCCTCAGGGGTGATCACGGAGCCATGGTTTCGAGCGTTCGGTGGACGTGATCACGGAGCCAGTGGTGGGCCAGGTCGGTGTCGTAACGGTGATGCGAACTCTGGATGAGGGGAACCGGCCGCAGTCCGAGGGGAATGGGACGCGTGAGGACGCCCAGCGCTTCGCAGGTTCGCCGGCAGAGACCTTCGGCGACGGTGGTCACGAGGTTGCTCCGGGCGACGAGGCTGAGTGCGGCGGCGCTGGTGGGTAGCGAGCCGACCACATGTCGGTGCAGTTCACGCTCGGCGAGCGCCTCGTCGATTACGTCGTGCACACGGCCCGGCGGGAGACGATGACGTGACGCGCCGCGGCAAAATCGCTCGGCGGTCAACTCGACGGAAGCCAAGGGATGGTCCGGATTGAAAGCTGCGACGATGTTGTCGTGTCCGATGGTTTCGGCGGCGATTTCCGGCAGACGCGGTTCGCCGGACCCGATTTCCAGATCCACGTTCCCTCGGATGAGATCGGTGTCGTCGCTGGAGGTCTCGGGAAGTAGCCGGATGCTGACCAGCGGTGCCGCGATGGTCAATGCTCCCAGCAGCAATGCGCCCAACAGCCGCACCAAGTTTCCCGACGTACCGACGCGTCCCCCACGCTCTAGTGCAGTAGGGCGGCCGCCTGGCAGGCAGCGGCGCCGCGGCACTTCTGCAGAGCCGTCAGCGCCAGTTGAAGGGGCGCGAGGGTGGCCGGAGTGGCAGTCGAGGCGAGGTTGTGCAGCTCGTTCGGGTCGGCGGCTGTGTCGTAGTACTCGCGTTGCCCGTCCGCGTACTGGACGAGGAGCGAGTGCGCCGTGCGGACGGCTTCGTAGCTCGGCGGGTTTCCGCTGAATCGCGAGGGCTTGTCGGGGTCGTGCGGCGTCGCGTCGGGGCCGTGGTGCTCGATCAGCACCGCCTGCGGCCAGTCGTCCGGTGCAGGCTGGCCGTGCCACAATGCCGCCATGCTCACCCCGTCGGACGTCGGGGGGACCGACGCGCCGGCCAGCGACTCGAAGGTGGGTGCCAGGTTGACGCTCGACACCATCGAGCTGACCTGCTGGCCGGCGAGGACCCCGGGGCCGGTGACGATCAGCGGCACGTGGATGTCGGTGTCGAATGCAGTCTGCTTGCCGGGCCGCAGCCGGTATTCGCCCATGTGGTAGCCGTTGTCGGAGCTGAAGACGATGTAGGTGTCCTTCGACAGTCCCTTCGCCTGCAGTTCCTGTTCAAGGTGGCCGATCATGTCGTCGACGGCCTGCACGGATCGCACCCGGAGGGCGAACTCCTTGTCGATCTGTTGCTTGCTCTTGTCGGTGAGCGCCGGGATCGCCTGCTCCCAGGGCGGCGCGTTGCTGGGCGGGGTGTCGAACGCGGCTGTGCGAGGAGCCTGCAGGCCGGGGAACAGGGATGCGTCCCGGGGTGCGGGTGTCGACGGTTTGTGGGGGGCAAATGTAGCGACCTCGAGCATGAACGGTTTGCCCGTCGTCGTGGCGGAGTCGATGAACGAGCTGGCCTTGCCCGACACCACGTCGGTGAGGTAGTCGTTCGGTGTCTTGCCGTAGTGGACCTGCTTTCCGTTCTCGTTGAGGGTGTAATTGAACTCGGGGTAGCCGTTGCCGGCGACATCCCAGGTGTCCCAGCCCGGCGGCACTTGGTCCGTTGGCAGGTAACCGTTGAGGTATTTGCCCATGAACCCGGTCTGGTAACCGGCCTTGCTCAGTGCCACACCGAAGGTGTTCGCCTGGTCGTTGCGGTTGGTGAATGTCTGGTAGCCGCCGTCGGTGCCGCCGTTGGTGAACACTCCGTTGTTGTGCGGATATTGGCCGGTGAGGATGGCCGAGCGGGACGGGCAGCACAGCGAATCGACGACGTAGAAGTTCTGCAGCGTCGTTCCGGTCTTCTGCATCGCCAGCACGTGCGGCATGTACTGCACCAGGTTCCAGGACAGGTCGTCTGTCAACACGAAGACGAAGTTCGGCGGCCCGCCGGTCTTTTGTGCCGGCTCACTGGTTCCGGGCGGCGTCGCCGTGGTCGACCCGCCGGTACCAGCGGTGGATGGTGCCTCCGTGGTCTTGTTCTTGGAATGGCCCTTGGTGTGCCGGCCGGCGGAGCCGGTGCCCTGGGCGTCCGTGGAACCGGTGCTCTGGGTGGGGCCCGAACCTGCTGTCTGCTGGTCGGTCGTGCTCGATGCGCCGCCCGACCCACTGCCCGCCACCGGAGTCCCCGCACTGGAGGTGCACCCGGAGAGCACGAGCGCGCCCCCGACCAGGCAAGCGATGAAGGCATCCGGAATTCGTCGACCGAGGCCGACGCTGCGCGGGGCGGGGCCGACACCCGGCAGTCGTGTGGGCTGAAACCCAATGGTTTCGCCCTGTCTTCGGCGTGGCATTCCGCCATGCTGGCCCATCGGATCGAGGAGGGTAGCGGAAGTCCTGCTGTCTTCAGCGAGTGCTCAGGAACTTCGCGACGGCGAGTCGAGATACTATCGCTATAGGACGCTAAAGTCGCTAAACGTGTCTAAAGGGAGCTGGTGGTGTCGAACCCATTTACGCCGTCGTTCGGGGTGACGCCGCCGCTGCTGGTGGGTCGTGACGATGCACTGGACGACTTCCGGATCGCTCTCGATGGCGGCCCGGGGGACCCGGGCCGCGCCATCTTGCTGACCGGCGTCCGAGGTGCGGGCAAGACAGTTCTGCTCAACGCGTTCGAGGACGAGGCGCACCGTCGCGGCTGGCTGGTGATCTCCGAGACGGCACGACCCGGGGTCGTCCCAGAGATGACTGCCACACGCCTGCCGGAGCTACTGGCGAGCGCTACCGGTGACACCACGATGAGCACCGTGACGGGTGTCAACCTGACAGCGGCCGGCTTCGGCGGCGGGGTTACCCGGCAGCGTCAGGATCGGTACCCGGTCACGCCGTCGCTGCGTTCGCAGCTGACCCAGCTGGCGGACATCCAGGGTGGCCAAGGTGCTGGTGTGCTGCTATCTCTGGACGAGGTCCATCGGGAGGCAACCGAGGACCTGCGTGCGATTGCTCAGACAGTGCAGCACTTATTCCGGGAGGGCCGCCAGCTGGCCTTCGCTGCAGCCGGCCTGCCTTCGGCCGTCGAGGATGTCCTCAACGACGCGGTCGTGACCTTCCTGCGGCGCGCTGAGCGTTTCACTCTGGGCTCGGTCTCGGCCCAGGAGGTCGCCTTGGCCCTGCGCGCGCCGATCGAGGATTCGGGGCGAGAAGTGACCGACGAGGCCATCGCGACGGCCATCGCCGGCACTCAGGGGTATCCGTTTCTGGTGCAACTGGTCGGGTACCACATGTGGGCCGCGGATCCCGGCTCGGAGACCATCGACGCAGGGCAGGCACGGGTCGGTGTTGAGCGGGCAGTGCGCCGGGTCGGCCGACTCGTGCATGAGCCAGCCTTGGGTGGACTGTCTGCTGTCGACCGGTCCTTCCTGGCGGCGATGTCGCTGGACGACGAGCCGAGCAGGATGGCTGACATCGCGCAGCGCCTGGGCGTGACAGGTACCTACGCCAGCCAGTACCGGCTGCGGCTCATCTCGGCCGAGCTGATTGTCCCGGCGGGGCATGGCCGGGTCAGCTTTGCGTTGCCGTACTTGCGGGACTACCTCCGCGAGCACGTCGCCGCGGTCGCCTTCGACCCGACCCAAACAGGTTGAGGCTGGTGACCCCGATGCAGGATGAGCGGGCTGGGGATGACGCTCAGGACGGGTATTCGGAGTGTTGTTCCGAACGGCACTGGACCGGCTCGGAGTGCGGGCGGAGAAGTCGCTGAAGGTCGGTGAGCGCTGGGGCTGGGACGGTGCGTGCACCGGTCTCGGGCTCCCGGCGCTGGTGATACCGCCCCTGGCTGCAGTCAGCGACCGACACCTACGTCGGGCACTGGATCTGGTGCTTCGGGAGTTGGGTTGTTGTCCCGAGGATGTCATGAGGTCCGCGACGGGGGCGCTGCGCGCTCAGGGAGGCGGCCGTGGCCCCGAGGCGGCCGGATAAGCTCGAAGCTGCCGGAACGCACTGTCAGAGTCAGCCGATCTACTTCCCATCGTATCGATTCAGAAGGAGTGGTGTGCCCGTGGCGGCCATCGAACTCATCGGAGCCCGAGAGATCCTCGATTCCAGGGGAAACCCCACTGTCGAGGTCGAGGTCGCACTGGACGACGGATCGCTGGCCCGCGCGGCCGTGCCGTCCGGAGCCTCGACCGGCGAGCACGAGGCCGTCGAGTTGCGGGACGGCGACAGCAACCGGTACGCCGGCAAGGGCGTCGAGAGGGCCGTGGAAGCCGTGCTCGATGAGATCGGCCCGGAACTGATCGGCTACGAAGCCACCGAGCAGCGGGTGATCGACCAGATGCTGATCGACCTGGACGGCACTCCAGACAAGTCGCGGCTCGGCGCGAACGCCATCCTCGGCGTGTCGCTGGCCGTCGCCAAGGCAGCCGCCGACTCCGCCGAGCTTGAGCTGTTCCGCTACCTCGGCGGACCCAATGCGCACATCCTGCCGGTACCGATGCTGAATATTCTCAACGGCGGGTCGCATGCCGACACCGCCGTCGATGTGCAGGAGTTCATGATCGCCCCGATCGGCGCCGTCACCTTCAAGGAAGCGCTGCGCTGGGGCGCCGAGGCCTATCACTCGCTCAAAGCGGTGTTGAAGAAGAAGGGGCTGTCGACCGGGCTGGGCGACGAGGGTGGATTCGCACCGTCGCTGGACTCCAACCGGGCGGCGCTGGACCTGATCGCCGAGGCGGTCGAGCAGGCCGGCTTTGCCCTCGGGTCGGATATCGCGCTGGCTATGGACGTGGCGGCCAGCGAGTTCCACGACGGCACCGCATACACCTTCGAGGGCCGGCAGAAGACGGCCGACGAGATGATCGCCTACTACACCGAACTGATCGACGCCTACCCGATCGTCTCGATCGAGGATCCGTTGTCCGAGGACGACTGGGACGGCTGGGTGTCGATGACCTCACAGCTCGGGAACAGAATCCAGATCGTCGGCGACGACCTGTTCGTCACCAACCCCGATCGGCTCGAGGAAGGCATCAGCCGCGGCGCCGCCAATGCTCTGCTGGTGAAGGTGAACCAGATCGGCACGCTGTCCGAGACGCTGGACGCCGTCACCCTGGCCCACTCCTCCGGCTACCGCTGCATGATCAGCCACCGGTCCGGAGAGACGGAGGACACCACCATCGCCGACCTCGCCGTGGCCACCGGCTGCGGCCAGCTCAAGACCGGAGCACCGGCTCGCTCCGAGCGGGTGGCCAAGTACAACCAGCTGCTGCGGATCGAGGAGAACCTCGGTGATGCGGCGCGTTACCACGGCGAGCTGGCCTTCCCGCGGTTCACTGCTCGGTGAGATGAGCCAACCGACACCCCGGCGATCGCGCCGCAGCAGCCCCCGGTCCACCGGTCCTGGCGCTGCTGCGCGCTCATCGGGCGTCAGGCGAAATGGCGGGTCGCCGCGGTCCGATCGGCCGCGGACCCGGCCCGACGTGGGGCGCCTGGCCGCCGGCGAACGTCCGACTGTGGACGCGACCCGTGGCGGGTCCAGGCTCACTTTGCAGCGGGCCTCCGGCAGCGGACGGGCAGAAAAACGACCAGGGATGTGGCGGCAGATCGCCGTGCTCGGCGTGGTGCTGATCGCCGTCGCGTTGGCCATCGCCGTGCCGCTACGCGGATATCTGCATCAACGGGACGAGCTGGCCAAAGCTGTCGTCGATCAACAAGCACTCGAGCGCCAGGTGGTCGAACTGCAGGACCGCAAGGCAGCGTTGCAGGACCCGAACTACATCAAGGTGGAGGCCCGCCGGCGCCTGCAGTATGTGTCTCCGGGCGAAACGGTGTATCGCATCGTCAGCCCGGACGTGAGCGAACCCAAGGCCACCCGGCCGGTTGGCTCAGCAAGTAAGCCGGAAAAGGCGCCCTGGTACGGGCAGATGTGGGACACCCTCACGGCTGACATCCCGCACAGGTGACCGATTCCGGCACCGGCCACCCGGTCCGCGGAGCGCGCGATGTCCGGCCGATGACGGCTACCGACCGGGCACTGCTCACCCGCGAACTCGGCCGGCCTCCGCGTGCGGTCATCGAGGTCGTCTACCGCTGCGATCACGGTGTGCCGGCGGTGGTGCTGACGGCGCCGAGGCTGGAGGACGGCACCCCGTTCCCGACCTTGTACTACCTGTGCTGTTCGGTGCTGAACGCCGCAGTCGGCCGGATGGAGTCGGTCGGCGTGATGGCGGAGATGACGACCCGGCTGGCAGAGGACCAGGAGTTGGCTGCCGCCTACCGGAGCGCGCACCACAGCTATCTGAGCGCCCGCAACGCCCGGGGGGATCTGGGCATCGATGTCACTGCCGGCGGCATGCCGGATCGGGTCAAGTGCCTGCATGTGCTGGTCGCGCACTCACTTGCGGTCGGCCGCGGCGTCAACCCGTTCGGTGACGAAGCCGTGGATTCGCTGGCCGGTTTCTTCCGGGGCGAGCCGCCCTGCGCCCGGTTGGACTGACCGGCGGCTCGACCGTCAGAACGAACCGCTCTGCCTCATCGGCCGGCCGGCTCCGCCTGCGTCATCCGGTTCGCGAAGGTGGACAGGGTGTAGGCGCCTATGCCCAGCACCACCTCCAGCGCTTGGGCCCGGTCGAAGCCGGCATCGGTGAATGCGGTCAACTGCTCGTCGGTGACACCACCGGCCGTATCCATCACGGCGTGTACGAACCTTTGCAACGCTGCGAGTCCGGCGTCGGCCGCCACCTCACCAGCCCGCAGTCTGCTGATCAGGTTCTGGTCCGCCCCCAGCCTGCGCAGCGTCGCACTGTGCATCTCGATGCAGACGCGGCACCCGTTCCGAGTCGCCACCGTCATCACCAGCGTCTCCCGCTGAAGCGGTGCCAGCGAGGTCCGCTCGAAGAACGCGTTGGCGGTCAGGAAGGCATCGAGCAGCTCGGGGGAATTGGCGATCCGGCCGACGGCGGGATCTATCGCTCCGAACTTCACCCGCAGCTTCTGCAATGTCGGGCGGATCCGCTCCGGCGCGCTGTCGACGGTGTGTTCCTGGAACCGCGGGCGGCTGGCGGTACTCATGGCTACCTCCTGTGGGATGATGGACAACCTAGTTAACCATCGAGGTGCCGCAGAAGACAACCTGGTTGTCGGATCGGGTGAGTCATGGATCAGGCCGTCGCCGGTTACGAGTTGCCGCTGCTGCTGTTCGCCGGATTCCGCCGACTGATCGACGACCTGCACACCCGGCTCGCCGAGCAGGGCCATCCGGACGTCCGGCCGGCGCACGGATTCGTCCTGCAGGCCATCACCTCTCAAGGCGCTACCGCCGCCGAAGTCGGTCGTCGCCTGGGGGTGTCCAAGCAGGCGGCCGGCAAGACTATCGACCGGCTGGAGGCCCTGGGCTATGTGTCCCGGACTGCCGACCCCGGGGACGCCCGGCGTCGTACGGTGCGTGTGACGGACCGAGGACGGGAGCTGTTGCGGCTTTCGGCGAGCGTCTTCGACGCCCTGCGGGCTGCCTGGTCGCAGCAGCTGGGACCGACCGCAGTCGACCAGCTGGAGGCGTCACTGCGAAAGATCCTCGGGGCGGGCGCATTCCGCCTGGATACTGTCGGCTGGTTGGGCTCGGTGTGAACCAGAGCTGCTCTGCGGATGGGAAGTTCGGAGAGGAAGGCGACGGCCGATCGAAGCCGATCGGTTCGGCGAACATTGCATTCTCGTGCCCAGCTACTCCGCCGACGGTCGTCCGATCAGGTGTGCGGATCGCGACCCAACAGCGCCAGCGCCCGCTCCCATGGCGAGCCGGTGGCCGGCAGTGAATGGGCGAAGGCGGCGCCCGGAGCCTCCCTGAGCTCATCGTCCGGGATCGGCTCGGCGATCTTGAGCACGGCCTCGGCGAGTTCGTCGTCGGGGGTGAAGGTCCGGTCGACCGAACGGGCGACATCCCAGGTGTGCACGGCGGTGTCCAGCAACTGCGCGCCGATGATCACCGGCATCGGCAGCGGCTTCGTCGGGTGCAGCTCGACCTCGATCACCGACTCGGCCAGGTCCGCCGCGTCGAAGGCTGCCAGCAGCTCGTCCACCGATCGGTGCCATTCGGCGAGGGTAAACCGCACCGGGGCATAGGCGGATACCGGCGCAGTCCCGTCCCGAGTGGCCGCCGCGAAGCCGCGATGCTGACCGATCATGTGCGCCAGGAGCTGGCCCAGATCCCAATCGGCACAGGGCGTCGCGCGGGTCAGGTCGGATGCGGTGATGCGATCGACGAAGCCGTCTGCGAGCTGAAGGGCGTGACGATGCAGGGAGCGTCGATCCTCGGATACCATGGCCCCAATCAATCACACAGTAGTGATGATTGGCAACAGGTGATCAGCGGCTAGTCTGGAGCAGTGTCCACCGAGCGTCGCGACCTGCTCGCCTCGCTGCTTCCCATCGCCAAGGCGCTGCGCCGGATCGAGGACACTGCCGCAAGTCGCTTCGACATCACCATGTGGCAGTACGCCATCCTGTCGATCGCCACCGCAGTTCCCGGCATGAGCCAGAGTGAGGCGGCCGACATGATGGGCTACAGCAGGAACAGGATCATTGCCGACCTCGACCAACTCGAGAAGCGGGAGCTGCTGGTCAGGGTGGCCGGCACCGACCGTAGGGTGAACACCCTGCGGGCCACGGAATCCGGGATGGCGACGATGCGGGAGATCCGGGCCGAGATCCATCGTCAGGAGGACGTGCTGTTGTCCGGGCTCTCGCCGACCGCCCGCCGGGACTTCCACCGGATCGCCCGGCGGCTGGGCGATCGGATCCGCCAGCGTTGAGCTGATCGCGCGATCAGCAGCTCACCGGACGATCAGCACGTCAAGCGTTCGCGGCCCGTGCACGCCTTCCACCCGGGACAGCTCGATGTCGCTGGTGGCCGACGGCCCGGAGATCAGCGTCAGCGGAGCGGTGGGCGTCAGCTGGGCCAGCCCCTCCGGTACCGATTCGACGATCTGATCTGCCCACACGACCACCAGATGCCGGTCCGGCACCAGCGATATCGCCCGCCGCCCTTGGCCTTCGCCGCCGTCCAGGACGATGGTTCCGGTCAGGGCGATGGCGACCCTTGCCTGCGTCACCACCGCGTCGATGCGGTCCAACTGGGACGCCGACAGCACCGCCGGGTCCCCGTCGACGGTCACCGATCGCCCACCCGCGGCACAGCCCGTGACGATCCGCTCATCGAGCCCGGCGGCGATCACCACCGATGCCGCCGGCCGCAGCGCACCTTCCACCGCCCGCTGAAGATCGGGATCGGCGATCACCCGCACCGTGGCCCGGTAGTCCTGGAGCCGGTCGACGAACAGTTCGATGGCCGCCGCCGATCCGGCGCTCCGGCTGCCGATCCGGCGGTACATCCTCGGAACTTCCTGCGGTGGCAGCACATCGACCAGGGCGGACCGAATGCGCCCGAGTACGACATCGCGGCTGGTCACTGCCGACCCGACCGGGACCCGGAGCGGTTCTTCTTCCACCAGGCCCGGAACGTCTCACGTGGGGGAGCCGGAAGATCACGGCCCCCGGTCCATCCGGACAGCGGCAGCGACAACGGCCACGGCAGGGAACTGATGCGGCCCTTCTTCCCGGCGAATGCCCGTCCGGCCGACAGCCCCTTCGCGGCAGCAGCGAACCGTCTCTCGTCGCTCATCGCCCAGGATGCTGTCCTCATCGCCATGTCCCAGCCGGTCGGCACCGCCCAGCCCCCACGGATCGGCCTGCTGCGGTGGGACTCCACTGCCCGGGCCCGCAGTTCGACGAGCATCGCCGGGATGTCGATCTTCACCGGACAGGCGTCGAAACAGGCGCCGCACAGCGTGGAGGCAAACGGCAGCGATCCGCTGGGGTCATGATGGCCGTAGATGCCGGTGAGCTGCGGCGTCAGGACCGCACCTATCGGCCCCGGGTAGACCGAGCCGTATGCGTGGCCGCCGACCCGCTCGTAGACCGGGCAGACATTCAGGCACGCCGAGCACCGGATGCAGTGCAGGGCAGCGCGTCCCACCTCATCGGCCAGGGCGTGCGTGCGACCGTTGTCCAACAGCACGAGGTGGAAGTTCTGCGGCCCGTCTCCGGGAGTGACGCCGGTCCACAGCGACGTGTAGGGGTTCATCCGCTCGCCGGTCGAGGAGCGCGGCAGCAATTGAAGGAACACCTCCAGGTCGGTGAAGGTCGGCAGGAGCTTCTCGATGCCCATCACCGTGATCAGCGTCTGCGGCAGCGTCAGGCACATCCGGCCGTTGCCCTCGGACTCGACCACCGCCAACGTCCCGGTCTCGGCGACGGCGAAGTTGGCGCCGGAGACGGCGACCTTGGCGGACAGGAACTTCCGCCGCAGATGTTCCCGCGCCGCCATCGCCAGCTGCGCTGGCTCGTCCGTGAGATCCCTTGGTGCACCAGGCATCTCACGCAGAAAAATCTCGCGGATCTCCGATCTGTTGCGGTGGATGGCCGGTACCAGGATGTGCGAGGGTTTGTCGTGCCCGAGCTGAACGATCAGCTCGGCCAGGTCGGTCTCGATGGCAGCGATACCCTGGCTCTCCAGGTGTTCGTTGAGGCCGATCTCCTGGGTCACCATCGACTTGACCTTGACCACCTCGTCCGACCCGGTCTCCCGGATCAGCCCGGTGACGATGCGATTCGCCTCCGCCGCGTCCGCCGCCCAGTGCACAATGCCGCCTCGGGCCGTCACCGCCGCTTCCAGCTGCTCCAGCAGCGCCGGCAGCTTCGCCATCACCGTCGCCTTGATCGCGGATCCGCTGTCGCGCAACGCTTCCCAATCGGGTAGCTCGGCGACCATCGACAGCCGTTTGGTGCGAATGGTCGCGGTTGCCTTTCCCAGGTTGCGGCGCAGCTGAGAGTCGGCGACCGCGATGGCGGCAGCCGCCGGGAAGAGCCGATCGCCGCGCAGGGGCGACTGCGCCGTGTCCGGTCGGGGGGGTCGCGGGATGCCGAGGAAGGTCGTCATCGGAGTCCGCCCGCCACCGAAGGAGCGCCCGGCGGGGCGACCGGAGAGTCCTTGGTGGAAGCCAGGATCTGCGCCAGGTGCACGGTGCGGACGCCTGCTCGTAGCCGGGACAGTCCGCCGCCGATGTGCATCAGGCACGACGAATCACCGGCCGAACAGACCGCCGCGCGGGTGGCCAGCACGGAGGCCATCTTGTCGGCCAGCATCGCCATCGACACGTCGGGGTTCTTCAGGGCGAAGGTGCCACCGAAGCCGCAGCATTCCTCGGCATCGGGCAGGTCCACCAGGTCGATCCCTTCGACAGCGCTGAGCAGCATCAAGGGCTTCTGCCCAACCCGCAGCATGCGCAGCGAGTGGCAGGTCGGGTGATACGTGACCCGGTGTGGGAAGTAGGCGCCGACATCCGTCAGCCCGAGGACGTCCACCAGCAGCTCGCTCAGTTCGTAGGTGCGGCCGGCGATCTCCGCCGCCTGCTCGGCCAGCCGGTCGTCGCCGCCGCGGCGGGCCACCATCGCATGCTGATGGCGCACCGACCCGACGCACGAGCCCGACGGCGCGACCGCGACGTCGTAGTCCGCGGCGGAGAACACATCGACATAGTGGCGGATCACCGGCAGAGCCTCTGTCAGATAGCCGGTGTTGACATGCATCTGGCCGCAGCAGGTCTGGCCGGCGGGGAAAACTACCTGATGGCCCAGCCGCTCCAGCACCGTGACGGTGGCCTTGGCGACATCGGGGAACATGGCATCGGCCAGGCAGGTGGCCACCAGCGCGATGCGCATCGCCGCCTCCTCGAGGTCGTGGTCGGACAACCGTAACGTAGGCGGCGTGGCCGGCGACCTGCCGCGGCCGCAGCGGAGCGCCTCGAAGTCAGCTGCTTCCGGACACGATCACCGGGGTCATCACAGCCACGATCACCGCGGAGCGCACCTCGGAGATGGCCTGTGCGACTGCCGCGCCCGCCCACTCGCCCTCACTGAGTTGCTTCGCCCTGGCCTTCAGCTGCTTCTTGTCGGCGTCCGGGAACAGCTTCGGCAACGCATCCGCGACCAGCAGCAGCGAGACCAGTGCGGCGATGCGAATGTCCGGGTTCCCGCCCTGCAGCAGGACAATGCCGAGGTTGTTGCGCAGCTCCGCCTCGTGCCGGCCGTCCACCTCCGGCCAGCTGGTCCTGGTGAACATCCCGAGCACCTTGGTGCGTTCCGGGCGCACCCAGCCCTTGTCGGCGATCCGCTCCAGCAGGGGGTCCTTGACTTTGCTGTCCAGCTTCTGCAGGACGGAGGCCGGCCGCCGGGGCTTGTCGGAGAACGCCTGCCAGGCCAGATCCAGCAGCGGGTCGGCAGGCGGTCGTTCGACCGCCATGATCTTCGACTTTCCCAGCCGGGCAGCCGGGTCCTCGGGAACCAGCAGCCCCATCACCGCCAGCTCCAGTACCAGCGCTCCGGCCAGCGCATGGGTGGTCCTGGTGGAGTCGACAAGCGGCCGGCCGGAATGCTCGTCGATCAGCAGCAGCAACAGGTCTTCGGCGATCAGATCCATGGGCGGACGGTACCCGGTTCGCCCACCCACAGCGTCCCACTACCTACAATGCCGGGGTGTGCGCGTATCTGCGGGTGCCGACCCGGATCGGGCAGCAACTGTTCGATCGGCCGGCAGCCGCCGCACCGATCAGCAGCTTCTGCCGCGACTCCGGTGCGGGATGACCTCCCCGCCGGGTCCGATCGCGCCGCGCCTTCGCCCGCCGATGCGGGTGGCCACGATCGACTGCGGCACGAACGCGATCCGGTTGCTGATCGCGGAACTGCACACCGCGGGTGTTCGGCCACGCCTGGTCGATGTGCACCGCGAACTCCGGATCATCCGCCTCGGGGAGGGCGTCGATGCCACCGGAATGATCACGACCCAGGCGATCGACAGGGCATGGTCGGCGCTGTCCGACTACACCGCGGTGATTCGAGCGTCCGGTGTGCTCACCGGCCGGATGGTCGCGACGTCGGCCGCCAGGGACGCGGACAACGCCGACGAGTTCGCATACATGGTGCGCTCCACCCTGGGCTGGGAACCCGAGGTGCTGACCGGCATCCAGGAAGCGGAACTCGGATTCCTCGGCGCCGTCAACGATCTCGACGCCCGAGGCGGCGACGTGCTGCTGGTGGATATCGGCGGCGGCTCGACCGAAATGGTCGCAGGCCGTCCGTCCGACGACGGTGCGCGGATCACCGGATCGGTCAGCATCGACATCGGATCGGTGCGGATCACCGAGCGCATCCTCACCGGCGATCCGCCCACCGCCGAGCAGTTGGCGTCGGCGCAGGCCTGGACCTCGCAGATGGTCACCGCAGGACTCGACCGGATCGACCTCACCGGGGTACGCCGGGTGGTGGCCGTGGCCGGAACCGCGCTGACGGTTGCCGCCGCGGCACTCGGCCACACCCTGCTGGATCCGAAGGCGCTGGAAGGGGCCAGCGTTCCGGTCGGCGGGATCGACCGGGCCACAACGTTTCTGCTCGGCGCGCGTCGGGCGCAGCGGGCGATGCTCAGGTATCTGCACCCGGGCAGGGTGGACGTCATCGGTGGCGGCGCGATGATCCTGCGGACGATTGCCGACCAGCTGTCCCGGCGGATCGACGTGCAGGCCATCACGGTCTCTGAGCACGACATCCTGGACGGCCTGGCGCTGTCGCTCGCGCCGCTCCTCGGATGACCGTGCTGCCGCCCTCGCAATCGAGAGGTCAGGCCGGCGCCGGCGCGGCTTCCCGGCGTCCGGGCCGCAGCAACCTGGCGATCGACAGGGCCTGACCGGCGGTCAGGTCCGGCAGGTAGGCGCGGCCGATGGCCACCGCGATCTCGGCCAGGTCCACCTGGAAGCCGTAAGCCAGATGCACCGGTTGGAACCTGGGGTGGAACTTCTTCTTGTAGGCCAGCAGCGACCTGAATCCGTAGGCCGGTTCCAGCAGCTCGCCCATCCGGTCCAGCGCCCGGTCCAGCCGGTCCAGCGGTGCCGTCGGGTGGTCGGGGCTCATCGGTCTGGCCAGCGGCGCCACCGACAGGCTGGCCAGTTCGTATCCCTCCCGCTGGAATGCCAGCACGCTCTCGGCCACCAGGAACTCCATCACCGGGCGGAAGCCGTCGCTCCGGCGACGCATCAGGTCGAGCGTCCAGCGCACCACCCGCCCCGATTCGTGTACCGGCATCCACGTCGTCACCCCGTGCACCACGTTGTCCGCGTCCACCGCGGCGTGGGTTCGCATCACACCGTCACCGGCGCGATCGATGGTGCCGAGGGTGAACCCCATCTCGGGCAAAGGTTTCGCGTCCACCCATGCCTGGCAGACCTGATGGATGCCGGCCATCAACTCCGGGTCAGCGGTCCTGGGATCGACCTCGATGAATCGGATCCCCTCCCGTGCGGCTCGGTTGCGGGCGGTGCGAACGTCCTGCCACGACTTGCCGGTGAACGAAAGGTCTGCCAGGTCGATGACCGCGTCCTGCCCGAGCTGGTGGTGCTGCCAGCAGTCGCCGGCGGACTCCAGGAACCGGTCGGTGACGGCGTACCAGGCCGGCGTCCAGCCGGACCGCAGACAGAACTTCTGGAACTCGGCCGCGGCCGCGCGCCACCGGTGCTGGGGCCCCACCGGGTCGCCGACGACGATGGCCACTCCGGACACCACCCGGTAACCGACGGCCACGTCGTTGCCTGCGCTGAACCAGCTGGTGAACGCCGGCCAGGTGCGTTGCCATCCCAGATTTCCGCCGCCGTGAGCGCGGATCATTGCGGCCAGCCGGTCGGATGCGGGCAGTTGGCTGTCCTTGTGGTGGTCGCGGCGGCGGGGGGTCTGGCAGGCGTACAGCAGCGGCACCAGAAGGACCACCAGCACGATGCCCCAGGCGACGGAGGACAGTGACAGCAAGGTGTGCGCGGTCCGGGTGTGGGTTTCGACGCCTGGGCCGCTGAATACCGCCCGGTCGACGATCTGCCTGGCGTGCACCGGGGCGCTCTGCGGACCGATCTGACTGCGCAGCAACCACAACAACATCGTCGACGCGCCGATGAAGATGCCGGCGGCGGTCAGCAGCCGCGGCAGCACCCGGCGCAACGCGCTGGTGGGCAATCGCCATGGCCAGCAGGTCCGGGTGGCCAGCAGCGCAGCCAGCAGCAGCCCCCAGAGCAGCAGGTCGGCCGGATAGCGCCCGAAGGTGGCCACCCCGGCCCTGGTCATCTGCAACGCCGACACCGCTACCGCTGCCCACCAGGCAAGCGGCAGTCCGCGGCGCAGCGCGTTGGCGATCAGCAGCACGATGGCGCCGCAGACCAGCGCGGCGGCAATGTGACCCGGGTGGACGTCATCGGCCGGAATGCCGTTGGCGAAGACCCCACCGTTACCCGGATACACGGCCGACACCAGTCGGGTGACGGCGAGCACGACCATCGACCAGGCGACTGCGGACCGGACCAACTTGATCCGCGGCGCAGTGGCGGCCCGGAGCGGGCGGGTCAGCGACCCGGCCAGCAGCGGTCCGGCCAGCAGGCCGGTGAACCAGCCGACCAGATGCTCGGCGTCCCACAGCAGACCCGAGCGAAGGACCATGACGGTGACGTAGGCGCTGCCGATCCAGCGGACTCGGCGACGCATCGTCGGGTACATCAGGCAGGTGGCCGCCGCCAGCACGCCGATGGTGCCGGCGGACATGCCGAGATCACTGTGACCGGCCACCAGCCTGGCCCACGGCCAATCCACCCGGCCGGCGACGGACAGCAGGGCCGCCGCGCCGACAGTCCCCACCAGATGAGTGCCGGCCAGGGCAACCGCGGCTCTGCCGACGCCGACCCGACGTTCGAAATAGCCCACCGCCAGCGCGATCAGTGAACCCATCACCAGGTACTGCGTCGGCTCGGGCAGGATGCTCGCGCCGACCAGGAATCGCCAGAACTGGCCGTCGGTCAAGGCCGGAAGGCCGTAGCCCACCCGGGCGGCCAGTACATCCCGGTGAGCGCCGGTGAAAGCGCCGGTCAGAGCCGCCACCAGGACCATCACAGTAAGCAGACCGGCAGTGAACGGCACGGCCCGAATCAACCGCGGCAACCCTCGGCCGGCAGCAACAAGCCGCCGACCGACGCCGACGATGCTGTCGGCCGTCGCCGAACCGCGAGCGGGGCTGACGGCCGTTGGCTGCTCATGCACGTCCGTTGGACGGCCCGACGCCCGGGGGGTTCCCTGCGGCGTGGATCCGGTGTGGCGGTGCGCGCTGGTCGTGCTGGTCCTGCTGGTCACAGCAATGGCTCCCAATCATCGGGCTGAACAACAAGTACACCTCAGATGCGTCACGACCGTACGAAGATTCCGCTCCGGCTCGACAGCCCCCGAACTGGTGGATCGGAGGGGGAGTCAGGTGGACATGCCAGATCCTCTGCCACCATCGAAGGATGACGCGGGACCCGACGAAGGCGCCCGGCCGCGCCGGGACAGTTTCGACGCTCGGCGAGCTGGATGCGCTCGTCGCGTCCTGCAGGGCCTGCGAGCGGCTGGTGTCCTGGCGGGAAGCAGTGGCAGCGGCGCCCAGGGCGTCGCTCGCTGGCCAGACCTACTGGGGCAGAGCGGTTCCCGGGTTCGGAACTGCGGACGCCCGCATTGCCGTCGTCGGGTTGGCGCCGGCCGCGCACGGGGCGAACCGGACCGGCCGGATGTTCACCGGGGACCGTTCCGGGGACGTGCTGTTCGCGGCGCTGCATCGGGCCGGTCTGGCCTCCCAACCGCACTCGGTGAGCGCCGACGACGGAATGCACCTGTCCGGTGTCCGGATCACCGCACCCGTGCACTGCGCCCCGCCGCAGAACAAGCCGACGCCACAGGAACGGGACACCTGCGCTCCGTTCCTGCGGCGCGAGTGGGAACTCATCGCGCCTGACGTGGTGGTGGTACTGGGCGGTTTCGGGTGGCAGGCGCTGCTGTCGTCACTGGCGTCCACCGGTTGGACGATCCCGCGCCCGCGGCCGAGATTCGGGCACGGCGCGGAGGTGGTCATCAGCCGCGTCGGCCACGAGCTGGACGGCGGCGTCCGCCGGCTGACGCTGCTCGGCTGCTACCACGTGAGCCAGCAGAACACCTTCACCGGGACGCTCACCCCGGCCATGCTGGACTCGGTGCTGGCCAGAGCCAAGGGTCTGGCCGGCCTACCCTGACAGGCCAGTAGCGGCCATTCGCCGCTTCGCCGCCCCCGTAGCCCAATTGGCAGAGGCAGGCCCCTTAAAAGGGTCACCGGTGTGGGTTCGAGTCCCACCGGGGGCACCGGCACCCGACACCCGGCACCCGGCACCCGGCACCCGGCACTTGGCACCCGCAGGCGAGGTTCGACTTCGGCTCCTGGGTGACTGGCGTGACACGTCCGCCGAGCAGGTCAAGGCACTCGGCGAGGCGGATCAACCGTCGTCCCGTCACCTCGATGCCCTGCGGGAACCAGCTGCGGTCGCCGAGCGTTGAACGGGACGAGCGCCGGGAATCGCACCGAAGGGTCGGTCGCCCGGTAGCGTCGGAAATTACAGACATCGAACAAGAGCCGCCCGCCCATCGGAGGTCATCGTGCCGAGCAGCAATCCCGCCTTCCGCAACATCGGGCAGGTGGTCAACGCGCAGCAGGGCCCAGCGCCCAGCGCCGACTACCTGCAGCAGATGTACAACCAGCCTGCCTACCAGGCACCGCCGATGGAGCGCGGCCTGACGCTGGACGACGTGGTCGCCAAGACCGCAACGGTGCTCGGCACCGCCATCGTCGCCGGTGGCCTCACCGCATACTTCCAGGCCTACTTCCTGGCCCTTCCGGCGCTCGTCGTCGGCCTGGTGCTGGCCATGGTCGTCATCTTCAAGCGGTCGACCAACCCTGCCCTGATCATGGGCTACGCCGTCGCCGAGGGTGTGCTGCTCGGCGCGATCACCGCGGTGTTCGAGAACAGGTTCGACGGCATCGCCACCCAGGCCATCCTGGCCACCCTCGGCGTCTTCGTCGGCATGTTGCTGGTCTACAAGACCGGCGTGATCCGGGTGACGCCCAAGTTCACCAAGGTGCTGCTCGGCGCCATGATCGGCGTCGTGGTGCTGATGCTCGGCAACCTGCTGCTGGGCATGTTCGGCGTGCAGACCCACCTGCGGGACGGCAGCGGATTGGCCATCATCTTCTCGATCGTGTGCATCGCGATCGCCGCCTTCAGTTTCATGCTGGACTTCGAGGCGATCGACCAGGCCATCAAGGCCGGTGCGCCGGCGAAGACTTCCTGGTACTTCGCCTTCGGTCTGATGGTCACGCTGGTCTGGCTGTACCTGGAGATTCTCCGGCTGATCGGCTACGTGCGCGACTGAGCGGCCGGGACTGGCGTCCGCCGGACCGGCAGCAGCGGGCCGGTAGAGGCGGCGCACTCGGCCCTTCGTACCCCGGCACACTCCGTGTAGCCGCAGCCAGAGTGTGACCAACTCCGAGCGACATGCGGCCGTCCTGCTGGTGCCGATAGCCTGACCGCAGAATCCGGCCGCCGATCGGCGGCCGGGGACGGGGGCATTCAGAGGAGAATCCTGTGCGCTACGCGAACTCAGTGGTCGACCTGGTCGGGGGCACACCCCTGGTGAAGCTGAACGCCCTCAGCCGCGGGCTTGAGCCGCTGGTCCTGGCCAAGGTGGAGTACGTGAACCCCGGCGGCAGCGTCAAGGACCGGATCGCCCTGAAGATGATCACTGCGGCCGAGGACTCGGGAGGGCTGAAGCCCGGCGGCGTGATCGTCGAGCCCACCAGCGGCAACACCGGCGTCGGACTTGCGCTGGTGGCCCAGCAGCGCGGTTACTCGTGCATCTTCGTCTGCCCGGACAAAGTCAGCGAGGACAAGCGCAACGTGCTGCGCGCCTACGGAGCACAGGTGGTCGTCTGCCCGACCGCCGTCGCGCCCGAAGATCCTGATTCCTATTACAGCGTCTCCGACCGGCTGGTTCGGGAAACCCCTGGAGCGTGGAAGCCCGACCAGTACTCCAACCCGCAGAACCCGGCTTCCCACTACGAGACCACCGGCCCGGAGATCTGGGAGGACACCGACGGCAAGGTCACCCATTTCGTCACAGGCGTCGGAACCGGCGGCACCATTACCGGAGCCGGCCGCTACCTGAAGGAGAAATCCGGCGGGAAAGTGCAGGTGATCGGCGCCGACCCGGAGGGCAGCGTGTACTCCGGTGGTACCGGCCGGCCCTACCTGGTCGAGGGCGTCGGCGAGGATTTCTGGCCGAGCGCCTACGACAGATCGGTGACCGACGAGATCGTCGCGGTCTCCGATGCGGTGTCGTTCGACATCACCCGGCGGCTGGCCCGCGAAGAGGGTCTGCTGGTCGGCGGATCGTGCGGGATGGCGGTGGCCGCCGCCCTGAAGGTGGCTGCCCGGCTGAGTTCCGACGATGTGCTGGTGGTGCTGCTGCCGGACTCCGGCCGCGGCTACCTGTCGAAGATCTTCTCCGACAGCTGGATGGCGTCCTACGGATTCCTGGCCAGGGACGACAAGTCGACCGTCGGCGACGTGCTGCGATCCAAGAGCGGACGACTGCCCGCCCTGGTGCACACCCATCCTGGGGAGACGGTGCGGGACGCCGTCGAGATCCTGCGTGAGTACAGCGTCTCGCAGATGCCGGTGGTGAACGCCGAGCCGCCGGTGATGGCCGGTGAGGTGTCCGGTTCGGTGTCCGAAAGGGCTTTACTGGACGCGCTTTTCACCGGCAGGGCATCGCTCGCCGACCGGGTGTCGGCGCACATGGACCCCCCCTTCCCGCTGGTCGGCGCCGGCGAGCCGGTGGAGACCGCCAGGGCGTCCCTGGAATCCTCCGACGCCGTGATGGTGGTCGAGGACGGCAAGCCGGCCGGGGTGTTGACCAGGGCCGATCTGCTCGTGTTCGTGGCGCGATGACGGACGTGGCGCGATGACGGACGTGGCGCGATGACGGACGTGGCGCGATGACGGACGTGGCGCGATGACGGACGTGGCGCGATGACGGACTCCGAAACAGCCGGGAACCGACGATGACAGACGAGTCCCGTTCGGGACAGGGGGATCTCCTCCGTGACGGGTTCGCCACCAGGGCCATCCATGCCGGGCAGGAACCGGAGCCGCGCACCGGGGCCGTTGTGGTGCCGATCTTCCAGACCTCGACGTATGCGCAGGATCAGGTCGGCGTGCTGCGCGACGGCTACGACTACTCACGGGCCGGGAACCCGACCCGGTCCGCGCTGGAGACCGCGCTCGCCTCCCTGGAGGACGGCCGGAGCGGGCACGCGTTCGCCTCGGGAATGGCAGCGAGCGACACCGCGATACGGGCGATGTGCAAGCCCGGCGATCATCTCGTCATTCCCGACGACGCTTACGGCGGCACCTTCCGCCTGATCGACAAGATCGGTGTGCCATGGGGTTTGACCTACTCCTCGGTGCCGCTGTCCGACCTGGCCGCGGTGCGGGCCGCGATCAACCCGGCCACCAAGCTGATCTGGTGTGAGACGCCGACCAATCCACTACTGGGCATCGCCGATATCGCCGCACTCGCCGACATCGCCCACGCTGCCGGCGCGAAGTTGCTGGTGGACAACACCTTTGCCAGCCCATACCTGCAACTGCCGCTCAACCTCGGTGCCGACGTGGTGCTGCACTCGACGACCAAGTACATCGGCGGCCATTCCGACTTGATCGGCGGGGCGCTGATCGCCACCGACGTGGAGCTGGGCGAGGCATTCGGATTCCACGCCAAGTCGATGGGCGCCATAGCCGGCCCCTTCGATGCCTGGTTGACCCTGCGCGGCGTCAAAACCCTTGCGGCTCGGATGGATCGGCACTGTGACAATGCCGAAGCAGTAGTGGACATGTTGCTGGCGCAGACGAAGGTCGGCAAGGTCTACTACCCGGGTCTGCCGGAGCATCCGGGCCACCGCATCGCCGCCGGGCAGATGCGCCGGTTCGGCGGCATGGTGTCGTTCACCGTTGTCGGTGGTCAGCAGGAGGCGGTCAAGATCTGTGCCCGCACCCGGTTGTTCGCCCTCGCTGAATCACTGGGAGGCGTGGAGTCGCTGATCGAGCATCCCGGGCTGATGACGCACTCCAGCGTTGCCGGCTCCAGTCTGGAAGTGCCGGCCGACCTGATCCGGCTATCCGTCGGCATCGAGGACATCGACGACCTGCTGGCGGACCTGTCCGACGCACTTGCCTGAGGTCGCCACCGATCGCTGACGTCGCCACGATCGTTGCGGTCGCCACGATCGTGAGGTCGGCACCGGTCACCGGGCGCGGAAACTCGCGGGTTTCGCCGAACCCGCACGCGACGGTGAGCCGCTCGTCACAATCGGAACCCATGCGAGCAGACGACGACCGGGACAGCACCCCGAGCGACCAGGATGCGAGCGCCCTGGATGACGCGCAAGTGCTTCCATCCGAACTGGTGCGCTTGGCCGTTGCCCGGCTCACCAGCGGGGCGGTCGTCGCGGCGAGCGGAACGGGCGACACCGGCGTCGATCCGCTCTTGCTCGGGCAGGACCCCGAGGGCACCGTCCGGATGGAGGACGCCGACTTCGATCCCGCGGATACCCTCGATTCCGAGGAGGGGGTCCGGGAGCTCGACCCGTCCCGATGCGCCCTGACGATCTCGGTCGAGAGCAGCGGCATCGACGTGTCGCTGGTCGCCGGGCACGGTGAAGTGGTTTCCGCGCAACGGGTCCCGGCGTCCGCGCTGGCCGATGCTGGAGCCGATTCGATCTTCGACACCCTGATTGGATCCATCGACAGTGTGCTGCATGCGGTCGGCATCGAGCCGGAACAGGCAACCGTACTGCCCGGGATCGGCGTGGCGGCCGCTGGCCGAATAGACCCCGTCGGCGGAACTGTGAGCCCGCCCGGGCTGCCTGCGTGGCAGGCATTCCCTTTGCGGGACAGGCTGTCCTCCCATTACAGACTGGCCGTCAAGATTCTCTCGTCGGCCGCGGCGGTGTGTGCCGGCGAGCATTGGCGGGGTGCCGCCCGTGGCCGGCGGAGCGCGCTCGGGCTGGTGCTCGGTAACGGCATCGACGGTGCACTGGTGATCGACGGCCGATTCGTCGCCGGCACCACGGGCAACGCCGGTCATATCGGCCACGTCTGCGTCGATCCGTACGGACCGACATGCGCCTGCGGAGGGCGCGGCTGCCTGGAGGCCGTGGCCGGGGGAGCGGCGATCGCGGACTGGGCCCGGACGCACGGCGGTACCGACCCGTCAGCGGACGCGGGCGGGGTGGCCGAGGCTGCCCGGCGCGGAGACGCGCTGGCGCTGGCGACCTTCCGGCGCGCCGGGGAAGCAATCGGACAGGCCCTTGCCGGAGTCGTGACGCTGCTGGACCTCGACGTCGTGGTGGTCGGTGGCCCGCTGATCGGAGCCGGCCCTGTGCTGTTCGATCCGATCGCCGACGGATATCACCGCTTCGCGGCACTGGGCTATGCGGCACCGGCTCGGGTGGTGCCGGCCTTGTTGGGCCGCGACAGCGGGCAGATCGGCGCCGCCGCCGCCGTACTGGAGCCCGGCGTCTACCCGGTCGGCTGACCCACGTCTCGCAGCCACGGCGCTCGGCTCGCCGGCCGCACGCAGTGCTCTCGCTGCCACCAATTCGGCCGCCGGGTAGTCGTCGCCCGCGTCGAGATCGTCCCGTTCCGGGCCGGCTCCTGGATCCGGCAGAAGAATCCGCACATCTGGCTGGATCGTGCGTCGCTCCGGGGCCACCGACCCGTTCAAGAACCGGCCCCAGCATTGCGAATTAGGATCGTTGGCCATGAGCCATGTCAGCCTCGGTGAGATCAGATCCGCCCACCAGCTGATCCGGCCGATCGTCCGGTACACCCCGATGGAGTCGTCCCGTCCGCTGCAGGAGCGGGTCGGCGGCGATGTCTTCCTCAAGTGCGAGAATCTGCAGCGCACCGGGTCGTTCAAGATCCGCGGCGCCTACACCCGGATCGCCAGGTTGTCCGACGCCGAGAAGGCGGCCGGTGTGGTGGCGGCCAGCGCGGGCAATCACGCTCAGGGGGTCGCGCTGGCCGCTTCCTTGCTCGGTATCTCGTCGACGGTGTTCATGCCGAACGGTGCATCGATTGCCAAACTGCAGGCCACCAAGGCTTACGGAGCCGACGTCCACATGTTCGGCGCCACCCTCGACCAGTCGTTGGACGAGGCGCGCCGGTTCGTCGCCGAGACGGGCGGTGTGCTGGTGCATCCGTTCGATCATCCGGACGTGCTGGCCGGCCAGGGCACCGTCGGGCTGGAGATCCTCGAACAGACCCCGCAGGTGAAGACCATCGTCGTCGCTCTGGGCGGCGGCGGGCTGATCTCCGGAATCGCTGCTGCGGTCAAGCCGCAACGGCCGGATGTGAGAATCGTCGGTGTGCAGGCCGAACAGGCTGCTGCCTGGCCCGGATCGCTCGTGGCCGGCCATCCGGTTCGGCTGGAGGAGATGTCGACGCTTGCTGACGGGATCGCGGTCGGTGAGCCAACGGCGATCACCTACTCCCACGTCTCGACGCTGGTGGACGATGTCGTCACGGTCAGCGAGGACCAGCTGTCCCGGGCCATGCTGCTCTGCCTGGAACGAGCCAAACTGGTGGTGGAACCGGCCGGCGTGGCAGGGGTGGCGGCAATCATGGCCGTGCCGGAGCGATTCGAGCCGCCGGTGGTCGCCGTGCTGTCCGGCGGCAACATCGATCCGCTGCTGATGGTGCACATCGCCGAGCACGGCCTGGTGGCCGCCGGACGGTTCCTGTCCGTGCGGGTCGAGATCAGCGACCGACCAGGATCGTTGGCGCAGTTGCTCGCCGAGATCGGCATCCTCGGTGCCAGCGTCATCGATCTCGAGCAATCGCGGCTGGGCAGCGGCCTGGACTTCGGCAATGTCGAGGCCTCGATCCGGCTGGAATGCCGGGGGCCGGAGCACCGCCACGAGGTGCTGGCTGGCCTCGCCGGGTCTGGCTACCGCGTCCTGGATCAGCACTGAGCCCCTGCGCCGGCCAAGTGCGCTCGGCGCCGGCCCAGGGCGCTCGGCGCTGGCGAATTGTTCTCGCCGCTGGCGAGATTTCGCCAGCGCGGCGTACAGGTTGCCAGCGGGACGGCCCGGCCGGCCAGGAAGCGGCTCAGCGCCGGCTGCGCCGGCCAAGTGCGCTCGGTACCGACTGCGCCGCTCGACACGGGCCCGCGGCTGCGCCGCTCGACACGGGCCCGCGGCTGCGCCGCTCGACACGGGCCCGCGGCTGCGCCGCTCGACGCAGCTTGGCTGCAGTTTGGGCGCTCCCCACGTCTGATCCGCCCACCAGGCAAATCGCCGTCACACACACCGGCCGCGCGACCCGAGTGGGCGGCGCGGCCGGTGGCTGATCTGGGCGTCAGGCGGAGTACGGCTTGCACTCCACAATGGTCACCTTCTGGGACTTGCCGTTCGGCAGCTCGTACTCGCGGGACTCGCCGGGACTGGCACCGAGAATCGACGCGCCCAGCGGTGACTGAGGAGAGTAGACCTGCATCGCGCCGTGCATCCCCTCCTCGCGGGACCCGAGCAGGAAGGTCTCGGAGTCCTCGTCGTCACCGTCGTAGTTGATGGTGACGACCATGCCGGGACCGACGGTGCCGTCGCTGGATGGCCGGACACCGACCTGCGCCTCGTTCAGCAGTTCCTGCAGGGCTCGGATGCGGGACTCCTGCTTAGCCTGTTCGTCGCGGGCGGCGTGGTAACCGCCGTTCTCCTTGAGATCGCCCTCTTCGCGACGGGCATTGATCTCGGCAGCGATCACCGGGCGGTTGACGATGAGTGTGTCCAATTCACCTTTCAACCGGTCGAAGGCCTCCTGGGTCAGCCAGGTGCTGGCGGCGGCGGTCTCGCTCATGGTGACTCCTCACTGGTGGCCACAAGGTGCGCGGCCTGTGCTGATCGTCCACACCGGGTCGGTGTGGATGGGTGAAGGGTGGTCTGCGCCGATGCGAGCGGGTCTTGTACACGCACGGCCGGCAACCGGCGGTCGTACTGATCACTACTCGTCCGTAGGGCGAAACCCCCCACATATGCGGAGGCGACCCCCATGTCGGTGGCTCACCCGGGGGCCGCATCTGATGCCAGAGGTTACCACGGTGACCGGTCGGCGCAGCCGAAGTTTGTGCATGCGCGAGGACATCCGTCCAGGTGGGGGCCTGTCCAGCAGCGATGAGTCGTCCGGCCCGGCGAACCGCGATCCGCGACCCGCCGCCTGGGAGTCCCGGACCCGGTGGTCGGCAATGCGCCCGGCTAGCGCGACAATGGACAGCACGCGAGCGCGCGCCAGCGCGCCGAAGGCCAGCACACGCCAGTCGCCGCCGGAAGGGAATGTTCGTGACCGAGACCATCCTCGATGCCGCTGCCAGACGGACCGAGCGGGCCATCGCAGCTCCGTTGCGGCTGATGGCGGTGCACGCCCACCCCGACGACGAGTCGAGCAAGGGGGCGGCAGCCTTGGCGAAGTATGCCGACGAGGGGGTAGGCGTCGTGGTGGTGTCCTGCACCGGCGGTGAGCGTGGTGACATCCTCAACCCGAAGTTCGCTGACGCAGTCATCGACATGCCGGCGCTGCGGCAGCGGGAGATGGCCAGGGCTGCCGAGATCTTGGGAATCGCCCACCTCTGGCTCGGCTTCGAGGATTCCGGCTACCACGAAGGCGAGCCGGACAGCTGGGCGCTGCCGGACGGGTGTTTCGGCGCGCTCGACATCGAGACGGAGGTCGAGGCGCTGGTGCGGGTGGTCCGCCAGTTCCGACCGCACGTCATGACGACCTATGACGAGAACGGTGGCTATCCGCATCCCGACCACATCCGCTGCCACGTCATCTCCATGGTGGCGTTCGATGCGGCCGGGGATCCGGCGAAGTATCCGGATGCCGGTCGGCCCTGGGAACCGCTGAAGCTGTACTACAACGGCGGATTCTCGCCGACCAGGCTACGGACCATCAACGAGGCGGTCCGCGACGCGACCGGCGATGGCCCTTTCGACGAGTGGATGAAGCGGTTCGCCGACAATCCGCGTCCGGACCGCGCCGACCGGATCACCACCCGGGTGCCGGTCGCGGAGTACTTCGAGCATCGCGACCTGGCGTTGCGGGCGCACGAGACCCAGATCGACCCGGATTCGCACTGGTTCGCGGTCCCGCGGGAAATCGAGGCGCGGGTGTGGGGAACCGACGACTTCGAACTGGCCCGCAGCCGGGTCGTCCCCGAGATTCCGGAGTCCGATCTGTTTGCCGGTGTTCGGGAGCGGGTGCGGTTGTGACGCTGCTGCGGCAGCGCTGGGCGACGGTACTCAGTGCGCCGCCCGCACCGCCTCCCGGGAAGGGGCCGGAGTGGGGGAAGGCAGCACCGATCGGATTGCTGATCATCCTGCTGCTGTGTGCGGCGTTCTGGATGTTGATGCGTTCGATGAACAAGCACATCCGCAAGGTGCGGGCGCTCGCCGACGCCGAAGCCGCGCAAGCTGACGCCGAAGCCGCGCAGGCTGACGTCGGCATTGCGCAAGCGGATGCCGAAGCCGGGCAAGCTGACGCTGGAACAGCGCAAGCTGATGCCGAAGCCGGGCAAGCTGACGCTGGAACAGCGCAAGCTGATGCCGAAGCCGCGCAAGCTGACGCGTTGCGGACGGACTCGTCGGCGGTGACGGGCCAGCGCGGCACCCATCTCGACGATCCGGGCCGGCCCGATTCGCACCGGGCCGATTCGGACTGGGCTGATCCGCAGCGGGCCGATCCGCCGGGACGGCGCACGCAGCGCACAGAAACCTAGCTGGGGGAGTTCGACGGCCACCCGCGTTGCCGGGAGGTCGGTGCCGCGGACAGTTCGGGGCGCAGCTGTTGCGCCCGCTGGCGATCTGTACTCCGCGCTGGCGAAAATTCGCCAGCGGCGCGCCTGGTTCGCCAGCGTCGGGCCAAATTCGCCTGCGTCGTGCCTGGTTCGCCAGCGGCGTGGGTTCCCGCCGCGAGCGCGTGGCCCTGTTCCCATCCCAGCCCGGGCGCCGAACGGGTCCGCGTCGCTTCACCCCACGGCGCCAACGTGTAGCATTGTAATGCTGTAATCGAACAGCACTACGTATCACACAGAGGAGGACTCCATGAGGAGCCAACACCGTGGTCTGGACCGTCGGGGCACGTCCGATCTCCCGGATGCCGGCGACGCATCGGGCTGGTTCGCCGGACGGCTGCCGGAGGACTGGTTCGCCGGAGCGCCGGAGGTCGTCGTCGATCGCGACGAGATCCTGGTCGTCGGAACGCTGCCCGAGCTGACCGAAGAATTCACCGACACCACGGATCGGTCAGCGGCGGAGGCCGGCCGGATCTCGCGGTTCCGGGAGCAGACCCGGAACGAGCGCATTGAGATTGCCAGGCAGGCCGAGCACCGGTACGGCCGCCAGATCTCCTGGGGTGCGCGGATCGGTGATACCCAGGAACTGTTCACCACGCTGTCCGCGCCGGTGATGACCCGACTGCGGCAGCCTGAACGTCAGGTGCTGGACACGCTGGTCGCGGCGGGTGTCGCCCGGTCCCGTTCCGATGCGCTGGTCTGGGCGGTCAGGCTGGTCGGCGAGAACGCCGACGCCTGGCTCGAAAAGCTGCGTTCGGCGATGCAGGAAGTCGATCGGCTACGCGCCCAGGGGCCGGACCTGGAGCAGTAAGACCGTCAGATGACCCGTGGGTAGGGTGGGGCGGTGAGGCTGCCGGCCGTCGTGTACCGCCTGTACGAGCGCAAGCTCACTCGGGAGCTGGTCGGGGCACAGATTCCCCATCATGTCGGCGTGATGTTGGACGGTAATCGGCGCTGGGCCAGGAAGGCCGGCTTCGAGAACGTCTCGCACGGCCACCGGGTCGGTGCCCAGCACATCGCGGATCTGCTGGCCTGGTGCACGGCGGCCGGTATCGGGACCGTCACTTTGTGGTTGCTGTCGACAGACAACCTGCGTCGCGCCGACGACGAGGTGCAAGCGCTGCTGGGCATCATCCCGGACGTCGCCGACGAGTTGGCGGCGCCCGGGAAGCCCTGGCGACTGAGGGTGGTCGGTTCGAAGGAGGTGCTGCCCGCCGCGGTGTCCACCCGGCTGGCTGCGGCCGAGATGCGCACCGCCGATCGCGCCGGGCTGCAGGTCAATATCGCCGTCGGCTACGGCGGCCGGCAGGAGATCGTGGATGCGGTGCGCTCGCTACTGGCCGGCGCCGCCGACCGGGGTGACGGCGCCACCGAAATGATCGATGCCGTCACCACCGAGGCGATCAGCGAGCACCTCTACACGTCGGGCCAACCGGATCCGGACCTGGTGATCAGGACATCCGGTGAACAGCGGCTGTCCGGTTTCCTGCTGTGGCAGAGCGCGCACTCCGAATACTGGTTCTGCGAGGCCTACTGGCCGGACTTCCGCCGGGTCGACTTCCTGCGGGCGATCAGGGACTACGCGGCGCGGCATCGCCGGTTCGGCGAGTAGCGGCGACTTCCTCGAGTTACGGCGAACACGGCGAGTAAATGGGAGTAACGGCGGCTATCCGGCGAATCACGGAGTGCGTGCCTCGTCGCCGGTCCAGCTGCGAGGGCAGGATCCCAGGGTGGGCCTCGCTAGACTCCTGCAGTCCTGGCCCTCGATCCTCCGGCCGCGACCCGAGGGAGCTTGCCCACCACATGTCCGAGAACCTTCCCGCGGATCGGCCACGTTCGGGTTCCGTCCTCGGCAGGGTGCTGCGCTATGGGTTCCTGGTCCTGGTCGCCGGGCTTGCCGTCTATTGGGTCTACACCCGCCGCGACGAGGTCGGCAGTGCTCTGCGCCGGGTGAACGCCTGGTCGGTGCTCGGTGCGCTGGTGCTGGCTTCGGTCGGGGCATGGACGGGGGCGGCTGCTTGGCGAGAGCTGTTGGCAGGTTTGGGATCGCGCCTGGGACTTAGGGATGCGCAACGTGTGTTCCTGATGGGTCAACTTGGCAAGTACATCCCGGGTGGAGTCTGGACGGTGCTGGCCCAGGCGAGCTTGGCCCACGAACTCAAGGTGCCAAGGACGCGGAGCGGGACGGCGTCCTTGATGGCGATCCTGCTCGCCATCGTCACCGCCTTCGGGCTGGGCGCAGTCCTGTTGCTGATCTCCGGCCGGGATGTGCTCGGCAAGTACGGTTGGGTGCTGCTGCTGGTTGTGCCCGTCCTGGCCCTCCTGCAGCCGGACGTGATGGTGATGGTCGGCAGGCTGGCCAGCCGGGTGACCGGCCGGAGTGTCCAGTTGGAACGCATCCCTGAGCGCACGTTGCTGTCCGCCGCGGCCTGGCTGTCCGCCGGTCAGGTGGTGAACGGTGTGCAGATCCTGCTGATCGCCGGTCCGGTCGCCGGCAGCTACCCACCGGTGCTGCTGATGATCGGGCTGTTCGCGTTCGCGTCCGCTGCCGGCCTGCTGGTGCCCATTGCGCCCGCCGGTGTCGGTATCCGCGAGGTGATCCTGGTGTTCGGCCTGGTGGGTTTCATGGACAAGGGTTCGGCTCTTCTGGTGGTGCTGATGTCCCGGTTGGTGGTGACCATCGCCGACTTCGGCCTCGCCGCGATGGGCGCGGCGATCGGGCGCCGGCGCGGCCCGGTGGCCGGATCCTCTGCCCAGCAGCCGCCGTAGCCGTTGTCCGGTTTCGGATGACGGCGCTGACCGGATGGCTGGCTGGGTCCTCGCCGCGACGGCCACCGTCACCCGAGCTGAACCGGCGCGTCCGGTGGCTGACGACGCGCGCCCCGGCTGTCGATCCCTCGCCGGCGAGCGCCGTAACCTGTGCGTCTGCGGATCCGGCGAGGATGCGGCCGTACCCGCTCCGGTTGCCCCGCATCAGCGGCGGAGAACCGCGGCGAGGGAAAGTAGCGACGGAAAGTACGGAAAGAGAGCATGCACATCGTTGCCTTCGGCACCTACCAGTCGGACACCCATCCACGAATCGGCGTGCTGATCGAGGGATTGCGAACCTTCGGGCATGAGGTGACTGAGCTCAACGCGCCGCTCGGCTTGTCCACCGCACAGCGGGTGTCGATGCTCAAGGGGCCCTGGCGGGTGCCGGTTCTGGCGGCGAAGCTGGTGCGGCGCTGGTGGGCGCTCGGCCGCCGGGCGGGCGCGCTGCGACGCGGTCGGAGGGTGGACGCCGTGCTGGTCGGCTACCTCGGCCATTTCGACGTGCACCTGGCCCGCCGGGTCTTCAAGGGATCCACCGTCGTCCTGGATCATCTGATCTTCGCTGCCGGCACTGCGGTGGATCGGGGAGTCAGAACGGGCGTCACCACCAGGGTTCTGGGTCAGCTCGACGCCCGGGCGCTGTCGGCGGCCGATGTCATCGTGGTAGACACCGATGAGCATCGAGCTCGGGTCCCGGAACGGTTCGCGGCCCGGGCCGTGGTCTGCCTGGTCGGCGCGGACGCCGGCTGGTTCAGGGCGGCCGAGCGGGCAACGCCGGACCCTGCACCGGGCGAGCCGGTACGGGTGGTCTTCTTCGGCCTGTACACACCGTTGCAGGGCGCCGAGACCATCGGCGGCGCCCTGCGGGCGCTGGCCGCCGGCGGCACGACCGGTGCGGAGCTGGCAGTCACCATGATCGGCACCGGCCAGGATCTGGATGCCACCAGGCGGGCCGCCGGCCCGGGGTCGGACCCCCTGGTGACCTGGCTGGACTGGGTGGACTCGGCAGAGCTGCCGGCCGTCGTCGCCGGCCATCACGTCGCGCTGGGCATCTTCGGGACGACGACCAAGGCGGCGGAAGTGGTGCCCAACAAGGTGTACCAGTCCGCCGCCGCCGGGTGCGCGGTGATCACTTCGGACACACTGCCGCAACGACGGGTCCTGGCCGGTGCTGCCACTCTGGTGCGGGCAGGGGACGCTGATGCCCTGGCCGACGCTCTCCGCGAGTTGATCGACAACCGGGAACTGCTGGCCGCCCGCCGTCGAGCGTGCGCAGATCTCGCGCAGGCCGAGTTCTCCGCCGTCGGCGTGGTGCGTCCGCTGGCCGATAGGCTCTCGCCGTGACCCGAGCCAAGGCGCCCGTTGCCGCACCACTGTCCCCCCGCGCCGCGCTCCGCTGGCCGCTGATCAAGCGCGCAATGAAGGAGTGCAAACCGGCCAGCACCCTGGAGATCGGCTGCGGCCAGGGATCGATGGGCGCCAGGTTGGTCGGACTGACCGGCACCTTCACTGCCGTCGAACCCGACGAAGGTTCGTGTGCGGTGGCCAGGGGGCGCATCCAGTCGAGGGGCGGAACCGTCCTCAACGGACGAAGCGATGACCTTGCCGCCGGCCGAGCCTTCGACATGGTGTGTGCGTTCGAGGTCCTGGAACATCTCGAGGACGATGAGGGCGCGCTGCAGGAGTGGCAGTCGTTGATCAAGCCGGGCGGCCATGTGCTGGTCTCGGTGCCCGCCTGGCAACACATGTTCGGTCCGTGGGACAGGGCGGTCGGACACTACCGGCGCTACTCGCCGGAGCAACTGTCCGAACTCTTCCACCGAACCGGGTACCAGCCGGTGCGGGTCGGGCTGTACGGCTGGCCGCTGGCATTCGCCCTGGAGGCCGTCCGCAACCGGGTGGCCACCGGTGAGCCGCGAGCCGAGGACTCGGCAGCCGAGCAGACGGCTCGGTCCGGACGCTGGCTGCAGCCCAGCAAGAAGGCGAGCGAGATCGCCGTCGACATCGGCATCCTGCCCTTCCAGGGCCTGCAGCGGCTGGTTCCCGGCAAGGGCAACGGGATCGTCGCGCTGGCCCGCCGCATCTGACCGGTCCGCAGATCCGAGCAACCGCTCCCATGATCTTCACAGCCGGTCGTCAATTCCTTGCCCGATTCGTGTGATCCTGTCGTAGTGGGGCTGCCTGCCGCTCGACGGGAGCCTGAACGAGGGAGGACGGCCATGGCGACCGGTGGACGCCTGCTGGTGGTGGACGACGAACCGTCCCTGCAGGACATCGTGGCGACCTCGATGAGGTTCCTGGGTTACGAGGTGACGGTGGCGGCCACCGGCAGGGAGGCGGTCCGAGCAGCGGTGGACGGTCAGCCCGACCTGATCATCCTGGATGTCATGTTGCCCGATTTCGACGGCCTGGAGGTGATGCGCAGGGTGCGGGCGGCCGGCGTGGACTCCGGCGTCGTCTTCCTGTCCGCCCGCGACACTCCGGCCGACAAGATCGCAGGCCTGACGGCAGGCGGGGACGACTACGTGACTAAGCCGTTCGGGCTGGAAGAACTGGCGGCCAGGGTGTCCGCGGTGCTGCGCAGGGTGCGTCCGGAGACCGCCTCGGCGGCCGGTCTGTCCGTCGCCGACCTGTCGCTGGACCCCGACACCTACCAGGTGAGCCGGGCCGGCCACGACATCGACCTGGCGCCGACCGAGTACAAGATGTTGCGGCACCTGATGGTGAACGCCGGCGTCGTGCTGTCCCGCCGTCAGCTGCTGGACGCGGTGTGGGGTGTCGATTTCTTCGGCGACGACTCCGTGGTCGCCACGTATATCTCATACCTTCGGCGCAAGGTGGACATCGAGGGCCTGGAGCCGCTGATCCACACCCACCGCGGGTTCGGGTATGTGCTGAGGGCGCCCCGCAGGTCGAGTTCGTCCTCGCACGCCGCAGGCAGATGAGCCGCGCCGGACGTGTGCCGGCTGCTGGTCGGGTGCCCGTTGCCGGTCATGTCCAGCAGCGCCGCTGGAGCCTGCGGGCCCGGCTGACGATGCTGGTGCTGGCTGTTGCCGCACTGGCCCTGGCGGCGGTGGACGTGCTGTTGCCGATCAATCTGAGGTCCTCGCTGATCAACAATCGGGACACCACCCTCAGGGAGGTGATCACCTCCCTGGGCACCTTCGACCTGGACAGCCTCCCGCACTCCACCGCCAACTCGCCCAACGCCAGCCTCATCGGGTTCACCCTGGTGCGGCCGGACTCCTCCAGCGGCGTGATCTCGCCGCTGAGCACCGACCCGGACGCCAACCCCGCCGTCGGGGGGGCAGCGTCGACATCCGACCCGATCACCGTCGGGGACAACCGGACGGGGGACAACGACCGCTACCGGGCACTGGGCGTTCCGATCAAGGACCATCAGACGGGTCAGCCGGTCGGCACCCTGTTCGTGTGGTCGCCGCTCAAGGACATCCAGGCCACCGTCGGCCGGCTCATCGTCACCGAGCTGCTGATCACCGCCGGTCTGCTGGTGCTGCTCGGTGCCACCTCCAGCATCATCATCCGCCGGGAACTCAAACCCCTGGAGTCGATGGCCACCGCCGCAGACGACATCGCCAGGGGCGATCTGAACCGGCGGGTCTATCCGGGGGACCCCGGCACCGAGGTCGGTCGGCTCGGATTCGCCTTCAACGGCATGCTCGACGGCATCTCGGTGCTCATCGCCGAGCGGGAACGGAACGAGATGCGGATGCGGCAGTTCCTCGCGGACGCATCGCACGAGCTGCGAACGCCGGTGGCCGCAGTTCGCGGCTATACCGATCTGTACATCGCCGGAGCTCTGCCGGACCAGGCCGCCGTCGATCGGGCGATGGACAGGATGGGCTTCGAGGCCGGGCGGATGGGGGCGCTGGTCGGCGATCTGCTGACGCTGGTCCAGGCCGACGCGGAGAAGGGCGAACAGCACGAGCAGGTGGACCTTGCCGGGGTGCTCACCGGGGTCGTCGACGATGCCGCGGTGATCGACCCGACCAGGACCTGGCGGCTGGTGGGCGCCGAGGCCCGGGGCCTGGCCATGGTGTTCGGCGATCGGCAACGGCTGCACCAGCTGTTCGCGAACCTGCTGGCGAATATCCGCACCCACACCGACGCCGGTGTGACCGGGACGGTCAGCCTGTTGGTGACCGACGCCGAGGTCACCGTCACCGTCGCGGACAACGGTCCGGGTGTCAGCGACGCGGACCTGCCGCGACTGTTCGACCGGTTCTTCCGCGTCGATGCCTCGCGAAGCCGGGAGAAGGGCGGCACCGGCCTCGGGTTGTCCATCGTCGCGGCGATCGTCCGCAGCCACCGCGGGCACATCATGGCCTCGCACACTCCTGGCGGCGGCCTCACCGCGACCATCGTGCTGCCGCGCTGGCTCCCCCCTGCCCCGACCGCTGTTCCCGCCTCCGGAACGCCGGCCAGTGTCGGCTCGTCCGCTGCCCGCGGATCGGCGCTCGGTCCGGAGCCGACAGTCGTCCAACCGACCGGCACGTCCGGCCCGTCCGGCAAGACCGGGAAAGCCGGCAAGACCAGCAAGGCCGGCCGCAGCAGGGTGCCGACGGCCGGGCTCGTCGATCTCAGGAAGTCTCGTTCTGCCCCGTGAAGTTCACCCGGGCGGATGCGTGTCGTCGCAGGGTGGTCCCTGAGCCGGCGGTAGCGTCCGGCATGCGGGTCGTGGGGAAGCGGACCGCACGGGAGGCCTGAACGATGGTCGAGCGCACAGCTCTACTGGAATGGGGGCCGGTTCCGGGCTCTCGCGGGTGCGGATGCCGGTAGTGCCGGAGCCGCAGCCGCCGGGTCCACCGGCCGCCGAGGACGCCTGGACGCGCGGAGTCCCGCGTCCGTCAGGGAGCCGATACGTGACTGCTCGCAGGGTCACCTCCACATCGCCGGAGCGCAACGCGACCGGCGCCGACGCGGTCGAGCCACCGGTTCGTCGCACCTACGTCATCGACACCTCGGTGCTGCTGGCCGACCCGTGGGCGATCGGGAAATTTGCCGAGCACGAAGTCGTCCTGCCGCTGGTGGTGATCGGCGAACTGGAGGACAAGCGTCACCATCCGGAACTCGGGTACTTCGCCCGGCAGGCGTTGCGCCTGCTGGACGACCTGCGGATCGAGCACGGCCGGCTGGACCGCCCGGTGCCGGTGGGAACGACCGACGGACCTTCCGGCGGCACCCTGCATGTCGAGCTCAACCACACCGACTCCGCGGTGCTCCCCGCGGGCTTCCGCAACGACTCGGGTGACTCCCGGATCCTGGCCTGCGCCTTGAACCTGCGCGCCGAGGGCGCCGACGTGACCCTGGTGTCCAAGGACATGCCGTTGCGGGTCAAGGCATCCGCGGTCGGTCTACCGGCCGACGAGTACCGGGCGCAGGACATCCCGCCGTCCGGTTGGACCGGCATGGAGATCATCGCTGGCACCGCCGAACAGGTGGATGCGCTGTATGCGGGCGGCCTGGCGGACATCGACCAGGTGCGCGAGCTGCCCTGCAACACCGGGGTGAAGCTGGTGGGGCCCAAGGGTTCCGCGCTCGGGAGGGTGACGCCAGGCAAACAGCTCAGGCTGGTGCGCGGAGAGAAGGAGGCATTCGGCCTTCGCGGCCGTTCGGCGGAGCAACGGATCGCGCTCGACCTGCTGATGGACGACGAGGTGGGCATCGTCTCGCTGGGCGGCCGGGCCGGCACCGGCAAATCGGCGTTGGCGCTGTGTGCGGGCCTCGAGCTGGTGATGGAACGCCGGGCGCATCGCAAGGTGGTGGTCTTCCGCCCACTGTATGCGGTCGGCGGTCAGGAGCTCGGGTACCTGCCTGGCAGTGAGCACGAGAAGATGGGCCCGTGGGCCCAGGCGGTCTTCGACACCTTGTCCGCGGTGGCATCACCGCAGGTGATCGAGGAAGTGATCGCCCGCGGCATGCTCGAGGTACTGCCGCTGACGCACATCCGCGGCCGCTCGCTGCACGACTCGTTCGTGATAGTCGACGAGGCCCAGTCGCTGGAGCGCAACGTGCTGCTCACGGTGCTCTCCCGGCTGGGCACCAACTCGCGGGTGGTGCTCACCCACGACGTCGCGCAGCGGGACAACCTCCGGGTGGGACGGCACGACGGGGTCGCCGCGGTGATCGAGGCGCTGAAAGGTCACCCGCTGTTCGCACATGTCACCCTGACCCGCTCGGAGCGCTCGCCGATCGCCGCGCTGGTGACTGAAATGCTGGAGCTGCCCGATCTGGCGTGACTCCCGCCTGCGCGTTTCGGTGCCGGCGGTGACGGACAATGTCCGGTGACGGCAGGCGGATCCCCTGCCCACGACGGAAGGGACTGTCATGCCGGCGCACCGCAACCGCACACCGCGACATCGGACGGTGCTGGCGGTGCCGGCTTCGATCGCCGGACTGGTGGCCGCCGCGCTGATCATGGGTGCGCCCGCCCAGGTCGCAGCATCTGCCCAGCCGCTGGTGGCCGGGGCGGTACCGGCCGCCGGACCGATCCGGCCGGTGGCGGCGATGGCGCCGACGACGGTCAAGGAGGGCAAGCTCTCGGTGGCGGTCGATCCCGCACAGGACATCGGCACCGGCGGATCCGCCGTGACGGTGACCGGGACAGGCTTCAAACCCGGCAAGAACGACCTCTGGATTGCCATCTGCCAGGACGGGGGTGGCGCCCCGAAAGATCTCACCCGGTGCCTGGGCGGTCCGATCCCGGACGGCAACGCCAGCACATCCTGGGGGATCGTCACCCAGAACGCCGGTCAGGCGCCGCCGGGGCCGGTGGTGGTGCCCTGGAGCGACAACGGATTCACGGTGAAACTGCAGGTGGCCGGTGGCGCCGATCAGGCGGCTGATTGCGTTGCCGGCAAATGCTCCATCTTCGTCCGCGACGCCAAGGGGGCGGGCGGCAACGATGTGACCGTACCGATCGCTTTCAAGGCCCCGACCTCAGCCTCGTCAAGTTCGGTGTCGAGCTCCCCGACAACGAGTTCCAGTGCCTCGGCCGCATCCTCGAGCACGTCGGTCTCGACCACCGCATCCTCGAGCTCGTCGGTTTCGAGCACGGCCATCTCCACCCCCACGTCTTCGGCACCGACGACGGCTTCCAGCTCCACCAGTTCGGCCAGCTCCACCTCGAGCGCGAGCAGTACGGAACCGGTGCCGACCACTGTCCCGGCGCAGAGCGTGCTGCTCAAGCAGGTGCGGCAGGGCGACGAGCAGGTCGTGGTGTTCACCGGGTTCCAGCCGGGTGAACAGGCTTCGGTGTCCATCGTCGCCAGCCCGCCGGTCGGTCTTCCGCAGGCGACGGCGGACGCCGGGGGGCGGTTCCGGATCAGCTGGAAGGTCCCCGAGGACTTCCCGGTCCGGCGGTACTCGATGCGGTTGGAAGGACTGCAGTCGCAGCGAATCGGCCTGGCCGACTTCAGCGTGGTGGCGCGCCAGGTCACGTCCTCGTCGGTTACCGGGGGCTCGACCACACCGAGCCCGGCATCGTCCACCGCCGGCCCGACGTCGTCGGCTGCCGGTCCGGCCGCGACGGCCACCAGCACTGCTGCTACCTCCGAAGCGTCGTCGGCGGCGACGCCGACGGTGTCGCCGGGTACAGCCGCGACCAGCCGGTCATCGACCACGCCGTGGTGGCTGTGGATCCTGCTGGCCTGCATCGTTCTGCTGGCGCTGGTCCTCGGGGCGGTCGATCTCGGCCGCCGGCATCGCAGGACCGCGGAGGCCGACCTGATCGCCAGGGAGAGCGAGCTCTCCGACGTCGCCGCGGTGCAGATCGTCCGCGCGACACCGCCCGAGCCGCCGGTGGCGCAGGCTCC
>JAABUP010000926.1_pt1 | contig 62966 bp, 93 predicted proteins | sample 5559201 | NCBI WGS metagenome assembly JAABUP01 (sample SAMN10711887, study PRJNA513373) | rock metagenome | isolation source: Antarctica rocks | place: Antarctica
TTAAACGAAGTTGCTCAGAGCTGCTCACTTTCAAAGTGAGAAAGCGCACTGTGAAAGCACATTACTACACCATTTTACTACTTTAAAACCCTACCTATAAGTCATAGTCATAGCTCAATTTCTGCATACTTTCCATACGCTGCGAAGGACGCGCTGCGTACGTCGTCGTGCGTAACGGCAACATCATCATGACGCAAGTGTTTCAAGCCATGAGACCTTCCTTGGTAGCATTGCTGACATGCAGATAGCTCGCATTCCTTTACTCAGGGAGCTTCCGAACTCCTGACGTGGTAAGGGCCTCATAAGTGTACATCTAAATATAGTTCATTAGGCCTCATGGACAGGCGCACAGATGGGACCCCCTACAGGAGAGCAGGTCTTTGTGTTTCAGGCACCAGTGATTGATGGCGTGCGGATGGGACATAATCATGGTCACTTTGCTATCTTGAATGCGATTCGAAAACGCACAGAACATGGCCAAGCTGCAGTAGCTATAGCTAAATGTACACTAGTGCTGTCAACTTGCATTTGTGTACATGCAACTCAGTCTGTTCACCTAGCTCGAAGTCCGTGTGCTGCATGCAGAGAAATTTGCTTGTGCAGAGCCCACCAGGAATGAGTTGAAGCAGATAGGTGCAGATTGGTGCAGAGGGCATAGTCCAACCTGCTGACTGTGCACGCATACAGAAATGAGGCTTACGATAGTCTACAGGGATTTGCTTGCAGGTTCGCAGGCATTCCGTCAGCCTAAAGGATGACTTGATGCCAGCCCACCTGGCGCGGCCTGACAGCATCGACTTGCCGGGTCTTGGCTTGACTATTGTGACAAGCCTTGGCATTACAGGGGGCCGCCTGTACACTGCGCAACACAAGTTTGAAATTGTTTTGCAGACTTTGTTGGCCTCCGACTTTTCTTTCGACCGTACTCCTGCGGCTGATTTTGCACCTCTTGATTGCTGTGGCCTTCAGTTTGTATCCCCTGCTTCAGTCGAGGTGCGTGTGAAAACCTTAGGTCTGCCACTGATCTGCTGGATCGTCAACTTCTTGCAACTGCGTCACTCAGCCGACAAGGAACTCAGCCTAAAGGAACTCGGCACTGCCCGCCAACTGATCAGCTGTGAAAACATATATTGACTGGTCATTGGGTCCTTTGTAAAGCAGCCCTGTGACGTGTTGACTTGCCATAATTGGTCAGCTGTACTATAGCCAAGACAAAGCTATTTCACACAACAATGGCAACAGCACCAGATGGCATTCCAGCCAGTCCCAAAACCAAGGTGCTGAATGCAAATCACTTGAACAGCCTTCCTCGAGAGCATACACACTCCAAAGTCAAGCTGAAGACAAGCGTTGATGTCGTTGTGGTTCCGAAAAACTTCCTGCCCAAGCAAGGCAAAAAGTTGTGTGATGGATACACTGTTGGCAAAGCCATTGGGGCTGGTCTTCAGGCAAGTTGACGGGCTTCCATATGCCGCTTCCAGTGTCAGTGTTGCATAGTACAAGTCTTAATTCTTTCAGGTGTGCAGGCTGGTGTGTACGAGCTCATTCGTGATGATGGCTCTATTGACAAGGTCAAGGTTCTTAAAGCAAAGCACAGGTACGCGTTGATGACCAAGATGCAACGAGAGTGGGAGGTGGGAAGGCGCATCAGTAGCCTGAAGAACCCTGAGCGTGCTATGCCTGGCTACATGAGTGTCGGTCCTGCCGTGTGTACAGAGAATGGCAACTTTAAGGGTAAGCTGTACCCACCTGCTAGTGATCATGTAAACATCTGGCAAGAAATCTCGAATCACTTAGTGTCACTGAGTGTGTGCTTTGCTGTGCTCAGGAATGATATTGGAGCGGCTTGATGGTAAAGACACAGCTAAACAGATAGAGAGGCCCTCCTTTCATGATATTCATTACGTCAGAGAGATGTTGTTCTCAGTCTTCTGTGCCCTGGATGTGTCACAAAAGCAACTGGGTTTCCACCACTCTGATTTACGGTTGGCAAACATCATGGATATAGGGCCTGAGCCCCCTAACTCAGGGGCTGGCCCTAGCAAAGCTCGCGGTCAGCAGCCCCTGACCTTTCCTGCAACCACTGTCCCAAGTGGAGAAGGCCCAGGTATGCACATGAGACACATCTGTCTTCTATTTCGCTCAAAGCGTATGCTTGAGTCCTTTTGCGTCCAAGCTGGACTACTTATAGCAGACCAACAACCATTTGTTCAAGCTGGACTTCTGCTTGTAGACCAGTAGTCATGATTCTCCTGTGGTCAACATGTTGCTTTGCCATTGCAGGGCCTAAACTCAGCAGATTCAACAACGACACCCTGTCTTCAGGTCTGCAAAACAGTCTGGCTTACTGCATTGTCTGCTGCACAGAAAGCCCCACTCTTTCGCAAGACTGCAATGCAATGAGCTCAGATTTGTGTCATCACGACCTGCCCATCACAGCACTGTGCCCACTAATGCCACTTTGAGCACCATGCCCTGAAGCCAACACAAGCACAAGTACCTCGCTAGCACTGCACATTGATGGTGCTACCCGCTGAGGGTGTCTTTGCATCAATGGTGTTCGTGGGTGTTGTTGCACCTGGGTGCTTCCCTTGAGCCTATTCTCAGCCTGACCATCCCTTTTGTTCTTTACAGGGCCTGCTGCTGTCGCCACGTCGCATGCTAATGCAATGATTCCAAACGGTACACACGCAGAGACTGCTGATGTGCCACAGCCAGAAGCAGATCGCCCACCGGTGTTGCCAGGGCAAACAGACTCGTACCCCGCAGGCCCTCAGATTGCTGCTCATCAAGTACGTGCTAGTCCTTTTCAAGCTGTCAGTATGGAGAGGAAAGACAGCTGGGATGAACCCAGGGCCTCCGGAGCAAACATTGCTTTGGACTCCATGGGCAATCAGCAAGCCCCAGGCGCCAACAGGCAGTTCAGCCTGGAGCTGACCACATACGCTAGCATACCTGTTAGAAGCTCCAAGTCCGGCTTCAGACCGCCTCATAGGTCAGCCCCTGTCAGGACTACATCTGTACTCTCTGCCTAGCCTGTCTTGTGTCAAGTTGTCACTCTGGCACAGGGAATGACATGTGCAGTCAAGTCTGCTCAGTCAGATTTGCCTCATGCACATGTGCGACGCCTGCCTGCATGTGACTGCAGAGATTTGTCACCAAGAACAGTACATATCAGCCCACAGACTATCATGCTGCGAAATTGTAGCTGTGGCAGCATCTCATCCTGTATCAGGCAAGTATGGCAGAGTGACTGAAAGTTGACCTTCTTCCAGGTACAAAGTAATAGATTATGGGCTAGCAGACTTTGAAGCACGGTATGCAGCAGGCATGATTGGTGCTGCAGCTGATCAGGGCACACAACAAGCCCCTAAGGAGGAGACTTTCAGGTCATGCACACCCTTGTTGTGACCATCATCCATGTTTATGATGTGCTGTTGGTTTGTGATGTGATCCTGCCAGTATTTCATGCGCTGCTGTTGCAACTAATTGTGAGCATAACATGTGCATGATGTCAAAAGGATGCACCTGATGTTGCAGCTGCAGGCCTTGCCTTGCTGTGAGGGCTGCAGCGCTGCGGCACAAACCCAAGTGCATATAAGTTGTACCATTGACATGAGAGTATTCACACAGTTGTATATGCATGCTTCAAACAGCCTGCATCTGTATCTTGAGTTGAGTGTGTCAATCTCAGGCAGAGGAAGAAGCGGGAGCGTGACCAGGAAGAGGATCCCGGCAAGACCACCAGGCTCACTCTGTCCCTGAAGAAGAATGTCATCCCCGGTGTATGTACAATACTCATTTGACTTGTCCTTGTTTCACCTGTGCATTTGTTGTGTCAGCCTTTTGCTGTATCTCACACTGGTTCATCAACAGAGCACCTGTTGCTACCTTGTTACCTTTGAAAACAAGCTGGAGGAGAGAGCAAAAGCTTGTTGTCCACCTGTACTTTGTGATCGCTGTTGTTGGCATCGGTTTTATCCTGTCCTGCAGTGCACAGTGCTGTAGATGTACTGCTTTTATCCTGTCTTGCAGTGCTGTAGATGTACTGCTTTTATCCTGTCTTGCAGTGCACAGTGCTGTAGATGTACTGCTTTTATCCTGTCTTGCAGTGCACAGTGCTGTAGATGTACTGCTTTTATCCTGTCCTGCAGTGCACAGTGCTGTTGTTGTACTGCTTTTATCCTGTCTTACAGTGCACAGTCTTACAGCACTGTGCACTGCTGTAGATGTACTGCCAGGCAATGACTCATCGCCGCGTCATGCAGGTATCAATCCTAGAGCGCACATGGCGGTGGGCATGGCGGCGCAAAGGAGATGTATATCATCTGTTGTTTGACATGTGCCGCTATATTGATGGGCGTGTGTGGCCCTCCCAGGACAAGACTGATGTCCTGCTGTTCCTGTCTCTCATGCATCATGTCACAGGTGTGCTTCAAAAGTCATTAAATAAAGGACCCATGCCATACGTGCATCAATTGTTCAAGCAGGTTGCAAAGTTGTGAAGGTTGCATGCTGACGCTGTTTCCACAAACATCAAACAAGCATGTCACCTCTTGATGTATCTTCTGATTTCAAGCTGTGCTCAGTTCTTGAGGGTTGTTGAGGGCTGCTGGAGTGTTTGTCAGACTCTTGATGAGCAGGTTCATAACGTTATTTGCACCTCAGGCTGCAGGCCTAGCCAAGAGTAATCTGCTGTGTTGTTTGTGCTATGTGCTATGTGTGTTACATGACTTCTTGCTTAAGCACAGGTACTCCTCTGAGGGCTTGGTTTGCAGAGATTGCTGGAGACCACCAGGATGACCAAGTGCTTGCTCTGCAGCAGACATGCGTACCGTGCGGCATCTTTGAGCGCAACAATGGGCCATGCCATGTCATCAGAGTGTTTGGCGTCAGGTGATGTGTATGTCCAGGACTTTTGCTTGCAGCGCGCATGCTGTTACATGGCTGTCGTTCTCAAAGCGCAAGCAATATGCTACAAGGCAGGGCTCATGTTTCGTGTTGTTATGTCTCACTGCTTCTCTGCTACAAGACTAATGACATGGGCACTTTATTGAAGAGTCTGTTGCCTGGATCGTGGCATGCACAGTCACTGGCAGCTGCAAGCATGTCAAGAACTTTGGAACGGACTTGCAGGCTGCGAGGGTGGTTTCAAGCCAGAAATCCTGGGCTCACAGCTGCAGAGGTGCTGACATCGCCATTCTTCAAGCCCTGCTATGAGCAGAACTGGGCAGAAGGTGTCCGCAACGGGCCATCACAACTAAGGGAAATAAGCGAAATGGAGCAGTGGGAGATGTAGTTGCTATTTGAACAGCTAGCTTTAGGATTTACAGATTGATTGCATGTGATGTTGGGATTCCTTTATCCGTGTGTTGATGCATTTCAGCGCAAGGTTTGTATCTACTCTCGGACTGTACATGGCCTAGTCATTTCCATTATGTGTGTTCATCACAGTCAGGTGTGTCTCACTTTGTTGTTCAGCTAGCCATCTGAGCACCATACACTGATGGCAGCAATGGAAGTCTGCCAATACTGAAAATAGGGGCGCGTTCTGTCAGGCACATCTGACTCCTAAGGAAGTTGTGCAACGCTCTGAACTGTGGTTGCTGGTATGTTGTCTATTAGCCTGTTTCTGCTACGATACATATAGTTGCCTCACATTTTGGCCCTGACTGCAGTTGAGAGCATTTCATACTCATGCAGTTCATCGTGCTCAATCAATTTTGATTGATGCCTGTAACACCGGTTCACGACAGAACCGTTCTTCCTAACGGGCCCTTACTTCTTTGCCACCGGTTTGGGCCATAATAACGTCTTTGTGCCTTCACAAATCATGCCCTTTCTTCCTTTGTAGTCAGTGATGTTGATTCTCTTGCCAAAATCATCGAGCTGCCTTGGACGGCTGCCAGCCATACTCACTCTGGGTGGATATGGAGGGCACATTGTGTCAAGCATCATAAACAAGGCCACGACCATGACACACCGTAGAACCACAAGTCTCTGCAATATGCTCATGATAGGATGCAGTTGAAATTGCTCCAAGAGATGTAGATTCCAAGGTGCTATTCAGGAATTGTACACATCAAAGCATCCGTATCACATCCTCTGAAATTAAGGCACAGTTGTCACAAGATACCGTAGGTGTGCAAGATGCTCATTAATATATGTTCCAAAGCAACGTCAAGCTGCGCAAGCAAACATCAATATCCTAGATGATCATGTCCGTAAAGCAACAACAAAGTCTCTGATCTGGTGTAGCACAAAAGCTCAAACGGTGAGAAGCCTGGTATCATGTGAACATACCTGATGGACAAATTATCACGCAATCAACATAGCAGACTCAATACCCTAGTGGAGCTTGTAAGATATACATACTAGCACAAGCCAAGTTACTCCGACACCAGCCACCTGATTCTGACACCAGAGACCAACAAAGCAGACACGTACTCTATATGCAGCAGTTGCTCATAATAGGTGGCATTAGTCATTCAACTGGCACCACCGCTGCCGGTGGGAAGAGAGGACAAACTTCTTGATCAAGCATCCAAGAAGAAGCCCTGATCTTGATCATAGGTAAAGAATGGTGCAGTCAATGCTTCTGCTGCAGTAAGACCTGCATTGGCTGGCCGCAAGAAGCTCCTGATTCTGCAAAGAAGAAAGACTGCACTTCAGGCATTGGAAACAAACATAACGTGACAGGTTGGCTGCCATACAATGCAGTCATTACCAGACAGAAAGCATGTTGGTGTCACATGACCTGACTTGTAAGTAGATGGACAGACAACAACAAGTCACAGGCTATCAACAGGGAAGCTTACCTGAGACTGCGGATCCTGAGCCAATGGAAAGCACCTTCATTGCGGTAAAGTATGCCACAGACTGAAAAACTGCGCTCGTCCCTGAACAACAACAGACATGATTGCTGCCAAATGACAGTGAGGATCTGATGCAGTTGCAAGCCAGCGCTAGATTGATGTGGCAGAAGGTAAGGGATGTTACCTGAGGGCCAGGTTCCCACCCTTGTCACTCTCATCCAGAGGTGCAAACCAGGCCTTCACATGCACGCCTGCACGATCAGAAACAGATTAACAGGCATGCACAGCAGACTTGAACCACAGCCCATAGCTGGTTCATGGCAAATTCAGCTATCCTGAATGCACGCGTGTGATAATCAGTCATGCCTGCATGCATGCAGTGATCAGGCTTCTGCATCAGCAGCTGGAAAATGGCAAGTAGATGCATGCTGGCCTTGAAGCAGTCAAAACTCCTGATGTCAAGCAAGTTGACTCATTACCGGTGACGTGGCGAATGAGGTCCATCATCAGACGCACTTCCAGCTCATCATGTTCAGGCCACACACGCCCATCAATGTACCTGCACTTTGAGTGGACTTGTCACTTACTACCTCTCACAATTGACCGATCTCATAAGCAAGCAAAAGTGTTGTCCAGCGGTGACAATCTCCCAGTTGCATTTGCAGCTTACATGCACAAGAAAGCCACAGCAATCAGAGCATGACTGCCACATGTGTTGTACGAGAGGTGAGGCAGGTGTCATTATTGCTGGCTTGCTCACCTCTGCATGTCCCAAAGCAAGGCATACACGTCCCCCTTGCGCCGCCAGAAATAGCGGTACAATCGCTCAATGGGCGGCACCTACAATAACAACCAGACGTTTCATGATGACACTTGAGAAGGCTTGCCGTGATGACACATATGCATCTGATGGGGGCATGCATGAAGCTACCGCTTTGTAAAGTGAATAAGTATTAGGGCTTGTGGGGGGGAGGGTAGGGGGGGGGCACATGATGCAGAAGCTTGCAGGCAGAAGCTGACCTGAGGAAGCAAGCCTGCTGGTGTGGGGAAGAACTTGGAGACACGCAGGCCTTTGGGTACTGCATCAGAGCGCTTGGATATGCCCTTGTTGCCCCGCAGGCCTGCTAGGTGACGGTGCTCGGGCTCCTCTTTGCCCGTGTCCTGCTCGTTGCTGCTGCCCTTGCTATTTTGTTGCCGCAGCGGTTGCACATGATGCGGCTCATTGTGAATGAGGCTGCGATGCTTGCCTGTCACGTACCCCGCACCAAACACTTCTCTGAAGTCTGCCAACCCAAAGTCGATCATCTGCATGCAAAACACAGCTGCTCAGTGCAACCAGGCTGTGTAACACAGCCTTTGGAACATGGGAAGCAGCAACAACGGGCCAGGATTGCTGTACTGCAAAGCAACCATGCTCCACCAGTCACTCAATGACACCATGCAAAAGTGCAGTTGGGTTGCGTATGTACCTGCTTGTGACAATGCACAAACTGTATGGGGGAAAGAGCACAACAGCAACGTCCCAACAGCGCCTTGTTGCTGTGAGAGCCATTCTCTCTGAGATGGGGGTGAGCTTACCTTGAAGTTACCGTCTTGCAGGTCGCCTGTGCCTTCTGCTTCCATGACAGCCATACTTGCTGATTTATGTGCTAGGACAGGGTCATGTGCCTGTGTCTGGACAGATGCTTCCTGCAAACTAGAGGGATACTGGTCGCCAGCAGGCAATGCTGCCTGTGGCTGTCTTGCCACTTCACGCAGGTTGACTGCTGCTAGGTCATCAGGGTGAAGTACGCCTGAGACGTGCTGAGAGTCATGATGTGATGCATCCTGCATTCGACCACTCCTGGGGGTGCCTGTGCCGGTAGGGGTGCTTGGAGTGCTGCCCGTGTGACTCTCCGGCATAAGCTCCATGATGTTTGCTAATCGCAGATCAGCATGATGGAAGGCCAGCTTGCGCTGAGCCTGATGCAGGGACTTGAAGACGCAGTACAGCATCTGGCGCAGGTAGTGAACATCATGGAAGCCCTTTGCACTGACAGGCTTGGTGACATCGCGCCCAACAATACGCTCCAAAAACATTGCTGTAGGAACACAACAAGACCTCTGTCAGCCAGACATCAACTGTGATGTGCTTTTTTGAGACTTGTGGGCAGTTTGCCAAAGCTGAAGTGAACACTGTACCTCTGAACTTGCCACTTTTGGTCACAACACCCGCGCCTGTCCCCATGAAACCTGGCAAAGCCTCCCCAGGCTCTGTAAGCAGTGCTAGCTGCCTACCCACTCTCCACTCTCTTTCAAGATTGGTCATGCCAAAAAGGCCTCCAATGCCGAATTTGAAGACAGCTTTCAAGACTTGGTTAGGATCAACCTTGCCATCGTTGTCTTGTAACAGGAAGACACCACCCTACATATAAATTAACTGTGAGCGCAGCGTTGACTGTACACCTCGAACAACAGCGATTCAAGTTGAGCAGAACCTGAAGGCCGACCCCAAGAGCCTTGCCCACAACCAAGTTTTCCGACAGTCTCGCCCCTTCTTTGACTGTGAAGTTGTCCGGAACATAGATGTATTCCTTCTGCGCACTACTTGGATGCTTTGCGTCTGTGTCGCTTGGTTGACCACTCTCGACAGATGTCAACTCCGAGGCAGGCGCCGGCATCGCTGGCCGGTGTGACAATCAAAGTGTACGCCGGGATGTCAAGTTGCCAGAGCTCGATACGCTCCTGTCACATGTGCAAATGGGCTCACCTCTGCACAAACATGCGTGCTGCAGGGGGCAAAGTCATAGGTTTACGCAAACGGACGCTTTGCCTAAGTGTGTGTGTGCATCGATCAGTTCGAACCTGAAGGCTGATTAGCTCATGCATCCCAAAATGCATTATAATTGGCAGTCTTGGGGCCAAAGCTGGATTGTGATGCCTCATCCTATGCTTCGGGACTGCGGATTGACATAATCTCCTGCCAGATTTATAATGTCTCGGCTTTGCGCTCTGATACTCTCTGACCAGCATAGATGGGCTGACACATACATAACAATTTTCTGCGACTTATTTGACATGGTGTGCTTGCACTTCTTCTTTGGTTAGATGCATACAGATTTGGTCTACAAACTTTGGCATGGTCCCAAACAGCATTGAATGAATTGTTTCATTTGTGCTCAAAACTCTCAGTCTTGTCTGCTGACTCCTCTCATGATCCTAGAGATAGGGCGAGTAAATAGATCAAACGAATGAGATATTCTCTCTCTCTCATTCAGCAAGTGCACCGCAACCAAGACAGCCCAGAAACAACGCTTGAGTATGCAAATGTTTGAAGCTGCTGAACTTGATGACGCCAAAGCAAAAAGTTTGTGGTGTGCAATACTGACTCCTGTTACAAAGCCTAGCTCTACAGAAGTTCACTATGCAGGGCAGCATTTGGCACTCCACAAAGCTTGATACTACAGTAATGTGGCAATCAAACAGCTTCAGGCGCAATTCGCCGCGCCTTCTTAGTGGTCTGGGTGCTGTCTGGTCTGCTGTTCCCTGCACAGGTACCTCACAGCTGCTGTGAAACGCTGTTTTGGACTACAAGACGTCGCCAATGTAATGTATGCACAAACAGGTCTTGGCACATGCCAGCAAATTGATGGTAAAGGCATCTCCCACTTGTAGGACATAACAATTAGCATGGATTGAGGGCAGCTATGGCAATGTATGACTGAGTCTGTTTCCAACATGTACCTGCAACAATTGGCGTGGGCGCAATGCGTTTCATGCCAGACTTCTCGCCTGTTGCGGTAGAAGCACTCATCTTCCTCATGGGAAGGGGGCTCAGCATGCTGAAGTCCTCCTCTTCATGCAGCCGGCTTGCCTGTACATGACCTTTGCTGTGTCATGCACAGCAGTGTGACGACAACTTCACAAAATCCTGTGCCATTGCGTTGATTGTGAGCGCGCACACGCACACATGTCTGGTGGTGGCAAACCACAGAGAAGCAAGGCCTGGCAGGATACACAATGTCATGCACAATGCAAGTTTGCCGAGCAGACTGCTAGCACATCACACCAACTTGCCTGAACCCCCTCTGCATGTCAGTACAGTCTACTTCTCACCTGGGAAGTGCTAGGTGGTGGCATGCTGGCTGAGCCAGAAGCAGGCCCTGGGGTCTTATGTGGGTGAGGTGTGGATGCAGCAGGAGCTGCTTGCTTGCCGGCGCATGCAACACGCTCTCTGATGTGGGGAGGAAGGTCGGCTGCCGACACAAACTCGCCCAGTTCCCCCTTGTCAAAACTGGCAATGCTGCATCACACACCACAGACCTGATGTCCCATGCATCATCAGCAGCAAACAGCTTGCTCTGTATGGGAGCAGCTTTCCTGCCACTTTCCTGGCGCTCTGACTCAACTCGTTTTGCATCACAGGCCAGCTAGCATTGCACTTGTTGTGCAGTATATGACACCACAGCCTTGGAGTTGAGAAAACCCTGACACACCCGTGACACTTTGACATGTTAGGCAGGATGACCAGCCTGGCAGGCTACTAGCACTGTCAAGCCTGCACATGATGCATGCAACATGATGCATGCATGCATGCATGCAGATGCACTTGGTCACAGCACACATCAAGGGACGCCAGATCAGTCTATCAGTGACTCACCTGCAGTAGCCATCATAAGAGGAAATTGCCAAGAAGGTTCCATCACAGGACCAGGCCAAGTCTGTGACTGCCTCAAAGTGCAGAGAACCCAACACAGCTATTGGAGTTGGTTGCTGCACACATGCATCTAACCTGTTTTGGCTAACAAAATAGTGAAATATACATGTCACACATGGCGCAGCCAGCTATGTGCGAAAGTAGCTTGCATCAGCCGCATGCAAAAAGACAAGCCTGGTCACAGCATTGTTGGTCTGATGCTGTCACAATGTTTGCATGGAAACATCTGCAATGGCAGCTACTAGCTCGCAACACCATCTGCAAACAAGTGTAAGCCATAGATGCATGAAAGCCTTGCAGCCAGAGTTCGAGGCAACATGCTCCTGATGCAGCACAGTCAAAGCCCATGGGAGGTTAGACTGATTGGCTCATGTTCCTTACCTGGGTGTCATAGATGATGATGCTGTCCAGGGTAGCAATGGCAAACACCATTCTGTAAGGCAGCTGGAAGGGCTGCTGCGGTTGATTGTCAGACAGACCCTTGTCCTGAGGTCTCAAGCTGAACAGCTGGGGGCAGAATCTAATGGCCACGACAGCCTAAAAGACCACATCACAGCATTGCGCTTGGGCCCCAGTGCACTGAAGACTGTTGACTGTTGCTGTTCTGAGACAGGGATTGAGCTGTATTGCTGATTTTCTGTTGCAATCAGACATACAACAGACCTTGATTGCAATGATGTTATAAGCTGCTGGAATTGCAAGATTGCATTGTCAACCTGCTTTATGAAATTCTGCTTGTGTTGGGAGCCAGGATAATAGTCCTTGCAGGGTAAGAGCCGCCACATTTGCCTACATTGGTTGGATTGGCAAGGGCTGGGACTGACTGCATGACACATCCTGGAAAGCATGCGCAGAGATCACCTTGTTGGTGGCTGGCAGGCGCAGGAAGGGCTGGGCCCAGTGGCCCCGGGCATACACATACGCTGTGAACAGAGTTGGGCTGTCTGCTGTCTGCTTGTACTGCCCACAAGGAACCACCAAGAAGGAGCCTATGTTCATGCATGTGTCAAAGTTTTATGCATGCATAACGCATGCCTTCCCTCCGGCAAGCATTGAGACTGCTTCTTGTCAGGGATGACTTTGCAAGGATTCTATGACAAGCAAACGTTGCTGTGACCACATTTGGCAGATTCAACAAGCAGACTATTTCATTGTCTGACTGCAACAAGTGCGGCAAATTAGGCAGCAAGCCAAACCAGCAGTAAAGCAGCCTACCAGGAATACTCATTCAAACACCTGACTTCACCTCACAAAGCATAAAGTATACATGTATTTTAAGGCAGACAGGCATACCATCAGGCGACCAGGCCAGGCGGCGGAAGAAGCTGTTAAGCTGTTCATCTTGAAACAGACTCAGCCGCTGTGGCTTGCTGTCTTCCTGCTCTTGTTCAGATGGTCCTGTACAAAAAAGCTTTCTCTGCAAATAAATGTGATGAAAAGCAATCCTCATGAGATCTAGATCAGTGAACTGCAGCCGCTTTGAGAGTTCAGAACTTGTTCAAGAAGCCAGTTTTCCAGTGACAGGCCTGAGAGGTGCACTTTTCAAGGGCCGACTTATCGACTGAGATGACAACATGGACATAAGGCACGGTGCATGGCGTGATGACTGCTACTGAAGGCAAGCTGCCACCTGATGCTGGCATGGCCCGCTTGGAGAGCACGTGCAGGCATTGCATGTCCAGAACCATGCTCACACTGCTGGCAGCCTGACTCTTCTTGGCCTTCTTCTTGCCCAACACAGGGCCTTTGGGACCGTACACTCTGTAAACAACCACAACACGATTTTAACACGCAACAATCAATACTGGCACACCAAGAAATGCTGCAACAATGCACCTGATATGATTGAGCATTCAACATGCAACAGAGGAATCAAACATACACAGTGTGTTTGGTGTAATAACAAAATAAGGTGCACACACGGAATCAATCTGCAAACAGTGTGGTTGGGTGCTTCACAATCAAGTATGGTAACACTGTAGTCGAGTCACCATGTGAGTGCTTTGTGGCCTCACTGTGCCAGGCAAAGACAGCAAGGCAGTTGCAGCATACCTGCAGGTACGGTCTGCACTCTGAGAAATGACAAACTCGCTGGCAGGGTCCCAAGTCACCCCCTGCACATTGCGGCATGTACAGCTCAGCTTTACAACTGCTTTACTATCATTTGCTTGCCTGTGGCACACAATGCATGGACCTGCTGTAATGCCTGTCAGGCTGGCTGGCTGTTACACCAGGGCTAGTGTGGTACAGTGAGGCATGATGTATACTAATCTGCCATCATAATCAGAGCGACAGCATGACAAAGCCGATTTGGCGTTTCACAAGCAAGCTGTTGAGTGTGACATGCTGAGTGAGGTGGTATGCAGATGGAGATGTACCTGAACATAGTGGCGGTGATCCTCCAGGCGACACTTTCTTGCCCCGGCCTCTACATCCCAGATGATGCAAATGTTTTCAATGGAGCCAGATATGAGTGCGGATGAGTCAGGTGCCCAGGCTAAGTCTTGCACATCATCTGTGTGGCCCCTGGTACATCAAATGCATTGAGGCGCTCAATACAGTTGTCAATGCAGCAGGGCTCACATTGATGGGCTTGCAAGTAGTGCCAAGGCTCTCAGCACAGCCCATATGGTATTGATTCTAAGCTGTTCAACTCAGTCTTGCCCAGCAGTGGCTAACCTCAGCGCAGCGCTGGTCTTCCAGCCAGGGTCTGTCTCCTCAGAGCCAAACACTTTCTGGGTCTCTGTGCTTGGCTTCCAAAGGTACATCTCTCCGCCGACTCCAGCAGAAGCCAGCAGCTGACCTGCATAGCCTCTACATGCATGCAGTGTTGCTTTGAGCTCCAATCAGCATACCACTTGTCGCTATATGTGCACAATAGCTATACCAGATGGTGCAAATCTGACAGTATTGACATCTCTGGTGTGGCCCATCAAGTGTCCAAGGTGGGTCACAATAGGATTTTGCTCACTGTCAAGTTTGACCTGCCCAACTTGCACATATCAGGCATCTGCAATTTCTGCACTAAATTGCAAACACTATTGCACCACACTATACTGACTGCCTCGCTCACCTCCCACAGCTGCAGCACAAAAAAGGGTATTTGTGTAAACACAAGTAGCACCTCCAATACAACTTACTGTGCACTGGCAAAACCAGATTGAGGCTGCACCTTGACATCTTTGTCTCCGCCTCCCGTCGCCAAAACCCCAGAAGAGTGAAAGTCGACTGAATACACCGGTTTTTTCTCGTGCCACACTATCTGGATGGTTTTCACCCGCATAATGATCAGTATGATCAACGACCGTCACACAGCGAGATGGAGCTCATGATGTTTGCTGCATGTGACAACAATGCGTTTGCGATTTCATGCCACGAACGAATACAGCTGCCCTGGATCGATCGAGGAGGTGAAGTTTGAGTACCATACGCACAACAGCTGAAACAATCATCGAAGTGTCCAAATGTCTCGATGACTAAATGCCTACATGTCTAGATGCTTATGATTCTAGATGCTGTTATGTTGTGACATGCAATGCCAGCTGGTGTTACACAATATGCATGTCGTGTACAGCTGTAATGGTTTATGCATAATCATGTGATTAGGATTTGAGATGTGACTCGGTTTAGGGTCTATGGTACTGACATCACCAAAAACAGACTGTACTTGTCAGCCAAAAAACAAAGCTGTGCAAACTGTCACCCACGTTGGCTTAGCCAGTCTAGCTAAACTTCCAGGGGAGCAGGACGTTCAGACGTTCAGACCTTCAGAACAAAACAGCTAGAACAGTGAAGCGGCGGCAGCAACAAGTGCCATACAGCCCGCAGCCAGCCCGCTGCTGACGATCGTTGGTTAGCTGAGGGGCATGCTACACAAGGTCCATCTTTTACATCTCATCAGTCCTCTCCAGACGCAAGCTTCCTGCAGTTGCTAAGACAGCGTGGATCTTCCTCCATTGACGACAGGCAGCGTAATCTGTCAAGTATGAGTCAAGTGTGATCCCTGACTGCGTACTCTACGTCTGTATTGCCGCGCGGTTGGTATTACTGAGGGTGCAAGCCAGGCCTGATTTCTATTCCAGCACTTGATGGCCATCCAGGACATTAGACGTAAGTGTGCCGCAAGTCTGTCCCTGTGCAAGCTACACTGTGCAGGCACCCTGTGCTCTGCTCTGCACAGATTGGTGTCTGACGGACCTTTGCCACGACTGCGTGTACAGTAGTCTAACGTTAATGGTTGTGTGCTGCAGTGTGAGTACCGGATACTTTTTCAGCACAAATTGCCGCAAGAGTGCCTGTGCTTTGCATGACACCTCACTTGCATACGTCATATTTTTGCCGTACAACACTTGCGCCAATGTTGAATATGCAATGTATGGTCTCTGAGATGTCCATGATACTAGCCAATGGATGCAGACTGGCTGGACTAGCATTCACCTTCAGTCTCGGTGTATTGCTGCAACTGCTGGTAAACCCTGGCGTACTTTCACTGTACAGTATGCTGCACTTGCAACCACTCAGCAATGTGAGAGTCGTTTGATTGGCAATACTTACGTATTGCTGCTTCACAGGGGTGCATACTATGGCACAACTGGTGGCCATTACTGACAGGTTCTTTCCTGCCAGCCAATAGCACAATTGCGCTGTTTGCTCTAGCATATGGCTCTCACGAGCGACATGCAGCAAGGACGCAATTCTCACATGTTCTGTCCTGCAGCTTTCATGTATGTCCTGGTCCCAATGCCCTACCTGTTCTTTGGGACAGGGTCCTCATCTTCAGCTTCAATCTATGGCGGCAGTAGTATGGCTAGTGGGTGCGTTCTTTGCAAAGATGGCTGGCAGATGCTTGGACGTACATTACGTATGTGTGTATTTGTGCAAGAAGTCACTGGCTGTGTGTCGACCTAGGTGTTTGCACGCTATGATGCAGGTGGATAGATGCAGGCAAGTTTCTCACAGGATTCTCAGCCATTGGCTCAATAGCAGTGCCAGCCATCTTGTATCATGCACAGGTAAACAAAACATTTTGGTGGCATAGCCCTATCTGTGACAAGCTGCTCCTAGCTGAAGCTGTCTGGTTTGGTCAAACAGCACTCAAAGCGTGAAATTTGAGACATGCTAATGCTCAGTAAAGTACATGTACTTGAACAACATGCAATCAGCATGTATTTGCTGTATGCACTAGTTGCATGGTGGTGTGGCTCAACAAAATCTATTCGCTGCCAATGCAGCAAGATTGTTGTGCACTGTGCAGAAAATAGAGCCTGGAGCTCTTTGGATGGAGGTGGCTGCTGTTGTAGTACTTGGAGGCACAGTGTTTGCATTTGACTACTTCAATAGCAGTGACAGTGGTTACTACACCTACTGAGCATTCAGTGCGTGTCTCTGGCGCACCTGTACTATCAGCATCTTTATTCAGACCTGAAGTGTCTCTAGACATACCAAAGCTGCACCGTGCACATGATGACCAGTCACTGACACGACAGTAACACTTGGCCCAACACTGCCCTGTATGCTCTTCAGCTGGCAATGTCAGTGCATGAATTATGCTGCAAGCTGCTGCTGTCACCATGACTTTGTAGTGATAGATTTAGTATCTTGACCCACATGAATTGAAAACAATGCAGGACTTTGCACAGCCTGCTCTGTGTATGAGGCTGATCAATACTCTACAGATGTGTATGTGTAACTGCCTTACAGTGCTGCCCATGGTGCAATCAAAAGTACAACCAATATCAGCTGTTTCATCGCCATTTCATTGCATTGTTGGCTTTGGCAGCTGCACGAGCGCCAAACGAGCTGGCAAGCGCATTCTGCAGGTCGGTTGCAGACATGCTGCCTGCGGCAGGGCCAAGCTTACTGCTTGATCCAGCCAGCCTGCCCAACAAACTGGGTTTTCTGGAAGCTTCTTTGCTTTCATGCTGTTTCACAGAGCTGCTGCCTGCTCCGCCGGAAGAGTCCCCCAGCATGCTCTCCAGTCCACTGAAGGATGTAGGCCCAGTCACCTGCAGACATTGCGACGCAAGCCTGACCTGCTCAACTCCATCTACAGCTTGACATACGGCAATGCACATACAGTATGACGTCTTTTGTTGTGAGCAAAGCATGCCAACTGATCTGATGGTCTGTACAAGCGTGTCACTCAGCTGTGTCAGCAGCATGCAATGATGGCATGCAAGCAGAGATGATACCAGTGCAGTGCCATCAGGTCCATCTGTGAGTGGAGCACCACTGTTGCTATCATCTTTGCCAAACACGTATGAGCGGCCGGCCATCTGCGAAGCCCCCCGAAATGCAGTCAACGAAGGCACACTTCTGCCCATGAAAGTGGTCTGCATAACACAAGGCTGCACCTCGTCTAGGCACAGACAGTTGCTCAGAAAGTTGCCCAGCCACAAATCTGATAGCATCTACACGTGACTCCTTATACATGCAAGGGATGATAGTGATTGCGCGCTGTTGAGCTACTCAGAGTGGGCTTTGTTTAATGTATTGCTGCTGCTTTCTGAATGCAGTTGTCAAAGCATTGCAAGGCAATATTGTGTGCAGGCAAGTTGGCCTTGGTTGCTCGTGCGGGTGAACGCGGATCACGTGCAAGGAGCACTAAAGGCAAGTTGGCCACAGTCTGACGCATTTCTTAATAGTTGCTAGTCCGAGTGCAAGTTCGAAATTTGATGTGGAAATTCAACTTGCAAATCCTGCCATTAATGTTACACGCGATACACAGAGCTGCTTGTGTTACCTTCTGGACAAGGGGTGGCTGATGCTTGCTTGGCAGCTGTAGCAAGGTGGCTGCTGGTCTGCTACTATGCTGGCCTTCACCATTGCCCTGGGAGGCAGAGGACAGCAGAGCCAGGATCTCTTGTGAGCCAGCATCCAAATCAATGCTGCCAGCCTCTTCTATCTACGGCAGACAAAAAGCCATTCAATCCCTCAAAGCAAATTCTGTCGACTGTGCTGTGCATGTCACCCTGTGCAGCAGTCATCACTGACTGCAGAATGAGCTGTGCATGGCTTCCCTCTTGCATATTGTGAGCATACACACACACACACACACACACACACACACACACACACACACGCACACGCACACGCACACGCACACACACACACACACACACACACACACACACACACACACACACACACACACACACACACACACTCTCTCTCTCTCTCTCACTCTCACACACACACACACACACACACACACACACACACACACACACACACACACACACACACACACACACACACACAGACACACACGTGTGTTTACGTGTACGCATGACTACATGGCTCATCCCCATGTACCTGCAGAGCCAGTGTACGCTGCATGAGCAGCGTAGACAACAGGTTCACCGGTACGCCCCTCTACGGGAATTTTGTCATTTGTCACTATTCATCAGGAAACTCACATGTATGCCCTTGAGCACATGAGCGCGCCGCAGCTGCTCCTTCTCATGCTCATCCAAGCCAGCGTCATCACTGTCATCCCCATTCCCACGCAGCAAACCTGCCAGCCGGTCCTCCTCATCATCGGACACAAGGCTCTCCTCATCACCATCTCTGCATGCCCTCCTCTTACGCGTGTCATGGTCTGTGCCCACCTGATGCATACCAAAGCTGTATGTCACACCTTGCAACATGTCAAAGATGCACTGCTGCGGCAACAGACACGGACAAGAAGGCTCAGATGAACAAATCCTTTCACATCTTCCACACACCTGTGTGACATATTGCATGCACTACAAACAGCCATTGCGGCACTTTGCTGAGTGCGTGAGTACAGTAAAGCCCAACAGCTGTGACGCGGTGCAATGTTGTCAGAGATTACAGGCGCCAGGTGCTTACATCTTCATCAAGGAGGTCACCAGCTCGTTTGCGCCTGAAGCCATTTCTGAGGCCGGCCATGAGTTGGGCCACCTGCTGTGCGTCCTGCTGCTCCAGCCACTGCTGGTGCACCTTGGCTCGCCTGCTCTCATCCCCGGCCCTCTCCTTCTCCTGTCCTATCAAGTCCTCCTGCAACTCCACACTTGCTTCATGACATCCACTCAGTCATGGTGTTTATGATTGTGTTGGCAAGAGTATGACAATGCTGATGCAGCTAGGCCTACTGAGCTGCAATTCTTTCATCTTTCTGTCCCGTCAGACAAAAGCTCTTTCAGGATAACGTGCGCTCACAACTGCTACACGGGCATTGCGTACTTGGTTTAGCTGGCGCTCAGCAATGTGACAGCTCAACATTTGTGTCATGGCGCTGCCGATGCATGACTGCCCCGTCACATAGTGCTGCAAAATGCAGCAGGCTAATTTGCAAAACAAGCATACCATCATGCCAAACAGTTGCTTTGATATGAATATTGCAGACCCTGGTAGTCTTGAGACGTTTTTGCCTTGCCATTGCCAAACAATGTGGTGAAGGATGACCAGGGTGAATTGGCAGCATCCACACAAAGTAGCAGCAGTTGCAGCAAACAAGCTGCAAGATTTCGCCTGTTTCATACCTGGGAAGGCTCAGCAGCCGTACCAAAAGGCCTGTAGTAATAACAGTGAGGATGATGAAGATGCACTCAAGTTGCTGTTTACACTGCATGCATGTGACATTGACACTCACCAAATCGCCATCGTCATCAGCATCTGACTCTGCGTCGCCGTGACTGTGACCTTCATCCTCACTCATTTCTGCCTGCGCTCACACACTGGACACACTCACCACATACAGCAGAGCCGCAAATGCTGCATTATTGTACAGGCCGTTTGAGAGGCCACCAACTGTTGTAAGGCTGCATTGGAGCAAAACAGCGGTGTAAAATGGCTGGTGCCGTTTGCTTCTGCCAGTATGACTCATGACAGTTTCAGAGTCATACAATCAGGCATGCACACTGTCTTATGCATACAGCCCGCGAGAGTCTGCGCTGTCTGTGATTACTTGACATGCCAATACAACAAGGCTGTGCAATGGACATGCAGACAAACATCTATGAATGGGCGAGGAGGGGCTGGTTTGCAGACTGAACACGAGCTTGACCCAGTAAATGCATGACTCCTTATTTGACAGGGCCATGCTTGTGTCATCAAGCAGAGCTTACTTCTTCATCCACAAACTCATTGTACAAGGGCTTTGCTGCCTTCTTGTAGACCTGCTGCTCACGACCACTCTTTTGCCACCAAGCTGACCCCTCTGCAGATAAGGCATCGCCATCAGTGTTGTAGATGCGCCCAGATTAAGCTGAACAGTGTGGTGAACAGTGCCTACGAACAGTCTGCTGCAGTTTTCTTGTACTTGCCTTCAGCTGCCTGCTCATGTCTGCTGAGGCTTTCAACTGTATGCATTTGCAATGCCAAGTAGTAGGATGCAGACTTACATGCTCAGATCAGCATGTGCTGCGGCTGATGCAGCCAGCTTGAGCAGATCTCAGTGACTCTGCTACTTTCTGCAGACGCTCAGGGGGCCAGTCTCACCTGGCTCAGGTTGTGAATCAGCATTGCCATCTTCACTCATTGACTCTGCCCCAGACTGTGATGCCGCTTCAGCCTCCTCATCCCCTTCATCAGCTGCTGAGCTCTCTTCATCTTTGCTGTTGCTGGGAGAAGGGCTGACATCATTGGGGTCCCTGCCTTCCCTGGCAGAAGGACTGTCTTCTGCATCAGGTGAGTTGCGCTCGCTACCAGACAGGCTGTCATCATCATCATCATCATCATCATCATCATCAGCTGCTTTGTCATCTTGATCAGCTGCACACTTGTTGTCATCTGATTGCGCAGCACTGTCTGCAGCTTCACTTGCATGAACGCTCCCATCGCCTGCTTGGCCTGCTTGTGCACCGCCTGCTTGTGCAGCTGCACCATGAGTCATCTCATCATCCTGATCATGCAGACAGACCAGTCCTCAATAGGAAATCTTTCCTTGCTGACTTGTGTTCTTCTTCTGCATGTCATCATGCTGCAGCCATCCATGACTTTGAGCAAAGTATCAATGGTGTCCTGGCGCAGATTTTGCTTGAATATGACTGCAGGCATTAGCAGAATTATGAGATTTCTTGCAAGACAGGCATAAGTACATGCATGCAGGCGAGAACAAGAAGCTGGAGGGCATCTGATGCATGACATGCAGATGGCATACCATTGCATGATGCCCGACATGAAGTTAGACTGTGTTCTGGCAGCACAAAGCCTTTGGGCAACACACAGCCCTGGTGAATCAGCCTATGTCAAACAGCTGAAAGCAAATAGGCTACTGCCGACAGCTCAGAGTATGCAATCTGGAGCAAGGTTACAGAGAGTGCACAAGAGCAGGTTGGCAAAGCCAGCTTACCTGGTGTGGGCTGCCATCCAGCATGTCTTGGCTGTCCAGCCTGAGATGCAGCCGGCTCTGGTCCTTGTCTGCAAGGCTAGGCATTGTTTGGAGGCCGCTCCTAACCCTGAACAGCTCTGGCTCCTCAAAAGGGATGCTGTCAAATCCCATCTCCTGTGTACCACATCAGCTCTGCTGCCAACAGTAACCTAAATCTGTGCTCTGGAGAGGATGGTCATGAAAGGCTCAGGTCACAGCATTGCAAGAATTCCCAAAAAATGTGTAAAAGAGTTTGCCTGGGTCCCAGGTTTGCAGGCAGGGCTGTGCTTGCGACACTGGCAACAGCAAACGCTCCGAGGGTGAGCAGCTGCAGATCTGCAACATTCTGCAAAACAAATGTCTTGCTTGCTATGTGACGCAACACTTGTGCACAGAATGTCCAGGTAATGTAAGAGGCAGTGTGCAGAACAAGATATGGCGTTTGCGGTGACTGGCAAGCCAGACATGCCTGGTGTGGGAAAGACTCACTCACCTGAGTGTCATCCTGTGGTGCGTTGACAGCAGATCCTACCGGCAGACCCAACCTGTTTTGATGAGGAGGCTTTGTCCTGTGCTGAGCCACAAAATCCTGTGCTTGCTTCTGCATGGCCATGAAAGACATCAGCATTGCAGCCTTGCACCAATGTGCACACTATGTTTTCTGTAGCACTGGCTGGCTGTTGAATGCATAGTATGACAAGAGACAATTTTTGACTAGTCGTACAGCTCCAAGACAACCAGCTAACTAAGCAAATGATGCATGATATGACAAGGGTCACGTGTTGTAGCCCTTGATAATTGTGATGACGCAGGAGACACTCTGCGTGGTTCCCGCACCAAGGAGATACACATTGCAATTTGGCCAAGGCAACAGGCAAATTGCCTTGCACAACTGTAGCAAGCTAGCCCCTCACAGTCTGATGCCAAGGCATACATGGCAAGCAACAGGTGCTATGCATGCTCTAGCAACTTGCTACTGATACTGCATCATACGCGAAAAGTCCCAGCTCTGCATGGTGGTCAAGACAGACACCCACCAGTGACAGACTAGCATCTGCCAACACTGCATCTCTCTGTGATCCACCTTGCTCAGAGTCATCGTCAGACAGCACAAGCAGGTCCTGATCCTGCGCCTCCTCTGGGTGGCCAACCAGCTTGCCTGCTTGGCTGTGCAGCCTGGATTGTAGGCCGGGTGGGCTTGCTGGTGCTTGCCTCACTGGCTTTGCTGGGCGGATTGGCACTGCAGGAGCCCTGTGCAATGGGCATGCACAGTCAAGGTCAGGGGCAGAGACCCAGCAATGATGACTTTCTAATCAGGCCTGATGGCATTCAGAATGCTGTTGTATCTGCCTGTCAGCAGGATGAGGCAAGAGAGCAAATGATGATGGGCTGTTGCTGCAGATACAAGCATAGATATAGTACAAGCTTGTGACAATCAGTCCTGTCTGATTTCAGGGCAGATCAGCATCTAGCTCACATGACAGCCTTTTTGCTGTAAAGAAAATGCTCAGTGTAATAGAAGTCCGTCAACATGACCATGTGAGCTGGAGTTCAACTGTTGTGGTGCCTTGCTGTGCTAGCACAAGGTAGCTGACTTGGCACAGAAATGACATACCTCATGATAACTGCATCTTTTCTGGTGAGGATCTTTCCAAGCACGCTGCTCAGCGGCTGCCGTTGTATGGCATGCCCCTGCCCAATTACGTCTCGCTTTGCACTGTCTGTATCCAAGAGATGTGTGACACACTATGTGGGCATTGAAATGCAGATAGTGGCAGTTGCAGATGATGTGATGCATTACCTCTGAGCACCCTCTGGGTCTGTGAATTGAGCTCTTCATAGTTGTCAGGACTGCAGCTCTTGCCAGGAGAGTCAACATCACTGTCATTGTCTCCACCATCTGATGGGGCTTTGCCTTCTGCAGATGTACAAAGCAGCTTGCGGCCTCCCTTTCAATACCACCACGGTGTCCAGTTCACAGGTTAGCAACACAAGGTAAAGGAGTGACAAGCAGCTACATCTCAAACAAGCATGTTGTCCAGCAGCAACTGTTGGTTTGACCTGATGATGTCGCAGACTCTGCATGAAAGCCTTCAGCGCGCTCATGCCTTGTCAGCTCAGCCTCCAGCTCGTCCTCTGAATCCCAGTAATCAACCTTAGCAGCTGACTTTTCAGAAACTTTTGGACTGTTTTCTGAGCCAGGCAGACTCTGTGCAGGGCTGTTGGGAGGGCTAGCTGAAGGCTCAGGAGCTGTTGTTGTGGGCGACATGGGTGGTGAAAGGTGAGAGGCTGGCTCAGGACATGAATCCAAATTGGTCCTGTCTGACAATGCACGGGGAGCAGCATCAAATGCAGCGGGTGCTGGGGAGTGCGGCTGTGCCGCTGTGACAGCCTCTGAAGGCACATGTGCTCGCTTCAACCTGCTCAGCTTCTTCCGTACAGGTTCAAGTTGAGCAGCAGGCACTGCATCAAATGTCATCTCCTCTTCCTCCATGGTACGAAAGCACTCGTGCCAGTTGTACTTCAATGTGCACCAATTTAGGTGGCAGATCCCTGCAGTGAGTACAGCAAGCTCGATGGTATGATGAGTGCGCGCAGGAGAGCGAGCGGAACAGGTGATTCTTGCGCCGATGAGCCTCGGCAATTGCCTCTGCAATTGTCGACGACAAAGGTCAATGGCAGGCTTTCAAAAGATACTGTAGTCAATTTTACCCAAGGAACTCTGACAACTGTCCGTGCAAATGTGCCCCACAAAGACCGCACTGCCGCACTTTTGCCCAATTGGGGCTGCGCAAACGTTTCAGTAGTGCTCAATAATGACAGGTTCACATGTGACACAGCGCACCAACAGCACCCGGCCGTTGGTAAGGCGTGATCATCGATCGCTGCTGCTGCAGTGATCACTCCCGTCGTTGGCATAAGTTTGGCCTGACACTTAGCTTCATTGTTCCCCAGCAGGGCAACGAAACACTTAGCAAACCGCAGACGGTCCAAGAGTCAGCTGACCTGTCAGAATTTGTAAGTTTGGCTTGTGACACAGAATCAACCTTTGACGCCAAAGCATAGTGCTGCAGTGCTGAGATTTGCGGTGCTGTTGCAGGTGCAGAACTTGCTGCAGCAAATGCAAGATAGGTTTCAGACCATGTCAGACTCGATCATCAGCAGGGTAGATGAGATGGGGAGCAAGATAGATGACCTTGAGAAGCAGATTGGGGAACTGGTACAGCAGTCTGGTGTTGAAGACAAAAGTCAGAAGCAAACCAGCAAAAGACAATCCAGCTGAGTTTTGGTTCCTATCAGGTGCATGCGCAATTGACTTGCAGCAAATTACCACACGACTTACGCTGTGCAAAGGCTCAAATCAGCTTGCTAGGTGATCATCTCCAGCTGCTCTGCTCACATCAGCTGGTTGGCCAGAACGTGACAAAATCCTGCTGACCAACTTGTCTTATCATCGTACGAGTCAGCTAAGCGTTTTCTGAATTGCTATCCATGTTGGTTATTTCCTGCTATCTACATGCACAAAATGTATATATGCATCTCAGAGGCATGCACTAGCAAAGACAACGCTTCACAGCATCTTCTCATTGCTTTGTTGCAAGCTTTGAAAGCGTTTCACGCTTTTGACACGCCGAGAACTCCTCCACCATCTGGTGACCGTGACTGCTGCTTCTGAGCAGGCGCAATGGTCATGGCATAGCTTGCAATTGCTCTTGCAGGTAGTCTTGAGTCCCCTTGGATCAAAGCATGGTGCGGAGGTGACAACAGCAAAGCATCAAGCTGTTCCTGCAGGCTAAGTCTTGTAAACACTACATGGGTCCCAATGGCACTTTTGGACAACGCATGCAATGTTCCATGAGTGGTTTGCATTGCATTGATGGCCGGGCTGCTGCTCAGCTCTGCTAGGAGCTTTAAGAACTTCTGCATTTCTTGGTTAGTAGCATCCTCCTGTGCCTACAACAAGCACATGCATTGTTCAGGCAATGACATTTGCAGGATTGTTGCATGATTTGTGCAGACATGTGTATCACAAGATACTGAGCTCTTTTTGAAGCACAGTTTTTGAGAAAGCTGCTTTCTGGCAACCAGAACCTACTACACACCCCTGATTCAGCAGAAATGTGAGTGTTGATCTGGCCACAATTCTCACTGCCCACCTGCAATATAAAGATATGATCCATACCCACATCCCAGTCTGAGCCCTTTCTGAAGATAGCTTCTATGTCCCGAGGGACTGTGCCTGCCACAACCATCTCCAGCATTGTGTCACACATGTCGTCAGCCTCGTTCCTTACTTGCTGTAGCTTGGCATGTTGCCTGAACTGATCTATGTGCTGCAAGTAGGTACATAGCTGGCTTACATTGTGCTCTGCTGATAAAGACCACAAACACAATGAGCGGATCAACAACTACCTCCTACCTGCATTGATCCAAATCTCAAATGAAGTGCATGGGTCATGCTAAGCCTGGGATTGTCAGCATCCATAAGTTTTACAGGCCCAGCAAAGCCATTTAGCACTCCAGCTGGTATCATGTACTGTAAAGACCAGAACTTGTCTAACATGCTTTCTGCAAGGTCTACTTCTACACCATCTTTCACCTGCAAAGATGGTTGCTTGACAAATCTGAAGGGTGTGGATATTGCTGGTGCAGGAGCAATGTGCAAAGTTTGATTCAAAGCTGTGAATTCAGGCCATGATGCATGTAAGGCTGCAAGCATGCACAGTAGCCACTAGTGGATCTGGATGTGTTACATACATGCTCCAAAGGGCTGACCTGTATAGGATTTCATACATTCATGCAGTATTTTACCTTGAACAGCGTTATGTATTCAAAAACCTCTTGTTGTGACGGTTGTTCAGCTGTAGCTCGCAGCTCGATATGCGGTGAAGAGCGAGACTGTCTAGAATAATTGCGAGGTATCTTTTTGCCTCTTGCTGCAAGGAAAGGCTTGAAGTTGCCCTGAGGCAACGGTGTACAGAGTGGCAAACGACAGCAAGGTACGCAGCACAGAGTCTGTTTTGAGAGCGATTCTGTGCCTAGCTGTGTTGAAGAGGCGAAGTGCATACTTAAGCTGGGTTGAAAGGCGCATTGCAGGATCACCCGAGGGCCAGCTGAGTGCAACCGCCATAGCAAACGAGGGGTGATTAGTCACAGCATTATGGTTGCCCCGGCAGCGAAACAACCCGAACTTGTGTTGAGCGTCACGAGCAGAAGCGCTTTGTTGCTCGCCCGTAACACAGCTGTACATTCATCGCGCAGTGTTTGCACCGACCTGGTGTTGATCGGGCAATATACCACCGGAAAGCTGTGAACGTCGAGCTTGTTTTGTTAAGTTGGTCCGTGAAGAGGGCTGTTATGGTATTTGAGCATGATAAGGTAGTACTGGCAGGAGCCTCAGCATGCCCGAGTCTCTTGTAGACCTGGTTCGCTGACTGACTTGTTGGTGCTCACGCTGCAGAGAGTGATCCTATATCCAAACTACATCAACGCCAAGAAAACTATTGCTGAGGGTCGCAGAATCCCGAAAGACAAAGGCAAGGGTGGTTTCTGAGATCGCCGACATGCGTACCACTCTCTGCTCGTCTAGCCTAGCTGCCGCCTTGCCTGAAAGTTATGCATTTTGCCAGGTATTCCGCTTGCTAAACTGAAGCCCCCTTGTCACTTGGCTGCAGCTTGTGAGAATCCTAATGTGTTGGAAATGGTTGATTGCTGCACGAAGGGTCTAAAGTTGCCAGCACAAATCGAGGTAGGGCAGCTGTGTGCTGACAAGTGGGCGGAGCTTGACATGACAACTGAAGAATTGACATCTACATTTAGGACAAGTCATACAGCAGAGACTGGCTGATTCGAGGGCGGATACGAGTGCAACTCAAAGATGACAGTGGCAAGCCCCTGGTCGCAGATATACCTTCACGTGAGTCTTGCACAAGTCTTGAAAGTGTCTTGCTGCTTGTATCACTTTACACAAATTAGTGCAGGATTGCAAAAAAATCTCATTGTCAACACAGGTACTGCACTAATGCTGAGAATAGCAGAGCTTGTTCCCAAGCATCCCATGCGCAGCAAACGCGCACAAGCACAACTGCAGCAGCAGGAAAAAGAGGCTGCACAAGCAGCAGCTGCAGCCTCGGCAGGCAGCGCAGGTGGCAAACCCAAGGGTAAAGACAAGAAGAAGAACAAACGATGACACACTTAACAACAGACAATATCACCAAAACAAATGAGGCAACGGCTTACTTCTTACTGACTCGTAGCGCATCAACTTTCACATCAACAGCCAAGTGCATCAATGAAAAGAAACAGAATATGATGCACTGGCCTCTTCTGCTACAGTTCAAGGTCAAGAAGACATGTCTGACACCAGGGACTGCCACACTTTTGAGCTATCTGCTGCTAGCTGTGCTTGAGTGATGGCAAACTCACGCAATACTGCTGCCAACTCAACTGCACGCTCTTTCTGGAACCGGCTAAGGTCCTGACTCATGCGGAGGACTATTGTTTCATAAGTTTGCTTGGTGTTTTCAACTTTGTGTTGTGCATCATTGAGTTCACGCTCAGCTTCTGCAACCTTTTCCTCCTATACAAAACAAGCCCTGTCAAAGACTGAAGCAAAATGCATGTCCCAATCATTGGCATGATTGCATCACCCACATGTCAAATTACACACTTTGTCAAACACATGTAGAGCTGACATGGCAGCATGGCTGCCACCTGCAACTGACAGCAGCCTCACCTTGATCCCTGCAGTGCCTCTCAGCTTGGCCAGCTTTGTGCGCTTTGCGTCAACGTCAAATCGTGCCTGCATGCATCACCCCACTTTCTCAGAAGGGATGTGACTGCTGTGTGCGCACTCTTGACTCTGCGCGCTTGACTGCAACATGCAGGTAAGGAGTGCAGCTTGTCCTTTGATGAGCCAGTCATACAAAGAGCTCCTATATCAGTCTGACCAGCATCCAAGCCCCAGAGATGCAATTTCATTAAGAGCCTGATGACACTCTGTTGAATCAGAATTGGCAGCATGCACTTGATGCCTTCATGCTCGGCTTGCGAGATCCGTAGCAAGTGCATTCATAATGACATGTCTCGCAAACACAAAAGTCAGCCAGGATATGCTTGTCAACTATGAGGCCTGGTGCACGCACCTGCTGCAGCAAGCCTAGAGCCGTGGACCTGTCAGTCATGACTGACTTTGCAGATTTGACAGCTCTTACAAACTCCTTCAACGGAGCCTCAAAGGTGGTCATCAGCTGCTCTGATTGTTTCTGCAGCCAAACATAAAGAAACAAGTGGGTACGTACGCTGGCAAATGCAATCCAGCAGACAAAGTGCTTAACATCATGCTGTCTGCTACCTGCAGCTGCAACAGCGCACAAAGCACAAAGACAGCGCACAGAGACACAAACAGACTCCAGCAGGGTCCTGTGCCTGCACTTGAATGAGTGCTCTTGAATGAGTGCACTTGAATGAGTGCACTTGAATGAGTGCACTTGAATGAGTGTACTTGAATGAGTGTACTTGATTGAGTGCACTTGCATGAGTCGTGAAGAGCCTTACCTGACTCGCTCCAGATAGGCTATCTGCCCGCTCACCAAGCTTGGTGAACTTCTGAGCCAGAGTGCCGCTCTCAAATTTGCCCAATGCCACCATGCTTGCCCCAAACTCGCTCATACTGAGGCCAAGCTTGCTCTGCCGCTCAATCATTCTCTGTGATTGGCGGTGCACTTCAGCCAAGTGGGCTTCCAGCTGCATGATGTAATCTCTGACCTGCAGAGCAACTTGATCTGATGCCTTCAGCACAGGACAATGCATGCACTGCTGATGACTGTGTAATGCCCCAAGAGTTCAGTCAGCAGCTACTTGTAAACAGTAAACACTCTGCCACAAGGCAAATCAGCCTGTTGCGGCAGCTGGCTGGCAACTGCTGATGCATTGTTCAATGGAAGGTGCCTGCTGATTGCACAGCAGCTGTGACAACTCATCTCACACCAGTACAGAGCTTTCCGAGATGCTGTCTTCACAGCTGAGCACATGCTGTTGGTATGGCACTGGTTGTCTCTGTTCATGGCAAGAGGCACATGCTTGCCTAGACAGCTGGGTTGACCACGTGACATCATTTGTGTTCTCTGACACAGCAGGAGACCAAAAGCAGACTATTCACTTTGCCAGCTTGTACATCTGAATGCGGCCTACTATGCAATAATCAGCAGCTATGCGTGAGCTCATGGCGCTGCTGATGCTGCAGGGACAGTCATAGTCAGCACTTTGTCTGCTGACACTGGTGCTGATGACAAGCTTTGCTGGCAATCTGCACAAAATAAGCTTGCATCCTGATGATGCCATTTGCTCATCTTGCCAGCAAGTCCTTGGCATGCAAGCAAGGCCTGCACTGTCACATGCCAGTGTCTGAAGCACCTTCACTCCTATTTGCAGGTATGCTGTTTAACAGGACTTGAGGCATTGGCAAAGATTCCAACCACACCTTGATGTAATCTGGGTCCTCTTCTTCGTCATCATGCTTGCCACTCATGAGGTTGGCAGTGCTGTGGCCCAAGTCCTTGAACATCTGCAGGGTGCTTGCCAGGGTCTTCTTAGCCCCGCCTCCTTGCTCCATTTGGGCCCGTGCCACCTCGTGAGCAAACTCATCCTCTGACATTTCCAAAAATAGCTGCAGGTCTCTGCTTGACTTCAATGAGGGATGACACGCCTGAGTTTACAGACAAAGCTTTCAGTTGGTCGCTGTGTACCTTGCAAAACATATTCTAAATTTTGCCAATGCTGCACAAGTGCCAGACAGGCATGTACCAAACTCCGCTGCAAGCAAAACATGAACATTACCCTGCAAAATGTGCAAGTGTGATCATGGTGTTGCTACGGCAAAATGATCCAGGGCAATGTGCCATATATCTGGCTGTGCAAGCAGCATGGCTCACCACTCTATTGATAAAGACTTGCAGTGCGCGCCGCCGCTGCTCAATGAAGTCTGCTGTCATCTGAAACTTCTGTACTGCACTCTTTTCTGGCAGAGGGGGCACAATGATCCCTGTGTTGCACTACCAGTCTGTCTTGAGACTGAAACACTGGACAGCTTAGCTCAGATGCACAAATTGCATGCTTGACGTGAAGGTGTTGACAGGTGCATGCAAAGGGTTGCTCACCTCTGTTGGTATCTTGAAGCCGCTGCCAGAGCCATGCAAAGTCTTTGAAGCGCCGTATGACCTCTGTATGATCTTTCTTATATTGTGGCAGTTTAGTTTTGGTAGTGACCTTGTATGTTACATGTGCCTGTGCACAAAGCAAGCTATCTGGCTTTTGGTGTAAGGATGATCACGAACTTCAGACAATAACTACTGGAAAAGACACACACCGAGACGCCATCCCCATGCTTCACGGGATCCCGAACCTCTATCTGGAAGTCAGAACGGCTTGTGGAGGGTTCCTGCAAGATGCTGTGTTGAAGTCTTTGCAGAAAGAGACCAGGCATGCATGCAGTGCGTCCAAAACCCAGGATGGCATACAGCATCAGCAGCAACCTGTTGTGAGCTTTCTGCACTTCTTGCACCAGCGCCTGTCTGCTGCAAGTTGGCACAAAGTTCAGGAGGCCCTGACACATTTTAGCTGGGCGAGGTTATCTGCAAGTATTTTGAGCTTACTCCGTCATAGCCACTCATCATAACACTTTCATATGGCGGAGGCCCTGGTTCAGTCTGTTGTGTAGCATTGTTAGTCTGGTCAGTGGTTACAAAATCGTGTGTGTCCTCCGCCTGAACATGCAACGCAGGACTTGCACACCGACTCTTCTACAGCAGTGTTGTGGCTCATCAAAGTTGCCTTGACTGCAGCTGGGGACTTGCCTTTTCAACACCTTCCCAAGGATCCTGCATGTCACCTGCCGCGGTGCGCCAATCGCAGACGTAGCTGCACCACTGATGGCAGCAAGCGCAAAATCAGAGCTCTGTTGCGATGCTTGAACACCTTCAGCTCAGAGTTGGGAAGACTTTGGACATGATCAGTTGCTTTGTTGTGGGTTCGGACTTGATGGAATCTGGTCCAGTTGGGTCAATGCATCGTCTTGCGCGAGATGTGTCATTTGCGTGTTAGCAGGGAGGGCGATGACCTGCAGCGGGAGCAGCGAAATCCCTTGATCCCGTCCCAGGTGCCGACTGGCCCTTCCATCTCCTAGCTGGCACTCTGAAACAAATATACAGCTGCCGAAGCAGACGCGTACACTTGCAAGCAAAGCTGCTCTGTTGTCTCACAGCCTTGGCGCATGTCACAGAGCATTCATTTGTATCGTGATCTGTTCAGAAATGCAGCCAGATTGCCAGTAGGACCAGTACAGCGAAAGCTCAAATACAATATACGTCAGCTGTTTGATCTCTATAGAGCTGACCAGCCATCCGGCCAACTGGCTGAGTTGCACAGGGACTGCGAGGCTGCGGTCCACGTCATACAGTGGTTCATTCATCTCCCGAAGGTCACTCGCATCATCCCCTTTGATTGAGTGCTACTTCCCCAGACTTTGAGGGATTGCTTGTGGCAATTGTTGCTCATAGATGCTGCAAACTGTGTCAAGGTACCAGGCTACATGCATCTAGCAGCGCTGAATGTGTTGCAGGCAGACTTTGAGAAGATTTTTGCATTGTACATCCACAAGTGACCTGAAAGTGCAGCTATGGCGCTGACTCCGCAGCAGTTGATTGGTCCTTGTCTGGACAAAATTGTAGATGGTGCCTCTGGCAGGAAGTACAGCAAGCTCAAAACCGATGCCAAGGTTAGCAACTTGGCCTTGCTGTAATTTGTCAAAACATCGTGCAGCAGCTGCAACACAGACAAGCAATTACAGGAGACAAGAATGTGTTTGCTGGTTGAAGCAGCTCACGTACTGCATACAGGATCTTTCAAGCCGCCTTGGCAGCATTCTGGAGCCGCAATCAGCAAGGTCTGTACCTGACAAAGCTGCAGCACAATCTGCTGTGGGGACGGCGGCCAATGCATGGGACGGACATGTGCATGTGGCACTGGTCGTTGACGATCAAGGGCATGTTCAGCTCAAAATGCAAGCAGAGCCTGTGCCTGCTTCCAGTGCTGCTGCTGCCTCAAGCACCTCATCGTTGCCGTCTTCTCCGCAGTCAGAAAGCAGGGGTCTGAAACCAGAGTCAGCTCAAGGCAAGATCTTGCAGTTGCAAGGATGTAGTGCTGCTGTCTGTCTGTGTACACCCATTCATACCCTTTTGCTGCCACATGAAGTTGCCTTGCTTCCCTGATCATTGGATACAAGTGTGAAAACCAATTGTTGCATTCTGGGCTACAAAGCTCTGTTGGCAGTGCACCTGTCGGACAGCAGACATGCTACAGGGGGATATTGCTAGTTCGCAAGACGCTGTTTGGGATTGTTGATGCTCAGCACAGGGCTTATCCTTTGTTGCATGCTTGCGCAGCATCATCTCCCATATTTGCGCAGCATCATTTTCCCTGGCTTAGAGTCCCACATCCCTGTGTGCATCTGCAGAGCTGTTGGATGTGCTGCGTGTATCAGTCGAGACGCGCAAGACACAGCTGGTAGATGCTGCGCTGGACTGTGTGCAACGCCTCATCTCTCATGGCATCTTGTCTGGCCCTGTGCAAAGCATCAATCATCGTAGAGAAGCTGCCAGCAAAGCAGCAGGGGCCAGGAAAAAACAGGCAGATGGTGATGATGATGACATGGACCCTGCTGCTCAGGGCCCAATGCCCCCACAGGTACCCTGGTGTCTTGACCAATTACCCAACCAAAAAAAAAAAAACAACAGTGCACTAACGCCTGCAGCAGAGCGCATTGGCATGGCTTGAAACATTCAGGCTGGGCACATCAGTTCTTTGCACTGCTTACCTATCTTGTTTTTCGCAGCGTGATTGCTCTGGGTATATGCAGCAGCCTGTTTAGATGCTGAGTGGTCCTATTTTACAGTCAAGGCTACTACCAAACCCGCTTTGCATCAGTATATCTGGAGGACGCACACAAACAAGCTTGTCACGTAGCTGCTTCTGCACATCTTTTGATACTGTAACATGCTATAGGCTCAAGCGGTGGAGCTGCTGTGTCGATGTGATGACATTCCAGATGATGGCATTGAGCTTCGAGTGCTGAAAGGGCTCCTGACAGCTGTCACCTCCAACGGTGTGCATGTGCATGGACAGGCACTCCTGCTGGTGAGGCTTACAATCTCTGGGGGTACACTGAGAGTAGTCCACGCTTGCGATTCTCAGATGCACTCAGCACAAGTCAAGACCATGACCTTGTATTGCATGTTGGCAGGTTTGAGCTGTCACATTTGTCATGGGGTAGCTACACAGTTGTAGTCAAAACCTAGCCTAGCATATGCTGCAGTTGTGCTGCTGATAGGCAAAGGTGCTGGGGTGTTGCAGGCTGTCAGGACATGTTACAACATCTTCTTGATGAGCCGGAGCGAAGTGAACCAGACAACAGCAAAGGCATCACTCACACAGATGTTGAATGTGGTGTTCCAGCGAATGGAGGCTGGCTCCGAGCAAGTGCATGTGGCACCCATCATTGTCAGTGATGTGCTTGGTCTGCCTCCCGTGGACACTTCGTCTGTCTCTGCATTCGTACAGAGCTTCCTACATGAGGTAGGCTCTCTCCCACACTGCAAAGTGCTCAATGCATACCTGTAGAACTAGCATTCAACTTGCATGAAACACATGCTATTCACAATGTGCTGTCAGGGACCATGGGTCGGCAAAGCAACTGCCTGCTCTTACAGGTTGTCACCAGTGCTGATGTGTTTGGCATATACATGGAGGGTGTGCAGCAACATCTGGATGACGCATTTGCTAACAAGGGTCACCCAGACGCCTCCCCACATTTCCCACCAGCTGCTGCTGCCGTGTTTGCAAACTCCTCACTTGCTCCGCCCCAGTCAGATGCACAGGCTTCCACGCAGCAAACAGCCTCTGAGCAAGGTGCAGCTCAGCCTCAAGAGGTATCAGCTCAGGTCAGTGGAGATGCTGTCAGCGTGTCCTCTGCAACCCCACAGATGCAGGATGCTGCTGCCCCTGAGGCTGCTGCAGCACCTGCTGCTGAGCACACAGCTGCAGAGCTACCTGCGGGCCCTGCGCAGGATGCTGCTGCGGCAACAGCTGCAAACGGCATACCCACAGCTATTGTCCCCACAGATAGTGATGTGGTTGTCGAGGCCGTTACAGTGCCAGCTGCCGTTCCCAAAGATGCAAATGCCGCAGAAGCAGCTGCACCCAATGGTGAGTCTGACATGCCAGTTGCCATTCAGAGATGAGGAACCCATCAAATAAGCTGCTGTCAAGAGACAGATGTTGTTTTCTTGTGCAAATGCTGATCACATGAGTTTGGTCTACATACATCTGTCAAACAGCATGAACAGCAAGTCTGGGGAAACGTTTCTGTTCAGGGCAAAGGCGTCTGTTCAACTGCAGGGCAGCCAGAGGCAATTGCAAATGGTCTGCCACTAGTCCTACCCTCTGAGAAGCAGCCCTACCAAGCACCCAAGCTTTCAGCCACAGCCCAGTTCCAGATGGAGGCTGCCTTACAGAAGGATGCGTTTCTGGTGTTCAGGGCTCTTTGCAAGCTCTCTGTGCGCGCCTCTGAAACAGCAGCTGGGACTGATATGACTGCCATCCGTGGCAAGGTCAGCCTCCTTCCCATTTCTTCAGACTTCTGTATTGTTCAGTTTCTGCGAGTTGCTGTAGATCTTCCTGCTGCATTTGACAAACCTTGTGCTGGCTCTCTCTGGCTGCTTCTGCTGTTTATGCATGCAGGCTTACACGCTCCTGAGCAAGACACCCAAAGTCTGATGAGACAAGGCCCTGCGCTTCAGAAGAACATGTACTGCTGCTGCTTGGCTTTGCTTATTTACACTGTTTCACTAGTGCAGGTGCTAGCATTGGAGTTGCTGATGATCCTGCTAGAAAACAGCGGTGAAGTCTTCCGCACTAGTGAGAAGTTCAGCTCCGCCATCAAGCAGTACCTGTGCCTGAGCCTGTTGAAGAACTGCACCTCCTCCATTCCCCAGGCCTTCGCCCTATCCTGCAGCATCTTCCTCACCCTCATGGCCAAGTTCAGGCACTCCCTCAAGGCAGAGATTGGCGTCTTCTTCCCCATGATCATGCTAAAGGCCATTGAGGCACCCCAAGTTCCTGCTGGCACTCCTTTTGGTAAGCACCTGCATTGTCAACAGCATTGCCAAAGCTAGCAAACTACAGGCAATGAGGGGCAACATGTTGGGTGTCAGCTATGTCAGAAATGGCTGTAGAAATTGCTGTGACTATTTGCTGCGCTGCAGCTTTAGCAACCAACATGCTTGTATTGTGAACATCTCCCAGCACTAAGTGCACAGCGAACATGCGCATGGTAGCTCCACACAAAGTTTGGTTGGACAAGTTGCCCATAGCTTGTACAAAAACAGCTTGCTTTGATTGACTTGTGTTCACTCAGCACCTGCACGTGTAAGCAGGCACTGATTGGCCTTTGTGCAGCTGCAGGATCTGCACCACCTCAGGTGGACATGGCCCAGCGCTTTGTGGTCATTCGTTGCTTGAGGGCTCAGTGTGAGAGCGGGCAGCTGCTGGTAGACCTGTTTGTCAACTATGACTGTGACTTGGAGGGGCAGAACCTGTTTGAACGCATGGTGCTTGCCCTGGTGCGCTTGGCCCAAGGCAATGTGCCTCAGGATGCAACTGCTCAAGTCATTGCAGAAGAGCAGGCCATGCGCCTAGCGGTAAGCATCACTGCATCATCTTGTGCAAGTCATTGTGACGGCTAAGAGAGAAGAGCTGCGAGGTTTGCTGTCAAAGTACCAGTACCAATCCCTTACCTGCCAGCCCAACACCTCTCAGCTTTGCCTGCAATACACTCCTTCTGGACTGGCACTGCTGCTGCATGCAGTGCTTTGCAGTCAGCCAAGTGTGACTGACAAGTCGTGCTGTATCCCAACAGGCTCTGCAGTGCCTGGTCAACATCCTGCGGTCCTTGGTGGAGTGGTACACAGCAGGCATGCCCACAGAGCAGACAGAGCAGCGCGTGACCTCACAATCTGTGGGGGAGGACAATGTGCAGTCCTGGGAGAACTTGACCTCCACAGCACCCAGTCAGCTCTTTGGAGAGGCTCCAGCAGAGGAAGGGGTGGAGCCTGGCAGTCCCCTGCGACAAACCTTGCGCCGAGACACTTCTGTGCTGCAGTCAATGATGATGAGCACTGGCAATCTGGTGAGCACAGGCCATGCTACTGCGTATGCTGGGCATGCCTCATGTGTCTTGCTGGCTTGAGCAGCTTGTGACAAACTTGGCCAGTAAGGCTGTACTGTTGTTTGTTGCGTATGTCTTCCCAGTGGCTTTGCCTCTGTCTGACAATCATTGCGCTTGGCATTATGACTGCACTTGCAAGTCTTGCATCAGTCGCAAGTCCAAAGCACAAACAAAAACAAAGCAGAACACATCTTCGTGACTTTTGTCAGCACCTTTGGCTTGCTTGCACACAGACTTTGCATGGGTGCAGGACATGGATGTACCAGCTGCAATCAAGGATGCAGACAGCACTAGGGAGGCTCAGTTGTTGGAGTCCTGGAAGGCCTATAAGAAGGGCTTTCAGGGGGGCATCGCCCTTTTCAACAAGAAGCCCAAGAAGGGCATTGCCTTCATGCAGGTCTGTTGTCAAGTCTGCTGCCTCTTTTTGTCATGCAAGTTGCAAGCGATCACCTTCTCGGTACCTCAATTGGGCAAGCTACTGATGTTTCCTATCTTGTTTCCACAGACATGCTACAATGTGAAAGCATTCCAGTTAAGTCCTGATCTTTGCCAGCTTTCAGCCACAATTGCATATATTCACATGCTATCTTTGCCCTGCTCACCATAGCTGCTGGTCACAGGAGCACAACATGCTGGGCCGCAGTCCTGATGAGGTTGCTAAGTTCTTGGCCAAGACCACCGGTCTCAACAAGACTATGGTTGGAGAGTATCTTGGGGAGAGGGAGGACATGTGCCTTAAGGTCATGCATGCCTATGTGGACGCAATGAACTTCAGTGATGCCCAGTTTGACGAGGCTATCAGGTAGGAAGTAGCACAAAGTGACAGCAGGAGCGTATACTTTCCTGTTTCAATGCAGCAAATGTTCACCTGAGATAATGTGATGCTCATGACTGTTCAGAAAGCACTGCAAATGATGTTTCAGCATGATGCAGCTGTAACACCACTGTATGTGGGTTTGTACTGACTCTGCGCTCTTTCTTCCCAGGACCTTCTTGAATGGGTTCCGCCTACCTGGTGAGGCGCAGAAGATTGACAGGCTGATGGAGAAGTTTGCAGAGAGATTTGTGAACTGCAACCCAGAGGCTTTCAAGAGTGCAGATGTGGCATATGTGCTGGCATACTCTGTCATCATGCTGAACACAGATGCACACAATCCCCAGGTCAAGGTCAAGATGTCCCAGCAGGTCAGTCTGCTGCATCTGTCATTACAGTGCCCATGCGTTGCAAAGGCAGCAACAAATGCACTGCTGCTGATGCTTGGCACCATTCTCCTCTGGGACAGCTGCAGACGAGAAGCAAGCAAATCTAGCTTGGACCCAAACTGCTCCCATGCATGCAGCTGCTGGAAACAGATCTGCTACGGTTCCACCATGGCTTTATACAGTGTTCACTGGTGATTTACTGTGTAAGCTGTGTTGCAGGACTTCCTGAGAAACAATCGTGGCATCAATGATGGTGGCGATCTTCCTGAGGAGTACATGAGCTCCCTATACGAACGCATCCAGACCAATGAAATCAAGATGAAGGTGGGTTCACATCACAGATGGCTTTGCCAAAGCAGACTTTTGGATGCTGCGATTTGCATTATGACGTTTGCGTGGCATGACAGCACAAATGCACAGCTCATCAGCACAGTGCAATGGGCTGGAGTTGCTATCTTGGCTTGTGCTGCACTGGGAAGTTGCAATGCCTTTTTTCCTGTGCGCTAGGACCCTGGCTCAGACCCGACAGCCTTGGCAGCCAGTAGAGCTGCACAGCCTGGGCAGGGCGGTGGCTGGATGGACACCATCCTCAACCTCATACCCGGCAGAAAGCAGAAGATCACTGATGAGCCCAATGAGGATGCCATCAAGCGTACTCATGACTACCTCAGGTGAGCAGGTTTTTGCACTGGTGTCTTGCAGACTTGCAACATCACATAGTTCATGCATGGTGCCACGGCTTGGGTTTTGTCCTAGATCAAACGCATATGCACACAGTCTTTTGCTGTTGCAACCTTGCCTCAACAATGATTTGAGGGTCAGTCTAACAGCACATGAGCAGAGCACAATATTGCACCATGCATCTCAGGTAAAACCAACATCATGGTAAATACATCGGGTTGAAACTGGCACTGGTACACAGCACATTGCATCTGTCAGGCATGCGTCGTTGATGCCGTCATGTAATCCCCCATCCCAGGTGTCTGCTTGTTGCTGAGCTCACATAGCTTGTTTGTCTTTGCAGAGAGAAAGCAAAGGGGGCAACCTTCTTTGAGGCAACTGAGGGGGAGACTGTGCGGCCCATGCTGGACGTGTCCTGGGCACCCATGCTTGGAGCCTTCAGTGTCCTCTTTGAGGAGTTCAGCGAAGGTACACATAGCTGTCATGTGCCCCACAGGGGCATAATTTCATCTGTATGTTCATGCCATATGGATGAGATACGTGTGTGCCACACTGACATGCATGGTCTAGACTGGGATTGTGCCATGTTCTAGCTGCTGGTCCTTTGCACGCATGAGTTGACCAGGAAAGAAAGACAACTTGAATGTGAGAGCCAAATCCAGTCTTCCACAACTTTAGATTGCACTGCTGCAGGGCCTGTTGTGAATCTGTGCCTAGCAGGGTTTGTAGCGGCCATCCGCATCACCTCTCTGCTGGGCATGGGCATGCTGCGCAACACCTTTGTCACCAGCGTGTGCCGCTTCACTATGCTGCACTCACCGCAGTCCATGCAGATCAAGAATGCTCATGCGTTCAGGGCTCTGCTGATCGTAGCAGATGAGAATGGCAATCACATGCATGTGAGTCAAGCTGCACCAGCCCTCATCCCTGCTTTGTGTCAAGCTGCTTTGTTTCCATCAGGTTACATTGTCCATCCGTGAAACACTGATCTCGTAATTTGCATACCTTCCGTAAGTTGATGTGACCAGCAGCTACAAAAATATGTGTGAGAAGGTCTTGCTCTGTCTTGCTGATGGCTGCATCCTCAGCATCTCAATGTACGCCGCAGACAGCTATCTACGCACGGCCTCTGACATTTTTTGTTGTCCGCATTACAACTTGCTGTCTTGCCCTGCAACACTTCTCAATCTAAAGGAGATTGACATGTATTCTGGGCACACTGCCAGGTCGTAAATACACTTGATCTCAATCTGACCTGCTGACCATGAATCTGCAGAATGTGTGGAGTGAGGTTCTGCGCTGTGTGTCTCGATGGGAGCTGCTGCAGCAGCTGCACTCAGGAGGGCCCACAGACGCGCTCTTGTTCTCTCCTCCCCCACCCGAGTCACCAGCCAGCAACCCACTCATGAAACTGCGCGACAGACTCCTGATGAGAACACCTGCACCTTCACGACACTTTGGAGGTATTCTCATCATGTCTGTCTGTCAACATTTGTGTTGTGTGCTTATCCAAGGCTGACTGCATGCATGCTGCTCTGAGCCCCTATCACCCTGTTCATGGCAAGCAGGATCTCCTGGATCTCACCGTGCTTTGCGCTGTCTGCCTTCCCCAGCAAGGCAATGCATATGACCGGGACGCCCAGTGCTATATAGTAGCCTTCTTGTTGGTTTGCAGGTGCAAATGGTCGCGTGGCTGACAGCTTTACGTCCATTCATGATGCACCCTTGCACCATACTGGGGGCCGAGGCAAGGGCAAGGATGCAGCAGAGCTTGCTGCACCCCCTGATGCAGTCCTGGCAGAGATCGACCAGCAAGAGCTGAACCGCATGTTTGTCAGAAGGTATGTGACTGATAACCAGTTGTCTCTAAGCGTGGCGCTGAGCGAGCTGTTATCAGAACTTAGCTGGTGCAGGAGTGAAACCAGCATGTTGGACACTGCTGGCATCAGCACATGACTATTCTCAGAAATGATGTTACTCCTCTGACCATGCCATATGCATGTGTCATCATGGATGTTTGATACCGTGTGTTTGCTGTGCTGCCTGGTGACGTCAATTGTGTGCCGTTGCAGCCACTGCTTCTGACGTGCTGCTGTATGTTTGTAGTGACAAGCTGGACAGTGAGGCCATTGTGGAGTTTGTGAGGGCCCTGTGCGCCATTGCTCAGGAGGAGCTAGACCCCGCACATGCTCCCCGGGTCTATGGCCTCACCAAGATTGTGGAAATTGCCCATTTCAACATGAGCCGCATCAGGTGAGCCCTGTTCTGTTTATCCGTCCCTGAAACTCATGTTGATGTCCCTACTCACCATTCATGCGGCCTGAGGACTGGTGTACTCAATGAGCTGTACTTATTGTGCAGTTGTAGCATTATGTTTTGCGGGTTCAATTCATTGCTAATGCTGACTGGGCAGTGTTAGTTGTCATGACCATTTGTCAGTTCTACCAGCTTCCAAATGGACATCGTGCTACTTTGCAGAGAGTGGGTGTGAGGAAGATTTCATGACAATCAAGCTTGACGGTCATATACTCTGCTGCACATCCACTCTCTGCAAAGCAGCACGATGTCCAATTGGAAGCTGGTAGAACTGACAACTATCCATGACGACTAACACTGCCAAGTCAGCATTAGCAAGCTACCAACATTTTGCTACATATGAGTGCGTCACCAACTGGGGTGTGTAATACGCTGTTGTGGGGCACAGTCTCACACTCACCTTACCTGCACTTCAGGCTGGTGTGGAACCGCATCTGGGCAGTGCTGTCAGACTTCTTTGTGAATGTGTGCTGTCACCAGAACCTGAACATTGCCATCTATGCGGTGGACAGCCTGCGCCAGCTGGCCATGAAGTTCCTGGAAAGGGACGAGCTGGCCAACTACAGCTTCCAGAACGACTTCATGAAGCCTTTTGTGATTGTCATGCGCCAGAGCAAAGCTGTGGAAATCAGAGAGCTGATCATCAGGTTTGATCGCTGAACTCTTCACACTGCCAAGATCGCACTTGCATATTGACCTGCTTGGCAGTTATGCTCACAAAAGCAGCGCAACCGAGAGCTTACCAACAGTTGCAGTGTTGTTGCAATGTTCTAGTGCAAGGATGATGAAGTGTGGCCTGCAGTCACAGTGTCATGGGTGACCTGTTGTTTTGCAGGTGTGTGAGTATATTATGATGTGCCTGTGGTGCAGGTGTGTCTCCCAGATGGTGCTAGCAAGGGTCGGCAACGTCAAGTCTGGCTGGAAGTCCATGTTCATGGTGTTCACAACAGCAGCAGGAGATGAGCAGCCCACCATCGTGAGGCTGGCTTTCGAGACCATAGAAAAGATTGTACGGGAGCACTTTGACTTCATCACAGAGACAGAGATAACCACCTTCACGGACTGTGTCAACTGCCTCATAGCCTTCACCAACAACCCCCACAGCATAGACGTCTCCCTCAATGCCATCGCCTTCCTGCGCTTCTGTGCCATGAAGCTGGCAGAAGGAGCCATTGGTAAGCTTTGCTGTATGCATTTAGCTCTATATCCTGAAGCTCATTGCTGTCACTGCTTGTCATGCACCCACCTGTACCAGGCTATGTTGCAGTGACCCAATCCTGCACAGCTCTATCGCTGCATAATCTGCCTGCTTCTCTGGTGCCAAAGTCAACACTGACTCTCCTTGATGAAGTGGTCACGCAAGCCCATGGCTCCAGATGCATGTGATATACACTAGCACTTGTACATGCTTGCAGAACGGCAGATGTCTTGTCCTGTAAAGCTTGACTGATGTCGCTGCAGGTGATGTGGAGCTTGAGTTGCCAGAGGGCACACCTGACTTCAACTCTGACATGAATCGCATCAGGCCATCTGCTGGCGAGCCTGATCAGGACACCTGGGTCTCCAACAGCCGGCGCACCACAGTGGAGGGGGGCCTGCCTACTGTGCCAGAAGGCACCCTGGATGGCAGAACCAGCCATGGCTCCATCAAGCTGCTGGACAGTCTGAGTGCTGAGGAGCTGGCAGCTGCACAACAGCAGCAACAGATGGGACTGCAGGTGCGCCTGCCATGTGCAGCTTCTCTTGGACTAGCATTTCTTCCTTCTGCCAACTGTGGCCTTGGTGCCTACTCACACCTCCTGTTGCATCTTGCCAGCTGGGCATGTGCACAAGGCGGTTCATTGCTATGTGTGCTGTCAAGATCCCAATAGCTAACATTTTGCATGAGCAAATTGGCAGTGATGGTTCCAACCTGCATGCAATGTTGTGCTTTTGCTGCTGCAGGGCTTGCAGTTCAGCGACAAGGATGAGCACATGTACTTCTGGTTCCCTCTGCTGGCTGGCCTGTCTGAACTCACGTTTGACCCTCGGCCAGACATCAGATACAGCGCGCTGGAAGTGCTGTTTGACACCCTGAAGTTCCATGGCTCAGCCTTCACCCTGCCTTTTTGGACTCGTATCTTTGACAGCGTGCTGCTCCCCATCTTCGATCATGTGCGAGCTGAGGTGAGGTTCTTCAACAGTCATGAATCGCTGTCATCTCTGCTGCTGCAAAGTTCCGCCTGCATCAGAGATTGAAGTGCACATTATGTTGAAGGCTGAAGGTTGTATGCATGCTGCTGCTTCTGCACTTGCTGCACAACATTCCAAGTGCTGCTGGCTGAAGCTAGAACACTCCAGACACACAAAGATGCTGCCTCTTGGGATTGAGTCACGAGGAGTCCAAAGTTAGAGTAAAATAAGCTGCCATGAGTGAGTCTGACTGCCACTTGCTTGTGCAGGTGACTGACATCAGCACCTTCACAGACGACAAGAAGCGTGCTGAGGTGGATGCCTGGCTGTACGAGACATGTACTCAGTGCCTGCAGCACATCATAGATATCACTGTCAAGTTCTACCCAGTTGTGCAGCCACTGCTGGGACGTGTCCTTGAGCTCCTGCTGAATTTCATCAGGTCAGATACCAATGCTATGCACCCATGACTACATCTTTGCCTCAGGCATAATCAACATCAAGGCAGCTTGCATCTGATTGGACCAAGTACCCATGCGTCATTCGTTTAAGCTCTCAAGCAGAGTTTTGCTCTGTCCACATGCACCTCTTCAAAGTTGCGAGCCTCTGCTTTTTGATGCACAGTCCGTAACCTGATGACTCACTGCTGAAATGCATGCTTAGTGTAAGTCCACCAGGCCTTTCAGCTGGTATCGTAAATGCTTGATAAGCTGGCACAGCTTCATTGCAAGGCTGCACATGAGGTCATGTTGACAGCCGGTTGTGAGCTGCCTAGCTGGCTGTGTGCAGGCGCACTCACCAGAGCCTGGCGTCTGTTGGGGTGGCTGCACTGGTGCGCCTGGTCACATGTGCAGGCAGCCACATGAGCAGCAGCATGTGGCAGGAAGCTGTGGACATGATAGCTCAGGCTGCCTCTGACACCATCCCTCAAGTGGCTGACCTGATCACTCCTCCGCCAAGGTTGGTGTTTGTTCACCTTGGCTGATCAGCTTGTCACTGCTGCTTTTTGCAGTAATTTGTGCAAAAGTCACAGGTCAAGTTCAGCAGCATCACAGCAGATGATCAGTTGCTGCATTCCTGGACAGGTCATGTTGACGACTGATTGTTCCATGCCCTTATCCTGCATTGATTGCCAACGTATGAGATCAGGACGGACAGAGTGGAGTACAGCAGCTCTTTGAGCCTTAGTGCTGTGCTCCTTAGTTAGCCTTCCTACAGAAACCAGATGCATTTGAGGTTCCTCAAGTGCTTATCTTGCATTATGGCCAGCTCCTCGCCTGACTGCTCTCCTGCAACGCTGTCAGCTATGCTGTGTCCATGCCACATGCTCCCTCCTCGCAGTCCCTGCCCCTAGCAAGCTCTGCCTATGTCACTACAAACATAATACGCAACTCCAGCTCAAAGTGTCCTGAAGGTAATGCTGTAAAACTTTGCAAACTTACACACAATGTTATAGCTTTAAAGGCATTCCTGGTAGGGAACATCAGCTGCATGTTTTGTCTACAGGCGCCAAGCCACTGCACACAGCAGCCGCAGTGACATGCAAAGCCCTCATGCTTCCTCACCCAGCGGCACAAGCCCCCGGTCTCAGTTTGGTGAGGATAGGGCAGAGCAAACCTCTACTCGACCATCCCTGGACAACTCAGCTGAGCAGCCTTTCAGGTCTGCAGCCTCAGATGCCAGTGGTATGGGCACTCCCCGCACCCCCATGAACGGTGCCTCAACCCCAACCACATCTGGGCAGGCAAGCAAAGCAGCCGCATCACAACGGCATCAACAACCACAGGTAAGCATGCCAAAAGCTGGTTTCCGTGCCTTCACGTCATGTACAGCTTTGGCACTGTGTTCTCAGAACTCGGTTGTGTTGACAACATCAGACTGCCTGCATGGCAGCGCTCCCTAAAGCAATATAGTCTGGATGTGGGAGTTTGCGTGCAGTGGAGCTTGTCAGAGGGGGCTGGGTCCAGGCGGCTAGGAGAGGTTCGCACAAGAGCAGCCATACAGCTGCTTCTGGTGCAAGCCTGCGGGGAAATCTTTCATGTGCACAGCCGCCGGCTTGCGCCTGATGCCATCACTGGCATCCTGGATGTGGTGCGCCAGCTTGCAGACCATGCACGTCAGGTGGACAAAGACATGGCTCTCAGGCGTCAGCTAGCTGCAGCTCAGGCTCATGACAAGGTGTAATTCCCCCTCTTGCACAGGATATGGAAGACTTTCATTCAGCATAAGACAGAGCATCAAGAGGGCGTATTTCACTGTCCTCTGTTTCCTTTTTGTGCCATTACAAATGTGGCTTGAGTGAATGACACACTCCCTTCCAGTGCAACCTGACACATATGTGCCCTCATGTCAAGCTGATATGATGCACAGGCTTTGCTCTAATCTCTCTAAGCTGTAGTTTTTGCTCGTCCTTGCAACAGCAACACAAGCATTGCTGCATGTGCAATCTCGGCTGCGCTTCAGACACATCAAGGAGTCAGTATGACCAGCTGGCCTATGATGCAAATGGTGGCAATGCAGGTGGTTGACAACAGGCGGCTGGCCGACCCACCACTGATGCGGCTGGAGAGTGAAGGCGGGCATGCCTATCTCTCCATGTTGCTGCAGCTGTCAGCTAGTCAGACACAGAAAGATCAACAAGCTGAGGTGGAAGGACGCCTGGTGACACTGGCCTTGGCTACCCTGCAGCGCTTCCAGGTACATGCCTGATGCCACTTCAAACCACCATCAAATGTGTTCAGCCTGTTGCCATGACACCCATAAGGGATACAGTGACCGATTTGCCTGCTGTGTACAGGTAGCCTTTTGTCAAGCGATGCTGGCTGGCACTGTTCAGACAAACACACTCTGCACTGCTTTCACAGTCCGAAATCCGCCACAAGTGTCGTCAAAGTTATACATCTAACCCAGATTTGCAACATGGCATGTCAAGAGTCAGACCCTGCTGTGCAGGATTGCTCAACTGTGGTTTTTGTACGCAGGCACAAGTCCCTACTGCAATTGAAGAGCAACGGCTAGCAGCTCCACAGGTGCTTCTCATTTCACACAAGGACGAGCTGAACATGCAAGCACCCTTGGTTGTTGCCACTCTGCGCGCCATTCTAGGGTTCTCTGATGCAGCCTTTAGAAGACACCTCAAGGAATTCTTCCCCATTCTCACGCAGCTTATCAGTTGTGAACATGCACCTGCAGAAGTGCAACGGACGCTCACAGAGATTTTTGCTACCCGCTTTGGTCCTCTTTTACAGGGCAATTAGGCACTGTTGCTTGAAGTCTTCTCAGCCATGCAATGAAGGTGACAGAACAGTGTTTGGTCCGTCAAGATAGCTGTCTAAGCTGTTGATTACCTCGCATCCTCTACGTCAGTCAATGGAGCATACTATTTTGAGAACATGCAGCACTCAAATTTTAGCAAGACGATCATGTTGCAGGTTGTGACAGGATACGCAGTGCGAATTACGCACCAAAGATTCCCTGATAGCGCAGCAGATGCGCAAGCTGGTTTATTGTGCATTGCTGTGTATCTTACGCTGCAACAAATATTAGCATGGTCTCCCGCAAAATTCTGCAACATAGCACTCCCATCCTGTGCAGTTTCCCACAATTGCCAGGGGCTTACTCAAGACAGTCACCGCTAAAGAACATTGACACAGAGCATCATTTGCCAGACATCAAAAAGGGGTGGCTTGTTCATTTGGCACACAAGCTGCATTCAGCCTTTGCATATGTATGCTGGGACGGGCATCGGAGAGTGGCTGACAGCACTGCTGCAAATGTGGCACCCCTCGCATGCTGCTCAACATGTGTCTACGTGCTGCTGGTGTTTATGAGCTCAGCTTGCCCAAGGAGCAGTCTCTGGGTCTTTCTTTTGTTGGACATGCTGTTCCTCAACTGCATCTTCCATCTCCTCCTTTGTGTCCTCTGGGGTTGCGTCTTGGCTAGGACCACTCCTCTCACCCTGCAAGTTAAAAAGCAGTATCTGACACCAGCAAGACTGTCTTGACTAGAGTCTGTATGTAAGATTTTGCTGTGGCTTGTGTGTGAGTTGTGGTTTGTATGTGAGCTGTTCAGGATGAGTTCAGCACACGTCATGAAGAATGGTGTTTACCAGCATACCACCCTCTGTCCCAACTGAGGTTGACTCCTTTTGGCCACTAGGTTTAGAGGAGCTTTCGCTCTGCTGTCCTTGAGACGGGCTTTCGGAGCCGCCGCTGCTGAAGCACCGCCCGAAGAAGGCAATGCCGACTGGAGCCACATTTTGGGAGCACAGGACGCAAGTGCCAGGTGCATGCCCACAGACTGCAGTGCCGGTGGCCCTTGCTGATGTGCGAGCAGACATCAGCTCAACAGAAGTGTTGAGCGACCTATGCTGAGCAAGGAGCATCCTACACGAAAAGCGAGGCGACGTTTGCGCTAAGGATCCTCAGCAATAAAAAACGTGCCGTGACGTTGGACAACGAAGATCACCTGCAAACGCTTCGAGAACCTGTCCGAGCCATTGCCATGGTGATGTTGAGTGGGGTGATACCTCAGCTTTGTCCTGTTGCGGTGACAGGAAGAACTGCAAGCAAGCAGAGCGGATTGAAACAAGGAACGCAAGGTGGAGAGCTCGGTCAACTGATACAGCAGCTGAGGCGTTGACCACAGTCTATTCAGCACTCAACACTATTCGCTGACGACAAACATTTGGCCTTCAAGGGCACCGAGGGTTTCTAAAGCAACAATATGCCGTCTATCACCAACGTCGGCGGCTCCCTGACAAGTGCTGTTGCTTTGACTCTGATTGCATGGGCCGTCAGATTCGTGAGAGCCCGCAACTCCCGCAAGCAGGATGAAAGAGATCTTCACAGGCAACTCGGCAGATATCATGCTAGCTTATCAGTTCCTGCTCTTCAACTATTGGTAAGGCAACAGCATACGATTTTCTGCTGTCCTGTTGCTTGAACATAGTGTTTATTGCTTTAGGTCCAGACGGACGCCATACCACACATTGTGGTGGACATACGTGATAAACACAGTACACAGCAGCAACCTTTGCCTCCGCAGTATGATCAGGCTTTGGCAATCCCTGGTAATTCTCCCCAGTAGCCAGTGTTGCCAAACATTACTGTACAGCCCAAATGTGTGACTAATAACAATAAATACAATGCAGTCAACCAGATACAACATGCACTGCAATCAGCGCCAGCTTGGTCAGCCTGTACAAGCAACAGGCTGCCCTATCCAGAGGCAGAACAGACTCTGGTATTTATCGGCGAAAGCGACAAACAAATGCTGCAAGCTGCAACACATGCAGCCAGGCATGGCTTCTCCAGGACAGCAACACTGACAGGAGGTGTGCAAGCCCTTCAGGATGCAAACATCCAGCTGGCAAGTCTCAAGCAGACCGAAAGTGACAATTTGGCCTGACAATGTGCACAGTAATTAACCACTTGGCAACCACCATGCCACCCTGTGCAGGCTGAGAAAAGATTCATCAATAGGGATGCTGTAGCAGCAGTGCTGGGCCATGTTGATGCTGGCTGCCCACCACAAGAGGCACTTGTGCTGGACATACGGCGACATGATGAGCGTTCCATGTATGGCAGCATCCCAGGTATGCATTGCCCGTATCTTTTGCATGATCGTCTTGCTGCTGCAGAGCTGCGGCTCTGTACTGTAGTTGGATGGCTACTGGCCCTCTATTGAAAAGTTGACAGCATGCTCAGGGCACATGCCAGGTAGTGCAACCATTGGCATTCAGGCTTGTCTTGTCTGTTGTTGCAGGAACTGTGCATGTTCCCGCACATCAGCTACCAATGGCATTTCAGATGGGGTCCGACAGCTGGGAGGATACCTTCCATTTTACTCAGCCATCAAATGCTGACTGGGTGATTATGCAATGCCGCACAAACAAAAGAGCAACTTGGGCGGCGCAGCTGGCAGCTGACGCTGGCTTGACAAACTGCCTGATATATAAACAGGTTGATATACAAGCAGCACCGTCTTGTGCTGTTGCTTCCGCCACACACAACATTCTGCTGATAAACCTGCGTTGACTTGCAAGTCACACCTCCTCTTGCAGGTGAAGTGGGATTTCCAAATTGCATCATATCTACTACATGCTGCGTCTTGAATTGCTCTTGCTGGACAGGGGGTGTATGGATGGCGATTACAGCCTGAAGTGAAGGTGTACAGCAGCTACGAAGTTGGAGATGCCCCCCCTGAGCCAGAGCATGTCGACTTGGATGATGTCGACCCAGCCGCAGCCAGAGCTGAGCTCATTCACCTGGGAATCATACCAGCTTGACTGACTGCATACTTGACCATGACGCCGTATGGATTCACATGCAGTTGCACTGCTGTAATGCTATATTCGTGTAAGTAGTTATTTCAAAACAGCAACCCTTGTAGCATCATGAGTTGAGTCTGGCATTGATATATGTGTCATTTCTGACTGGTGACAATTCCACTGTGTAGAAGACTAGCGGCTGCCTGTTTTTATTTGCTGCTATGACAGCAAAGTTGTCACGTTGCTACTGCTATTGGTGTATTTTTATCTCTCCTTCAATCCTATCTTGCATGCTGCAGCTGAGTGCATGCCAATCTGATACAAGCAACGTGTAGCAGCGTTCTGGGGGACAACACACAGTGAATTGCTTTCTTACAAGTGATGGAATCCAAGCAGGGTTTCATGAAAAAAATCTCGTGAAGCAGAACCAAATCTTGCCTTTAGTTTTCAGGTATAGAGTTTCGGTTACGCCAGTTCAGTACAAACTTCAGCAAAACTCAGTGCACTTGGCAAATCCAGCAGCCATGCAAACATAGCTTGAAGGAACAGAGCAAGCCCACCCCAACATCACATGCCCTTGATTGGCCAAACTATTGAAGCTCAAGCTTTGCAGCCATGACACATGCACTCTCACACAAGATGATGATACAGCTTTCTCTCCCTCTCTCAAAAGACTGGCCTTGCAGCTTCAATCTGGCTGTTGAAGTGTAGGCCATTGCATTGGCAACTTGCACATCAGCAGTATGACACAGACGTTTTGATTGGCATCCATGCCAATCCTGCTGTAGCACTGCTGCCATGCTTATCAAATGTGTACAATGTGCTCTCAAAGGGGTGTCCTTTTTGAATTTCCAAAACCCTGATGCGCCATCTTGACCATGAGTCGTTTGTTACTGGCTCAAAGACCTATGCAAGCACATAAGTGTGACAGCCTGCACGAACTACAAAAAATTGCCCATGAACAGAACAGGCAGGCAGCATTGACTCACCAAAGCTTAGCACTGAGCACATATGGCTGGCAATGATGGTGAGGCAAGCCCGTCAGCCACAGGCGGGGTGAAATGGTGCTTGACAGCAGTGTAGACAGGAGAGTGTGTCAGCTTGTCCAGAGCAGGGTCTGCCAGTGGGCTCACAACAGGGTACAGCCTGTTTGCCGCCACCTGGTATACATATGTATCCTGCAGAAGCAGTTGACAATTTCAGGAGCCTTGCTGACTTGCATGAGCTTTGATCAAAACGTGTCAAAAGAGTCACAAAACGCACGTATGTCACACATATGAGGAACAAACATGGGGTTGAATGGGCAAGGTGTACTGACCTGCACACGCTTGACAACACCATCTGCTATGTCCAGGGCACGATTGTAGGCAGCTGAGCTGACAATTGCATCATGCGCTTCCCTGTACTTGTCGCAGGTGTACTGTACAGGTGGCTGAGCAGTTGCCACAACCTTGGCCACTGCAGCAAGCAATACAGTGTTCTGAGAATTTGACAATCAATGACGAGCAATGGCTTCACAAATAAAGACACCCTGATTATATTTCACGTCATTGCTTTGTGACTGTACCTGGTGGTATACTTGCAACTTTGTTCCAGGCATCTCCAATCTTTTGGGCTAGATCTTCCGCTTCCTCCTCCAGGTAGTTAGGAAGGCGCTGTGGTTCAATCCTGCAAATACACATTGATATGAACCCTGTTGGACTCACTGCATTCTCAGGGTTGCTCACTCCACATGATGGGCGGCTAATATGCAGTAAGTTACCTGCCCATCATGACATCTGCCGCATGGCGAGCAGTCTCCACAAGCCCATGCTCCTTGAGAAACGTGACTCCCTCTTGGATACTAGCAAGATAAGTGGAGCGAGCCTCTTGCAGCTCCACCATCTGTTGGTTGGACTTCGAGGTTTGCTTGGCAAACAACAGGTGGTGCGCCATCAGAATAGCGCCGTCAACCTGCCAGGACCCACCTTTGAGACAAAATGCTCACGTACATCCAGCACACGCGTTGCAGTTGCAAATTCAATGATGTACCTGGTGGTCTATCTGGTACAGCGCCCTCTTGCTTTGGTCCTGGACAGCCATGATCATGGGAGAGCTGTACTCGCTGATGACATCCTCCATGGCCTGCATGCTGGAGTTCAAGCGAGCAGGAGTGTACGCACGACTCGTGTTGTACACAGAAGATGCCAAGCTGTATCCTCTGCTGAGACAGAAGCCGCTGTAGTTGCGCACAAATGCCAGTCGCTTCAATTCGTCAGCTGAAGACTGCACCATCCGCCCTTGCTGGGTGAACAAAGGGGAAGCTGCAGCACAGCATCCGCAACATGTGTCACACAGGGTAATCATGCACTGTAACAGGTGAGCGCAAAAACCCAATCTGCAGCAATACCTGCAAAGGAAGCGTGCTCATGGAACTGCACAGCCCCTTTCTCGCTGGATGGCCTCACTGTTTTGTATGGGTAGCCAGTTGTATGAGACAGTTTTGTCCTCTTCCTGGACTTGCCCATGGCTGCGGATTACCTGCCCATACACTCAACACTTGTATGCACAGCTGTTGGAAACAGGTGACCTCCGAAAACGCTTCGAGATGGGCAATTCAAGTTGCCATCAACACGTTGACAACATCTACGCTACCCTGACTTGGATCTGAATTGCAGGTTTTCTGAAACAAGGCCATCGAACGGAAACCTGTGGCGGTATACCACTGTAACCACCTGAACCTGACGGCCAATGCCCAGATAGCTTGATAAGGATAGCGTTGCCGCATCCTCACTGCAGCCTAGGCTGCCGTGTTGCTAGGATAAACCAACCAGAGCTACATGAAGCAGGAAGAAGCGGGAAAGCTAGCCGGCTCAAAACAGTGTACATCTCGAACAGCTAAACGAGTTTTAGCGCGCTTCCATGTCACGCCTATACTGCAACCCAGCCACTAGTGAAACATAGAGTACGACGTTGGCGGAGCAGCCAACCCGTTGATACAGACTTTTGCGTGCTGAACCTCCTCACTAATGTCGCAACGTATCTGGCATCACAAGCAGAAAGTGGTGATGGAGGGACTTACCAGGAGCACAAGCTGCACAGTTTTCCTGGCCACTGACTCAAGTTTCTGCTCTGCTCAACAGGTGGAAGAGGCAGAGATGATGCTTCGCCGACCTGTTGAGGGAAACAGGATGCGTAGAGTGACGTGGGGCGTATTGCAGATGGCCTGCAAGTTAGTCACCAATCTGCATGATACAGATGTCTGGGAGTTTCACGTTTAGATCTGCAGCTGAAGTCTAGCGATCGCTGTGTGCAAAGTGCCAAACATAAGTGAACTCGAGCGTCTCTGCCTATCGATCTATGAGCGCAAGACACGGCAGGGTGGTTCCTAAAACGGTGTTCTCCGAAACCTTGCTGCACCGAGCTTGATCACTGTATTCATCATCGGGCGGGTATTCCTTGGTTGAACAACAATTTTGCAATGCTTCCATAAGCCAACAAGCGATGGCATACCAGCAAACAGCGACTAGAGCAAATGTGGAGTTTTTAAAGAGCTCTGGTGGTCTTCGCGCTGGCCGGCAAATAAGACTGAACTACGGTCCACAGCTGGCCCCTGCACAGCTGCAAGGCAGAATTGATCCAGCTTTGTGGGCTGACTTCATGGGCCAGGTCCAGGTACTGGCAGACAGGCACCCATACATGGCCAAGCCAGGCGGGAAGGAGTATACCAATTGGATACTGGCTGCTTCTGTTGGTGAGGCAGTAGAGTTTCACAACACGACACTTGAGCTTTTGTTTGTGCAGTGCACTTTGTACGCCATGTGTGGCCTGTGCTAAGCCATGCTGGTACAGGTGCTGTAATTGGCCTTTTCTGTTTCAGCCCTGATGCTGGGAGCTATCCACAGTGGGAAGCAGAAGTGAACAACATGCTTCAGCAATATCAACCTGCTTTCAACAAGAGCGGCTTGACGTTGTCTCTTCAGCATAACAGGTACAAACAGCTGTTACAAGGCAGCAAGCACACAGAGCAAAAATTCATGCAGTCAGAACTGTTCAAGCTCATTAGTTGTCTGTCTGCAGGGAGTTCTGGATCCAAATTGATGTCAGCACAATTGCTCAGGGTATTCCGGTGCAATACTGACATTTGACCTTGTTCAGTGCTTCTGGTACAGAGTCAAAAGGGTTTTGTGTTGGCTGCTACTCATGTTGTGCTGTACTAGATACCGGTATATAGGTTTGGGGAGAACATGTACACATCTACGGGTTGGCATCTGTGTATGCTGTTGTTTCCAGGGTCCATTGGAACTTGCAATTGCACATGGTAGAACGACCGTAAGCGTATCTCATCTTTATTAGGTCAATATGTTTCGGATGTGGTGATTTAAGGCACAATTTGGGCAGCTAATCATGTCAGTCTAGGGGCAGGACTCCTGAGGCTCAGGCAGCTGTGCACAGTCAATTCTGGTGCTGCATTGTGATTAGGCTTGTGGATGTCTCAGAAAATGTGCTAAGGAGTACGACGTATAGAAGTAGCCATGCAGGCATGTGGAATGCTGTCTGGTCGACACATGGATACTGAAGAAATACTCAACTGCCACCTTGCAGTGACTGTAAAAACTGTTCCTTGTACAAGCACGTACATGAGGAGTGCACATAATGAGCTTGCTGTAATAGTAGCTTGCAATATGCATCACAACAAACAGAAGCATTGCACAGCTCTCATGCTAATGGCGCGTGAAGTATAAATTATGACAGCTTTTTGGGCCCAGCGTATGACTGTGAATAGCTTCCAGAGCTATGGGGTTTCTGTGCATCTGACCACAAAGGTGGTGAGTCATCATTCACTGAGCTTGAAACACCGCCAGTTTTACGCCTGGTGACGTTTTCTTGGCCAATGGCAGCATCTTCAAAGTCAAGTACAGCCTCTGCAAGGAAGGGCACACCATTGTTATTGGAGGGCTGAGCGCCACCGCAAGTTTGCGCAAGAGGGTTTGGCCCAGCATCTCCTACCTTGAATGCCTTTTGGACTGGCTGGATCGTCATCATCGCTGATGTCACCGTTCAAATCAGGTTCTTCTTCAGGTAGACCATAATTGCCAGTTGGACGAGCTGCATTGCTGACTGCACCTCTGGTGAAAACCCACAGCAGCGCAAAAGCAATGCTGCCAGCAGTTCCACCAAAGATAGACAACAGGGAGGCTGCTATCAGAATCCAAGTAACCCAATTCCCAAGCCTGGTCTGCAACATTGCAGCTGTGGTTTGAGCTTTCAATAACATGCAAGGCAATTCTACATATTACTTGTCTGAGTGCTGGGGCTGCTGTTTGTGATCAACGGCAGCATATGCACAAGCACAGCAAAACAAGGCTGGACAAACGCTGACATACCAGGAACAACAGGCGAGAGACAATGCCTAGGCGCAAGCGTAGGTGTACTTTGGCCTCATATAGTTGAGGCAGGCGGCCACCCCCAGCACGTGCCTGCAGCAATTGCACAACCTTGACCAACACCATATGCCCACACTCAGCAAACAGTGGTGAGAGACAGCAACATGTGCCATGTCTGCTTGACTGGCTCCATGTAAGACATATTGCTGACCAACTACTGAGCTGTTGACTCAGGTGCCTACCTGCAAGGTGGCTTGAAACATTACAAAAGGTTTATCAGGCTGTTCTTGATAACTGGAAAATAAGGGAACTTGGACTTCTCGCCGCTCATCCCACAAGCCTAATATCACAAACGGCGCATTGAACAACAGCCTGCACAGCACAAATTTTCTTGTATATCACAATTCCTGTTCCCATCATTGACTGCCTACTTGTGCACATACAAAGTCACAGTTTGAGACAATGATAATGCTGCCATCACTCAATGTGCAACATCTCTGAATGGCTGGTGACCATGTGCGCAGCACAATGTGCTGCACTGTAATTGATGAGCGCCTGCAGCATGACCATGTGTTCAGAGAGACAATGCATAACAACATGGTGGTCACCCTCCTTCAAGTTTGGCATCACCATTGCCTGCTCAAATATTGTGGCTGGCTGCAAAGCGTGTAGGACTCACACCTGATTGTCCTGCTGAGCCAATATCTCTGTTTGACCAATACTGGTCTGCTGGATTCACCAGCCACTGATCCATCTGCAGTCAGAAGGCGTCCAACCACCTGCAAAAGATGTGAATGCTAGGTGGTGAGGCAGCAGAGTCTCCTTCAAAGGCAGTGCCGACACAGCATTTGCAGCATCTAGCTTGACTATTATAAAGTGCACAGATTACCTGAAAGACTTCGTCTCCCTCCTGTCCATGTGCCTCAGGGGTTGCAAGCTCCAACCATACATCAAACCGTTGTCTTGAGGACAGAAACCGCGTTTGTGATGCTGCTGCCTGCAGGTCAGGCAGTTGCCCAGTGTCTTCTGCTGACTGACTCTGATTGAAGCCATTCTTGAAAGTGCACCCATCAACGAGACTGTACTCACCTCAGAGTTGTAGGCTCGATTGTACTGTGATTCTGGCAAAAAGTGCGCAGTTGCGATAGCGTCGGCCTTGGTGTAGTCAAAGTAAAGGCTGCGCTCATGATGTGCAGCTGCTGGCGAAAAAATCCGAGAGAGCAAGATGTAGAATAGCAAGGTCCCACCAAGACAGGCCACTGCTGCGCAAAGAAAGGATGTGCTCAGCAAAGTGACTGTCCTCAAGGTGGTCAGTGCAGAAGGCAAGTAGTTCAGCCAGCCATCGTTATCAGCCTGCGCACGCATCCCATCGGTTAAACGTGCGCGCAGATAGTCCAGCATTTGGCAGTCCATGTGTGTTTATGCCGGGGACGTGGGTCAACGACTTCAGTAGTGCCCAGCATTCACTCAGCCTACCTCTAACAGATCGCTGACAGTTGTAGACGGATACTCGGATTTGGCTTCAGTTGTTCCATCATGTCGAGCCATCTCACTATTGAATGCAGTCAACAAGCACAGAATGAAAGTCTAGGCATGCTGACTTCACGATTTCGTCCCTCAACAGCTTGTTTGATCAAGATACAGTCACCCTGTCACTTGAACGCAGCAAGCCCTGGCACGCAGAGTGTGTCAGTTGACGCCAGTTGGCTGTGTTAGCGAAAAGTGAGTGACAAAAGTGAGTGAGCTACTGCGCAGTTGACCGCTAGACGTTGACCTTAGTTAGACTCACCACTGCTAGCCACCGCTAAGACGTTCACACAAAAGTTAGTAAGCAAGCATGCAATGCAGCTCGACATTACATTTCATGGCAACCTGCCTTGCCTTGACAACTCAAGAAAACTCATCAGACCGTTGAGGAGACAGGGATTTCACACGTCTGTTGCACTGGTGCATGTTCAGTCAGATGGCTCAATGAGTGTGTGGCATCAGACATCCTCTCCTGATCTGCCTAGCATGTCCTGTCGTATGAGTATAACAACCCGTAGCTCGATGTTGTAGGCCCTAAGAAATGACAACCTCCAAAAATCAGCACAATATACAAGCATGTGGAAATAGTTACTGGATGTCTGCCAGTGACACAGGGAAAGCACAATATAGCTGTGCAGCCCTGTGATATTGGCCATGGAAAAGGAGATAATAATAGAATTGGGCAGATCCAAATGGAAACCTGCTTCTGTCAGCAGAGTCGGAAAATACAGAAGACCATCTTATGTAAACGAGCCTTACTTTTGACGTGCTCAGCACTTGTTCAGCTCTTGGTGCTGTGCCCTATCACGTACACATACAGAAGACCTGAAAGACCCAGGGCTTGTAATTGAGGGAGATGCCTGTGGTCACTGATACATAGCCAATGCTAGTGTGCTGATGTTCTGTGCTGTGCCTTCAGTGGGAAATGCCACATTAGTCATGAATAAAAGGTCCACATCAAATGTTGATGCACACCAGGAGGTTGCCAAACAAAGACTAATCTCTGGACCTGCTGTATACATTGGGATGTACTGCATACAATCCCTGTGCTGTCAACCAAGCAAAATTTGTTTCTTGCACACATGATGGCCCCAAAGCTGTTATGAGCACTGCTGACTGTCACGCTGATATTCACCAGGCTTGGGCTTGCACAAGCTTTTGCAGCTTGAGCAATATCACTTGATGGTGCATCTCTTCCAAAACACAACTGAAACCGTTATCTCATCGTTGTTCAACGATGAACAGCCTTGTCTGAAAGCGAGGCTGAGTGCTGTTACCAGCCATGGTCTGCTGAGAGCAGAAGCTGCAACCTTGGCTGATGACTGCATTGCAGTACCTGTGTTCAACTAGTCCGATTTGCCGGCCCTATAGGGGTCCATCAGCTTGTCCAACGGCTGTGGCAAGTCTCTGAGGATGCAAGCTGCCCTGTCAAACTCCTTGTGTAGGACTCCGCTGGTCTGGCGATCAACAGTGCGGCCCAGGTCATGACTCACCTCAAAGGGATCCTGTACATGGCACACACCCCCTTTGAGACTGCGACCTCCTTTTGAGACCATACCTCTGACAGAAGCCACGAACTGTCACCAGGATCCAGTGTAAGCTTTAGTGTGAGCTGGCATGATGCTACATTGCCAGCATCTATGTGCAACGTGTGTCACTGAATTGCAACGGTGTAGACTGCTACTGAGCAGCCTGTGATGGCCAATACAGCAAAGACAATGTTTAGTGTACAGTCCTGCAGACACTGTCCTCTCTACCAGAGCAGCAACATGTTGTGCACGAAGACAACTGCTTTGAAAAGGGTGCTGACCTCAATGCAAACCAGATGCCGCTCATTGCCAACTCGGCGTGTCCACTCCTTGTGTGACTTGGTGAGGAAACCACCGGTGCGCACGCTGACCACACTGTTGTTGTAGTCATGCCGCCATGCCCAGTACTCAAAGAAGGACCACACAAGCTCTGCCAAGCCCTCTTTGTTGGCAGAACCAAACCCTGACAATGACTCTACGTCATCAAAGTAGTCACAGTTCCACTGTCCTACCGTCCTGCACGTTTGCAGTAGTCTTGACTTGAGGCAGGCTGCAGAGTGAGTTTTTACATATGCAACAGCTGCAGACATACCTCCATTGCGTGACAAAGCTGACCGCCTTGAGGGCCTTTGGGTGATTAAAGACATGAGTGACTTGACAGATGCAAAGTGGTCTGCTTGCCGTGCATGCAGGTGCCTTGTGAAAAGTGATGAGGAAGCAGACTGTGTGGACACGCTAGAGTAAGAACAACGCACAGAGGGCCAAAAGCACTGGGACAGGCAGGCACCTGGTGTGGGTGGGGTCCATAGCCTGCAGGCAGGGCAGGATGGGGGGAGAGCGCTGCTGCAACAGGTGAATGCACATCAGCACATAGCAGTAGCTGGATAGTGTGCCCCGGTAGCTGTCGTTCACTTGCCGCCGCTTGGCCCACAGCTTCACCACAAACACCAGCTGAAGCAGTCGCTCATCTATGGCACCATAGTCCTTCAGCAGTTTTGTGTTCACTATGGCCAGGATGTTGTTCACAGTGATGTCCACCTGCACATGCAGCACTGATTGAGCAATGATGCACTGAATGCAGGCAGTCAGGTCCAATAACTTCAAGCAAAAGGTGACACAAGTACCAAGAGACAACTACAAGCTGACTGACAGACTGTGTCTGGCAATGTAAGCTCAACATGTTGCAGGTATGCATTGCCTTGTGGTCAGAACTTGTGATTGTGCTGCAACATCTTTTCATGTACAGCCTTGGACTGACCTTGGTGTTGGTGTCTCCCACAACAAACTTGACAACAGGGACTCGAGCCTTAGGGAGAGGCAGGACATCCTTCATGCCAGCCTGCTCCAGCAGCTGCCCCATCTGCTCCACAATCTCTCCCTTGCCAGCCTGTGCAAGTTTACAAGACAATGTAATTGCAGCTGCTCAATGCCTGGGCCTTACCAATACTGAGTAATACGATGAATACCTATGTGTCTCAGCTACTGCCGCTGAAGAGTACCAGGGTTGCAAGGTCATTTTTATGCAGGATTTAGCATCACATGTCACGATCACGCTCTGAGAGTCAACAGTTGCAGAAATGTAGAATATCACAGCACATGTTCCTTGCTGGAAGACACCTTTTCACTGTCATCAGCCGTGATGTGTTTCAGCTATGTTGCACTACATCATGGTTGATGACAGTAAAAAGGTGTCTTCCAGCAAGGAACATGTGCTGTGGTATTGATGGCAGAGCAGGCATACAGGTGCAGCATCAGAAAGGGTGCAAGAGAAGTTCTGCAGCAAGGCTTTGGCAGCTCAAAGCACAGCGCAGCATGCCAGCAAGACCTGGAGCATTTGCTGACCTGGTCCTCTATGCCTTCTGGAAGCTCAAGACACACATCTATGTCATTGTTGTTGCAGATGCTGAGGCAGTTAGCAGTCGACCCAAACAGGTGCACTTTTGCCTCGGGCCACTGGTGCAACAGCGTGCTGCGCACTTGCTCAAAAGCAGCTTTCTGGCGCTCCTGCTCCTCTTGGCTGGGTCGCAATTGGTCCACCACTTCATTCAGAGCTTTGCTGAGCTGCCCCATGTCTGCCTTGGGGGCTGTCCCGCCAAAAGCCCTGCCCTGTCTGCAGAGTGCAACACAACTTGACCCTAATTGTAGAGACCATTTTGCATGAGCACATCTTCTGATGTAACCCACATAACACCATATGGATTTGTGTTTCATGCAGTCAGAGTCTTTGTTCATGCATTCAGAGCTTTTGTTTCATGCAGTAAGAGCTTTTGTTTCATAAAGGCCCGGCTTTTGAAGATTTGCTCGCTCTGTAAAAAAAAATGAGGCACAGCAAGCACATGCTGTTTGACACGCAAAAGAGCATGTTTGGCACAGAAGCAGGTTTGGTGCAGGCATGTTTGAGCATGTAGCGGCAAAATACCCCGAAGGCTTGGCATGCAAGGGAATGGGAGTGGACTGGGGCCGGATATTTCGAGGGCCGTTGACTGGAAATCGGTTGGGTGGGGGTTGCGCCTGCAGGGCTGGCCTGAGAGGGGGAGGGGGCGGTTGGGCCCCACCTCCAGAAGGCCTCATGCTGTTGTTGAGTCCCTGCACAACCCAGATGTCCTGTCAACCACATTGTCCCATGCAGTCAGAGATGAGAAAGACTGCAGCAAGCGGCTTTCGGACATGCACAGCTGTGCATGCACCAAAGAAAAGCAAAGCTTGCTGCATTGCATACTCTTCGCAAACAGCATGTGCTGTCTTCAGCAAGACAGCACAAATTGATGGTTTAAAGGCTTCCAAAAGCGACAGGTCGAGGTAGGCATAATCTGACTCTGACAATGAAGGCCAAACAGGAACCACAATGTCAATGCTCACCTGAGGGGATGAGAATGCCCTTGCAGCTGCTGCCCGCTGGTGTTGAGCGTCCTGCAAGTTCTGTTGCAGAGGTCTTGGAAAGCCTGGTGGTGGCATCCTGCCCAGGTGACTACTTACAGGAGGTGAGTGCGCTGCTGGTGGCGCTTGCAGCTGCTGCTGCTGCTGCTGCTGCTGCTGGTTCTGCTGCTGCTGCTGTTGCTGCTGTTGATGTTGCTGGAACAGAGCTTGCAGAGGGTGCTGTGGATGCTGCAGGTGTGGCAGCTGTGCAGCAAGCTGCCCACCATTCAGCATGGACCCCATGCCATGCTGACTGCCCATGAACACGCCAGGCTGTCCACCATTGGGCATATGGTGATGTGCATTGCTAGGCATACCCTGATGTCCACTATTGGACATGACATGCTGTCCGCTGTGATGTGCGCCAGTTGGCATGCCATGATGTCCACTACCTGACATGACATGATGTCCACCATTTGACGCAGCATGCTGAGCACCACCTTGGAGGGCAGCCAATAGGGCAGAGGGTGTGTGCCTAATTTCAGCTTGCCGGTCTTGAGGGAAGGCCAGGTTGGAATGCAGCTGATTTGGCCTGGAAGACTCAGGCATGGCATGGCCATTCTCTGTCAGGTTGGATTGCTGTGCAGGAAATCCTGGTGGGGGTTGCCGCTGCGCAGTGGCGTTGCGGTGCATGAGCAATTTGTCTCGTTGTGAGTCATCCTGCGATGGACCCTCTTGCGACGCTGGTGGCTGTCCATCTGATTGCGGGCAGTCAACAGCTGTGGACCAGATACTATCGCCACCGTTTGACCACAAACTGCCGCCCCAGAGGCCACTTGCTAGTTTGTTTGAGGTTGGAAATCCAAGCTGCTCTGGTAGGCTCCTACTGCTGAGTCCATCACTCTGTGGATAGCTGCCCCATGCAACTGTACTGTCAGCTGGACTATTGCTGGAACCCTCTGCATTTGTCATAGCAGCATGGTGGATTTGGCTTGGACTTGCTGATACAGGGTGGGGTCCTGACGCACCCGTGACAGGCCTGCCGTTGTGCAGGCCGTGAAACGAACGACCCCAAGGATCGTATGGAGTCTGCTGGTGATTGTTTTGCTCAGAAGCGGGTGGTTGTACGCCGTATTGAGGTTCCTGCTGCAGTCGCGCGATCTGTGCCTGGTACGGCTGCCCATGGTTTATGGCGTGAGGATTTACCTGTTGTGTGGCAAGATCGTACCGCTGATTTGAAGCATCATATCGTGAGCCGTTCTGCACAGAAAGAAGGCTCAACAGTGACTCCGACAATTGAGCCAAGTCCTGAGACTGCATCCACCACTGCAAGTGCAAATCACGAACTAAGATCTGGACCTGCACGCTTTGCAGCGGACACTACGATCGCGTATGGCGAAGCGCGCGATGCCCTCGGTTCATATATGTATGCCTAACTGGGCCTTTGCCCACTTGAACATTAGCTACCCAGATTCACTCCCGGAGGACAGCAGGGAGGGGTGGGGGGAGGGGGGAGCGTTTTATATGTATATCTATATATTTGCCTAACTGACTATTGATATGATATATCTAACAGAGTTAGTTTCACCCCTAGTGGGGCAGTGAAAAATAAAATTCTCAAAGCATGAAATTTTGTTACAAGGGCACATCTGTCATCATGATGTTCACTTCCAAAAACAAGAAAAAAAGCACACCAAGACATTGTCAAGTAGGGGTGTGAATTTGGCCAGAACAGTAACAGGGATGAATTTTTAACAAACTCTCAACCAGACACAACTCCCCACATAGACCTTCTGAAGCAGACAAAGTATGCTCATCAACAGCAACTTGGTGGGCCGCGCGATGCATTGCTTGGCATGTCGGAGGCTATGTTTACAGTTTGTTTGAGTGAAAATGCTGACATCCACTGCAGCACCTC
>JAABUP010000927.1_pt1 | contig 62900 bp, 100 predicted proteins | sample 5559201 | NCBI WGS metagenome assembly JAABUP01 (sample SAMN10711887, study PRJNA513373) | rock metagenome | isolation source: Antarctica rocks | place: Antarctica
CTCGACAGACACACAACCGATGTGGCCGAACTTAGGCTACGTAGGCTATTTCATCGTCCTTCTCTCATACTTGGCAGATGTGGCGGAGGAGAGCATCTTACACATGCTTGGCGCGAAGTTCGTGGAAATTCGAGAGCCATGGAAGCTCTGGGAGAGGGCACTTGCACGCCAGTATGTGACAGCTGCAGAAAACACAGACAGGGAGCAGGGTGCCGAGGATTGGAAGGCTGCGCCAGAGGATACGGCGCTGAAGCGATCGGAATCGGCAGATGAGTGGGTGGATTTGGGCAGTATTCGGTACGATACCTGAGCAGTTGTAGATGCATCATCGATCATGTAGACTATGTAGACAACGCAAGCGAGGGTGACTAGCTCGATTCAGGTCGTCTTGGCTGTATTAGCCTGGCGATTGCCTCATGCCACTTGGCAGACGATTTAATGGATCCCGTCGAGTTCCGCCACATCATGCTTCACATACTCTCCCGCCCTTCCTCCAAAGCCCTATCATTCGCTTGATTCCCCATAATTTCCCCAGGTGCATCTATGTCGTCCACGAGAGTAGACTGCTAGAGTCCTCTCAACATCATGTCCGCTCTCGAAGTCCACCAACTCTCTCTCGGCCCGCTCACCGGCGTCGCTTTCAGCCCCGACCGCTCCCGTCAGTCTTCCAACCATCCATGGTCGTCATCCTAACCATTCTCAGAGGTCGCCGTATGCCCCAACAACAACGAAGCGCAGATCTATTCCAAGACAGGCGACACCTGGGAACTTCAGCAGACTCTCGCTGAGGTACGCCTGCTGTGATTCCAATGAGAAGCCGGAGCTGACGAGGATACAGCACGATAAGCTGATCACGGCTATCTCCTGGGCACCGAATACCAATCGGATCGTCACTTGCTCTCAGGATAGGAATGCCTACGTCTGGACTGCGACGGCGACGGGATGGAAGCCCGCGCTGGTGTTGCTGAGGATCAATAGGGCTGCTACTTGTGTCAAGTGGAGTCCGAAGGAGGATAAGTTCGCGGTTGGTAGCGGAGCGAGGTGGGTCAAGCTTGTTTGTCGGAGGGGAGGTGCTTTTCATGCGAAGAGCTGCATCCCTCTTGTGCCATCAGCTGATACCAACCGACAGGACCATCGCCGTCTGCTCGTTTGACGAGGAAAACAATTGGTGGGTATCGAAGCATGTCAAGAAACCCCTCCGCTCGACTGTCCTCGCTATCGACTGGCACCCGAACAACGTCCTTATCGCTGCTGGAGTGGCGGATGCTAAGGCTTACGTCTTTTCGGCATTCATCAAGGGAGTTGATTCCAAGTGAGTGCTCATGACTGCTTTTCGAGCGATTATTGATGGACGGACGGACAGGCCGGAGCCGAATGTCTGGGGAGATAGGCTTCCATTTGGGACTATCTGTGGGGAGTTCTCGAGTCCCAATGGAGGATGGGTGCACGATGTCGCTTTCTCCCCCACGGGCGACGTGCTCGCCTACGTTAGTACGTGCCGTTCATTTGGGCTGCCGGCAGAACATTGCTAAAACTGGACTCAAGGCCACGACTCGGCCATCAGCATCGTCTACCCTTCCGGTCCAGGCTCTCCTCCCGCCGCACACATCTCTGTCCGCTGCTCGTCCCTCCCATATCTCTCCCTCATCTTTACCACCGAAAGTCAGATCATCGCGGCCGGCCACGACTGCCAGCCGATCGTCTTCACGGGTGACGCCTCCGGCTGGGCGGGCTCACAATCGCTGGACGACCCATCCGCATCAAGCTCGCGAGCCCTCACTCCGTCATCCAACGGCTCAAGGAGTGTCTCGGGAAGGGGACCCGGTCGTCTTCACTCTGAGGCATTCCAGCGCTTCCAGCAGGCCGACAAACTGGGTACCTCTGGACCAAGTCTGCCGGGCAACACCCCAAGTAGTGCGGGCATGACTGCCGTTGGCGCGGATGGGATGCTCCTCACTGTTCATCAGAATTCAATCACCCTCGTTGAACCATACGAGTGGACGAGCTCAGGCGAGGTGGCGAAGATCTATACGGCGGGTAGGGATGGGAGGCTCGTCATCTGGCTTGTGTCGGGTGGGAAGTCGGGTGGGATCTCGGGCAGGATGGACGGGCTGCAGGTGTGAGATCTGAACGAAAGGATGAGGTGGGGCGATATGATGAGCGTGGCGAAGAATAGCGTGGAAGATCTATTATGAAAGGGCATGCCATGTCTATCAGCCGCCTTCATCTTGCGTGACACTTAAATCGAATGAGCTATCTTCCAGCTTCGATATGATGGCACGACTCTCTCGCTACGCCTCACGCTAAACGAAGTCGCCTTGAAAGACATAAACTCAAAACCTTTCCTTTGATGTCACTTTTGACGAAGATTCGCGAGGTAAGATCGCGAGGGAAGTTCACCAATCCATCAAAGGTCCAGAAAGACGGGTGAGAGTAGAACGAGCTCGCTTGAAGATATATGAATCGAGCCAGAATGCGTGGATCTTTCACCTTGATCTTCATTTGCACACCACGACTTCATTGAACTGACGCCGCAATTCCGAGCACCCGCTGATCACCATCATGGGAAATACCAATAAGGTATGCTTCCTACCCACGGCATCCAGATCAGAATGCTTACCCGTATCGATAGCCCAAGGACACGTAGAAGGCGAAGAAGGAAGCGAAGCAGAGGACTGCTCGGGAGCGGAGAATGACCCCGGGATACGCCTCGTCAAGGACGAGCAGAAGAAGGGGCGTGGCACGGGCAGCGGGAACGAACACGCCAACGGCGGACAGGCGGGCGTCTCGCCAGATTGGAAGGCCGTCGTTGTGGACTGAATTTCGAGGCCGGGGACTCGTGAGGCATGGAATGAAGGATGAGGTATTCCGTGTTGTGCTGTACTTGTAGGTGCATGTATCGAGTATGGAGTTGCTATTTCACCACCTCATCAACACCGATCTCCTCGGGATACATAGCCGGGAAGTTCTCCAGCGGTACTCTATCCCCCATCAGCTTTGCTCTTACCGTTGATAGAGTTTGAAAGGGTGTAAGAAGTTCGACCCACTTCCGTCGATCCCAAACATCCTCACTACTCCCCTCTACCCGCCTAGCAGCCCACCACTCCGCCCGCCTCTTGATCCACAACTCCCGCCTAGCCTCCTCGGACTCGGATTTCAACGAGAGACAGAATTTGAAGTCGTGCCATTTCCACCTGCAATCTCGGGATTCACCGTGTCGGTAGAGATTGCGTAGTTGCGGCACGAGAGCTGGGCCACCATCAACGGAAAGCTTCGGGTGGGACGGGGGGACGGACCATAACACATGAGGAAGTCGTCCCTGCGCTATGATCAGCTGGCGTGGATGGAGAGAAGGAGAGAGAGCGCACATGAGAGACATGCAGCCTGGGAGGTCTTCCGAAGTGGGGTAGTTTTGGGATTGGTAGCGCTCTTCGTCTTGCAGAACGGCGTTCCAACGATTGACCGTCGATTGGGCGGATTTCGAGGATGAAACTTCCCCGTTCGATGGTAGTTTCGGAAGAGCTGTACTCGAGAAGATCTGCCAGCGCATCCCGTCTGAAACGTGCTTCGGATTAGCCTTTGGAAATGGAAGATTTGTGTGGAAAGCCGAAAACAGTTCCAGCCGGCGGCTTCCGCTTCGGTCCCTGATCCACGTGGTTGGCATGGGACTGGATGAAAGTCGCATTCCGCCAATCCGCCAACGTAAAGTGGAACAAAGGCCATGGCCCTTCCCGGCACCGAGTCCGTCCGCTTCCGTCGTCCCACTTCCGGACCACACGCGGTAGCCACGGAGACCGCCGAACCTCAGCTCGACCAATTCGGCTCGCAGGCTCCGTTAGGATGGAAGAGGCGGCATCAGGGGTTGCTGCAGGACAAGGTCGGACGGTGTGGTCTTCTCCCCGCGTACCCTCCAGATACTGATGATCTGTCCAGGCAGAAGAATGGACCACTCATACCGAGTCTCTCCTTGGCGTTCCGGATGATTCTGCTCGTCCGGACGGCGGGGGCCATGTTTGCTATCATCGCGGACTGTGATGAGGGTGGGTCATGACACACTTCTTGTATGTGCTGTTGATGGCGTTTTGGACAGTCTTCAATTTTTTCGAACCGCTCCACTACTTCCAGTACAACTCCGGTTTCCAAACATGGGAGCTCTCCCCTCGATTCGCGATCCGGAGTTGGGCGTATGTCCTCTTACACTGGCCATTAGCCCACCTCGGGCCGATGTTCCTTCGCCTCGGGAAGGTGGGTCTACTCCGCCTCAAGAGACGGCGGACTGATGCAGACGCAGAGACAAGCGTTCTTTGCCCTCCGGATATCCCTCGGTTTCGTCTCGAGCTTCTGCGAGGCGAAGTTCTATCGGGCAGTCGTGGAGACTGTCAATGAGAGGGTTGGGAGGTATATGCTCTTTGGGATGATCTTCAGCGCTGGGATGTGGGGTGCTAGCACAGGTCAGCTTTGGCGTTTCCCGCTCGGACGGCCACCCTGCTGATTGGTTTGATCCAGCTTTCTTGCCCTCATCCTTTGCGATGTACACCACCATGCTCGCTTGCTCCTACTCGTTCCATCCCGCTACTTCGACACCAACCGGCGTCGCTTGGGCTTACAAAGTGACGTCCTGTGTCGCCCTCGGAGCCATTCTGGGATGGCCGTTCAGCGCTGTCCTGGGCGTGCCGTTCGTGCTTGAACAGTTGTTCTTGACGGGCGGCGAGGTCGCTTTCGGTCCAGAGAGAGCGATACTCCGAAGCAAGCGGTGGGACACAATGCTCAAGGCAGTCGCCCTTGGTGCCAGTATTGCCGTGAATCCTAATTCTGGCGGAGGTAGCACTAGCTGATCGTCTTAGATCCCCGTTTGCATGATTGATTCCTGGGCATACGGCCGGTCCACCTTCCCAACTCTCAACATCATGGTCTACAACATCCTCTCCCCATCCGGTGGACCAGAACTTTACGGGACGTCACCACCTACATACTACCTCGCGAACCTGTTCCTCAATTTCAACTTCCTTCTTCCCCTTGCGCTCCTATCCCTCCCAGCGCTCGCCATGACGTACCGCTTCGATCACCGGCGACTTGGCAAGACCCAGCAAGCACCGAAGGAAGGCGAGACGAGCCCGTACACCTTGCTCGTCATGCGGCTCGCACCATTTTACCTTTGGTTGGCGATCTTGACGATGCAGGCGCATAAGGAGGAGCGGTTCTTCTTTCCGGCATATCCGTTACTGCTGTTCAACGCGTCGGTCGGTCTGTATCTGGTCAAGGGATGGATGGAGGCATTCTACATATATTTGACGAACTCGCCATACGAGGCAAGTCATCTCATTCATTCCAACTCACACGGCTCAGTGGGAAACAGGCGAGCCGAACTCCTATCTTCTCCAACTTCACTCTCCTCGCCGTCCTCCTTCCATTGATCATCTCCATCCTCCGCGTCCTCGCTCTCCACGTGTTCTATCACGCTCCCTTTGACGTCGCCCATCACTTCCAATATCACTCAATCCCCACAGTCCTTGCCGAGCGAGGTTACTCCCCAGAAGCCCTACCAAAGGACTACAAACCCTACGGTAACGAGATACCGACGCCGCGATGGGACTTCAGTGTGCTGCGGACATTCGATCCACCCATCACGCTTTGTTTTGGGTCGGAATGGCATCGCTTCCCCGGAAGCTACCTTATACCGGAAGGGGTTGAGGTGCAGTGGGTGCGGAGCGATTTTGATGGGATGATGCCGAGGAGATGGGAGGCGAGTGAGGCGTCAGGAATTTGGCTGAGGAATGAGACTAGGGTGGTGAGGGCAGGGAGGTTCAATGGAGCAAACCAACCGTCCACAGAACCAGGTACATATGTGAGTGATTCCGACCTGCTTGAATGTCGGGCTGAAGGTATGTAACAAGGTGTCACCGGACCAGTGTGACTTCCTCGTCGCATTACATCTCCCTTCAACACCACCCTCCACGCTCGAGCCAGACTGGGCGTTCAAGCCAGAGTGGGGACGAGAGTTCTGCAAACCGTTCCTGGACCAGGCGGGGTCAAGATGGTGGTCGAGGCTGCTTTGGCTGCCAGGCGGGTTGCTGGATGAAGGGAGAGCCTGGGGAGAGTATTGTCTGCTGCGAAGGAAGGTGGGCACGCAATGAAGCTGCGTGTCAGTGTGTCTACCTTCATGTCGAGTCGAGACGCAAAGGAGCAAGAGCAATTTTGACGGCACTTTCATACTCACGCAACAAATCACTCCATCCACTCACTCGGATAATCTACGAAGTCAGAACTCCCTGCAACTCGCCGACACTCTCACGGTGCCTTCCCCTGGTCGTTCTGGGACTTTTCATCATCGATGGCGGCAACAGCAAGGCCGAGCCGATCATGAGAGTCACCTTGACCCCCGGGCGATGTTCTCCCGAGCTTGACTCTGACGCTTGTCCTTCCAGCACCCGACATGAATCCATGACACACCGAGATCGACGGGGCGCTTGTTGTATACCACTTTCTTGATGGTCTCTGCGTCACTTGCTTTTTGAAAACCTCATCCTGATTGTCCCGCCACCACGGCGCCCTGAAGTTCACGATGAGTTCGGCAAATTCATCGAGGCTCAAGAGAGTACTTTTGCCTGTTTCGAAAAGGTCATGCGAGTTATTTGGACTCACCATCGCTCTTGATACATTCATCTTTGATGAGCTTGGTCAACGTGCGGTCCGATGAACGATCTGCTCTATGACTTCCCGGAATAGAGCGAATGAAACCCGTTTCCGAGGCAATAGACGAGCCACCAATAGACGTGACCTGAGTAAAATGAGGCGGTGATGATGGAAGTGAAAAGAAAACGAAAGGAGAAGAGTTGGTCAATTTGGCAGCTATAAGAACCCAACCAAGCAACGCATCTCGGCACCCATACTCTTCTTTCTATGGAGCGTACGGAGGCATCATCCAAAGGAGATGGTGCTAATCAAATATGTCGTGGAAGCATGCAAGAGAGCCGCTTGGCTTCCTCTGAAAGGACCTCATGTATCAGATGAGCCCGGCAAGGTTCAGTTGATGGGTCCCCTCCCGAACTTGGTTGAATCCAAATTATGAGCTGGCCAAGCTTCCCCAGTCCGACCCCAGAAAGAATGCGGGCAAGGCTCACGTCAAGTCATCATCATGCATCGATCATTCCAGGTTATCCAGTCCAGCGGTCTTGAATCGGAACTCTCTATCACGTAGAAAACAGCCAAAGGATCCTTGCCCGTATCCCTTGCTCTCAAACGTCGCCATCGTTGCGCGCGCCAAAATCCATAACCGAGCCGTCGCATGGCCAAGCTGTGATCACGGCACTTGCTTCCGTACCACTCGGCAGCTTCCCGGCATGACTTCCGAGAAAGACGGAGCGCCCCCTGAAGACTTGGTGGGTCAGCTGCGAATCACTCGCCTAATCTCACATATTCTTGCGATCCACAAGGGTCAGAATTGACTTCTCGCCGAGGTGGCGCCGTCGCAGCATGTTGTTTTGAGACGCCTCATCGGAGGGAAGAGCTATCAGTTTCAAGCGCCGGGGGACACCGTCTGGATCATTTAAAAGCCCTTCGCTGGTGATGCAGCTGACCATGAGACCCTCAAGGAGAGGGTGAGGGGCAGAGAAAGTGAATTATCCATCGTGCTTGACGGATTCGTCTTCGATGAGCCTCTCAAGCTTGCGGTCAGAGGAATGATTTGAATTCTGACTCTTCCCGAGCTCAGAGCAAATGGAATTCATTCTTGAGGCTGCACGGAGAAGAGAGAGACGAATTGTTATTGAGACCTGTTGTAAAAATAAGATGTAAAACAATGCAAGTTGCAACAGCAGGCTGGTTAGCCCTGGTCAACCAAGCACCGCAATTTGCCACACATCCGGTTCTTTGTGAGGAAGGTACGGAGTCATCATTCGAATGAGGTAGGGCATGCCGAGCTCCTTGACGGGAGAACAGCAGATCTTTAACTCTTGGTCGTTTCTTGAAGGATCCTCAACGTCATTCAATGCGGTCATGCGAGCGGGGATGTGGAGCTGGGGTTGGCCTTTTAGTGGGTACTAAAGTCGTCCGAACAGTCTTCCCCACTGGCATTTTATGCACCACCTCATCATTCTCGGCCCGACATTGTCGAAATCGCAATCTCTCCTCCAGACAAACAACAATCGCCACCTGCCACATCAGCCTCGCATCGCCACACGGAGACGCATCCATGTCCGATGTGCATTCCAAACCCTCTTCGCGTATTCTTGATGACGTGAGATTACACTATACACCATTATACACCATGTTTGCCGCTTCCGCCAACCCCTACGATGAGATAATCAGTGCGTCTCGGCTTCTTATCATGTAGGAAGGGATACTAATTAGAGCTTCGCAGCCAAGGCGACGGACGAGAACCTTGCTTCTGAGGATTGGGCGCTAAACATCGATGTGTGCGACAAGGTGAACGGCGATCTTCAGACCGGGTGAGTCTGCCCTTACAGAAGAGAGGCATAAACGCTTATATCCATGATGCAGACCGAGGAACGCGGTTGTCGCATTGCAGAGGAGATTGGCACACCGTAATCCCAACGTCCAGCTCTACGCTCTCGAGGTAGGCTCTCTTACCAGCTCGAAATGCGAAATCTGATGTGATTAGCTCGCCAACACGCTCGCTCAAAATTGCGGGAAATCGCTACTGGAAGAGCTATCATCGCGAAACTGGACAGGAGCTCTAGACCGGCTCGTCAACGATCGAGTGAGCGTTGGACTAGCTTTCTACCACGAGCTGATCCAGGGCTAGGCTACGGCCGCACCGGTGAAGAAGAAGGCTTTGACATATATCAAAGCATGGGCGAAGCAATTTGAGGATACTGGTGATCCAAACCTCGGGTTGATGGGGGAGCTGTATGATCAATTGCGGGCCAAGAGTACGTGTTTACCGAATTGGAATGAGTGGAAGCTGACGGGGGCAGATCAAGTGATTGACGAGCCGGAGCCTGTGCCGGAGAGTAGCGTGGGTCGTTTGCCCCTGTTTGATATCTCTAGCTGATGGTCTGCAATGTAGGAGGACATGCGTCGTCGACGAGAAGATGAGGAACTACAACGCGTCCTCGAGCTGTCTAAGCAGGACAAGGGCGGAGGCAATCCGTATCAGCCCTCAGCTCCAGCTGCCGGCGGTTCCTCATCAGCCCAACCCGCTTATCCCGCGGCTGCCTCAAACGTATCTCTCCCCCAACAGCCCCAACAGCAAAGATACGTCGCTCCTCCACCTGAACCAGAGCCGGATGTACCAGATCTGAACGTCGCGACACGTGTACGAGCATTGTACACTTTCACCTCCGCGGAAGTGGGAGAGCTCAACTTTGAGAGAGGGGATGTAATCAAGGTGCTTGATCGGGGGTTCAAGGAATGGTGGAGAGGAGCTTGCAATGGCAAGATTGGGGTCAGCTGATCCACTCGGCCGTCCTCAGGGCGAGCGCTAATCTGAGAACTTAGATATTCCCGGTGACCTATGTCGAGGCGATGTCTGAGTCAACGCCGATGGATCTGCAGGAGGAGGCGCAGGAAGAGGCACGGATATTCGCGTCACTGGGTGATTCAATAAAGATTGACCTGGAAATCTAGGCTGATAATGCTGTACAGGATTGGTGGATCAGCTGCTGCAAACGCTCAAGAGTATTGACCCATCAAATGGCGATCGGCTGGATGATCGGCCCGAGATAGAGGTGTGTTCGGGGACACAAGGACCGAAGGGAGACTCAGCTGATCGAATCCATTCTGCAGGATATGTACCAGGCCAGCGTTGGACTTCAGGGACAGATCAATGCGCTCATCAAGAAGTACTCTGATCAGAAGGGTGGGTCGTCTTGACGTTCGGTGAGTCGGTCGTTAACATGTAGTCAGCCGAGCTCGAACACATGAATGCCAACTTCCTACGAGCCATGCGGCAATACGAAGAACTGAGAACCCCCCAATATCCTGCAGCAGGCCAGCCTCGTGATTCCGATCCTTTCACCTTTTCTTGCATCACTGATCAACCGCAGAATATGGCTTCGCCTCTCCTCAGGATGCATACGCACAGCAATACCCGGACTATCCCCAGCAAGCTCCTCAGACTCAATACCCTCAGGAGCGGCAGCAGCCCCAATACCCGCAGCAGCAAGATCAATACTCCCAGCACCCGCCTCAACAGCAGCACCCCTCCCGGCAGCCTCAGCAGCCATCACAATCCTTTACCCAACCCATCGCCAGTCCACCAGCCAGCCAGCAAGGCGACGCCGTCGGCCAGTACTATCAGCAGCAGCAGCAGCAGCAGCAGACTGCTCAAACAAATCTACATCGGGTTCCTACCGGTGCTCCTGGCTATCCTCCCCAGGATCCTCCACGAAAAGCTACTGAACCAGGCGCGGCAGGCATTGGCGCGGGTACGGATCCATCGGCGGAGCATGCGGCAGCTTGGGAGGCGTACTATCGGGAGCAGGCGGAGCAAGCCGGTCAGGTGTATCAGCCACAACAGCATGAGCAGGGAGCAGCTCCCGGGTACGGGTCGTCGCCATACCCTGCGCACCCGAGTCAGGGACAGCGACTCCCGAGCTATGGAGCGCCTGGTTCTGGTGCGGTAGATGGAGTAGCCAACGGGATGGGGCGGATGAGCGTGCATCAGCAATGAGGATTGTTTAGAGGCATGATTGTGATCAATACACGATACACAATAGCTTGTGATGCATGTTCTGGACGCCGGTATTTTGAACTCCCGGTGGAGGTCGGCAGAATTGGAATATCAACCGCATCATAGAATTCATTGAGCTAGAAACTTATCGCTCACGTCGCCAGCGGTCATCTCGGCATCGAGGCGTTTCTCCATCCCTGATCATGGACCCGTCCCTCTCCGCCACTGGTCCCTCCATCCACCCATTCCCTCCAACCGGCCCATCCGACCCTTCCATCCCCTCCTCCCTCTCCTCCACCCCTTCGCCCTCCCATTCCCACTCCCAGTTCCAGACCGGTGGACCCCTAATAGAGCCACACCAAGACCTAGACACCTTCCTCGGATCATTCTGGACGCGTCAGATGGAGGTCGTGGAGAGGGAGGAGAGGGATGGGAAGAACGCGAGTCTACCGCTGGCACGGATCAAGAAGGTCATGAAGAGTAATGGGGAGGTCAAGGTGGGTTCACTGTTCACTCTCTCACCCTTGCGCATCCCGGCCATTCTCCGCGCATTGTTGACTCGATCATCCCGGGACTATGTTGTATGAGAGATGAGCTGACGTTGGGCGGTAGATGATCTCGGCGGAAGGTGGGATTTCTGGATATGGGTGGGAGCTGATGCGTAGTCCCAATCATGTTCTCCAAGGCCTGCGAAAGTATGACCCCTTCACCTTCTTCCACTCCAGGGTGAAATATGGAGAGAAGAGTCGAGCTGACGCCCGACTCGCAGTCTTCATATCAGAGTTGACCTGCCGAGCATGGCTCATCGCCGAATCGCACAAACGTCGAACCCTCCAGAAATCAGACGTGGCAGCTGCGATCGCCTTTTCAGACATGTTTGATTTCTTGATTGATATCGTGCCGAGGGAAGGGGAGGGGGAGGAGGGGGGAGGAGGGGAGGAAGAGGGGGAAGTGGGAGGAGTGACGTTGCAGTTTGTGAATGAAGTAGGGGGTGGGTCAGGGAGGGGGCGGGGCGATGGGGAGTGTGAATGAGGCGTTGCGGGATACGGGGATCCACGCCGGGGTAGTGGAGGGGATCGAGGAGGAGCTGTATGGGGAGTATATGGAGGGGGATGGATGATGTAACCTTCTCCGCCTTGCTCGCCATTGGCATCGAAGCCGCGGCCTGGAATTACTGCGTTTCTTCGACGACTCTACCACCCAGCTCCTCAAGGCGGCTGCTTGCTTCTCGGGGACAATGTCCCTGCATGCGCTTGTCTGTGAATTCTCCTTACCGCGTGCCCAGACACGTCTCACAACGGTCTCATAAGCTCAGCACAGGTGCAGGAACAACGGACGTCCCCGTGTAGCAAGCCACCGATGAAAATCAAGCGCGATGTGCCCGTCGTGACCGCGACGAATAGATACCGACTCGGGTCCGTTGTGGTTCCTTCAACTCAAAGAGTGATTGCTCAACTTGACGTTCGACGAAAAAAAAAACCCCTCGCGTCCCTTGAGCAGCCCATGACACACACGTCACGTCCCCCTCCCCACCCGCACTCTTCCCCCTCTCTCCACCCTCGATCTCCGCACCATGTCTCGCGCTACCTACAGCCCCTCGGAATCGCTTATGATCCCACCGTCGCCCTTCCGAGCCATCATTCTCAAGTGGAACAGGGAGCAAGCGGTTTCACTTGGCCAAATCCCGGGATTCACCGTCTTCACAGGCACAGACGTAACGGAGCTTAAATCCGGACCGATACAGGGAGGTACGGACTTGGATGAATTGTCCTTTCGTACGTACTATTGTGTTCATATCATTCACTACGCTGACTTGATCATGGGTGAGAAATCTTCGTCATGAGCGAGCGTGCAAGTTTGGGTATCGGTCTGGAGGTGGAGAGGGAGAGGGAGAGGGAGAGGGAGAGATCGAAGCGCGTTGGCTGGGGTGGAGAGCTAGTGAAGGGAGCTATGGATGCTGGAGTCTTCGGAGCTGCTCTGGGACTGTGTGTCTTCTTCAACACACTTGAGCTGAGCTGATATGACGACAGGACTGCCTATCGACTGCTGGTGACCAGTACCGATTCTTCCAAGCCGGCCCTCGTCGTTTTCGACTATGATCCAAACCCTAGCACGATTCGACCACTCTCAGCGGAGTTTCCCCCTCCACCGGCATACGAGGAGCTAGCCAAGGCATTCACGACATCTCACACCGGAGACTCCGACAAAAGGGAGGAAGTAGATGACGTGAGAAGCTTCCTATTTATACGAGCTGAGCTTATGAGACTGGTTGTAGCCTGAGCTGGTGACGCCCTCCGAATCGCGAGCGTCCACACAACGGAGCCTACACATCAAATCCTCACAATCCAGCTCCTCTGGTTTGGCGCACCTCGCTCGACATTCTCCGCTCAAAATCCATCGTCGACATCGCTCCAAGCCTCGGATATCACACATCCCCTCGAGCTCAATACCGACCTTCGGGTTTCACGACCCAAACTTACCACCTTCACCACCACACACTGTTGACCTTCCCCCGACACCATCGCCGCGAGCTGCAGAGAGCGATGATGAGGATGGTTTGGGCGAAGATGTGATGGAGAAACGACTGGACTCGATGACGGCGAGGTTGCGGGAGTTGATACTGGAGGGCCAGAGAGCGTTGAGTGCGGAGAGTCCGGTGGTTAGTGAGGAAGGGTGGATGGATGCTGCAGATCCTCGCGATGACAGGTGGAGGAGGGGACATCCGAAGGCGGTTCCAGTGACGGCGAGGTCAGCAGGGAGGGTGAGAGGGTCAAGAAGGACGATAAGCCAGGGTGGACCGACGCTGGTTTGTGGGACTTAGTAGATCGTTAGACATGTGTCGCTCTCGTTTGTTGTTGACGGAGACGGAATGTCGTCGTATGACATTGATGACCCTGTTGTCAGATCGGCTTCATGACAAACATAGAATACATCGTGAAGCTCTCGGTCCGGAGACGCCTCATCATCTCTAGGTAGACCGAGGCTGGAGACGATGCTGCGCTCATAGATCTGCACCGACCATCAGCGAGTCCTGTGGGCACTACACCTCGAGAGACGCTCTACCACGGCCGCCCCGACTCACAGTAATCCGGCTTCTTCACATTCACCCCATGCTCACTCAACGCCAAACTCAGGTCATCCATGGTCAATACCACCCTGTTACGATCCTACACTTCATGAGCTCCGTGTCGCGACCGAATGGATATCATCAGGATATGCTCCTGGGTGGGACGGAGCTCACCACGCCCGCTGCCGGTCGACCCCGCCCGACAGCAGTCCCGTTGATTCGGAGTTTGGCGAAGTGGTAGGCGTCGCGGGAGAGGTCGGAGATGAATTTCTGGGCGGATAGGGAGAGGAGTCGTTTCCTGCGAGGAACCGCACGGTCAGCTTTCAACCCTGACCATCGGTTGGCTCGACGGCCAACAGAGAATCGACAGGAAGTAAGCTTACAATCGGGGATCTGAGCACTCAAAGCCTGCTCTTTCGAGGTAATACTCCGTCACCTCCTCGGGTATCTAACGCAGTTCGTCAGCCTTGAATGTCACTAAGAAAGCTTGGAAAGAGCTTCGCTAGTCTCCCGACGACTGACAACAGGTTTATACCCATCCAGCATGACCAGAAACTCCGCCAGACTCCTATCCCGCCTCGCCAACTCTTCCTCGCGCTTAGCCGTGAATAGCAGCGACATGTCTGCTGTACCATCGCCGTTGGTTCGAGGGGTGGTCTCGCCGTTCATGGGGATGTCGTCGTTGGAGGTGGTATAGGTGTTGCGAGGTGGGGAGGATGGGCCGGCTTGAGCGTTGGTGTTGGTGGTGCTGTTGCTCGTACCGTTTGGTGGTATGAGAGCTGGAGAGGAGCCGGCTAGGGTGGATGAGGGGTCTGGCATGGTGCGCCAGAAGGAAATTTGAGACAAGAGGATTTGACTTAGGACATGGACTTGGACAACTGGAGACCGGGACTCTAAACAAGCGTGGGAGACTTGAGACTTATACCTCGCTGATCTACGTGTATTGCGTAATCTGGCGCCTCGGATTCGACCTCTTCACAAGCTGAACCCTGCACGTTCATCCCCTATCTCTCACCTCATCTTAGCTCCATGTGAGCTCCGCTCGACTTATATTTGGTCGTATCATGTCTCTTACCCCACCGATCATCGACTCTCAGCCCTCACTAGAAGGAGGTGGAGGTCTCAACGGGACGCCTTCACCCTCATCAGGCACCGCCTCCAACGTCCTCGGTCTCGCTCTACCTCCCTCCTTGACGTCAAGTCCAACTCCCTCCGTACTCACCACATACCCTCAGCTCGGTCACTACATCTTCAATCTACTTGCTTCCATCCAGACGAGTCCCCATCGCTTGGCATATCATCATCCCCTGAGCGTGTCTAGCTCGAGCGACGATGAGGAGCGGGACGTGAGCGAGGCGGATCTGGAGCAGAAGACGGCTCGCAAGAATGGAAATGGGCCGAGGGATGGGTTAGATAGGGATGGACTGGTGAGGAGGATCGTCGAGATGCTCGATAATGAGGAGGAAGAGGAGGTTAAGGAGGTGCTCAAACCGCATATGGGGGATCTGGGCAAGGTCAGTTGAGATCGGTCTCTTTAGTAGTGGAGCTGATAGAGACTACAGGATGACGTGCTCATGGAGCAGGTATGCCTGGATTGTATGCATCGTAGAAGAGGTTGGTCGTAGGCAAAGAACAGGGAGCTGCGGAGCTGACCCTGTGCAGACGACATCGAGCAAGTCCCCTTTGCGCCCCATCTGACTCCGGCTTCACGGGCTCGCAGCTCTCCCTCGGTCATCGCTGCTCCTCTGCGTCCGTATACACCAACTCGAATGCCTTCGTTTCGCGCTCGTACCCCGCTGGGACGACCACAGTCACCCTCTCTATCCGGCACGCAGACCCCAACTCTTTCGCATGGATCTTCCGGCTTGACGAACTCATCACTCGACGCGCTTCCTCCACACGGCTCACCGCTTGCATCCCCCCGGATGCTCAACGCGAAAGCAGCGACGTTCAATCCGTCCCCACGAGCTGCATCTGCTACTCTTTCATCTGCTCTGCCAACCTTCTCCCCAAGCGATCCATGGCGAGACCTCCCGATTGATCCACCAAGATCAGCATCGCCATTCGGTCCGGTCGGTCCGCTAATGGCGAAAACCAGCTCGAACCTCGCGATTGCCGCTCCATTGTTCAGCGATCGAACCAGTCCCTTCCATTCACCCCTCGGTACCCCTCTTCGCGGGACAATCAAGATACCCGATGTCTTCGCCTCGCCAGGCCTCTCAGCACCAAGGATGGGGAGCCGCAATGTCGTTCCGGACGACGATGATGATGATGAGTTCTCACCATTCGGCTCCGGCTTGCCCAAGCTGCACCATCATGACCAGAACGGCCTCAATACCGATGCCAAGGCGTTCGAGCCTTTCGGCACACCGTCCATAGACAGTCAATTCGGGTCACCCCCTACCCTATCGTCAAGCATGCCCCATTCCGATTCCTCTCGGTCTTACAATTTCCACGGTTCTGGCGATTCGGTCACAGCGCAGGACCTCGCTGCGGAGGATGCTCTCGATACAGGAGCAGGCATGACGCCTCTCGACGTCCTTTGTTCCGTCTTCACATCCATCCCTCGCTCCGAGCTCGAAGACGCGCTTCACCGATCGGGCTACGACTTTGAAGGTGCCATGGCTCTCCTTGTCTCTCAGCACACCCTTCCACGTTCGGGCTCGTCGACCCCACAACGCACCGCTTCACCTCGTCCGCTCCTCGGAATGGGAGGACGAGGAGCTCTGCCAATCAATCATACTGGTCCGAGGGATGGGTACTTCCAGCAGGGTGGTCGAAGCTATGGCGGTGGGAACATCAGTCCGGGATTTGGCGGGACGCTGAGTCCCGGTGGGCCGGGTACGAGGATGTGTAGGTATTACCTCGCAGGGGAGTGCAGGCGGTCGGACTGCCGCTTCAGGTTGGTTGAGTATGGTTTACCAGTCGGAAAAGCTGATTCGCTCGCAGTCACGACCTGGATCGAGCTTTGTGTCGCTTCTGGCTGAGAGGCCATTGCGTAAAGGGCCCAAACTGCGAGTAGGTAGCTGGTATTCTTTCTTCGCATACAGTCTGATCCTAGCCAGGTTCTTGCATCATTTCCCTCAAAACGTCGATCCCGGCGCTCTCGCCAGCGCGATGTCTCACGTCGAGCTCTCCTCCGATGGGTCCGCGCAATATTCCCCTGGAAGGCTTACTCCCCAGCCTGTTGACGACTTCCCTGATCTTTACGCTGCTCGTCTGGGGAGGCCTTCCCGCTTCGATCCCTCGCGCAACCGCTTCGCCAATGCTGTCAAGCGTGCTGCACCCGCTGCCATCCCCACTGTGCACGTCACAGGTGCCCGCCAGTCATCCGGCATGCATCAGGGTCCACATTCGCCAGAGATGGAATCCCGCACTTCGGCTCTCGTCGTCCCGAGACCATCGCAGCGGATCAAGTTACGTCCGCCGATGCTTCTGCCTACTCTACGGACCGGTTCCAGCGTCAACGAGCAATATATGTCCACGCGTGCGACCTCCATTCGATTGGGTCAGGCCCGGAACGCATGTCTCGCTCGCGCAGCTGACGCCTTCCGGCGTGGAGACGGGGCAGCTGCCAAGCGATTCTCTAGAGAAGGCAAATCATTGAATGAACGGATGCTCAACGAGTCGGCCGATGCGGCGCAGGCTTTGGTCCGGGAACGGCGGCAGGAGGCGCAGAAAGCAGTCCGGGAACGAGATCCTTCATGGAGCGACGATCCTGGCGATCGAGCTCGACGCGGGCGGGAGTGTGCTGAAGGGCTGGGGGTTATCATGGGCGTCACGTCGGCGAGATCGGTACTTGGCGGAGAGCAGCTTTCGGCGGATGAGAGGACGGAGTGTCTTTTGGATTTGCACACGTTGCATGGGAGTGAAGGGGCGGACATCCTCGGGCAGTTCCTAGCAGAGGTACGCCGGATTTCCCCTGTCTGTATGTCGTCCTCATGGATACCCTCAGCTCGAGCGAGAGCATTTCCGGGGTTTAGGTACGTACCGCGCCAAAGAGCAAGGGGGTACTCGCTGACAAAAGTACAGCATACGTGCTAGTCGGCGAAGAGAAGCATGTCGGTTCGCAAGATCCCTCGCGAGGCGCGTCAAAGATCCGACTCGCCGCCTCGATCAAGCAGTCCCTCGCCGAATGGGGATTCCCGTGGAACGAGACGGCGGGCGTGCTCTGCGTTGATGCGTGTCGGTAAGACAAGTTACGAGTAAGTCTCGCCTGTTCAATCAAGATCTGGATGGCGCTGAGGCTGTTCTAGACCTGAATCCCTCTTGGATACTTTCTCAGCTCCGGTTGTAGCGTTCTCACTTTACTGTAGTTTTTCTACCCCGTTGTCCTACTAATCATGATGTCAAGGTTCGTTACGGTCGGCAGCATGTTCGGGGGACTTCCCATTTTACCACGTCTTCTAACGCGGGCTCTCGCTTCTCTAGACTCTCGTGACAAGTCTCAATAAGGAATACGCGAGTGAGAGAAGGACTGATGCCACTCATGAGTTTGGACTAATCAACGCTGCTCATACGAGATTTGTGGGCCAGAATCATTGTCGCTTCAAGCTGCCGTTTATACAAGTCTTTTTCTGCTGAGAGTGTCTTCTTCAGGAAAGAGCCGATAGCTCGCGAGCAGGCCTTTGCTACTGATGCAGTGCTCAAATCCACGGGACGGAGCGCACGGTGACGACCGTGTGGCGCATGGTGATTGCCTTCTGATGGGACTTAGGCGCTGCGGTGCAGGCCCGGGGCAACAGTCGGCGATTTCCGTCATCCGCGGTGCAGTAGTCGTTATAACAAGCTTCCAACAAACATTCAATGCACGACATGGTCCCTCATAATCACAATACGCTTTATCGAACACAGATACAAAGTGGAGGAGAGTCAGCCAGATCCATCCACAAAGTTCTTTGCGACCGCCTCAATGGAGTGCGGAAAACTGGCGGTGGGCACCCTTGTACCACGCAGTTTCCGTGGCAAGTCGCTTGAAGTACAAGGTGCAGAGCCTCTTCCTCGTGAAGGCAATAGTCGGCTCTGCACGCTCGTCCTTCAGGGCGTCATCCAGGTCCCGCCATAATATCGCCGAACATCTGTCATGGGATGGGTGGTCAAACAGGGCTGGCAAGGTTGCATACGAGTCAAGGCGAGACTATATAATAGCGGTTAAGGGCAAGATGCGTCTACGAGTTACCTTAAGTACCCAGAGCGAGTCGGCGGCATTTCGACGATCTCGTTGATTTCGTCGAGTGGCGATTTGTGGTGTGGCGTGGTCCATGACGGTCAACATCGCCGAACACCGCCATAACATCGCCGAACACCGCCCTAACATCGCCGAACATCGCCGAACATCACCGAAGATAGGCCTGGAAGACGGTGTATGAAAAGTGACTTGAGAGTCGGGGAGTACCAGTGATTCGAGATTGAAAAGTCACTATCGTTACCTAGCCTACTCATAGCCTCTGCATTTCTAGCCCACGCTACTCGACCGGCACTTAACTCGGCTACACCCACGCGTGTCCTCGAGTTATTCCAAGTTCGACCACGGTAGTCCAACTTTGCCGAAGCTCAGACGACCGTCGCCGATTCTAGGAGCTGAGCGTCGGACCTATTTGCTGATCGACGTAGCACCGTGATACTTGCGCCGTACAGTCTCCCTGAGGTCAGTCAGATGTCTTGTGGCAAAGAAGTGGAGATATTTGCGGATCGATTCTTGCCTCCTCCACTGTGTCCTATAATCTGAATGGAGGAAGGGAAAGGATTTTCTGATGTCCTGCTGAGTGTAAATATTGGACAGCTCTCAAGCTATTCAAGGGAATGGCTCTCAATCCAAGATTCCTCAAATGTCAACTCTTCCCAGCCCGAGGACCTGGCTGGTGTCAACGGCTTTTTCAAACGTCACTCACGCTTCAGGATCGAGAAACAATATGGTGCCGATTTTCGAGAGCCCTCTCGTCTTCCCGTTGACCTTCATGGTCCTCAAGGAGAAGGAGCTGCCGCTTTGGAAGGAGGACATGTTGTTGAGTGATGACGGTACAGATTATGAAGCAGTGGGGCATAAATCAGTCAGAAATGTAATGAAAGTGTGTGAAGAGTGAAATGGGTCTGGAGCTTGCCTTCATGTATCTGGATGACCACAGAAAAGTGAAACAAAAGACCAGGCTGGGTCTTTTTTGGTGGGATGTTCCGGCAGCCTTCTTTATTGTTACAAGTGGGTGGAAAAGCGATGCATGAACTCGACTGATCTAGCCGCAGTCTTATGCATCTCTATACAACGCGTCATCCGTTCTGCTCCATCCCGTGCGGGTACCTGATAGCATCCGCATTGCTACTTTGAGAGCAGCCTATGACTCTCCCGGCGGAATGAGCACTTTGTATGATGTTGGAAGACCTGCTGGAAGCCTCACAAAGTAGCACTTGCTTCTAATGCTATGTGCACATAAAGGGTGTTTTCCTTCCGGTCGTTCACGCCTCTAATCCACCCTTAGGCGCAACCATATAACGTGTTCGGTGATCGAAGGCCTTCAAAGCGCGAGTCGCTCCTGAATGAGACTGTGCGAAGGCAGTCCATCTTCTGATGAAGCATCAATAGCATTTGAAGCCTTGCATGGAAAGCGAAGAGCTTCTGGGATGAGTAAGGTAAGTCCGTCGTCTGGAATGGATATCGGACAAAGGATGAGACCTTCGTGGCGACTGCAAGCGGCGAGAAGGGTCCCCGCGATGGCTAAGCTGGCGATACGCAGACCACCGCTTTTGACGAATTTTGACGATTGTTCGGATTGTCGCGAATATCCGTTTGCTGTAAAACATTTTATTGTTCGATTAGGATGAAGGAAAGCAGCAGCAGTGGCCTGAGGGACCCGTCTGATGACCAAGTCATCTTCATCCTTTCTGAACAGCTAGAATCACTAGGGCCGATTGGAAATTGCGGAAATGCTCGACCTTCTGCTCGAATGACCGTCCTGTTCTCCCTAGAAGCGAGTTGTTTGGAGATCGAATATTTCTTGTCATCTGTGTCGCATTTGGGAGAATTCTATTGAGCGTAAGATGCAATCAGCCGGGAAGTGTCAGTGATATCCAGCCAAGAAGTCATCCATGACTACGTCAGAGCGCGTATCGTGAAATACTGGCAGATCGAATACCGCACAGGTGATCATCTCGTCCGCTTCCCCCGCTTTCCCCGAAAGCTCCCTTCTTCCCGCCCCGAACCTATCGCAATCTCGCTCCTACTGAGCCTCAGCATCCCACCTTCGAATCTCCCCACGCCCATCGCCAGACCTCTCCCTCTCTCCTCCTTCCTCCCTTCCATCCCTTTCTTCTTCCCAACCTCCTCGCCGAAACCCGCTCGCAATCTCTTCCCCTGCTCGCTCCTCATCTTCTTCCCGTCGTACCCTCGCCCTGACCCACTCGCAGCTTGAGCCTCCGCATGCGCCTTCTCATCCCTCTTCGCCTTGGCGTGAACCAGACCTGTGCGGATATTGGCGGGATGCCTGGAGAGATGGGATGAGGAGACGGATTTGGCGCCTTGGCCGGGGAGAGAGAAGGATGCGAGCTCGAGTAGTCGGCCGGAGACAGCGTTGCGCTTGTCGACGGGTCGAGAAGCGGCGTTGGCGGCTGCGGAAGGGAGGAGAGTGGTGAGGAGCATGGTGTGAAGGGTTTTGTCGAGCTTGAGGTTGGATCTGCGGGCAGTCATTAGCAGAAAGACCGTAAATGATATTAATCGTGTACTGGTCGTCCGCTACTTCTTCTCCTTCTTCCCGAGCTCGCTTTGCGGATATCGGTCCATAGTCGAGCTCAGCTGGGAGACCCATCATTTTGGCGGAATTCCCGTTCTATCGAGAACTCAGCTCTTCAACCGCAAATTGAGATGCGATACTGACGAGGAAGGCTCGCCGTTCGGCTTTGGATACAGCATCGGGTGCACTGGACTGAGCCGGTGCGAAAAATATCTCAGGTACCATTTTGGTCGCGCCGACTGAAGAAGACAGTCACATAAGCCTCGAAGATGAGGCAGAAGATTCTGCTTACCTGGCGGAAGCATCACCAGCTCATCCTCGCTATCACTGACAAAACCGTCTTCCGCAGCCCAGCCGTCGTCTGACTGATAGTCCTCTCCTTCACCTTCCGAATCCTGCTCTGATCGGCCAGACCCAAGTGATCTGCTCGCAGCTTGCACACTGCTCTCTGCGTCCTCAGGACCAGCCAGGCCAAACATCGCCCGTCCATGAGCTTGGAGCACAGCGAGCATCTTCCCATGCTCGTCCGAACCCCCGCCGGTCGATGAGCTCGATGAGGATGATTGACGAGACTGAGCGTTTCGCTTTGGTAGACGCTTGAGCGGTCTATAAGGAGTCCAATCAGACGACTTGAGAGGTATTGACTCCAAGACGTGACATACCGTGAATCAGGTTTCGCCATCCTGGACACCTTCACATCTGACGTATATCCCATTCCTGCCAGTCGTTGCTCGCTCGTCAGGCTAGGATGACTTTGGATTGCTGGTTGCCGTCCTTCTCAAAATTAACCTGACTTTGCCATTGCGCCACAATGGACAATTCCGGTAATTCCCGCCTGCCCAAGGTCGTTGCCACCCTCCCGCTTGAAACGACAACACCTCGTTTCTCATCGTCCTTCCTTTCAACCTCGCCATCCTCGTTATAGTGAGCATTGTGATTCATTGTCGAGTGACACGTACTGAATAAGTGATCTGCCGTTCTGTCCTGTTCCGCCTGGTCATCATCCCTCTCCGTGACCTCCTCGTCGGCGCGTACGCCTATCGACTAGACTCTCAGCCGCGTCACTTCGTCAGTGCACTTTCGCGCCCAACGTCAATCCCTCATTCTTACATTGTGTAGCTGACCGAGACGTACCCAGATCTGATTGATTTCACCCTCTCGTCGCCATGGTTCGCAGCAAGTTTAAGGATGAGCACCCCTTCGGTCAGCTCCGCAATTCACGGGAACGACCTTGTGCTGACAAATGTTCTTCCCCTCCCCTCTCACCGCACACTGTTTCGCTCGCCTCTACCCTCCAATAACGTCCCCCGCCCCCTTGTCTGTCCGAACCGCACATCTCGCGAACCGTACATCTCGACTGCTTGTCACCTCGCTCCTTGACCTCCGACACGCTCCACTGCTTTTTGTCATCCATTGTCGTTGGCGAGAACAGAGAAGCGCAAGGCCGAGGCTGAACGCATCCGCCAAAAGTATGCGGACAGAATTCCTGTGAGTTGCGGTGCTCTTTTTCGTCGTTCTGCCGCCCTTCTGCGACAGAGAAGAGGTTTGCTTCCGTTCAACAGACGAGTGCTCATGTTTGGTTTTGCTTTCCAGGTGATCTGCGAGAAGGCGGAGAAGAGCGATATCCCGACTATCGACAAGAAGAAGTACCTTGTGCCGGCGGTGGGCGTCTCGCTTTTCAGGCTGGACTGAACTTATGTGTGCTGGCAGGACCTGACAGTAGGGCAGTTCGTCTATGTCATCAGGTCAGTGCTTGGCCGTCTACGTAGAGACTACTGGTCTTTCTGAGCTATTCCCCGGGTGCTGACGAAGCTCTGTCCCTTGTAGGAAGCGCATCAAGCTGGCGCCCGAGAAGGCCATCTTCATCTTCGTCGACGATATCCTCCCTCCAACTGCCGCGCTCATGAGCTCAATTTACGAGGAGCACAAGTGAGTGGCAACGCGATCAAAAACCTTTCAAGCTCATGTACTGATTCTTCCTACGTTAGGGATGAAGATGGTGAGCCCTGACTCAGTGATTGACGGTCGCCAGGCTGAAACACATCACAGGATTCCTCTACGTCCTCTACGCTTCCGAGAACACCTTTGGCGACCTCGAGACCTCCGACTAGACTTCTCTCCTCTTCGATTTGGCTATACTTCCGGTTGTGATCGAAAGACGTTGAGGAGTTGTAGGGCGGAAGGCAGGAGGCGAGAGGCGTGAGGAAAGATGGTGATCCCCGCTCAAACTTTGTATGTCCTGTACTCTTCGTGAAACGTGGCGTCCCCTAGCAACTTGCTTTGGAGCGTACAACAGCACAAATGAATAGCGCGGCCTCTTGAGAGTCCATGGATTACGCTGATATGCGTATACCCTCCGTTTGTGTGCTGACCGCAATATAATTATGGCCAAAGGGACTGACTCCCGTCGTCCCCCTGACGCTGAGTAATGCTGCATACTCCTGCCCTGATAGCTCGTTGACCACTCGATCGTCTCCGCCCTGGTCGGCCACCTTTCCGGATCGGTCATCATCCAGTCGACAAGACACACACCGGACGACTCAAGGCGAGCCCTGCATCTGCTCGGGAATCCGTCGACGTAGATCAGCGCGTCAGGCGTAGTGGGTACTGATAAAACAGTGACGGAATCCGAGAGGCCGAGCGGCGAAATCTACCGAAGAGCAAGCCTGGCGAATTGCAAACAGTTTCTAAGATGGGTCGTCTCCTATCGATCGCCCACCGGCTGATGTCCGTGACGCGGCCCAAGTGATGGGACGAGATTGAATGATGTCATCAGCTCCTCGCAGCTCGTCCCGGTACGCTCCCGTCACTCATCGTAGTGGCTCACGGTCGCGATGCCCGAACCCACCCAGTCTCCCGAAATCCTCAACCTGTGTCCGAAGCTAAAGTGACAAGGATGGAAGTGGTCAAGCTCCCTTCGAGCTGAGCTGCTTCATCGGTTGACGACGGTAAAGCCCTTGGACTTGGCCTAGATCGGACGTCACAAGTTGACATCGCACCTCGGGATGTTTCCAGTTGGAGAGCCTCTCTCGGGATTTTCGGCATCCCCTCTCCTGGTGGGTAGTTGAGACCGAGCGATGGCTGAAACGCAAGAACGTCCTTATCATGCTTCTATTCAGACGATGGAGGCCGGGCGAATGGATATAGGGTGTTTCGGTCTCAAGCATTTTACGATCTCGCCGAGCCGTCCGGAGGAGTCCTTGCGTGACTATCACCTTGAAATTTACAGCACTGATCAGCTTCTCAGGATGGCTGTGGACCGTGTTGTGGATAGGCGGCATGACGATTGAAGGGAGAGAAGAGATGTTGTCCTGCTTAATGCGAAATGATGCAAAGTCATCCGCTTTCCGTGAATACACGACGGGCTATCAGTCAAAGTGCAAGCATGCGGCGAGGAAGTGAGAGATCATGAGGCACCATGCTGTCCTGCGGGTGCCAGTCTTCACTCGGTCTCGCCCAACTCCAGCCCTTCTGCCGCCACTTCGCTCTCCCCATGCACCTTCCCCGTCTTCCCCACTCGTCCTGGTTTCAGCCCCTTCATCTTCCTACCCTGCATCTTGCCCAAATCCTGCCGTTCCAAGTGTATCCGGCCGACCTTATCCCCCATCTCATCCGTCCCCACATTCTTCCTCTTCTTCCCCAACCCCTTCTCCACATCCCCCTTCACCAACTTCGGCCGTTTCATCGCATGCCGCATCAACTCCTCGTCCGCGGTCTGTACTCTCCTCACCGAGAAATCGATGCTCGGGCCCATCTCTGTCAATTCGGCGCGAGGGACTTTCGAGCCGGAAGGGAGAAGTTTGAGCGTGTAGACTCGCAGGTGGACGAGTGGGAGAGGGGTTGTGGGTGTTAGGGGCCCGACGGTGATGCTGATGACGTGTTCGAGGGCGTTTAGCGGGATCTCGGAGACGGCGTGGCCGGCGTAGAAGTCGAGAAGGTTGGATTTGAGCTGTTGGTAGGTGGGGTGAGTGTCGAAGAGGTCGGAGTGGAAGACCATGAGTGGTCGAGCTCCGACTGCCGACTTCGAAGACTGGAAGATGCCGCCATGAGCATGCTGTATAGACATCGGTTACGAAAGTGTATGACGCACCTCGAAACCTGACATGGGTCGGATCGCCTCAACGCCCACCTCGATCTGATCCATCAACCGCCCCCCAAACATCCGCGTGAAAATCAGATCATTCGGCCGTTTCTTCGAGTCAAGTCCCGTCACGAAAAGCGAAGCGTCGTTCTTGGAAGCGAAGAATTCAAGGGAGGAAGTGTCGTCGAAAGGGTGGATATCGTTCTTACGGGAGAAATGGATGGCGTGGGGTCGTTTGAGTGCGAACTGGATCCGTGTTAGCGAGATTCGCGAACGACAGTCGTTGAGGCTGGGGGTTTCGAGCATAGGGTCAAGCCGGAGGAGGTCACTCACCAGATCCTTTAGAGCCGCCCGGACATTCTCGCTAGTCTGAGTCCCCCTAATGAAGACCGCAGTCTTCTCGTTCTCGACAGCTTGAGGCTCATGCTTGTCCAGAGCCCGCTTGACCCGCGCGTTTTTCGGTTTTCTAGGGGGGTGCGATCAGTGCAACATCATGGTCGGAGATTGGAGAGGCACTCACATGGTCCTTAACATCGACGTGGTGACTGGACGACCAGATATGGTAAAGTTTGAAATGAACTCCGTTGCAGAGACTTACTAGACGGCGCAAGGAAATCTCACCCAAATTTTCCCGGATTTGCTCCCGGCATAACAGCTCGGTGGAGGTCGCACTTTCGATCCGAGATCATCTGTTTCGACAAAAACAAAGCAGTCTCATTCCACCTCAATGGCTTGCCTCAGGCCACCGGCATGTAAAATAGCCGACACTTATGCCCTGGCGCGCACTCTCTAGAGGTGCCCAGAGGTGGCATTAGTGGAGAATGCCTGAAACACAGCTCCATTGGTTACGCAGGTCTGCTCAAGTGAGGCTAGTCATTTCTAATGGCCAGCTAGCCATTATTACATCTTCCTTACCGCTGGAGCTACAGCGTTCATCTCATGACCATACCTGTGCAGTCTCTTCGCGCGCAATCCCTCCAATTTTTGGAGCCCCTCATCCTAGCGCTGGTCCCTCATCGTCATCGGCAGTCCACCCATCGCCGTCTTCACCTTCTGGCAGCTATCTATCGCCATATCGCGTCCAACCGCTATTGGGGTCGCTAACCCAAGGTCAATCCCAACATCAATCATCCCTTTTTCTATTTTCACCCTATCCAGGCGTTCCTTGAACGCGGCGCTCGCCATCAACAAGCCTTCCGAATGTCTCATTCCCCGCTAGTTCGTCTTGTCGCATATTTCGAGGACGACGTCATCTTCCAGTCTCAAACCGCACGCCCCATGCCTGTCTGCTGTACCAATTAGGCGTCTTCATCTATCGGATGGCTCATGGACACACCTTGAACGTAATTGAGCGTACATTTCAAGTTGCCTGTCCGTCGTTCCCGTCCGTTGCCGGTCAAGCTGATCTGAGTGGCAGAGGGCTCTGTCCATGTTTGGACCGGTAGATGCGTCATAGCCTTCCTCAGACAGCGCTCCCGCTTCATCTCCTGGCCAACAACTCGCCAGAGGAATGATATCAAGTTCAGCTTTATGGAGGAATACGGTATTCCTCATTGTATCGGCATCATCGATGGGTTTCATGTCACCCTAGAAACTGCGCCGGCAAGGGATGACGCCGGCGCGTTCCACAGCCGCAAGGAGAGGTACGGCTACAACGTTCTCGGGGTTATAGACGATACCAAGCGCTTCCGCTACCTCCACTATGGCTATCCAGCATCATCGAGCGACATGCGAGTTCAACGTGCCGCTGAACCTCTGAATCACCCAGACGAGCATTTCTCCCGCAACGAATACCTGCTAGCCGACTCTGGGTTCACCGCATCCGATCAGATGCTCCCCATGTTCAGGAAGACGGCTGGGAATACGATTTTGCGAGGGCGTCCGGCATACTTCAACACCGTAGCTGCCACGATGCGCTACCAAGTGGAGCAGGCGATTGGTATACTCAAGTCTCGTTGGACGATCCTACGCAGCCTTCCCCTACGCCTCCGCTCCACCCACGACCAAGCGCTTGCTCATGGCATCATCGTCGCATGCGTTATACGCCACAATCTTGTAGTCAACACCGACGATGAACCGCTCGACGACGACGAGTATACAGATGCTGAGGCTCGTCATGCAGCACGGGCTGGTCAAGCACAGCTGTCTGCAGACGGGCTGCGCGTCCCCGAACATCTCCAGCGGCGAGAGAGGCTGGTAACGGATGATATCAATTGCTATGGAAAACGACGAGAACTTTGATGACTTGGATGACTACGAGGTCTGGTAGCTGGTACGCCCTACTCTCCCTGCTCGTCCATGAGCCTATCAAACCTCTCTTCTGCCTCCCTGATCAAGACGTCATACGGAAACCGTTGGCCCCATGCGGAGACGATCCATGGCTTCCTCACGCGTCGCTCGATATCGAGCATTCAGAGCTTCCCTTCGCCTATCCTGCCTTCTGTCTTCATGTTCAGCCTCGTGGAGCTCCAGCTGACGCTTCTGCAGATTCAAAAAACCCTCAACCTGCTCCCCCATGACTTCTTACACCGCTTCATGCCCTCCCGCCGACGATCCGCCCGAAATCCTTCCACCTCTCCGTCTGCCTTCAATGGCGTCAGCCTATACCAAACCGTAGCGGATATGGCCGTCATGAAGGCGTGCCTGAGCGTACCTGACATCCTCTCCCGGACAAAGTGCGTTCTAGCACCATCCTGCGAGTTTGACTGCGAGTTTGGCTGCGAGGGATCGAATGGATCAATCAACGGGGGCGGGAGATCGGGAAGGGTGTCTTCAACGCCTTGGGATGACATGGGGGAGTGTTGGCGAGATGCCTACTGAGTTTCTGGTGGCATTGCGCGGTCACCGCGACCGCGGACGACGACCTCGCCGTCGAGCAGAACGCCGAGGGTGATGTCGGCGGTGTTACTGGTCCCTGTGCGTAATTTCTCGTCGCCGCCGTCCTTCTCGGCAAAGATCTTGTTCACTAGGTCCCACTCGGGGCATAGTTGGTGCAGTCTGGCGACAGGGACTTAGTATAGAGCGTGCTGTAGACGTACATACCCTTAATGTAATGCTCTGCGTCCTCGATGGCTTGCTCGTCCCCATCGTTCTCTGCAGTGTCCATAATGGTCTTCCCTTGGCCCTCACCCGTCGCCGTACGCCAGTCTCGAGCCTCACGCCATCCACGAAGTAGGGCACGAACCTAGAGCGCATAATGCAAGTTGATCAGCTGAGAGCTGAAGGGTTTGAAGGGATCTCTCGGGGGCACTCATGAAACACTTCCTTGGCGAGGAAGCAGACGACGAGGACGGGGACGAGGACGAGGAGAGCGATGAGGATATTGAGTGGGAGGCGGTCAGAGCTACGACGGTCATACAGGCCGAGAAAGGGTCGAAGTCAGATGCAGAGGGAGTTGTGGACGGGGCGTCGAAGGTGAAGGACAAGAAGAAGAAGGACCCGCTTGACAGTCTCATGGCGATCATCGGGGCCGAATCCTTCAAGGGATTCGAGATGGTGGATTGAAGGTTTTCCGGGCTCTGTTCTCTATTCATGCGGTTGATTCCTTACATCACCCTCAACCTGTAGCATTATCCTTGGTTGTCATCTGCCCGTATTCGGTCTGTCTTCACAGACTTCCCGCTGTTTCCATACCTCATCTCCCATCCACTCATGCCTGCATCATGGGTATACGGCCTAGAGACGACGACTCTCACGAGACATGCATGAGTTTGTTTATCAGCTGCGTTCTAAGGTCACATCTGCTGATCTCCTGTCGTACGTCGCGACTCATAATCTACAAATTAAGCATGAGAGTCTGCCGTCTTCACACTTCACAAGTAGCCAATAGAATCCAAGTAGAGAGATACTGGTATTTAAGGAGAGGAATGACGGAAGGGAGTCGAGGGAGCGATGACCTACCATCTATCAAATGCAAGCGGAGATGTTGCAGTCAGTGACGGCTGGGGAGGACAGCGACCAACCGGGTCAGATAATCGGTACCTGTCGAGGATCGATGAGCCTTCAATCGGGCAATTGCGTGAAGAGTTTCCGCTATTCCAAAAATCGACGAGATCTGCGGGATTCCTCTCTGGGCTCGCCAAGTAATCCCAGAGCGCTGCGCGGGAATCCCAATAAATGGATGATGACGTCAACAAGCCTTGGCTTCCGAGACAAAGGTCTCCGATCTCTCGCCCTTCAGGGAAATAGCGAAACGACTTCTTATTTTCCGCCACCCGGTCTGCTCTAGGGCTCCGCAGTTGGGACCACGATCATCGCAATCTGTGCGGGATTAAAAGTAGCCATGCTGTTCAAAGCCTTCATGTTCGGAAATTGTTTCAGACCGATACATACTCTTGGCCTTCGTTCACCGTCCCATCCCATTATCTATCTCTTCCTCCAGCCTCTCCAACCTATACTTTGAAATCAGCAACTCCTCTCCAGAAACGATGCACACCACCCTCCCCTTCCTCCTCTTCCTCGCTTCCTCACTTGCCGCTCCCCCTCCTCAATTAGGCGTCCGTCAACCCGATCCAATGAGGATACCTCTCGTTGCACATGACAAGCGACAAAACCACCCCGAGCTGGAAGTGCGGCAAGAATGGCTGAAATCGCAAGGACGGGGGATGAGGCGGAAGTATGCTCGGCATCTGGGAGATGAGGGAAGACATTTGTTACAGCGGGATCAGGAGGAGCGAAATAATGAGGCACGGAGACGGGAGATGAAGCGGTCGAGTGGAACGGTGGGGTGAGTAGCCTTGAGCAGGGTCGATTGGGTGGCAATGCTGACGGAAGGCAGGCTTACCGATGTCGGGACGGATGCCTCGTATTCTGGCCAAGTATCGATAGGGTGAGCACCATTGTCATCCAGGTCGATGACCTCGTTGACAAGTCTTCGCAGCACACCCGCACAAAGTTTCCTCGTCATCATGGACACTGGCTCGTCCGATCTGTCAGTTATGTCTATCGCAAAGTTGGTGAGACAGCTGACACTTTCCAGATGGGTCACTGGATCCGCATGTATTTCGCAGGCCTGTAGAAGTACAACAAGCTTCGAGACTAGCACCTCCTCCACATATTCCAGCTCCGGAGCTCCATTCGACATCACGTACGGTTCTGGTGAGGCCGCTGGATTCCTCTCCTCCGACACCGTCGCCATGGGGGGTTTCACAAACACCGGCCAAACATTCGGTACGTCGCTGAACATCTTTCTGGAATGTCGTCTGTATCAAGCTGACGATCTGCAGCTATTGTCAACGACACCACTGCCAACCTTGTTTCCAGCCCCCTCTCCGGTCTTATGGGTCTCGGATGGAAATCATTAGCACAATCCGGTGCGACACCGTTCTGGCAGGCCCTTGCGGCTTCCGGCTCGTGGAGTGACGCGGAAATGGGATTCTTCCTACAGCGGTACCGAGGCGTGAATAGGGCCACGGCTGTGGAGTCGAATGGGGGCGAGTTTACTATGGGGTGAGTGGCCCTCTCGATCTAGCAGCCAGCAAACGCTTATAGCGGCGCAGTGGATTGGATAACTCCAAGTACACCGGTTCCATGAATTACATCCGCATCTCCACGGCAAACGAGAACTACTGGCAGATCCCTGTGCAGTCCCTCTCGATACAGAACAACGCGGTGTCTGGTGTAGTACGTTTTGCTCCATCAATAATCACGTTTGGGATGGCTGACACATCACGTAGTCGAACCGGCAAGCTGCCATTGACACCGGCACCACCCTTATCGGCATCCCTTCGGTAGATGCCAACGCGATTTACGCCCAGATCCCTGGCGCACAAAGCATGTCCGCCTCATCCGGGTACCAAGGATACTATGAGTATCCATGCGATACGGCGGTTTCGGTATCGCTCCAATTCGGCGGGCTCAGCTATACCATTTCCAACGCCGATTTCAACCTCGGCTCCTTCACTCGAGATACGTCCATGTGCACCGGGGCTTTCTTCGAGATGAATCTGTGAGTCGGATCCCCTCTTGCAGGGTCGTATTCTTTGTTGACGATCCGCAGAGCCGCGCAGTCTCCTATCACCTGGATCGTCGGCGCGAGCTTCCTCAAGAACGTCTACTCAGCATTCCGATACAACCCCGCAGCCGTCGGTTTCGCCGCGTTGAGCAGTAGCGCAGACTCTGTGTCAAACGGTACTACAGCTTCGGGCTCTTCCACCACGGGAGGCGGGACCGCTGGGAACGGCGGCAGGGGCACGGGATCGGGCAGCAGTCCGAGCAGTAGCCTGGGCAGCAGTCCGAGCAGTAGCCTGGGCAGCAGTCCGAGCAGTAGCCTGGGCAGCAGTCCGAGCAGTAGCCCGAGCACCGGTTCGAGCAGTGGAGCAGGACGAGGGGTAGAGGCAGGGGTGTGGGCCATGGGTCTAACCATGGCGGGAGTCTTGGTCGCGACTATTTTTAGCGGGATCTTTGAACGAACGGGGGGACGGACGGACGTGTAGGTGTTGCAGTTGTTGTACTGCTCAGTAAATTAGTTAGGTAGACTGTCAGTTCATTCAATAGTAGTACTCGCAGCATCATTCATGATCTCTTGCAGACACGCCATTCCGGCCACGCCAATCTTCCCAGGATGGCTTCTCGATCCATCCCAAATATTTACGCGCAGTTGAGCGAGTGGCTTTTCCATCACATCGCGAGGCTGTAGTTTCATGGAAGCGTCATTAATGCCGGATTCGACGGAACACCTCGGTCGCGGATTTCCTCGGGTTTACGGATAAAATAAATTCACAAAGCGGTGCTTGGCTATCAACGGACCGACGGGCGCGGACAGGAAGGAGCTGGTCGGAGTCCTCCGCTCGGCTCGCTCTGGCTGTACTTTCCGTCAAACAAGGGTATCATTGGCATTGGCGAGAGGCACGCAGTATGCGTCACGCAAGCATTCTAGATACCAGTGGAGCGATTCTACGGAAGATCGGTTCCTGATGCACCGCATTAGTCATACCCAACTCCCGGACCGGCGCCCAATCACTCGTGCATTCTTCCGCGCAGAAGCTGTGCACTTCCCGTGGAGTATCTCTCCCCACACTGGAAAGCACCTTTTGAGGATGGGAAAACGATATTCGAGTGACATCAGCGGAAGAGCGGGGTGGTGTAGCTAGCCTGCGCGGGAAATGAAACAATTAATAATGGGGCAGTTCACTTCGAGTAGTAACTAGTGACGACTTGCCTCAAAGTCGTCGCCTCAAAGTCGTCGCTACAAGTGAACATCCCCAAGTTAGACGTTTGTTTGGCTGGAAGGCGTGGTGTTTTAGCCGCACCTTTATAGAAGGCGCCTGGGTTGTCGCGCCTTCCACACAATCTAGTCAAACTTCGTCTCACATCGATTATGCTGTACTTAGAATCCCCATATCTCGCCATCCGTTCATCCAAACAGTCTCATACTCAACACGATGCCTCTCGGGATGCATCGCAAGCGATGGATACGAACCATTGACCGTTGCCCTTGCCCGCCTCCGCTTGTTGTCCGTCCGCCACTGCATCCGCAAGCACCTCCAGTATTGCTCCATGATCAGACGCTACCGCTACTTCGAGCGCTTCCCTGGACACCTGAGAAGACTGTCCTTCAACTGGATCAACGTCTCCCTCTTTGAGCTCGAGAGGTTGGCCCAATATCATGCCTTCCACTTGTACCCAGACATGTCGCGGAAGCCAGCCACAAGCCCCTCCACTCTACCAGCTTGCTCTCATACTCTACCGGCTCGCCCATCAGACGGGACGTCAGGCAGCTATCTTTCTTGTTTTGCGTCTCGAGTCCGTCTTCCTTCCCCTCCCTCTGTTCAAGCTTATGAGGCCTGTAGTTGGCGGTGTACATCTGTGGACAGACCGAGCACTCAAAGCTATCCACCGCAAGGCACCAGAATTCATCCCCTGGCCAACGGCGATCCAGCGAGCGGTCATCAAAGAGGCATTCGAGCGCAACTATGGCATCCCCGACTACATCGGTCTGATGGATGGCTGCCATGTTAACCTAAAAGCCCAGCCCGCTAGAGAAGACGCCGGGGCGTTCCACTGCGGGAAGCGTCAGCGGTACTTCGTGACTTGAATAATCGACCTACCTTCTCAATTTCAATGATAGACGGGACACAGAGAAGCTGAGCCTTCAACGGAGCGGTTTGTTGTTCGACACGCCGGATATCATGATTCCGCAAAGTATCGCCGGGATCAGTCTGCCTATCTGCCAGACTGTCATCCGGATACAGACTTGATTGAAGACTCCTCCAAGCCAGGGAGTCAGTCTCTTGGTCTCTCTGGGCTCGGTCTTGTGTCTTGAGTATTGCTGGGGAAAACTCGTTGGGCGCAGAGGACTAAGCTGCGTCTAACGGGAGACCACATTGTCCAGACGAATTGTGAAGTGTAATGAAGCACTGACCAAGGGATTACACTACTCCGGTCCTTCCGTTAGCGGAGGCTTCAAGAGATGGGGAAATACAGCTATGCCAACGCAAGAGACAGGTGACATCGATTAGGAATTAACGTGTGTTGAGAACCCCGCTTTTATTCATCGTTCATCTCAAACAACGCGTTAGTATGGCAAGCAGGCATCGCTCATATCACTGATCATCATTGTCGCCCTTCGTATCGGTTGCCTTCACAGTCGAGCCATCCTCACTACAAGACATGCATAAGCGGTACCTCTAGACTTTACTCATGACTCACCTTCCCTTCGGAAACGTCTGGTCGAACAAGATGGTCAGCTTGTCTTCCGCAGCATCAATCACCCGTTGACTTCTCCGATGCGTCTCGGCGAGCACGCCCACGTCATTCCGAGCGGAGAGCAATGCCTTCTTCATCTTCGCGCGGGAGTCAACGGTGATCTCATGTGTCTCATCGAGCAGGGCACTAGAGCCTTGCACGTCTTTGATCACCTGGTGACGAGTCTTCTCCGCATCAAGACTGAGTCGGCTGGACTACATCAGTAGGTCAGAGCTCTTGTGAAGAACCTGGCGCTGTTCTGTCACCTCGCTTCCATTGGTGGATGCGGAAGATCCTGGTGGCGTGGAAACTTGATTGTGTTGCTGCATGGTTGCAAGACAGAGTATTTGGTCTCGAGTCTGGTCGATAGGGTTATGATCGATATTGACAAAGCACCAATGAACCGGAAGAGCAAGAGTGTCGACAAGAGGGAAGGAAAGCCTACGAAGGACCGATTAGATGTCCGACAAATCCTTGCTGTGGAAGCTAAGAAAGGATCACGCGCGATGAGACTCGGAATCCTACAAGCTGTCAATCAGGAAACGGTTCCGGCTCGACGGTTCAGCATTCTCCAAGCCTGTGAAGCAGTCTTCAGGACTGGCCGGGCTCGGTCTTGGGCTGGCGAAGGCAAACCGGAGGATCCTTCTGAGATAGTAAGGGAGCATCGCGGACTGAATCTGCGCGCCAAGGAAGACAGCATCATCTGAACAGATTGATATGCGAAATTTTAAGTACTGCCTAAAGCAAGGAGCAGACTGAACCCCTCCCATCGACCGAAGGCTCATCAGAAGAATCAAGAGGGAAGAACACACAGACACCAAGACAAGAGAGAGTGGCAAGCTGAGGACAGATAAGAAGCCGGCCAGAACTCGGCATCGGTATACCTCACTCGTCTCGGAAGGGCAGCCGTTACGTCAAGGACACCCCCGCAACATCAGTCATCAGCTGGTGCCTTCGCGTCTGTGGCGTCTGTGGCCCCGCGGTCGAGCCAGCCTTACTGTTCCCATGCATTAGCGGTACTACTCGATTCTGACCCAAAGGCATACCTCAGCGGTTCCGGATGTTAGAGCTCAACCGCTTGCTCAAGGACTCTGCTCAGTACCTTCTAGGAGGTTTCCATCATGTTGCGCGTCCTTCTCTGCATGAGGTATAGTGTGAAACTGCTATCTTGAGCCCTGTTGCAATGACTGTATGAGCTCCTGGCGTGAGTTCCAGGTGTAAGTCATCGATGGGCTTGATTGCCGAGAGAGTGCTTGGCAGGTGCGTGCATATTTGGTTGAGGACATCGCCTTCTGCGAACTTCGAGGCGGATCGCGAATTTCGAGACAGAGTTCAGGGGCCGCTTGAAATTCGATGTTGAGGTCCTGCACTGAGGCGCGAGGTGTTTGTACAGCGTCGCCGTCGTTGGAGGCCGAAGATCCGGATGGGCTGGAAGCTGATTTCGAATGCTGCATTGATGAGTTGGGAGTTACTGGTAGCGGGTATGATGTTGAATGAGGCAATGGATTTGTGGGAAGATGTTATACATGTTTATGGGGAGGAGAAAGCGAAGAGTGCGAGACAAGCCGTCAAAGGACCGGTTTGCTGTCCGACAAGTCTGGTGTCAGAGGCCGAGAAAGGATCACCGGGGAGAGCCTAGGAACAATCTGTCGTCAGCATCCAGGCTGGACTTGTCGGCGCTTTCGAAGGGGAAGCAGTCTTTCGAACTTGCTGCGGTCGGTCTTGCGTCTTGTAACTTCCTGAGGGTTAGTGATGGAGCCTCGAGAAATGAACTGCGTCTGAGGAGAGATTGGTATATGATGATCTAAGCATTGCCCAGGAAACACACGACTGAGACTCTTCCGCCGGTGAAGGTCGCTTAAGAAGTGATGACAAGGGAAGATGGAAGATACCTGCTACCAAGACAAGGGACATTCGGCGTTGAGAGAAGTGATAGGGCCGTGTAAAGGTGGCATCGACAATCTCGACTCATCCCCAAGAACATGTAAGCAAGGCAAGGAGACTCCTGGAGCATCAGTCCTCATCTTACCGACTCGCGTCTCCATTCGGCCAGTAGCGATCCTCACTGAGAGCCCAAGATTAGCTCTTCTATTCCAATCCAACCGATGCCTTACCTCGGCGAATCGAAGCGCACAATGTCCGTGACCACTTCGCTCAGCAGTCTTTCCGCAGCTTCGATCGGTTTGAGCTTCGCGTAGTGCGAGTCGAGCAGACTGCGAGTGCTTAGACGAGCATCCTCAAACCTCTCGATCAGCTTGTGTGCAGACTTCCAGTCGGTCGGATCGGTAAGGTAGACCTGCGCAAGAGCGCTTTGTACGTCCTTGAATACCCCCTCGCATTGAGCGAGGTGGTTCGAATGGTCGAGGTGCTTGAACGCCTCGAGTTTGTCGAGGCTAATTCGGGCTCCGTGGCACCTTTCATAGAGCGAATTGCGAGCGTACACAGCCGCAAAAATCTCGGGTCTGGTGCGTCCAGACTTGAAAGGCACGACAAGAAAAGTTGGCTCGGGAGAAGTCATGGTGGATAACAATCGGATGGTAACGGTTTATGCGAAGATTTCGTAGATGTTTCGAGGCAGGAGACCATCTAAACTGCGGACGGCGAACCGTCAAGGAGCGGTCAAAGAAGCCTTCAGGTGTCCGACACGTCTGGGGTTGAGGGAAATATTCGTCAGCCAAGGACATGATTCGCATTTTGACGACTTGTCCTCACCCAAACCCATCCCACCAGGGCTTGACGATCCAATCGGGATTTCGTAAATGTGAAGTTGCATTTCCCCGGAGCAATAGGGACGGTCTTGCTTGATCCCCGTCGGTCGATTGTATGATAGTTACGGCGTAGTAGTAAGCAGTTTCCGGACAGGACATGACATTTTTTTGGTGAACAAACCAAACAGGTCAAACCTGCCGTGCCGTACCGGGTCTAGGCCTCGTGAGATAAATTCCCGATTGTTTGCTCCCGTAATGTGCCTCGCGTCACGAAACCTTCTGTGGCGCGAGGTTGTGCTCGGGCTGGGTAATCTATTCATCGCATCTCGTTTCATCACGTCTACTTTCTCTTGTCCCTTTCTTTCATCCTTACCATCGCTATCGACCATCTATTCACCACTCGCCCTTTTACGCTAGGGATTCCCTTACTTTATTTACCATTTAGGAGAAGCGGCGATAGGGACACGTTGTCGCTGGACGAAACATCGCACAACTCGCCAAGACTCAGATTAGCTTTCAGATCGCAATCACACCTTCCTCTTCGTACCGTCACTCATCACCGGCGAACCAAGCCCATTGATAATGATTTCGGTTTGATCAGAAAGCATCCCGCTACGAATCCCGATTGGGTCACCCTGCTATCCAGTCTTGCCAGCCCGGGCTGGAACCCCCAGATTGTTGAAACAAATTACCGATAACGAATACTTGGGCTTGGTCGGGGATAATCAGGGGATTAAGCTCGTGCATGTAGAATTTGACACAAAGAGCGACGCTCCGTGAGTGGTCCTCCCTTGTCAACCCAGATCGCTACTCACCCTGATCGTCCTTCTCCGCAGTGACTCCCCACGTCTGGGTGCTTTTGTCGATCAGGCTCCTTTCTCTCTGGCAGGGGCTCGTCACACTCGAATTCCCATAAAGGTGAATAATTTGGTCTTTTAATCAAGGAAACGGCGTTGATCTCTCCGTTGTCCCTAGACCTGAATCTGTTCCGATCCTGCCGCATCCATTCGATCCGTTCACACCCGACACAGCGGTCTCATTACCGACTCGTGCATCAAATCGCTCACCAGCACAATGTCCGGGATGTTCAGCACCACCCTCAGTGGTGCACCCACCCACTTTCACGAGACACTGAGTCGGTCTGTCTCGGTGAGTCAGGATGCTTGCCTTCGCGTTGGGACATCGCTGACAACAGCTTAGTCGAGTGTGCTTTCCGATTCGAATCCCAGCAGTTATGATTCAACCAATGTGAGTGATGTAAAGGTATACCGCACAAGTCACTAACGACCCCTGCTATCAGCCAATCACTCTCTTCCTCATCCAGCTCTTCGTCATCATCAGTTTCACCCAGGGTCTCGGCTGGGCATTCAGCTTTATCAAGCAACCAAAGGTCATCGCCGAGGTCATCGGCGGCATCATCCTCGGACCCACCGTCATGGGTCGTATTCCAAAATTTTCCAATACCATCTTCCCCACTCAATCGCTCCCTTATCTCAACCTCATCGCCACCATCGGTCTGATCCTCTTTCTCTTCCTGGTCGGCCTCGAAGTGGATATCGGCGTAATGAAGAAGAACGGCCGCAGCTCGGCGCTCATCTCGGTCGCAGGGATGGTACTTCCCTTCGGATTGGGTTCGGCCGTGGCAGTACCGGTGTATGCCAACTTTGTCGATCACACGAAGACGTCGTTCGGACACTTTCTGCTCTTCGTTGGGGTAGCAATGTCCATCACCGCCTTTCCGGTACTCTGTCGCATTCTCGTCAGCACCAAGCTCCTGGACACGAGAGTCGGCGTCATAGTTCTCGCTGCTGGAGTTGGTAATGATGTGGTCGGATGGGTTCTTCTCGCCCTTACCCTTGCACTTGTCAATGCGAAAGCCGGTATCACCGCGGTCTACGTCCTCCTCTGCGCGGTCGGGTGGGCTGTTTTCCTGCTCTGGCCCATCAAGAAAGCCTTCGTATGGCTCGCAAGGAGAAGCGGGAGTATTGATCACGGTCCAACGCCGATGATGATGCTCCTGACATTGATGATCGTGTTCACTTCAGCATTCGTCACCGATATCATTGGTGAGTCTCGGTGCCAAGCGTGGAGCCCGTACTCATGGTATCAGGTGTCCACCCCATCTTTGGTGGCTTCATCGCTGGTCTGATCATCCCGCACGAAGGGGGCTTTGCCATCGCGGTCGTCGAGAAGATCGATGACTTGGTCTCCTTGATTTTCCTACCCATCGTTAGTCCTCCTTTCGATCACAGAGTCCGGCTGAACTATCACAGTACTTCGTGCTGTCAGGGCTCTCAACCAATCTGGGATTACTGGACACGGGCAAAATATGGGGTTATACCATTCTGCTTTGTGTCGTGGCTTTCCTCGGCAAGTTCACCGGCTGTGCCAGCGTAGCAAAGCTCCTCGGGTACGGCAATCGGGAGAGCGGGGCCATCGGAATGCTTATGAGTTGCAAAGGGTGAGACATCATCCATCTACCTCCGTGACTTCGCTGAATTCCGTAGTCTCGTCGAGCTCATCGTCCTGAACGTCGGCCTGCAAGTCGGCATCATCAACCAACGTCTGTTCTCGATGTTCGTTTTCGAAGCCGTCGTCCTCACCTTCATGACGACACCATTGACTCTCTTGATCTACCCGGCTCGCTTCCGCACGCGGGCAAACGCTGAGCTCGAGCGCAAGGTGACCATAGACGGCGAGAAATCCGCCACTGGTCTCCATTTTACAGCCGGTGCCTCTGGCGGTCGGGATAGAACATCACGATTCCTCGTGGTTCTTCAGAAGATTGAGCATCTCGCTGCTGTCATGTTCCTCACGCAGATGCTCGAGCCGCATCCTGCCCAACAGCGAACGCCATGGAGCGCCAACGACAAGGCCGAACTGCGAAAGAATCTCGACGGCGATATTTCGGAGGAGTCTCTCCAGTCTTCGCCTAGCCATGCTTCGGCCCCGCTTCCAGTCTTGCCCGAGGATCGGAACGCGTTCTCTCCGGTGCAGATTGATGCGCTGAAACTCATCGAGCTCACAGGACGTACCTACTCGGTCATGCAGTCGGCGGAGAAGGATCAGCTTCTCCTCACCGATGATGCGCTCCAGCTCTTCCGTCAATTCGGCCGTCTTCGAGGTCTGGAGGTCACACCGCACATACAGATCGTCGGACAGGATTCGTTCCCCACAACTGTCGCCGACTATGCCGGCAGTCTCGAATCTGAGCTCATCATCCTACCTTGGACAATACCCGTTGTTGGCGCCTCTTCATCCGCTCTGATCGATCCATCACCCTCTACGGTCGAAAAGGATGTACTCCCACCTAGCACTTCCACCATGTCGCCGTTTGACAGCATCTTTGGTTCGGAGTCACATGGGTCGCCGATGTACTCCCACTTCATCCGTCACGTTTTCGCGGAAAGCCCATCGGACATCGCCTTGTTCGTCGATAGAGGCTTCGGGTCTCCCGCATCTTACGCTCCCGGGGCAGGTCAACACATCTTCATGCCCTTCTTTGGTGGCCCCGACGATCGACTCGCATTGCGCTTCATCGTCCAGCTGTGCCATCACCACAACGTGACCGCGTCGATCGTGCGAGTGCGAGCCTCAGGCCACGAGGAGAGCACGAGCGCGGACAGCAGGAAGATTGAGATGTCCGAGTCGATGCAAATGCATCAGAATGCCCTACAATCGAACCAGCTCACCGTCCGTGCAACAAGTTCTGTATGTGACTGCCTTAATATGCCCTCCGCGTTTCCTGACGAATCACAGCCTTATGTCGAGACGGTCAATCGAATAGCATCCGAAACGGCGGATGATACTGCCTGGTCCTACTTCACAGCCAGCGTCACCTCCCCTCATCGTCCCGTGGCACTGGACAACGCGCTTTGCCGCATGGCTTTCTGGAGCACCAAAACGTCTTCTCCCCTCAATTACGCATCCACACGTGCCGAGTCTTCGACGCCGTCCGAACATGGTGGATTATGGAGACCCATGATGATCGTCACCGGGCGAGGTCGACGGGGAGCAGCGATAAATCACGGTCAGGAACTGGCAAAGATTCTGGCCGAGAAGGGTCATCACCCGAGCATCGGTGCTGAGCTGAGGAAGACGGTTGGAGATGCTGCGACGGCGCTGATACTGGGAGGTGGTCAGCCTTCGACCGCGAGCTTCCTCGTCCTGGAGGCGGGGAAGAAGTAGGTTGCTTCCTTGTTGTACACTATTTGGGTTCGTTACGACTTTCATATGTCAGTTGAGCTGCTAGAGCTGTACTTGTATGCTTCATGGATTGTTCAATGCACACCGTACTTGATGTTGATATGCTTGATCTTAGACAGCTGTGTGGCATGATTCATCTCTACGGTATCTGCGAATTGACGGATGTGACCAGCTCGCCAGCTATCCGCTTCCCCTCCTACGCCACGTCAGCCTCCCATGACACTTCAGCTCAACACTCGCTCACCTTCAGAAGCGACGGTATCCGCTCCGCCTCCAGTCCCTCTCCTCCCTCCAATCGTATCCCACATATCCGACCCGAACCCGTGAAGAACATGTGTATCCGATCGGGACAAGCCGATTCCTCCTGGACCGACGCATCGAGAAAAGCCACCTCACTCCCGGGTACCTATCCCGATCAGCTCCTCGTCACACAACTCTCAACCCTCACCCGAAGCCAGCCAGAAGGCCACTCACCAGATTGAGCGTGACCAACACCGGCAACTCCTCCCGGCCACTCACACATTCCGTCCCATCCCCATCCTCCAAATCCAAATCCCAATCCTCGCCCCCGCCCCCGTCCCCTCCCCCTCTCACCGCGCCCTTCACCTTCCCACCCCCGCCCCTCCCCGCCCGGACGGCAGCCTTGATCCCACTAAGATCCCGATCTTCGGATGTGGTGATCGCCTCGTAGCCTATACGTTTTATCTTGGGGATTCGGAGGTCGGTGAACGCGGCGCGGGCGGCTAGGAGGAGGGCGAAGGGGATGGAGGCGGAGGTGGTGGATAGGAGTGTGAGGTGGAGGTACGGGACAAAGTACCTGGGGAGTCATCAGCACGGTTCTGGGTACGTGTCCTGCGCCAGGAAGACAGATAGAGGTAGAGAAGGAGGATGTGGAGGAGGGTACGTACTTTGTAGGAGGGAGGATGGGGAAGGGCGGGAGTGAGGGTATGAAGTGATCGGCCACCATACTCGTATACAAAGTCGACAAGCTCCCCAGTGTCTGGCTCGACATTTGGGGGTATGCTTGCGGTGTCCTGCCCCATCATCAGCTCAGCCGCCCACTTCAGGGCTCGACAGACCCACACATCAACCTCGACCCGTCCTTTCCAACCTTCCTTCCCCTTGCCCGCCCGCGGATCCACGTCGGTAACCTCTAGCCGTATACCGGCGACTACCTCTGTTCCACCGTCAATGACGACTCGTGCACTCCCGCTGGCTTGGGGTGCGTCGCCGTAGGAGATCGTTATGGGTCGCGGGGAGAGAAGGGGGCGGCCGTCCAGTCGGGTTGGGTGGGTGGGATGGGAGAGGCCGGTGATGATGTAGGATCGTTCGGAGGGGGAGAGGGAAGTCGACATGGCTGTTTAAACAGGTAGAGAGAGCAGCGAGACTCGAATCTAGGGGAAGCAAGGCGTCTATGGTAGAAAGTTGAGGGGAATGTTGAAAGACGGGATCGGGCGCGGTGAATAGGTGGACAGCCGTGGGAAAGCGGAGTTGACTGGGACATGACGACAATCAAGCGCGACTTTCGTCTCGACTTTCTGCGCCCTTTTGATTCTGGTGATGCCGCCCAAGCGTTCGGCACCCTCTGGACCATCTCAGGCTCCAGCTCAGCGCCGACGGCCGGCTGTGGCGGATGAGACCTCTTCAGAGGATGAAGCTTTCCAGGGCGAACAGGAAGGAGAAGGAGGTACACAGGCGGCGAGCGGTCATGGTCTTGGCGAGACCGTAAGTTTCAATCCACGTGCTATTTGGCTGCGAAAAGTCGGTGCTGAAACCTGACCAGGTGCTCAAGCGGAAAGCCGCTCAGCTCGTCCGTATGGCTCTCTTCTTCGAATACCGCCGTAACCCCATCAAGCGAGGGGATGTCATGAAGCTCGGTAAGTCCCTCGATTTCCCATGCTCATTCAATCTCACTCTCGGTCAAGTCCTACCCTCGCAAGCTCGGGCGTTCAACGCAGTCCTCGAGCGGACTCAGAAGATTTTACGCAATACATTCGGGATGGAGCTGGTAGAGCTGAGAGGGAAGAGGAAGGGTGCGGCTGAGCCTGTCGCAAATGGCGCGACTCAAGCGGGACCGAGTCAAATGAAGGGGAAGAGGCGAGCTATTCGGAATGGAGCTGGCAGTGAAGAAGAGGAAGAGGAGGAAGGAGAGGAGGAGGAGCCGGCAGCTGGAAAGAAGAGGGCCAGATGTACGTCCTCGTCCACTATAGCAGATTCCAAGCTGAACGAGAGCGAGTTTTAGCTGCCGGCACGAAATCATACATCCTTCGCTCAGTGCTTCCCGCCGATATTGTGGCAGCTATGGCAAATCCGATTCCACTCCCGATGTTCGATGCCAACGGAGAAGAGGCTGGGAATGAAGACGAATCTGCCGACTCAGGCGCACTGCTCAGATGGGAGAAGGCCGATGGTACGGCTTCGGGCAATGTGGGGTCGCTCGGAATCAGGACGGTGATTCTGTGCTTGGTGATGTGTTTGGGCCGCGTCATCCAGGATGGTGAGCCTTTCTGCAGGCCCATTGCGTGAAGCGTTTCACAGCGTACGGGTCTTCGAGTCAGACGATGACGAACGACCAGACCACTTGCATGCCCTCCTACGTCGACTCAACCTTCATCGGGATACTGTTTTACCTTACACTTCGACGGATAGCAAAGAACCACCGATGACTTTGGACAAATACCTCGAACTCCTAGACCGGCATCACTACCTTGAGAAGGTGGGTTCGTCCGCAAACCGGTCCTAGCAGTGTCACTACTACGGACCCCAAGAGATCGGCCCGCAGAGTCCGAGCTGATGACATGCAGATCAGAATCGCCGGACCCAACGGTATGGGCGAGGGGCACACCGTCGAGTGGAGATGGGGCAATCGCGAAGCCGAATTCTCGGAAAAAGCAGCCGCGGCTTTCATCGAGAAGATGTGCGTCGCCCGATATTCAAGCAGAAGTCTCAACTGACTAGCAGGAGCTTTTTGAACGATGCGGAATCTTCCGAGTCATCAGAGAACGAGGCGCCGCAAACGCGCAGAGGACGAGCGGGGAATGGTCAGGCGCGAGATCGGGTGGCGGAGAAGGAAAAAGCGAGGATGAAGTTAAGGGAGGATATCGCGAAGGCTGCCGGAGGGCCACTGACGGGTGTCGAGTGAGGGAGCATTGTCAGGCATGCAAGCATTTTATGTTGTATATCGTTATTCGCAGCCGCGTCTGATCGCTACGGTGTGAGGTCCTGTCCAATCTGCGTCAGGAACAGCCCCTATCCACATTGCAAGTTTGACATGACAAGTCATAAGATTTCGTAACGTCATCTCCAGGAACCTGTCGGACCCTCACTCCTCCACCTTCGCCCCCTCCCGTACCTCACCCAGCGGCTTGACCCCCAACCCCTCCACGGCGCACCTGATCTCCATCTCCCAAAACGTGAACACCTCGAAACCACCACCTCTAACCTTCCCCTCCCTATCCTCCTTCACCCAAATCACCCCGCTCCTCCCATCCACGTAATCCTCCTTCATCTCATACCACCCTCTCCACTCCGCCTCCTCCGGGTCGGAGTAGGGTATAGCCACGTATGGTCCCGAGTAGCTCGGTGAGAGTGGGGTATGGTCGGTATCGGGTCCGGAGGCGGAGGTGGGGAGGGAATTGTAGAATACTGCTAGGGAGGGTGGAATTGCGCGAGCGAGGGCTTCGACCCGAGCTGTTTTGGCAAGCTCGCTCTGCCGCTTGATCTCGTCTACCACCTTCTTCGATCCTCCAGCCTGAGGACTTATCAGCTCACGCTCCAACCCTCTGCGCCTCGGTCGAGCGCAGAGGAGGATGGAATGTTGGGCGAGCTCACGAGTGCCTCCACGATCTCCGACTTGACCCGTCCTTCCTCCTCCCTTTCCACCCTCTCCGCCTCCTCGACCATCCTCATCCTCTCCCCCCGAGCCCTTTTCTCAATCTCGTCTCTCTCCACCTGGCATAGCGCTTCTAGCACCGCAAGATCTTGGTTCGCGGCGATCAGCGCGGAGTTCTTTCGTTGGAACTCCGCAATTCGGGCTTCTGTGCCGGGGAGGTCGATGTCGTTTAACAGATTGAAGGCTAAGCCCATCAGCTGATGTCACAGGAAAAGGCTGCATGGAAGGGTGAGAAGGGTCGAAGGGTCACGTACTGAGATCCTCGACTTCTTCGAGGTAGTCGTCGTATTCACGATCCGACCCGAAATCATCTCTACGCTGATTGAAGCTACACCTAGTCAGCGACGAGATCAAGGCGACATACGAGACGATTAAACGGCTGCACAGCGCTAGAGACCCCACTCACTGGTCCGCCATCCGTCTCCTGACCGCAACCTCCTTCTCAACCTTGAGATCCTCAAACGTCTGATGCGCAAAGTTCACCTTCCTCAATATCCTCCCGCACTGAGGACACGGTTCCGGACCGAGGGTGAAGAGACGGTCGATACATGACTCGCACATCTTGTGATAGCATGGTGAGACGAGGAGTCGGAGGTTCTTGTTGAATTGTCGGTCGGTGTGACATACGGGACACACATCGCCTTCCTCCTGCGTTCACCAAATCAGTGGTGTCTCAGACAGAAAAGGAGGAAGGCAAGGGGACGCACGCGGAATTCTGCGACTCGCTTGGAGGGATCTTTGACCCCGGCGACGTAGAGGTAACCGTCCTCTGTGCCTTTAGCGTTGGTGCCCACTCGTCCCCCGTTTAAAGGTTGGCCCGGCTTCCGAGCGGGGATGGAGGGGCCGGGCGGGGGGCGACGACCGACGATGGGTTCGCGGGGAATGAGGCGAGACATGTTGGGATGTGGGAATGGGTGCCCAGCTATAAGCGTAACATGCTTGATGCAAAGGATCATGGAGTGAAGAGAAGGGTGATCCAACGGTACGCGATATGTGGGAGGACCAGAGTAAGGCTTTGCTGACTAAGCGAATTTCGGGAGTGTGTCGCAAATCTGCTCGCTGGAATATCTGTCCACTACGGGTCCCAGCAAGACGTCACAGCGAGCTTCGAGTCTCGTAATATCGACATCAGAACAGGATGATGCTGCCCCTCCGCGCCTCGACCTCCCGTCTCCCCTCCACCGCCATCCGATCCCTCTCATCCTCCTCCATCCTCCACACCAAAGCTTCCCTCGAACCCAGCCGTACGTGCCTTCCCTTACTTAGTCCCTCTCACTCAAACGGCTAAACACAGAAGAGACTCCGAACCCGATCGATCTGTTGACCAAGATCGGTCGTAACGCGGAAAAGCGGTTGTCGAGTCAAGCTGACAGTTGGGAGAAGTTGAGTGAAGTTTGGAGGAGGGGCGGGGAGGCGATGGAGGCTGCTGGTCTGGGACCGCGGGATCGACGGTGGGTCCATTTCTCCGTATTTGTGCTCGATGCTGATCTTTCCAGGTATATAGTATGTCTTATCCGGGGCTGGGGGTTTCCCTTGCTGATGAGGATGACCTAGTTATGGGCTTTCTCGAAGTACTCTCAAGGCGCTGAACCATCGAAATTCATACGACCACCTTCGCCGCAAAAGAAGTTTAGGGGGTGAGTACAAATTCGCGCAACTCTAGGTACCTGCCTGCTGACCATCCTTTTGCGTTCTGCCTATCGCTGCTTCTGCTGTCCCGATCGCCCTCCATCCTCGTCTTCTGCCTCTGCTCGCTGTTCTCAACTTCGTCTTGATTATTGTGGAGCAGATGGGGACCGAAGATACAGCATGGTGTCCGGAAATGGGGTCATGAGTGATATGCAAACTACATTTCCGGGTTGTTAGGATTGCTTGTCCTGCATTTGACTCATCAGCTACAGTTCAACGAGACCATATGCTAACCACATATATCGTCGCCCGAACAGAAAGCTCACCTATTTCAACAAGCCTAAATTGAGTACATCTACCCGCTTCCCGCCTATCCCACTAGCAATCACCGCTTCTCCCCCTCAAACTCCCTCCTCATCCTCTCCCATTCCTCCTCAACCCCATCCGCCTCCACCGCATCCCTCATCGACCTACTCCGCCTCATCTCCGCCCACTGCCATCTCACCAGCTCTTGCAGTGTGTGACCCGAGGCAAGGGCGGAACGCGGATTGGTCTCGTGTAGGTGATAGGCTAGGAGACCGGTGAATATGCCCAGGAGGGGATCGATGGTCCGGGAGAGGAGGTAGATGCGGGGCATGGCGGGAATCGAGCCCGACTGAGAACGGTCGATCGAGGTACCGGGTCGTATAGAGACCAAGAAGGTGGCTGTGTAAAGCCACGATTTGAATTTTAAGTGGATCCGCGAGGAATTTAAACGGACGGAAGCATTTCCCATTGGCGATGACATTACATAATTACATAATGCCATTATTTGAGGCGATACTGATCAAACAGCTGTTCATTGATCCCCGTCAAGAGCGCTTTCTGCCCCAGCGGAAACCGACTTTCAACACCGCTCGTCCCCATCTCCCCCCCTTCCCCCCCATCATCCGACTCTGAGGATGAGTCGATCAATGACGGGGGATTCTGGGATCGAGAGCGCCCACTTTTGGAGTTCTCATAGATGACGTGATCACGCAGCGGTTACGACCCAAGGGAGTCCTATCAATGTGTGTAATACTTCACCCTAGTATGTGGACGGTGTGAGAGGTGTTCTGGAAACGGGCTCTGGTTTGGGTTGGATATCGTCAGGATAGACACTCCCAGATTTACGCTGTCAGACATTTTAGGTCACGTGATTCAACACGTGAGCAGAAGTTGACGGGTGGGACGTGGTAGGACAAGCAATGCGCTCTTCAACGTCTGCATAGGGTGACCGCTCAACTGCCTCGACACTCGGATCGAAAAGGGCACCGGCATCGCTCCTAAACGACCCATGAAGAATCGACAGGCCGTTTCTTCGTCTGTTCGCGAGCTCATATGTTCGATCCAGCGTTCCAGTACCTGGTCTGCCGTTCCGTATCACCGCTTGACCGTTCGGTTGTCTCGCCTCGAATCAGATATAGACAGCCGTGCTTGACCAGCTTCCGGCTTTGCACAGCATTACGGAACGCCTTGAACTCAGCAGGCGGTCCAGTCATTTGAGTTTAGAAAGGACCCCTTTGCGAGGCGAGCTTCACAGCATGGTTGCCACTCGGTGAGCTCTATATGTTTCTTTCCCCTTCCATCAGAGACACCTCCAGGTAAACGCCTCATACCAATGGATGCTTCTCGATAGTGCCACGACCCAGCCTCCGGCTACCCCGCCCCCTCGTATAGAGCTCAACAACCACAACTCCAACCATAGTCCTTTCATCGAAATGACCACCTACCTTTCCAAGACAACGGAATCCGTGATCCCCACTCCCGACGGTACCGTCCGTGTCCGGCCCTACCGGTCCTCCTCGAATGCTCAACTCAAGGCCGTCCTGAGCTTCACTCCCCGCGTCTCAAGCTTGGACCGGCATAATACCAAGAGTCAGAGTGACGAGTTCCGGGGTTTCTTTGTGCTCTTCTGGATCGGTGAGCTCGCTTCCTGCCTTACTCAGGCACTACTGATGGATGACAGGCCTGGGTCTACTGTTCCTGCGGACGTCATTGCAGTCATGGGAGGAGAATCGGACCCCGCTATCATGGAACTTCGGTCGCCTCATCACCCGAGACGGCCTCGTCCTCGGCCTTTCGGACACACTCATGATGGCCGTCATGTTCCTTTGCGTACCTTTCGTACAGGCTCTTCAACATCAGTGGTTCAGCTATTACTACGTCGGCATCACAATTCAGCATATCTACCAGACTATGTATCTGGGAGTCGCGATTTGGTGGGGGTATCATCGGCAGTGGTATTGGGTTCAGTCGGGTTACCTCGTGCTCCGTGAGTCATTGCGATGGCAGTCTGGATTCCTGCTCACTCATTCTGATTTCCGCAGACGCCTTATCGAGCCTGATGAAGGTGAATCCATAGCTCAGGAAGGAATCTTCAGGCTGACCCCACCCTTAGATGCACTCGTATATGGCCCATAACGGCATGCTCGCTACCGTCTTCTTCCGGTTACAGGAGGAGAAAATCGAGCTGGCACAAGTCGTCGACTCACTTCCCGGGGGAAGAGAAGCAGTGCTGCGCGAGGCAGCAGATCGACGAGCCGAGCTTGAATCGCAACAGGCATCGATGAACGAAGGGACGACTCCCCTCGGCACACCAGGTATTGCAACTCCGGCTCCGGGCGCGATGACACCAACCGGATCCACAGGCTACGGTGACCCATCTGAGGCGTTCCGACGGCATCTCATCAATCTAGCGGAATCGACTAGCCCGCCAAAAGGTTCATCCAGTACACGAGAATCCTCGCCTGATGGATCGGATTTCCGTCGCCGATCTGTCACGAAGCCGGTGAAGACGAAATCGACTCTCGCAATGGATGCATTGCCTAAACCTCAAGCCAACTTGCCCGTCGGGACTTCGCTTGAGCCATCGCACAAAACCTCGCCGCATGACTCAAGTCCTCCCGGTACTTTGGCTTGGTCACCCAACGAGCGAGTCGCCTTGCTTGCGCGGAATATCGATGCGATGGAGGATGAGCTGAAAAGCAATGGGGCGAATCGACTCGTCTGGCCTCAGAATGTGACATACCGCCATTTCTTCGACTACTTCACCTTCCCAACCCTCGTCTATCAGCTTGAATACCCACGGACGAATACGTGAGCCATACACTTCTGCTGCGGCATCAAGCTTATTCGTTCTAGGATACGTCCGTTGGTGGTGCTTGAGAAAATTGTGGCAACACTCGGCACCTTCTCGCTCATCTACCTCATCACCGAGCACTACATCATGCCTTTCACTCCGAAGACCGGCGAGTCGCTGGCGAGAAGCTTTATTAATTTGGCTTTGCCGATGATGGTCAATTACTTACTGTGAGCAAGAATCAGCCATTACTTGACCACGCTGACCACCATTCTTCCCTCAGTATCTTCTAGTAAGAGACACCTCCTACGCTCATCGTAAGCACTGATCAGATTTCCAGCATTATATTCGAATGTGTCTGCACTGGCCTAGCTGAGCTCTCCTAGTGAGTCATGACCGCCTTGACCCGATTCATGCTGATCTAAACGCCAGCTTCGCCGATCGCGAATTCTACCAAGACTGGTGGAATTCCACATCGTGGGATCAGTTTTCGCGAAAGTGGAACAAGCCTGTCCACGTATGTGATCCCTTCCACCTGATCCTGCGGAGCTGAAAACTGTGCAGACCTTCTTACTACGGCACGTTTACGCGTCAAGCATGGACGGCTTTCAGCTGTCCCGCACATCTGCGACGGCCATCACTTTCCTCCTGTCCGCCCTGGCCCATGAGCTGGTCATGGCCGTCGTGACCAAGAAGATCCGGCCGTACCTCTTCATCATGCAGGTGAGTCGATGATCTGTCGAAGAAAATAGATACCTCTATCAGGGTTGAGTCTGGAATCGTTGATAACGGGATAGATGGCACAACTACCCATGATCGCGCTAGGCAGGCTGCCGGCGGTGAGACGGAACAAGACGGTGGGGAACATCGTCTTCTGGATAGGTCTCATGCTCGGCTTTCCCCTCTTGTAAATCATCACCACATCGCAATCGCATCAGCTGATGTAGCGTCAGAGCCATCTGCTACCTCGTCTATTGAGCAAATCATAGTATCTAATGACATAGATCACGACCCATCACGACCATGCATGCATAATCAAAAGATAAGCTGTCATCGTTCTCGAGCGACAGTGTGTGAGAGATGGATTTCTACGCGTACATATGGATACAACCCGGTCGCCCGGCCAGCGGTCCGAGATCTCTACTTCCCCTATGCACAAGATCTCCCTTCCCCAACATCAAGTTCGTCAAGATCGTGTCTTCTTCTCGGGTCGTCGCACTGGTCTCTCCTTGTCAAATCGTTCCTCTCATCTCCCTCATGTCGTCCTCGTCATCTCATGTCATCCTCGCCCTCACAGATTCTCGCCCCCCCTCCACCTTCTCAAACCTCCCCTCAATGCCCCTCTGACGACGGGCCATAGGAACTCCCCCTCGAGCCCTGAACAGTCACTGGCGATTCCCTAAACGCATCGTAGTTCCCCCTCGGATCCTCATGGCCATTCCCCAGGTACTGGCCTCGGTGCTCCTCGTACTGCTGACGCCACTGTTCAGGCGATGACGAGTATCCCTGAGCCTGAGCCTGCTGACGGTAGATGTTTGGATCTGGACCAGGCGGAGGGTAAGGACCCCAGATAGGGACGTACACCGGTTGACCGTTGTGGGCTTGAGCGTGATTGTGGCCGTGACCGTGCGATGGCGGGACGGGGACGTAGTGATATCCCGGGGGAAGGAAGCCTGGGCCATGATACCCCGTTTGCTGATACGCCGTTGGTCGAGTACTGCCATCGAAAGCGGGACCCGAGCTCGGTCCCGCAGAGTACGGCGTCACCGACTTTGGAAAATCTTCAGTCCCAATGGCCAATTGTTTCGAGCGAGCCGTAGACTTCGCCTTCCCAGCCTTCCTCCCCTGGACTTGAGGGACGGGGAGTGATCCGGGAGGATGATACCCGCCGCCAGAGAACCAGGTCTCGCATCCGGCACGGATGGCCCATTTGCGTGCCCCGCCCGATTGGTCACCGAATGGACGGGGGAGCTTCACGAAGGCTTTGCACATTGAGGTTTGGTGCCGGACACCGTTGTAGATCTTGGTGGGGTTTTGGCGGTAGTCTGGGGAGCTTTGAATCAGCGGAGGGATCATCAGGGGAGGGGGAGAGGGAGAGGGGGAGGCAGGCTCAGCGAGGGGCAGGTGATCGTGTGGCAGGGTACGCAGAAGGTGTATGAACGATCGTGTAGGGAAAGCCCAGAGCTTCCACATGAAGAGAAAGAAAGCAAGGAGGGACAGACTCACATGCGTTGCGCCGCTTGATGGAATCCGAGATCTCTGAGACGTAAAGGTTGTGCGGCGGCGGAGCGAGGAGCAGCGCTTCACCGATGAGAGCGGCGTATGACATTGGCGGCCTTGGCGCTGGGATCTCACCGGGAGCGAGTATGGGTTCGTCCTGCTTGTACGGGTGGTCGGACCTGTACGACATCTGAGACATGGCGGAGACAGGGTAGTACTGGAGCGATCGAGACTGAGGCTGTGGGTCGACGGACCAGGGTGAATTGGAGTATGAGCTGTCGTAAGATCCGTTATAGGAAGTCGTGTGGAAGGAGAGCTCGTCGCTGTATGTGTTTGTATTGATACTGATTGGATGACCCGGGAAATGATTTGGATGAGCGGTCGTGAGGGCAGAGAAAGGCGGGATAGGGTCATGTGATGCTTCCGGGGGTGCGAAATGATGCACAGACGTGGAATCATGGATCGTACCCGCAGTGGAGGGCCGTGCCCTCTCGTTGACCCTGGATCCGTTGATGGATGGATCGTCGGGTGTCGAACCGGTCGTCATCAATCGCCTCGGCCAATTCGCAGGTGATGGGGTATTGAGCACCGCATTGTGCGAGAATGATGGACGGAGGACGGGGCGATGGGTCTTGACGAGGTGGCTGGAGCCGAAGACGTCGGCTTGAGAGGGGAGAAGAGGTTGACATTCTGCGGTGGAGGTGGTAGTGGCATTTCTGAAAGGATCGTCGGAGGATGAGCGAAATGATGCCTTTTGTCCAAATGACAATCAAAGACTCGTGGGAGATCAGAGATGGAGTGAAACGACTCACTGCATGATCGGCTGCTCCGTCACAATAAGACCTCCTGCGATGCCGTACGCTGCGGGAGGGGACGGCGTGTTTGGGGACGGCATTTGTAGAGGAGGGATGTCTTTGTGCTCTGGATCGAGCGGAGGCGATGAGCTCCTTTGGACGTTGGGTCGACCGAAAACAATAGGTGCGCCAAGATGAGGAGGCGATGGTAGAGAGAAGGACGGAGAGAGTGTCGTCCTAGGCTCTGACTGCTCGACAGGGAGAGCTGGTTGTGTGAATAAGTCTTTCTCGAGACGAGGGAAAGGCTGGGGGATTGGAGCGTGGCTCGGTGTCATATACCTTGGCCAGGTGCAGGCGCGTGATTCCGGATTGGGATCAAACATCGCCAACCGAGTGATGCCGATCGCAAGGGAAGCCGGTATTGGAGGCGGAAGGAATGTGGACGGGGACAAGCAGGTCGTACCCGGGGAAGCTCTAGTGCGTCAAAGCACCCGCGGCGAAGGCAGGGATGAGTGAGGAGGGAGTCAACAAGCGGTTGTGTCTAGAGCCAAGCGAGGATGAGGAATGTGTATCGATAGCGATGAAGGATATAAGCGATTCCCGAGGAAGCGATGGTGGCGAAATGAGTTTGTGTCCGCGGAGTCGGAGAATGAAAATGCGGACACGGCGGGGAGGGACAGCGATCAAGTTGCTCAATTATGCTTCTTGGCCGTGGGGAGGGCGTAAAAGGGATGGGGAGTGTTTACCTTCTCCCACTTGACTAACTGTGCCGACCCGGACGAGGTGTTGAAAGGTGTTGAACCGGGCCGGAACGAAAAAAAGAATTTGAAACGAAAAGCCGGAAGGCGCAGAGGCGCCATGATGGGAAATGGTCTGGTACGACGCCTCACGGGTTGACGGAGATGGAAAAAACGGGACGAGGTTTAGTGAAAGATCGGTCCCTTCCCCCATTCCAGCGATCACCCCCACATGTAACATCGGGCTTAGACATTGCGCCCTTCAGGCGTCCAGCCGCGTCGAACCGATTCCCACGGGCTTTTTGTTGACGACGACCGCCTCGTGTTATGGCGTGACTGCTGTGTGTCGGAGTATGAAGAACGAGGGTACTGATGCAGATCAATTTGATCGGTCAGGTCCAAGGGGGGAACAGATCGGATCATACCGCGTTCGCCTCGTGCTCATTCGCGTCAGGTCCCATCAGATCAGCGGGATTAACAGGATCTTTGCCCATCCTTTTGTAAGCGCTTTGAAAAGAAGCATGACGAGATTCCGGTCAAAGAAACACCGCTCGGGAAATCGAGAACTCTTCGGGTTTCCCAGACATTGTTATTGTCTTTTTCGAGACGATAACCGGCCCGTCAAATCTAACTCCGCCGCATCTTCACCAGATGCACAATCGCTGATGGTACCTGAGATCGTGACGCTGAGTTGGACGGTTCGTGCATCCAATCTTGCTCGATAGGCTTTAGCGGAGTGGAGCCGACGAGGGACGAAGCACGCGCGGTCAGCGTCGGTTTGCTCCGCCCTTGGGACTCACAAGCCGTGAAGACGGCACCCTTGCAGTCGCCCCTTCAGCATCTACCCACTCTTCGGATTGCGGTGTTTTGATCGCTCATCGCCGCTTGACTGGGCATCACGAGATCGATTTCCATGACGCCACTGATCGGACCAATTTGCAAACGTTGATAGCGCGTCTGCGGATATGAGCACTTTTATATGACGCGACGCACCAAAAGGCAATCGTGCACTCGAGATTCTGACAGGTGCATCAGTCATCGCTGGCACCGACTGTCAGAGAGGTGAACCGGGCCTGACAGGTCGAAGTTTGATTACTGGTATCGTGATCGAGTTCCCCAAGCACCGTTTCCACAAGAGGTAACTTAGTCGTCCTCGGATTAGAAGAAAAAGGCCACGTCATGGAAGCCGCAATATCAAAGGATAAACAAATCTTGTGAACGCGCCTACTTTTCGTTGTTCTGTACCGTACAGATTGACCTCTCTTTCTCGCATACCAATCCAGCCTGAAGAGCGATATGGCATCGACTGCTTCTGCAAGAGCGCCCAAGCGAGTGCGTGGTCGCTACAAATTTTTCACGCATACGACTTCGTAAGGTCGCAAAGCTGACTAAATCATCCCGGAAGAGTGGGAAGGAGAACGCACCTCCAGTTCGTTCCATCAAACCCGTCAGAGTTGGCGTCGACGTAGACGACGAATTCGAGGAGGAAGGAGACAGCTTTGGAGGTATGCGTGGCATCCCCTTAGTGGCGTCTACGAATTGAGTGGTGCCACGGCAGCCTTCTCAGTCGATGAAGCTCCCTTACAGCCCGCCAAACCCCTGTCCAAGTCCTCATCACAGCCCACACGGCCGATCAGAAGCTCAAAGCTGCGGCCAACGGAGGAAATGGAAGAAGTGCAGGTTGAGGCTGAGGGGGAGCAAGGGAAGGGCGAGAAGCGGGGTGGGGATCTGCAGAGGCGACTCACAGCTGTGCGTGTTGGACCTTAAGGAAAGCTCGAGCGGGATGCTGACGGTACCTACCCGCAGATGACTGCCGAGCGAGATCGTTTGCGAATACAGCGGGATACCTTCACGAAACAGTTCGAGGAACTATCGAAGACCCGAAGTACGGATATCGAAGGGGTGTTTGAGAAGTACAAGGAGAAGGCAGGTTTACAAGCGAAGGGTAAGTCCGGCATCGGGCTCAAGGGGACCAGGCCTAATGTCGTCCGTGCAATAGCTCAGAACGACATCATCTCGAGCTTGACAGAGTCGAACGAGAAGCTTCAAGCACGGGCGCAGACGCTCGAGAAGGCTCTGGCAGCGGCAAAGGAGGCCTCGACGACACTTCCCTCCGCTGGAGGAGTATTTGAGGCAGCACCAGCCCCTGCGAAGGCGGACCCGAAGGAGGTGAAGGCGCTGAAGGAGGAGCTGGCGAAGGCTCAAGCTGCTCTGAAGGAGAAGGACGAGAAGAGTGAGTCTCTTCAGCCTGCACTCCCATGTCTCTTATTTCGACCGAAACGACCAGTTTCATCTCTCGAACGGGAATGTAAAGCGGAGGTCGAGCACTCCCGATCCCTACAAGCCGCAGCCAAGTCCGGCCCAGCGGCCTCCCTCGCCGCGTCAGTCAGTACGACTCCTGAGGAAGCCGACAAGGACAGCCAGTCTCTCAAGCTATACGAAGATATGACGGATTTGAACATAATGAATGTCAAGATCAAATCGGGTGGGAAGAATGGGAAGGAGGTGACCTTCAACTGTGTGCAGACCGTCGAGGGGCGAAGTGCGTCTCCACGCCACCCCTCTTATCCCCTTAAATTGATGTCGTGTACAGGTCTCAACTTCAAGCTGCGAGCATACAACGAACTAGACCCCGAACTCGTCGCCGTCAAGTCCGATAACCCTTGGGTCAAATCCGTAGTCTACCAACCGATAAGTCTCGAGTACGAGACCGACACCGACTTCATCAAGCGACTGGGTATCTTTGCATCGGAGTTCTCGGTGCGGAAGGAGCAGCTCGGGGTGCTTTGGGAGAATCTAAAGTCGCGGATCTCGGTTAATGGGGTGCTAGAGGATATGGAGGGTTAGCTCGGTATGCTGTGCAGTAGGTGTGGGTATTTGGGTAATGGTGTACATCTTGGTTTATACAACATGACGATCTGATGATTCCACGATTCACAAATACAAGGACACGGATTTAAGAAGCAGAGCTGAATGAGAGGAATCCAGAGCGAAGTCCTTCGCGCCAGGTGTCTTCGATCGCAGGAAGCCTCCGCGCATGTGGCGGGCTCAAAGCCGTCTGAGGCTGTGGCAGCGAGGCAGGTAGCGTTAGGCCGGACGTTGGAAGTGGCATGGTCAGCGAAACCATCAGCGGGACGGAGAAGGGCATCATGGCGGGTGTGTGCTCATGCAGCGGGACATGCGAGAATGGACAGAGATCAGTCTTTCTGGCGGTTGCTGGAGTCTGGGTTGGTGGGGGTAGGGGTGCTGTCGTAGGTGGCAGCGCAGAGTCCGCGGAAGTCATCTTGTCTTTCTCGATGATTGAGCGAGATAGAATGATGGAATGAACGAGTGGACGAGTAATTGATTGATTGTGAGTGATGAAGGAGTGAAAGAAGGAAGGACGAGGCCCTAAGAAGCGGTCAGGGTGAGTGAGTGACATCGTCTTTGTTTAACGGTCAGATCTGAAGCTAGTGGATTTCTTCGTCGCTTCGCACAAAGGATATCTGGCGTGCTGCGAGAAAGGATGATCGTAGTCATTGTCTCGAATGGTGTTATCAGTGTTTGACAAAAGACCTTGACTTCAGAAGAAGGAAATCTCGATGAGATAAAGATGAGTGAATTTCTGCAGGGAATGTACAAATCCCTATAGTACACTCATCGAATGCGCCATCGCCGGGATATCTGCAATCGAGGTTGCTACTTGGTACAGCGCATGAGACGGTCATGGCATGACCTCGATGTGAGACGGAAGCTGCGATGCTCAATGCTTATATCCATATAAGAGTGTCCGTGATCGTATCTTGCTGAAATGTCCATTGAAACAGGGAACCGCTCATGCCCTCATCCCCTTCGATTTCATTTTGAGCCACTCGGAGAAACCCTTCTTGTCCTTCTCGACCACCACGATCTTCGGAACCTGTTTCGCTTCACTCTGCTCGGAGCCGGTGGAGTCGCCATTCATAGATGACGAGGAACATGACGAATGGCTGTGGTCGAGCTCGGGCGTCGATAGTGAATCCGTCGTATCCCTCAAGACGAGCGTGGATCGACGTTTCTCCATGGTCTCAGGCGGGACGGCAGGCAGCAGCTTAGTCGTCTTGGGTGGTGTTCGTGGACCGACATAGGAATAAGCGATCGATGGGGGACTGTTATGATGATGATTGCGCTGCGGCGAAGATTGGGTTCGTTCAGGAGGTGGTCGACGAGCTTCCGCTAGGAGACCAGGCATGTACATGCACGATTCCCAGGAAGCGAGAAAGGCCCGAGACTTGACATCTTCCGTCTCGCCTGAATCCTTCAGCACCTTCGTCGGACAGCGGAGGCCACCAAATACTAGGACTTCAGCGCCAGATAGCTGCTCGACTGAGTCTGGTTGTCGAGTGAGGTCATCGACATCGTTGGTGAGCCAAGCCGGGGTACTGATCACGCTCGCCCAGACCTCGCGGTCGCCCCGGTAGGCGAACGAGGGAAGGAAGGAGAGTAGGAACGATTCAGTGACTGCTGGGAGAGGGCCAGGTACATGTGAAGGGAGGACGTGTAGGAGGCTGATGGGGAGGGCTTGCTGATTGGACGATTTGGCGGCATTGCGGGCGATAATTGGCAGGACACCGGTAGTGAGGACGACGGCCTGGTGGAGCATGTCCTGTAGCGCTCGTTCGGGCGGAAAGTCGGAAGCGCGAGTAAGAAAGTTGATGACCGCATCGAATGGACTGCCGCCATCAAGAGAAGCTTTCAAGTCGGTCTCACTGGATTTGCCAATCCCCCCAAAGACGCTATCTCGAGAGAATGAGCAGAGCCTCGATCTCGGAGACGGACGTGCGCAATCTCGCAGGCTATGAATTGAGGGGCCGGAACTTGACTTGGTCATTGCAGGCTTGCGTGAGCTGTCAAGGCCACGGTATGACGGTGATGTACCGTTGCTGTTCGAATCGAAAGAGTGACGGGGACTTCCCTCGTTCGAGCCCAGATTGGATAACTTTCGCCCGCGAGACGTAGGTGTGAGCGGTGAGGTTGAGGATGAATTTGGATTGCTCGACCCGCGACGGCCGGTCCAAGCCCGAGGACTCGCATTCTGTCGACTTCGGAACTGTTGCGCCAAGCTGGTCGCATGTACGAGGAGGGGAGGCAGGCAATGGGCACCATCGGGTCCAGGGGGAAGAGTAAATGGATGGAGTATGGAGTAGATGGTTCCGTCTGGACCGGCGTTAAGCAGATGTGACGGGGAAAGCAGAGCTTCGATCGATGGGGATGGATCGTTTGAGCCGACAAGAAGGAGGGTGTTTGAGAAGACGGGACTGTACAGGATAGGGGCGAGCATATCGGCCGAAGGACCTGGGGTGATGAATTCAGCTCGGACCGCACATCGATCGTCTCCTTCAGAAGGCGGGAGTGAACTCACTGCCTAGCACAAGAATCACCCTATCCCTCTCCGCCCATCCCTCTGCACCCTTCTGCGCCTCCAAGAGGTCAACGACCCATCCCGCCGTCTTCCTCTTCACCTGAAGTGACTCGCTAGAATTGTCTCTCGGGAGCGTGGCTTCACGGAGGTCCCTGTCTTTGCCCTTCCCGCTTGCCCGCAACGCCGAGGAGGACGAACTCCGGGCTCGTGACATGGAGTTCTCGGGGACTGGATCGAGGGCGGGTATGGAATGATAGCTTGCTCTAGCACCTCGTTGGTCAGAGGTAAGGCGACGGGGAGACTCGACTTGTGAGAAGGCGGTGGAGTCGTCCATGGTGGTCCTGGATTGAGTGGATAGTGAAGCCACGTTAAATGGCGGGGCAAGTATCGCGGACATGGTGGCTGGTGAGGATAAGGATGAGCGCTGGGTTTTGATTGAGGACTCCCGAGCGTTGCCGCTCCTTGATGACTTGAGGTAAGGGAAAGAGCGCAGTGGCCTAGTTCGGGTTCGTCGGGCACAAAGGAATAGGGCGCGTGTTGGGGAAAGGAAGCTAGCGGCGACGATCGGCGATAAAGCTGAGACCGAGTAGGTCGTCCGCACCCATAGAGAGGGTGTGGATGAAGAGACGAGATTGGTGGAGAAGGATTGGAGAGTCTAGAGCGGGAAGCATGTGGCAATTAGGGCATCCATCGTCACTGCACCCGATGACGCAAGGCGGGCCGGCTCTATGCAATCTTTATTCAGCCATAGTCTGAAAAACTTACCGCCAAGACCGGCGATCGACTCGAGATGTAAGAAGGCCAGGTGCCGCGTGCGAATGCCAAGACAAAGAGCGAAAATTTAGACTGGTCCCAGACCGGTGTGGATAATCCCAGCAATGATGGAAAATGGGACTACGCACAGGAATTGTGCCCTCTATTCAGCCGTTGAGACGTCACCAACCCATTGCGGAGAAAAGAAGGCTTGATTAATCCGAAACCCGCCTATCGGCGTGGTAAAGTATGTCGACCAAAACCGCTGTTTCAGGCCGACACAGCGACATTCCTTTCAATGTGCATGGGCGAACTTCACGTCACTAGAAAACCTCCGGTTGCGGCGAAGGAAGTCATGGCTAAGAGAGGTTCCCTAGACCCGATTCAATGACGGTAATGTCCGCGCCGAATGTCACCCATTATCTTGGTCCGCAGCCAGAATTCTGATGGGTTTTTCGGAACCGAAAACGTCACATTCTACTTCTACCCGCTTCAGGGACGATGGTGAAGGTCCTGTGACATCTCACAGTCCCAAGCGGGACAACGTCACCCTCGCCTCATAGCTGCCACCGCTCTCACGGTCCTTCTTCAACACCCCGGACATCTCCTCCAGCTTCAACCTCATCTTCTTCACCATCTCTCCGTCTAGATCTCCGAAGAGACCGATCATCTCCGCGCGGATCGCCTCGTGTGTACCCTCCACGAGCCTGCCGTCCCTTGCTATTTTACGGCCGATGTTTGCTCCTGCATCATGTCTCAGCTGCGGTATCACAGCGGTGTGAAGGGCTTGCGTACCTCCTCGAATCTGGATCAGCTCCTTGCTGACGCCAAGACAGTCAAGCTCGTTGGCGACGAGAGGCTGGTCGAAGCCTGCAGGCCATTGGACTGAGACAAGCCGTAAGCCATGCTGATCCGCTTCTACTTGTATTCGTGGATCTCACCCGTCGGAACTCGAAATAAGATGCTCTCCATGGCAGAATTGCTTCCGCCGTGTGTCAAGAACATGCCGGTAGACTAGTGTCAAGACGCAAACGTCATTCTCAGGCTTCCCTCGTAAGGGACGGAAACTTACAGGATGACTGAGGACCGCTCGTTGTGGTGCCCATTTCACGAGTATGCCCTGACTTTGCCCTTTCCCGATCCTCTCCTCCATCATGCTCTTGATCTCATCCGGCGGTTTCCCCAGCGCCATGATAAAGCGTGTCCTCAGCTCCTCCAAGACGTCGAGGAGGATAGACATTTGGTCCTCCATCGGAGCGTATAATGCAGAGCCAAAGCTATTCACGCCTCAGTGATGCAGTTGGTTCAGTCCAAGCGAGCGCACCTGATGTAAAGAACGCTTTTCGGGGGCGATTGATCAAGGTAGGCCTTGCATTCGCCCTGTCGGGACTCGACGGACCATTCGTCTTGTGTGATCGGAGGGAGTTGAGGCCCAACTTGGTAGCATGTACCGAGCTGGTCCACCATCAGCATGCGTCGATGGTCTGTGGGTGATCAGAGAAAGGAGTCTTTCCTCCTGCTCCAATGGAGCTTGAAGGTCCCGTCCCAACGCCATCGGCCACCCCATGATGTACTGGTCGAACCAGGTGGGCAGGATCTTGCCAATCATGTATACGAATCGAATCCGCGTCAAATAGGATTCTATGCAACGTAAGCTCCCGCGTCTTGTTGAGCAAGGTACACACGACCTTTTTCGACGGGAGTCGCCTCATACATGTCTATTTTTATCAGCACGATCGGGGTGGATAACTCACGAAATGGCCACAGACCAGGTGCACGGATCACGTCTTCGTTTTCGGCGATCAACTGGGAGTGACAGGGTCAGTCGGAGCGAAGACGGCGGGCGAGAAATGCACACCTCTTTCCCGAGCTGAGAGAGCTTAGCCTGATCGTCCCCCGCCTCTTCCATTACTGTGAAGAGCCTCTTCAGATAGCCCGAGTACTGGTCCAGGAAGAAACTGGCATCGACACGCAGTATCAGCGCCTGCTCCACCCGGTCAAGAAGGCTAGACATACAACGCGAACGTAGCGGTGTTGTAAGGTACGAATGCGATCACGGGCGGTGGTGGAACATCTGGGTGCATTTCGGCAATGGTGGTATTGATCTTTCTCGAGAAGGTTCCTAGGGTGACATCCGAGACGATTGCAGTGTATGGGATTTGATGTGGAGTGACGCGCTGCCCTGTCACAGGATCTTCGATACTCTCGAGCTGCACGATCAGCTGATTCGACTGCACTTGACGGACCTTGGACAGCGGTTCCACGTATCCGGCTAGCATCTCCTCGCACTCATTTCGAAATCCGCCCGCGGGGTTCCACATCCCATCTCCGTCTTCCTGCTTGTCGTCACCATAATGCAATATGATCAATCTATCCGGGTTCTCTATAGCTGGGTATTGAGCGAGCTCGAGAGCCGCTGCACGTGAACGTTTCGCAGGGAAGAGTATGGTGATACGAAGAGATGGGTTGAGGTGGAGAAGGTCGACAGCTAGGCCCAGCTCAGAACGGACATGTGCCCATCTGAGGGAGTCAGTGCGGGCTAAGCAGCGTGGTGAAAGATACGTACGAGGGGTAGGTGACGGCGAGATAATGGGTCAGCTTGTTAGGAGCTCCCGTAGCCATCAGGATAGCGAGTCGTACGTGAATCTACGGCGACTTGTCTCAACGAATATCCTTGCTCGAGCGAACGTCCATTAAAGGAGTCAAGAAGCTGCTCTCACCGACGGGTCTGTGCACTCTGATCACCGGCAGCCCGGGACCGGGGGTGACCACGTGGCATGATGTGGAGGCAGTCCACCGTTCCCAAGCGCTCTTCTGAAATCCTTGCCTCCCTCTTTCGTTGGGTGATCTCTAACAGGAATGACCGCGCGTGCCGAGCACGCTCAGGGACTGAACATTCGACCTTCTCCTGCGACTCTTTACGGCGTGGGTTAACCAATTCAAAGTGTAAGTGCCTAAGACATTGTTGACAAAGGTTCACCACCTACACTACGCGGCCGTACCAGGTTTAGCCCAATCACTTGATGAAATAATTGCCCGCGAAACAAGGCCCTGTGCACTCTTGACATGTTCATGCACTTATTGTAATCCATGGACCAGTGATTCAAGGCTTCATAGGGCTTAAATCGGTGAAAATTCACATCAGAGTACCCGGTAGATCCGGCAGGGTGTCACGGTGCTACGTCGACCAGCAAATAGGCCCGACGCTCAGCTCCTGTAATCGGCGACGGTCGTCTGAGCTTCGGCAAAGTTGAACTACCGTGGTCGAACTTGGCTGGAATAACTCGAGGACAC
>JAABUP010000928.1_pt1 | contig 62842 bp, 90 predicted proteins | sample 5559201 | NCBI WGS metagenome assembly JAABUP01 (sample SAMN10711887, study PRJNA513373) | rock metagenome | isolation source: Antarctica rocks | place: Antarctica
GTGGTGGGGAAACCTGGAGCCAAGACGGGAGGCTATGCGGGGCAAGAGCCTCTCAGGCAGGTCCATGGTGTTGGCCACCCCTATCACTGCCAACCTGCTGCCCTTCCTCATTGGCCACTCAAACAAGTTGTACAGCACCTGCAAGCGCCAATACAAGCTAGCTGCTACTGACTAAAGCCATAGTAACAACTTACAGCTGGCGCCTGCCCCTGCATCATCACTGCTGCTTCTGTATTGATGTCAATACGCTACAAACAAGCTGCACTGCATCAGCACCCAGAATCTGCAAGCTGTGGCATGGAACTCACTGACAGACCTCGGGGAGCTGCGCTTCTAGATGCAAGAGAGCTGCAGCTAGCATATCAAGCGAGCAGGGCAATGTGACTTGAACCCCTCTCAACGCTTTGTACATTTATAGTTGCATTTTTCCAATGTTGATCAATGGCACACTGTGTGTTCAATCAGGCGCGTGCTGCTGGCAGTTGACGCCCTTTCCATACTGTGTCTGTCAAGCATGTTTTGCACACAAGAACATGCTCTGGAGACAATTCAGTCAATTTACATTTCCTGTCTTCCAGGTGAGTCGACAGATAACTGGAAATGGAAAACCAGAACATGCACTAAGCACTAAATGTAGCATAGCTGTACACGGCACATGTGTGACCGTCACTCTGTGCAATTATCACACCGTTTGCTTCTTGGTGACTAAGAGGTCCATCTCATCCACCAGCAGCACTGTGACTCGTTTGCTTGTGCCCCCACGGCCACCGCCGCCACCGCTGCTGAACATCTCCTCTAGAGAGGCTGCAGCTGTGGTGGGGCCCACATGATTGCCTGTCATGGCCTGCAAGATGGTGATCACTGTGATCTTGAACTGTGCCCAGCATGGCATTTGAGCTGTGTTGGCAGACCTGAACAGGGTTGCCTGTAGTAGAGACCTTTGACACCCAAGCACAGACCAGAGTATTGATTCAACAGTATCAGAAGGGACCTGATTTCTTCTACGCTTTTGACATCTGCACTCTGTAATGTTCAATAGCTGATACAGCTGCGTGCTTGCCGCGCAGACATCACAGCCTTTTGGGCGTTGCAAGCAGTCATGCATATAATCTAGCACAACAAGTGGCTGACTGATGCTACTGACATTCCTTCTGCCAAGCAGCGCAATTTTTCCTTTGAGGCAGTCCTGGAGTGACAGTCACAGTGATTGGTCATCCAATGCTTCATGAACAGCGGCAAGCAAGCAAGCACTTGAAAGCCAACCTCAAAATGGAAAATCTGTGTAAACAAAACTGCAGTTCATTTTCCCTGCTTGAACCCAGGCATACTCGCAGCCCTTGCAGAAAGCAATGAACAAACGAGCAGACGACGAAGGGATGGGTTGGTGGATGCAGACCTCGTAGAGGTGGGTGTAGGCATGCTGGGGTGAGGGCAGCCTGAGGCTGTTGATATCCACAAACTGGAAGGCTGGCAGCTGGCCCGCCTCTGTTTTGCGCCTCAGGCTGCGTATTGTCTCCAAGACTGTGGCCGTCTTGCCCGTGCCTGGCACTCCTGACACATACAAGCACCGCCCACCGCTGCTGCCTGCATGCAAGGCCAAGTCAGCATTGAGGACATGCATGCTTGCAACTCACATGGTCTTGCACTGCGGCTTAGCCTGTGCTTGGCTTGTGCTGTCCGATGCAAGATCAAGAGCAACCTCTGTCTACATTGCTCCTACTGCTGCAAGGCTTCCACAGCTGGTTGACACTCTTGATGTGCACAGGCACGCACTCCTGCCACTGATAGAGCGCATTGCTGGTTCAGGGGAACGGCTGTGAAGCGTTTCATAGTGTTATCACCAATGCATGTCTGAAGATGCTCAATCAGATGTATGTGATGGACCAGTCAGGTGAGTGATCAGACTCAGAGCCACTCCTCTGTCCCATCACAAGCTGGAATGCCATGGCACTGCAGTCACTGAGCAGTTGCCTACTGGCCCTGGTACACAGCACAGCTTCATGTACACGCACAGCAAGTATGCGTGCAACATATGCAGTGCTGTACACAGTGCAGAAGACAGTGGGGCAGAGTTTTGGCAGCAACAGGGATGACCGACCAGCAGTCAGGGAGTCCTCAACAAAGGAGGTGATGGCGGCGCGCTCATTGTCTCGGCAAGGCATGGTGCGGGGGTTGGCTGTCAGGGCCAGCAAGGCCTGGGCTCGAGCCAGGGGGGAGGCCCCCTCTTTTTGCCTGCTGGAGGCAGGGATCTCAGCTGCCCCCAGCCCTGACAGAGTGTCCCTCTGCGCTGCTACCCACTCACTGCCTCCCTGCACACCACACTTTTTAGGCAAGGGCAGCGGGACTGTCCTTTTGTGCCACTCATGATTAACGTGTGCTCCCTATGCTGCAACTCAACTTGGCAGACAGCAGCTGCACTCAGATACTGCAGAGGTTGCAGCAATCCTGAAATGGCAACACCTCATGTTGTTGCTCTGTCTTGTTGGCTCACATGGCAACTCAGCCAGGAGGTTGTGTCTCATGCTTGCACATCCTCCTGCCAGCATTGGCATTGGTCATGCAGGATGTCAAAGAAGCATTCAGTGCATCTGCCTACTACTGCACATGGAAGGACCCAAAACTTCACATGAGGGGACTTGGGCTCTGTCAACATGGTCTGTGTGCCTGCCCTACCATAGCACAGTCGTGGCATTCAGTGGCACTGCTCACCTGCTGACGTGCCTTATGCCTGTTGAGGGCGGGTGTGACAGCAGCCCCTCTGCCAATGTGGGGCCCTTTTGTGCTCTTGGCCTTCCAAGTGCCCTTTTCAGCCCAGAAGGCATACTGAGGCTTGAAGGTGCCATCTGCTTCTTCATCAGAAGCTGCCTCCCCATCAGAAGCTGCCCAGTCAGAGTCATCCTCATTCACATCACTTGTGCGTCGCCTGAACCTCTGCAGGTCAGCTCACTGTTGCCAACAGCAGCAGTTATGCATCTGCCCTCAACAGGCAATACCAAAAATGACCAAGACTGCCACAGCTCAGCTAAATGTCATCAGATATGGTCAACAAGGACATTTGCTCTCCGGGCAGATGACTATATCTGTTACTCAGCAACAAGCACCCTAGTGAGGAGTGGCAGTGCCACCTGGCACTATGCACACATCTTGTGAACCAGCAGCTGCAAAATGAGCAAATCAAGGGCTGCCTTGAGGCAAGGTGCAGCAGTCAGATGTGCTTGACTTCAAGCATGACATGTTGAAACCACAATGACTAGCTTCTTGCCCGGCGGTACCAGTGTTGTCGTGCACATCAGTCCAGAGCTCTTTGCATCATGAACATGTGGCAGGCAAGCAATGGGAGCAGGGTGGGCACACACCTGCCATACTGTGTCATACTCGTACTCACAGATGAAGGCATCGTCGCCTGTGGCCTTGGCGAAGGCGTCTGGCAGGCACACCTGGGCTGGCCTCCACAAAGACTCCACGCCGTTGTTGTCCACCATCTGAGTCAGGAACACCTCCCTGGCTGCATGGTGCTTCTGCATGCCAGCGCACACTACTATCTACTTGTCTGACACAGTATTGAATCCAAATACCACTTTCCCATCTATTATGGTCTTTATTTTGGGCTCACTTTTTGGACCTTCATGACTATTTGATCAGGACACGCAACAGAAACACCCTTGTTACATCAGAGTTCCAGTGACTCATTGCATGTATTCTGCTGTCTCAAAGTACGTGCTGACTGAGGGATGCTAATTGGGTGAAATGAAGCTGCCTTGATCAATGGCTGGCACAAGACGAATCCGCCTTGTGCAGCAATGAAGATGGCCATACTTATTTTCAGTCAAGCAGCATAACAGCAGCACCTGGTATACTGAATAGCTACAGAGTATATGGTGGCATTGCAATCATTGTGTCACAAAATTCATTGCATGCATGACATGCAGGCCATCACCTGATCAAGTTCTGGAAGAGCTTTGTTGTCACCTTTGTATACTTATTACATAGTCTGTTGTTGCCACAGACATGTGGCACCGCTCCCTGTGGAGCTGCAGCCAGTGAACTGGAATTTCACCAAGCATTGCTGCTGCTACTACATGCAAAGAGATTGGCCAAATGTTATCCCAGCATACCAGCAACATTGAGCACAGTAGAGAGAAGCCCATTGTCATTTCACCAACCAGAGCAGCTATGATGATCAGCATGAGGGTGCACCTGTCTGCCAGTGTGGGTGTGTTCAGGCACCTCATACCACCTGCCAGCAAAGCACTGGCTGCCGTCAGGCTCTTGCCATAAGGCTTGGATCTGCACCAGAGCCAGCTTCTTGCCTCCTGCCAGTAAGTGCTCCCTTGCAGTGCCTGACCCAGCCTTTCGGCCTCGCCGCTGCTTCCCAGTCACACAGCTGGGGCACAGCCAGTCGCCCTGATACCAGACCACACAGTATGCTGTTCATGTTGCGTTCATAGGTCAACAAATGACATGGGGAAACCACAGATTTGCAACTACCCCATCTGATCCAGGTGTCGCACTATGCATGACATATCACATGAAACATGGAGGAGTGACATGTACACAAGCCTGACTTATGAAGGATCACTGATGGCGGGCAGCAATGCAGCAGAGTGCGCTGTAGCTTTGCACATACGAAACTTTCATGTACTGACGGTGATGGGTCCCAAACAAGTGTAGTGACAGCTCATCATGTAGCACCACTTGCATCGGGATTGTTGACATTTGATGTCATCAGCAAGATGGCAACTGGGTGCAGTGCATGCTACAGCAGAGCCAGATGTAGCACTGACTGTTTGTGTATACAAGCCCTGGTGCATATCATAACTTGGGGTTGAATAGGATGCGCATGCAATGGTCTAAGTCATCATTCACATGCGGCCTGTGCTTTGTGGCCAATTTTCACATCGACTGCAAGGAAGAGATGGCACTGAACATTACCTTGGGAACATCAGTGAGGGGTGGCCTGAGGCATGTGATGTGGTATCCCAACAGGCATTTGTTGCATTCAATCATTGGCACCTCCTCAGGTTCTGCATGTCCACACATCTGGCACACTTCTACCTCAGTGAACTCATCCTCATCAAAGTCATCTGTCATCCGAAGGTATGCGCTGTCACCCACGCTGAATGTGTCTTCATCGACAGTGACAGAGGACATGAACTGGCGCAAGTGCTTCTCACTAGTTTTTGCTTTCTTGGTGCGCTTGCGCAATGTCTTATGTGCGTTCTTTGATGCAGGCGCAGGTTCTGATGCTGGCATGGCATCTGCCAATTTGCTGGTAGCTGCCTGTGCAGAAGGGGCATCCTCCTTAGTACCCTTCATGTATGAATAGACTATTGTATATGCAAGTGCTCATGCAAACCCGCGAAGAACGCGCGGCTTGCTGATGCACAGTCTGTGTGCCTTGTACAGTCAATACGCACCCGCTTGCGTTCTGTGGGAGCAGGAGTCCCTCTTGTGGCTGGGAACACATCTGTGAGAGGCTTGGAGTCACTACACTTGCCAGCGTTCCGCGCACTAGTCCGCATGTCTTTGGTCCAAGTTCCAACAAAGGCGGTTCCCAGCTATGTCTTGTAGATGCTATGGCGATGTTATACCCAGGTGCAGATGTCACTCCGCATGCAGCCTTTATTCTGGGCAGTGGGCTTGCACTCGGTGGACTACCTGAGTCTCAGCAGAAGGTCAAAAGCCATACTTATCGATGTGGCATATGGTCGATCGACACAGTACAGTCCAGCGTGCAGTGCAGTGCAGCCAGAGACCGTTTAATGCGAAGATCACTGATCACACCTTTGCCGCCAAAGCTTTTGAAAGTTATGGGGATGATATCGTCGTGGCTTACAAGCTGGGGATTTGGCATGCAAACTTTGAGCTCTCCATGCAAGCGTGAAAATTTCGTGATTGCAGCCTTCGGCCTGTCGAGAGCAATGGCTGTACTCACCTAAGCTGCGCAACCTACTTGATTTCGCCGCTCTATCTACTGCAGCATTTTTGGGCAAATTTGGTGCTCAGTAGAAGGGTGTGATCTGAACCTTGCGAGGTATCTTTTCGTCTCGCCCGGCATCGTTCCAGGCGCTTTTGTCTTGACTTTTTATGCTGAGGTTTTGGCGCTTCTTTTTGCGACGATGTGAGAGCACCCAACAGACTTTCCGTGAGCTTTGCTTGTGCCTGTCTACTCTGCTTGCCTTGGTTAGCCCAGACCTCGCTTGTGCACTCACAGACAGACCCGGGGTTACAGCACTTTGATACAAAGTTCCCCTAGGGCATGCTATGCCCGAGTAGAAGTAAAGGAGAGGTGCCTGGACTTTCAGCTAGTGAGCAGCGCACTTTTCTTCAGTCTCTTTGGGAGCACCTGCGCGGGAATGGAATGGCGCAGCCAACCACACAATGTGAGCCCACAAGCTTGTTGTCCAACTATCTGCCTTTCAGTCATCAGGCACCCCATGACACCTTGCTCTGCAGGTGCAGTGGCCGAAGTAGAAGGCAAAGTGGTTTCTGCAGCCCGGTTATACAGGGCAGTGGGACTCAGAGGAGGCTTTGACAACGTATCCAAGCGTGACTGGTGGCGCAGCGTTGGTGAGCGGTCCTTGCATGTGCTCGTGTCAATGGCAATTTATGCAGTTCATCATCACATCTGTCAAAATATGCCTTGCTTGGCAGGCCAAGAGTTTGGAACCAGCGCAGCTGCTGATGGTGTCTGGCGGTCTAAGTATGAACTCCTCAAAAGCTATGAGGATAAGTGAGTAGTTTTCGACCCTTTGTCATAGTAGCCTGAACCAGACACTGTAATCCTCACAGCACTGTTCACTGTTCAGGTATTTAGATGCAAGCAAATATTGCTCCAAAGGCGACGCAGTAGTTTCATCTGTGAATAGGCAGTACGCTTCCAGCTCAGACAGCCCAGCTGTCAGCACTGCTGCAGAGTCACAGCCTTCCTCATCTTCAAGCTGCTTAGACGGTGTTGGCCCCTCCGTACAGAGCAGTCCCACCATGGAACGCTCAGCCACAGCTTGTCCATCACAAGACAGGCATGCACCTGCCACACACCAGCCTGTCGCTCAGAGCACAGAGGCTGCATCATCTTTCAGCAATGGCAGGCCTTCGGAAGGCACAGACAATGCCCAGCCACAACATCAGCACCCCACCTCTCTGCAATGCCATCCTGAACAGTCAGACGTGCCTGTTGGTCTGCAAAAGCAGCAAGGAGCAGACAGACAGCTGCAAAAGGCTGAAACACAGCTGCAAAGGGCTGAGACCCAGCCTGCCCAGCGTGGGTCCTCTCCCAAAACAAATGGCAGCTTGCATACACATGAAAAGCAGCAGGGTCATCAGTCCTCTCAGCAGAAGGAGCCACAATCCTCTGCGCCTCCTGATGCTCCTGCATCAGATATGCAGTGTCAGCAGGGCCCACCTGCCTCTGCACCCTCCAGCAGCGCAGTCACACCTCCTCACCTGCGTCACTCCACCCCTGAAAAGCAGCTTGCTACTGATAAAACGCCTGCTGCGGCAATAAGCAGCCAGCCGGCTCAGGGGTCTGTTAAAGCCAGCAGTCTACCGTCTGGTGCTTACATGATACCATTGACTGCAGCTACGCTGTCAGCATCACCACAGACATCGCCAGTGGCTGTGCCACTGTTGCAACCCCTATCAGGCACGCAACAGCCTGGCCAAGCGCAACAGCAGCAGCCTCAGCAACAACAGCAGCAGGCTCAGCAACAACAACAGCAGCAGCAGTCACAGCAGCTGCAACATCAACAATCCCAGCAGCCACATCAGCTGCTTCAACAGCAGCAGATCCAGCAGCAGCAGCAACTGATGCAACAGCGGCGGTATCAGATGCTGCTGCATCAGCAGGCACAGCTGCAGCAGGCAAGTCTCCAAAGGTCACAGGCTCAGCCGAGCTTACTTGGCAGACCACCGCTGCAGCCGCAGCAACCTAGGCCGTCAACTCCTGTTGTGCCACTGCGCTCAACGCAGCCTGTATGGCCTGTCCCGCCACCCCGCCCTGCATCAGGCAAGTGCAGTCACGTCCATGGTCATGATTGATAGTACGTGTTTGCCAGGTACATGGAGTACCTCAGCTGAAGTCATTGTGTTCATCTGCATGGGAATGTTAAATGCGGGTGAGCCTGCAAAGATCCTTGTGGCTGATACCAATGTGCATGTGTTTCTTCTAGCACTGGCTGCTGACTGCCACACAAGGTGGCTTTAAAATGCCACAGCTGGGGAAATGAGGGGGGGGTGCATGACATGCAGGCATCAAGAGGTCTGCATCCGGTGAGGCTGCCTCTGCCTCTGCCTCTGCCAAGAAGCAGAAGACGACGCCTCTGGCGACATACCAGCAGGCACAGGAGCACCTGAAAGCACAGATGGCGCGTCAGGTCTGCATACGACATGAGCATCCTTCAGTTACGTGGGTCTTGTCTTCAGATAGCTTGTCAAAGGAGCGCAAGCAATGCAGATTGACCTTGTGTAGTACTGCTGCCAGATGTGATCAGCTTTGTATGCGTATTGTTTGGATGTTAGCTGTTGGTGTGGTGCCCACCACACTGCATGGCCACGCCTTGGTAGTGAACTCAAAGTTACTGTCTTTCCATGCAATGACAAACAAAGGAGCACAGAATCTAGATAGGGCTGACTGAGGATTGATACATGTTTGGAACTATCAGGCGTGCTGCTGATCATTGACTGCAGAGTGCACAGCATGGGGAGAACAGAAAGGTTGCTGAGGATATGCTCAAAGGCATCGCACCCAGCCTGGGCCCACTGCTCACTGTCCCCTCAGACTTTGCAAGCAGCCATGTGAGCATTTGAGCTCCTGAACCAGCGTTGCTGACGTATCATTTCATGCACAGATCCAGCACACATTGTGATGCATGTATGGGCTCTGTATTTCTCAAGATGATAGCTATACCTTGTTTTTTATACAAAAGGGTTCCGGCTTCATACATGCACTGCAATGCTCGGCTCTTTTTATGCATTGCTGCTGGTACCTGATGCTGAGCATTTGCTTTCTCGCCATTTATTCAAGAATGCATTGGAGTCTGTTGGGGACTGTTGATTGTATGATGCTTGCTTGGGTAGGATTCAGACAGTGCACATGCAGGCCAAGGAGATTCAGCTGGCGCTGAGAAGCGGGGTGCACTCCAGTGTGGCTTGGAGCCTGAATGCCCTCACTGTTCTGTCCTTCAATGCAAACCCTCCCCTGCTCTTGTCGCACCACCCAGGCTTACTGGACGCTCTGCTACAGGCATGGCTCTCTTCTCTTGCTGCTGGTTCCTGAATGCAATCAATGCACACATTCAATCACACATCAGTAAACAACCCGCACTGGCATTGATGCAAAGGCAGGCTATGCAGTGGGTTTTGGTCTGTACCTGTGCGCACATCATGCTTCTAAGATGTCTTACATGCGCAAGTATTTGCACAGTATGCTGCTGCAATGCATAGATCTGCATCCCTTGTAATTGTTGCCGGTCAGTTGTGCCTTGCCTCACAGTGTTGACTGTCATCTTCGATTCTGCATGCTGGTGTGTGCAGGTGATTGCATCAGGTTTGAGAGAGGAAGCCATCTCTGTTGGAGACTGTGACGAGTGCCTCACTCCTGCCGAGCGATTGCTGCCCAGACGCCAACCACAACCCAAGCCTGGTGAACCTCAGGTGCAGGCTGCAAACCCTGGTTATCACACACTCTAACCCTGATGCTGTACACTGCTACAGCATGCTTCTTATTGCTTTTTGCGGGGTGGCCTAGCCAACATTATGAGACTTTATTTCTGTCCTTTATTTGCCCTCCCGGATGACCAATGTCATGTGTCAGGCATGTTCCAGGCCACTTGCAAGATTTGATGCATCTTCCTGGTAAAGTGTCGGGTCGCTTTGTGACATGGCGTTGACCATGCTGTCGTTGAAGCAGGGATGGTGGTGGGAGAAGGAAGAGGGTGTGTTGGCGCCGCAGCCGGGGGCCGGGTGGGCCTTCACCCACACCTGCTGTGCCTGTAATGTGCTGCGCAATTTGGCCATGGAGAGCAGCAATCATGCTGCTCTCATTGGTGAGTGGCCTCCTGTCCAGCCCTGTATGCAGCTGTATGCATGTATATACCTGTATGCAGGTACGTACCTGTATGCATGTATGCAGTTGTATGCATGTATGTATCTGTATTCTTGTATGTACCTGTGTGCAGCTGTATGAGTTGGAACTGGACAGCTTGCTGACTTTGATCCCTTCTATTTGGCCATGTTCTCTTTCCATGCCAGCTGTGAGCAGCACTGAATGCGGTTGTGGACTTGACCCTTCTCTTGTGCATGTGACACAGGACCACGTCTTCAACCGCCAGCTCTGAGCAGCAGTGAATGCGGTTGTAGATTCGGTCCTATGTCACATGCACAAGAGCAGGGTCAAGTCTACAACTGCTTCCAGTGCTGCTGGTATGGAAAGACAACATGGCAGCGTGGGATGTTGCCAGAAGGGATCAGCGGTCGATATGCATCTGTATGTATCAGCAAGACCTGTAGACATGATCGCACTCTGGTCTGCTGGTGAATGTGTACTGGGCAAATGACATCAGACAGCAATATGACAATGTACATATTAGTTCTGCAAACTCTATCACGACTTGATGCTGCAAATCTTATCGCGACTTGATGCTGTTGCAAGACCATAATGCATGCTGGTCAGCACACCCTTGCAGAGCCACAACTACCACCATGTGCCTGCTTGCCTGCACCAGCAACACCCACACAACTACATTTGCATCCTCTGCAGGCCAAGCTGCAGTGGCTGCCCTAGCGCAGTGCCTAGAGGCTCGCCGGGAACATCCCTGCCCTGACACCAATGACCTGGCGCTGAATGCCCTGGACTGCCTTCACAAAGTGGCTCCCAGATTGCAGCTGGCAGGCCTGCCGTCACAGCTTCTCTGGCAGCTGCTGTCAGAGGTGTGCCACAGCATGATGGCTCATGACACGCCCCTGCGTGTCAGAGGCACTGCTGCTGGGGTTGTGCAGAGGCTGGCGCAGGAGACGCAGAACCTTGGGTCACTGGCAGAAGCTGCAGGTACATGTCCACCCATGCAGTGGACATCACCTACCTGTCACTCTTGGCCTGCATGCAGCTGCAGTCAGAGAACAACTCTGCGCTGTGAAATGCATGCGCTGAGCCTCTATGACTGAGACACAATCAGGCTGCTAGAGGCTTGTATGCTGATACATTTCTCCTTAACCTGGATTCGTCATCAACCTCTTTGCTGACTGTGCCTCCATATGTCATGCAAAGTTGGCACATGGGCAACAGCCTTGTGCAGCTTGACATACAAGCAACCATGCAGATGAAGCCAGCAACCATGCAAAGCACGGGAGCATCTTGTTTTACAGAGACTGCCAGCCCACATGCGCCTTAATTTTTGGCATCACCAACAGGCCTGCAGACATAACCTCCTTGTCTCAGACTCTTGTTGATGTGACAGACAGCAGCAGTATGCGTCAACCGTTGTGGTCTGGCTGTTGCAGAAAATGGCAGTCTTGGCATGCTGGAGCACCTGTCTGCCCTGTTGAGGGTAGACATCCTCCAAGCGCAGCAGCAAGTCCATCAAGAGCTGGCAGGTGTGCCGCCTCAACTTGCTGCAGCAAAGCCACTCAGTTGCATTTGTCAATTGTCAATAGCATAGATCAATGGAGGGCCGTGAACATCAGCCCTGCCTGCACAGCTGCTGCACAGCGGTCATGCATTTCCAGGGCTTTAGCAAAGATGCATAGTGTGCGACGGTTACCTGAATTTAGACCAGGAACACTTCTCAACGTGCTCAGAGTCATGTAGATGAGCAGTTGTGATTTCAAGAGACAGCCCCAGTCGCATTTTTGACTCACCTTGTATGGGCCTGGCATATGAATTCATGCAGCCCTGTGTCGCAGGCAGTCTTGGGCGGCCTGACATGTATGCCGACACTCTTTCTCAGAAGGACCGTTCAGCAATGGCCCTCAACTTGCAAGCTCAGACCTTAGCAGATGCTGCCAAGGTCACTCCTCACCCCGCTCTATTCCCACTCTTGCCATGCCTTGCCCAACTTTGTGTTGTCATTGTCGCAGTGCTGATGTTGTTGCTGTTTTTTTGCCCTAAACACTAAAATGTGTTGTCAAGTGGATTTTGCAGTCATTCAGGTTGATCCTGCCTTGCATTGACGCTCCCTTCTTTGTCAGTGCTGGCTGACACTGCCATACCTTGCTTTGTCACCCTGGCAACCTTGAGACGCTGTGTTGGTACTATCTTCTGACTGAATTGTGCTGCTGCTGATTGCTTCCCATGTGTGGCTTTTTGCGCATGCCTGCTTTGACACTGTTTTCACCCATGTTTTGCAGGCCGTTTCAGAGCTGGTCAGGTATCAGGAGTTGCGCTTGAAGCAAGCTGTAGCAAGCAATAGTCATCTCATGGTTAGCTTGTTACAGATGCTACTCAGCGAGCACATGCAGGAGCTGGACAGTTGGCACAAGAGCACGACGCGAGAGCGCTTGAAAGACGGGCTTCATGTGCACATCCTGCGACACTTTCAGAATGCTGTGCAGTATTCTACTGCTGTGCTCATCAATGTCTCTGAACTGCCTGCTGCTCAAGATAAACTGCGTGTGTATGAGATGAGGATTGCTGAGCTGGCTATGACAGACAGTCCACAAAAGGAGTGGGTTGCAACGCTGCTCAGCAGGATTGGCCCAGCTCCTAACTGAGTTGGCCTGTACTGATTGATGTCCTCCTTGATTTCCTGCCTGTAGAGTGCCAGCTGGTGCTCAATGGTATTTCCTGTCTTGTTTGGTGTTGCAACATGGCCCTGACTCACACTGGTGTTTGTATTGATGCTCTCAGCACAGGTTTGGCATATTGGGTAATGCAGCTCATCACGTACAAAGTAGCAGCTTCGGCAACCTTGCACTCATTGATTTTGCTGATGAATTGTGTTACCAGGTCAATTGATAGCAAGGTGGATAACAGTGATTTGTTTTGTTGTTTTGACTTTGGACTACGTGTTGAGATGGCGTTCAATGACAATTGACATTGTGTGATAGTTAGGCATTGTGTGTGTATATGCCAGCTGCCTGTTGAGTGAAGCAAGTATGTTTAAATTGACGATCATGCATGCCATCGGTAAGAGTGCACCTCTGCCGTCATATACTAAAATCTTTATTGCTGCATAGCTCTATGTAGCATCAACACGTGTGCATATTGCAATTTGGAGGCAGAGGATCAGACCAAATTGATTGCACCGTCATTATCTTTTCTTTGATTGCACGGTCTGATGCTTTCGGCCAGCAGGCTGCTGACTTTCGTTGGTAAAGTCGCACAGACAAATCCAACTTGGGCTCAGATATAACTGCAAAGGATCAGAAATCAAGGCTTGTCAGCATATGACAAGATCAGCTGGCAGTTGGACAGTCAGCCTCTGCAGTGCACTTGGCACCAGGTTTGGAAGTGCTGAGCCAGACACAACATCTTCATGGACTCAATCTCTCCAGTTTCCATTTGTTGCCCTCCCTTGTATATTGTAATCTGTCGTGGAGGCGCGACTTCTTGCCATGCCAGAATTCTATGATGCTTGGGACGACCAAATACCCACCCCAGTTGTCGGGACGAGGTATCTCTACTGCCTCGTCTGCATAATTCTGCACAACCAAAGCAAAGCAGTCAACTTAGCACTCCACACAAAAAATGCAAGTTCACCTGGCATATGCATTACACCTGATGTGGATCAAGCCCATCCGCAGGGAGATGCAAAGTGCAGATGTGGAAGCTGTATGGATGTAGTTTACAAGGAAAATGACATGACCTCATCCATTGGCTGAGCAATTTACATTCGATGCCAATACATTAAACATACAAGCAGGCTCCTACCGCAGTTTACTGCCTATGCAGGCAGCTAAAGACCTGAGAATGCACTAATCGAGCACATGAATGCTACATGAAGCAAACAGGCTAACATTTGCAATACGTGAGTGAGCAGGCTTGTGTACACAGAGTGATCGCAGTTGTGATTACCTGCTGTAAGTCCTGTTCTCTTTGCTCCAACTCCTGCCGCCCATGTGGCAGGACAGATGACTGATGACTGACTACAGCTCCTATCTGCGACCCCCTAGGACGGCTGCAATGCATGTAGTTTGCTTATATGGGTGTCAGGCAACGGCTACCTTTATTTGCAAGAAGAAGCTACACCAATCACAACACAGGATGAAATGTGAACATTGCATGTATGTGCTCAGCAAAAGCTTGGTGGGCCATGTTGTTGTTGTGATAATGCACCTGTGGAAGTATGCATCTGACTCGACAGCGGAGAGCTTCTCGACCTGCCCTTCTATGCGCACCTGCAATGCGCACCAGATTATCGCAGCCTTTTGATGAAGTGCATTGCGCACACATCAGAGCACTGACTGTCGTCTGCTTAGCCTACGATAGTTGAGCCTATATGTAAATAGCAATCATGATGAAGTCAACAACACACAAGATCAGCAACAGCAGCACGCAGAATGCTGCCAAAGTAAGAAGCCTTGCTAGCAACAGCACAGAACACAGCATGAGCAGCAGGGAAATTGAAGGAACTTGGAAACAGTCCCACCGAGCGGTGCAAAGGCTCCCACCAGAAGCACAGACTGGCATAGCTGTTGCGCTCCAGCTCTTGACCCTTGCGGCTGCTGTAGTTACTGTAGAACTTAAAGCCACGCTGATCATAGCCCTTCATAAGCACCATGCGATTGGAAGGGCGGCCTTCAGGCGTGGCTGTAGCTATGCACATTGCATTGGCCTCAGAGATCTGTTCTGACTGAACTGCTTCATTGAACCTGCAAGCATGACTGGTTTGTCTTGTGATGCCGTGCATAGGGCCAGAAAGATAATGTATGCATTGGATGCGGTAGCATGTGAGATGCTTGTTGCGCTGCCAATCTCAAGGGGAACAGACAGAGTCATGGCTTTGCAGAGGCGCATAGTAGTCTGCTTGTTTTGCCTGCTGCTGGTCGAGAGCGGAGTCATGCTGTTGCATTGTCTCTTCATGATTGGGTGCATGAGAGCATGAACGTGATGCAGCAGCTGCTGTCAGATTCGTGCAAGCAAATGATGTGCTGGTGACAGAGCGCACCAGCTATCAAATTGTTTCATAGGGTCAGGGTTTGCATCACTCTCCACAAGACCCGTTCCTGGCAGGCTGTAGTCTCCTCGCATACTTGCAGGATCAAAGCCCTCTGTTGAGTTGGTTGTTTTCTCGGAAATATGATGCTGAGCCCTGTGAATACATAAGAAATACGCGTCCAAACCGACATGCCTGGTGCAGCGATCAGGCAGGCTTGAGCTCACGTAGATGTCGCCATCTGCAACGGCTGCTCTGATCTTGGGCTAGACCACTTGCGCTGCTGAAGCTTGCGAGGACTGCCTGGCAGTAGTGAATAAGCTCTGCAGTAGCCTGCCGACTGCTCTGATCGGCAGCAGCTGAGCCACTTCCTCACAACTAAGCCAAGGCCACAAGGTTGACGGCAGCTATTCGCACCAGCAACTGTTGCTTTGGCCGTGAGCATGTTACAAAGAAGGCCGCATCCTTGATGCCTTCTAATTGGAACAGTCTTGCACCAGGGTGTTTTATGTCATCACATTCAGACAAGACACAAACTGTGCACTCTATGCCCTAGGCCATGTCCCCTGAAGCAGCTGCTTCTGAACAGCTGCATCAAGTTCACTACTGCAAAGCTCTAGACTGCTGAGGGACCACTTGTGGGTGAGCAAAGCATCCATCAATACTACTGCAGAAATTCCAGATGAACGGCTGACCAAGCCACAGTGCAGCCTGGTCATGTAAGGCCAGCCAGCATGCACCAAGTGCAGTAACCCGCTGGCTGAATAGTACCCGCCAGCAACGTCTAAAAATTCTGAAAGTGGCCAATACGCACCCACAAGCAACACAACAGCTTGATCATTCAAACCGCAGTTTCTTAGGTTTAGCCCTTTCAGATGAGGCCATTCTGCCTGAACCAACCCTGTTGCAGCTACTCTTTCTTGATGTTGCAAACTGTTCCCACTCAAATCAACCCACCTCAGTTGTGACCAACTGGCCAGATGCAGCGGACGCAGACACTCTGCATCAAGGCCAGTGTTGCTCAGGACCAATATCGTCAGGCCAGGCCATTTGGCATCAATCATCTTGAAAATGACAGCCAAATCAATGTTGCCGCCCATCAAGACCAATTTGGTAAGCTCTCTCTTTACTAGCTGTGGAATGTGACTCTGGACCAGCTCAGTGGAGACATGGGCGTCAACGTCAGCACCCCAGCATCTGTCAAAGTCTTTTGCAATAAAAGCTTCTGTACTCTTGATTTCTGTCACAACATGTTGAACTGCTTCGTAGCATTTGGAGCATGTCAACATCACCTGACCCCACTGTGCAGTCGGCAATGACTTGATAAGGCCAGGAACTCTGTCCAGCACATCCAGCAGAGTCATGGATGCAGCGCTCAATGTTGATGACTGTGTTTTGTTGCTGCGGGCTAGTCCCTACACATCGTCAGTGGACGTTTGATTGCAGTACAAGCTACAACTGTGCGAAGAAGTCCACAAGAAACTCATTGAGCAAAAGTAGTTATTTTGAGGAGCAGACATCAGCAATCAGCCTTCATCACCTGAGGTGGTCCAGAGGAGCTGTATTTGATGAAGACTGCTGGGCTAACCGTTACATCCAGTCCTACTTGCTCTATGCCACCTCCAACAAGTCCACAATTCCAGGGACAGTGCTGAAGCTGGTCCTCGCATGGTTTTTTTGGTTTGCTCTGCTGCTTGACCACCTGCGACGTTTCTCACTTTTTAGCTCCAGATTTGAGGTTTGTTGCCTAATTTGCTGCCTGTTAGCAAGAACAGGCTTTCAGCAGTGTTCATTGCACGCACGCAGGCAAGCTCTATTTAGAGTTTCTGATCCGATCCTTGCTCACACAAGGATAAAAGTAGATTCACAAATATGATGTTGGCAGCTCAGTGTGCAATCAAGCTTCAGAATACACTTACTTGTCCCAAGGCTTCAAAGGTCACAAGTGCTGCCTGCAACTTCCAAACGCCCTCCAGAAGGCGTCTTGTTCTCTGTGAAGCTAATATGTAGATCCACTTAGATTGCAAAGACTCTGGCACTGTAGCGCTCCTGTTCACCATTCCCTTCAGGACAGCCAAAATCGTCAAAGTAGACTAATGTCGATCTTAAGTTTAAAGCTTGATGTGATCAACGTGGAGTCAATTCAAGAGCTACGCCATGAAAACAAGTTGCTGCCAACCGCAGGTTGCCCAAGCTTAACCATCGCACAGGCAAAACATATTCCACTTCAACAGATAGTACCTTGATTGAGCGTGGTGATGGCGCTGTCCGAGGGTCTGTGCCGTACGTTCCCAGCATATTTCCCAGTTGTTCCTCGACTGTACGCTTCTCGTCACAACATGCGAACACAGCGCAGAACTCATCTACTTCAACCAACATGCTAACTAACTGTTTGTCGTCGCTCTATGCACTTTTTCTGCTCACATGGCAACCGGGAACAGCAGCAAGGTGTGTGGTCGTACGCAGGATATGCAAGATATCTCCCTAAAGTGGTCTGAAACGCAGAAATCTATAGGCTATAGCCTGTTGGCGTGAAACTGTTTGAATTGAAGCCTATGACTAAACCACCCGGAGGGCCCTGTCGAGCCCCACGAAATTTTGAGGGGTGCCCTCAAGTGGGCACAGATTGTTTGGGGCCAAGACACCTGCCTTCAAGGGATTTTTGAGGGCTGGGGTTGTCAGTCTGTTGAGTTGGATCTATAGCAATATACACAAATTGTGTATTGAGTGCGTTTGCATGCACAAATTGTGTGTTGAGTGCGGTTGCTTACACGAATTGTGTGTTGAGTGCGTTTGCTGACACACATTGTGTATTGAGTGCGTTTGCTTACACAAATTGTGTGCTGAGTGCGTTGCGCAACGCCGCTGGTCTTGCAGCTGGCAAGACCTACCGGCAACTACGCTGGCATATGCACGCAAGAACAGGATTGTTGAACCAGTTGAACGCAGATAATGTGTGCAGTGCTTGCAGCAGATTGTTGAACCTGATAATGCTTCTAAGTTAAAACACCTGGTGCAAGCAGGATGTCAATTTTACAGCAACGCAGCTGGCAAACAGCAAGCTGGACCCAACTTCACAGTTCTGTTTAGCAAAACAAGTTAGCTTCCAGGCGAAGCACCGACATGGTACAAGACTGCACTCCCAGTGGTTTGTGGCTTCCAACACTGCTTTGCTGCTGCCTGACAAAAACGGTTTGAATCTTGGTCTCGAGACACATAGTATACTATTATGATACTTAGGCTCATGCCTTGACATGACTGCCTTGCTTTGCTTTTATTCTGTGACATGGCACCTACAGCATGCACACCAGATTCAGTTACGCCAGGCATCCAGGGTCGAGCAATCAGTATGCGTCAAAGTCAAATGGCAGGCACCACAATGCGTACATTGAGCAGATGAAGTGTACATGCGGCTTTGGCATTTTCAGGCCTACAGGTGGTCACAGACACAGTCAGCTATCAATGCTCTGTGATGGTGCACATGTCGGTTCATTGCAACCACACCAGTGGCACCTGGATAGACTTTCCCTTTTCAAGGCAGTGCCCTTGCTGCCACATGCTATGCAGTGCAAGACAGACAGCAGTCACACCAGCACTTGTGTGTGTTACCTGAGGTCTTGACTGTAGCTGCCTTCACATGCGGGCGCTGCTGCTGCTGCTGCTGCTGAAGGCTGCGCTGCCACCCTTGCTTCTTGCTGGTTGGTCTTGGTAGCAGGGGCGCTATTGTGCCAGCTGCATGGTTGATTTGTGTAGACCAGATGCTATACTTTGGAGGGGCAGCCAAGCATCAGGGTCACTTCAAGGCGCTGCTGCTGCTGCCAAAGGCTGCGCTGCTACTCTTGCTTCTTGCTGGTCAGGCTCTATAGCAGGGGCAAATATCATGCCAGCTGCATTGTGGACCTGTGTGGGCCAGATGCTGTACCTTGGAGGCGAAGCCAAGCATCTGGGTCACATTAGAGCACTGCTGCTGCTGCTGCTGCTAAAAGCTGTGCTGCCATCCTTGCTTCTGGCTGGTCAATATTCATAGCAGCAGCATTTTCATGCCAGCTGATTGATTTGTGTGGGGCCAGATGCCAAACACTGGAGAGGATGTCAAGCATCTGGGTCACATCAAGGCGCTGCTGCAGCAGCAGCTGCTGCTGCTGCCGCCAAATTTGTTTTACCTTAAAAGGCTGCGTTGCTACCCTCGCTTCTTGCTGGTCACATCCCATAACAGGCATACAATCCTGTCAGCAGCATGCTTGGTGCGTGTAGACTAGATGCTGAACATGAACAGGGAGGTGGAAAGGGGCGACGGCAAGCATCAGGGTCCCCTCAGGGGGCTGCTGTTGCTGCTCAGGCTGCAACCCTACTTCACCCTGCTTCTGCTGGTTTGCTGTGCTGACCAACAAACTAATACTGGAAAGTTATAGAAGGCAATACCAGGAAAATAGGCACACTTGGTGAATGTGCATTAAGTCTGCTGATTTTGTGAGCTCTGACTCGCTGAGCTCTGAGCCAGCCAACCTGCTGAGCTCTGAGCCAGCCAACCTGCTGACATCAAACTGCCTGATCTGACTCTCTTGAGGAAGCATGGATCCACCTCGCACTCTTCAACATTATGTACTGGCGCCCTGAATGCTCTGTGCCATTTCTGTTCTTCATACTAAACTGTCCTCAAACACTGGACAGTTTTGCCACCTCAACATTGCTTTAGCCCTTCAATCAGGATCTGTGATATGACTTTGTGCGTCCCTTTCATGGCTTGCCGATTCTTGTCTGCAGGACACATGCCAATGTCAGGGCTCATGCAGGCAAGCATTGAACACATACTGGCAACCTGACTGTGTCCTGTCCTGTCCTGTCCTCTCGTGTGTTGTTGCCAGGCACCGGTTTGCACCCCATGCATGTCATTACAGCATTTTGACCAGCCAGCGTGACAACTCAGACATGCGCAGGATTCAGTGACCAGACATTGACTGCATTCACCTTCATGCCAGGTACTCAGAAGCTGCTTCAGGTAAGCACGGCTCTTCTGAGGACCCCGTTGACTGATGATCTGTTGCACATCCTGCCAAACCAGTGCCTCCATGTCCTTGGGGCACCGTACCTCTGCTGCAGGGGTCACATGGTCAAACACCTTGCACACAAACTCCCGCACATCTTCATCCCATTGTTCATGCACCTCCTCCAATTCATGCACAAATTTCTTGAAGTTGTCCTGCAAGAATATATACACCTGTCACCAGACTGAAATGCCTGACTTCGGTGTTGAGACTGTCTTGGAGGTCAGATAGTGACTTTTGAGCACGTATGACATATTCTATTCTGACACACAACAGCAGCAAACAGTACTTTGATGCGTTGCCTGAAATGCCCATGCACATCAGTAAGCCCATCATGCAAGGCAATGTCACTCTGCACTACTTGTATGCACAACTGGACTGCAGCCATTACATCCGCCTGGAGACAATGCAAGCATCAAATGCCAATGCAGACCTGCTGCTGTTCATACTGGTCATATGCCAACTCCAAGCGCCCCTTCAGCTTTGCAATGATGGACTGTTGCTCTAGCGCCTGCATGCACATCACGTGGTGTTCAAATCCTGAAAGTGTGGCAGTGTTCATAGTTGATGCAAAGTCGACTTGCAGCATCGTGCCATTATAACAGCCGATGGTCATCACAATAGGTAGCGTTACACAGACATGAGGCTTTGTCAAGTCTTTCAATACAGCAGTGCAGATGCAGGCACACATATCAGCTGAGACACACGCAGGGCAGCACCCAAAGTTTCAGTAGCTCGGTCATGTCTGTCAATTTACCTTCTGATAGACTTTCTTGAAGCTCTCACCCCCTCTGTCTGCCAAGGACAGGGCCTCCAAAACTCGGCCTCGCAAGCGCTGCTTGTCTGCTTCCAGCTGTGTCACCTTGGTCGCCAGAGCCAACTGCAGAGTGTGACGCCAATGATGAGACGCAGAAACTTACTGAAGAGACAACAGGAGCGCATCACCACCAAGTTGGGGCAATTTACAGCAGCTTGCCACAGCACGCTGCCAAGACAAAAACCCACAGCACTAGGTGTGCTAGGTCACGGCAGATACGTAGGAATGCAGTAGAGTTCTGTCCACAGCTGACCTGATGCACGATTGTTGCTGCAACCCCTGCCACCCCCATGCTAGGCATGCACGCACATGTAGGCACCACCCCATCATGGGTAGGCATGGCCCCACCATCACACTGGCACGTTGCTGCTGCATTGTCACCCCTTGAGGCCTCTCCAGGCAGCGGTGACGCTCCTGATGAACTCTGCACAAGCCAGTATCCCAGGTGTCAGCGTTGCAAGTTTGCAAAAAGCTGATGAGGGCACAGGTTGTCTTGGTTCACAGCGCTGTGTCATCAAGCACGGCACTGTAGGATGCAATCCACATGTGGCTTGCCGGCATGGTGCAGCATGCCACAGCACAGGACATGCCGGATGGCATTGCCTTTCAACAAGCACACTATGCCAACACAGCAGGGTATAGCAAGTTGTGGAACTGCATCGCAGGTAGCAACATGAGCCCCTGTCCACCAGCCCTGGCATGGTCTTTGATCCATGCAGGCATCGTTGCCTTCCATACCTGTGTACCACCCAGCGCTGCTGCACTGCTGGGTCCTGCTGCCTCAGTCATCATAGCCTGCAGGTAAGCAACAGTACTTTGTGATATAACAGCATAGAAAGCACAAATCGTATCACTTTGCAATCTTATGGTAATGGTAAAGTGTATAGCAATACAATATAGCTTGAGCTTTTACGAGATAATCATGATTCAAGCAGTTGCAAGGTCAAGAGCTACACTGAAGGGAGTTCGATGTATTCTGACCGCAATACAGACACTGACAGCAATACGGACACTGCAAAGGCAAAACACTACAGTAGTTATTCGCCAAGAGCGAACAATGTGTGTAAAGTCATTGTCTGTACAACTCATACTCACCCAATGTAGTTGCTGCTCCCTGCAGGTGGAGCTGGGTTTGAAGTCGGCAAGCTTGCCAGCAGTATGTCCAGGAACCTCTTGGCTGCTGGCAAAAGGCTTCATGGGCTGCCTGTGCCTGTTGACAAACAGTCATTGTGAAGCTGACTGTGCAGATGATGTCATGCTGATGCTCACCTAGGCTGGCAAGAAGCCATTGTCGAATGCAACATTTCAGTTTGTGTGTCCTTGGCTTATGGAGGCAGTGAGTGACGAACTGACAGCTGGATTGGTTGGCTTCCTGTGAAGACGTGAACGAGTGGGATTGATGTTACTGTTATGTTATCACCTATATTTTGCCTTTGCCACAGGACATGTCACATGGCAGACGAGCATTCAGTCATGCTCATGAAGCAGCGTCATTGGTGTGCAGAATGCAGACAAGCCTGGAGTCAGTCACCTGCCCCTGCTCACTTGAACAACTTAGTGAGCCTCACCGGTGCATGACTCTCAGCAGTCTGCTGGCAACATGAAGGCTCATGAAAGCAACCAGATTGCGTCTGTGTGACCGATTCTGATTGGCTGCTGTCGCCGTCCTTGCCCCCGCAACAACGTTCTGAGCCTCTGTCTGTGCAGACGTGCTGCTCTCCGCATGCTGACTGGGCTGAATCCAGGTCTCTACCACGTCTACAGATGCCTGCTTCCCTAGCAAGAAGCTACAGGCAGCTGTTGGGTTGTTGGCCCTAGCTGCAATGCCTGCTGAGTCTGAAGCAGCACCAGGCTCTCTCATGCTGGCGCTCTCAGCTGTTGACCCATTCTCAGGCTGTATCACCGCAGTGGTGCTTGCTTGCTGGCTTTGCTGTAGACCTGCAGTGCCTGCCAAGGTGCATCCACTGAGACCTGAACCACGCTGGAGGGTGCACCACTACTGGCACAGTCAGCACTGCTACAGTCAGCCGCTGAGTCAAGTGCCGGGCCAGACAATGAGGTAGCAGCTGACACAGACGGTGTGTGAAATGCAGAGTCAGAAGCTGGAGCAGTTGACTTGCCTGAGCTGCTCAGATGGTGGTTGGACTCTGTCTGGCAAGCTGCATCTGCCACCTCAACCACTCTAGACCTGAGATCAGCCTGAAGCTCTGCTGTTCTGGCATCACAGATGGCCAGTCTAGCCTGCAGATCCCACACAAGATTGCATTTAGCAGCTGTGAGCGCTCGATGCAGGGTTCCTTATTGCCCTTTCAGCTGCCAGCGAGGTGCTCGTATGTATGAAGCAATGTGTGAGGCAGTTTTGACCAAACAGAATGGTCAGAGCTGCTGCATCCAACACTCAGGTTTCATGCGTGACCTGGAGTGCAATGAGGATGCCAACTAGATACCTCTGTTGTGGTTTGCAGATGACACAGCTCAAAGCAGAAGACTTGTGTTGCCCTGCCTGAAAGATTCCAGGGGCACCTGTTGGCCCTTACAACAGTGACAAATCTTGTTCCAACACACCGAAGTATATCACTTGCGGTGCACAAAAGATGTATGAGAGCTTGAAACACCAGAGAAGGGCACCTGATGAATGTGGTGACAGGATGTCAGGTGCTGCTCATGCTCCTGTTCACGCTGCAGGCGAGCCTGGCGAGCTGCATTGCTGGCCTCTGCTTCTTCAGCACACACCTTGGCAAGAGCGGCACATGACAGTGGGGCCTTTTTGTGTGCCACATTGCCAGGGACCTTGCGCAGGCTATGGTCAGTGGTGCCAGCATCCAGCAGGCATGGCACCACCTCTGTAGCACCTAGCTCAGCCAGAGTGCAGTACCCCTCCAGCTTGCCTGTACCACCACATAACACAAGCTAGCCAGATGTACCAAGGAAGTGCTTTGCTGCAGGTGCAGGTACGCGGAAAGGGAGCCAACCTTGCACTGCAGCAGTAGCAATGGTGGTAGCAGTAGAACTGCTACAGTAGCAATAGCAGTTTTGCAGTAGTCGCAGTCGTAGTAACAGCAGTAGCAGTAGTAACAGCAGTTACTGTAGCAGATCTAACAGCAGTAGCAGTAGTAACAGCAGTAGCAGTAGTAAGAGCAGTAGTAGTAGCAGTAGCAGTGCAAGCCTTGCAGTAGTCTTAGACCAGGTGGAAGCATGGTCAGCAGCAAGCAGAGGCCAAAGGATGATTTGGCACTGGTAGGAAGGTAATGGGTTGAGTGATGGCATGCCCAGACAGGAGGCAAAGGGTAATCATGACAAGGCAGAGGGACTAATTGCCAATCGCAGGCTGATTGAGTGGAGCATGAAGGCTTGCCTGTGGAGATGCAGATGCGGGTGGAGGTGGAGGGGTCCAGGGGGGCGACCAGGGGATATGCTGTCACCACCACCCACTTCACCCTGCCTGATGCCTGCCTGGTAGGCCACTGCAAAGTCTGTTGCTGCTGCGCATGCACACGAGAGCCACAAAATAAGCATATAAAGGCATCACAATCACCAGAAGATCATAACATTCTTGCCTGCTGACAGTGTTTGTTTGCATTCAGTTCTTTATACACTGGGGGGTGGAGCCGGTTACGAGACACATCAGACAGACATTGTGGCTCAAAAGCACAGGTGAATGTGATGCAAAACATTTTCTTGGTTATCAACCATGCTGGTGAACAATCTGCTCAAGCAAGAGCCTGAATTTCTGTTGCTGGTAGTTTGGTGAAAAGTGTTTTCCTCTGATGATGCTGTAGAAAGCTGATTTGAACACCTCATACAGGGTCTTGACATCAGCCTGAGTGAATGACAGCATGCACAAATGCACAAGCAAGGAGAGCAACTCTTCTGGCAGTAGCAAGTCAAAATGCTGTAGACACAACACGCACAGGTGCAGCGATGAGGATGGTCACCATGTGTGCCATCATGTAAGGAGGGCAGGACAGGTGGAAAGCACTGGTGGTGGCACGTGTGGGAGCCAGGCAACCAGGGCTCAGCCGCAGCATCTCCAAGGAATGCCACACCTGCTGCATGTTCTTGTACAACATCACCCTATCCTACAGAGCAAGGATTCAAGGTAACAGCTTGCCCAGCAGCTTTCATATCTTAAGCCCAAGATGAGACAGAGCACACACTATACAGTGCACCATCCTGAACAGCACAAGCAGTAGTGAGTCAACGAAGACATGATAGCATGTACCTTGAGACCAGTTGCTGGTATACGGTGAGCCACAACAGCAACAGGCACAGCGTCTGTTGAACCAGTGGAGAGCTCCTGCTCATGTTTTTCAACATCCACTTCAGGTAAGGTGTAAGAAGAGCGTTGGCTGGCTGCTATATCCCTACCATCCTGGCTGAACAGGGTCACAGCAGAGAGTGCGTTCTGCTGTAGCATCTGCCTTGCATCAGAGGTTCCCTACATATAACACAATGGCACATTGGCATTTGCTCACCACTTGCGCCCACTGACATGCTGTTTGTGACACTGACAACCCTGATTCACCATACCTCACCAAGCTGATTATGTATACACTACTATGTACACATTACTATCTACAATTCAAAGTATGCTTTATACACTAGACAGAGCATGGTCCAGCACAAGAAAGACTGATCACCTGCTGCTTGTCATCATGGTCCAAGGTATCGTCAAGAGTGGCACCTTCCCAACTTGCAGATCGAGCAGCAATCACTGTGGATGATGACACACCCTGCAGGTGAGACAACACGAGTCACAAGTTGTGATACCATGAGCCAGGCACATGATTAGCAAGGCGTAGGTGACACTGTCACAGCAGAATTGCTGCTAGCGTTGCAAATTTTTTGGTTGCAGTGCTTAGAAAGGCAATAATGTGGCATGTTTTTTCATGTGACAGAATCGTTTCAAGATGGGCGCATACCTCTCGCTGCTCTTTATGGTTCCACTGTCATTTGTTATAAGGAATGTCTTGCGTTATCAAGCTTCTGTCACATGAGTCACATGAAAGTCTTGCGCTATCATGCAGGCACAGCTGGGAGCCAAGACCATCACCCGCCTCCAGCTGCAGCTACAGCTTCCAATGAGTCTCGACCAGATGACAGCTTTCTAGCGGCACATGCTGAGTCTAGCACTGCACGGGCTGCACATGCAACTGCAGGCTTCAGATACAAAGTGTCTGGATTCTTTAAGCGCTCTTTCAGTCAGACTCCACAGACTGTTCAGACTGTCCTGTTTTGCATGCACCTCACTCTTGTTCTGCTGGCTGTGCTTCACCTACAGCCACTGAACAGGAAGTTATCCCAGATAGCTTGGGTCTACTTCCTCCAGACTTCTCTGCTTACTCATGGTTACAAGGTAGGGTTCACTCATGTGGCCTCTCATCCCGCTGGTCACCTCTCAACAGCAAAGTGCTTCATGCCCTTGCTGTGTGAGTTTGCTGCAAAAAGGTTGCTGGACTAGACACGCAAGCAGTGCATGGCATTGCATATTACTGCATGTTCGTCAATACTGCAGGTTACTGCATCCACTTGGTCAGGACCTGATCTGAGATCATAGGAAAGTGCATCGCCTTCTTGATGCATGTTGGCCAAGACAATTGGTTTGTCCATGTGGCATGCTGCTGTATGCTGGTTGTTGGCAGTAAGGCAAACACTGTGTAGCTGCGCAGGTGTACTTGAAAGGTGGCTTTCCTCGCTTCAGCCGGTCTGCTTTCCTTGCTACTCTGCAGTCATGGCTGCAGCGTGTTGGTGGCACTACAGACTTCCAGTACCTGATGCTCAGTGCTGTGTTCCTGCCACAGCAATCTGTCTCTCTGGTATGCCAGAATTTGTTGTTTGCAGATTACTGCACAACTTAAACACAGTGCTGGCTTGCTGAAGCAAATGTGTTGTTCTGATTGCATGCTTTCACAGCACTGCATGGCAGCATGACAAAAATGGATAGTCATCAGCACAAAGATGGACTTTGCAGCAACCGAGTAATGCTTGCTGAGTAATACAGTCATGACCTGTGCGCCACTTGCAGGTGATTGTACCGATCACCGTTCTGGCCGTATACCATGCCTTTGCCTATTGCGCCAAGACTTTTCCAAACAACACCTTGTGGCAAAAGTATGGTGTGCGAGCTCACTCCTTCCTTGCAGCACATCAGGTACCTCACACCCTGCTGCACCTGCACCTGCATTGTTGTGCAAGAAGTGTGTTGTATGTCTGGCTGCGTGATGATCATGTGCTGTCCAACAAACACGACGTTGCTAGTTGTATAGCTTGGCACTGCTTGACAAAAGCTGTCATGCTGCATACACATGCATAGCTGGCCCAGCATTTGGCATGCTCATGTCCCACACTGCCTGCCAACTGTGGGGCCACAAGGTTATGTGCATATATCAGTCTGAATTTTTGCATTGAGTGTTTTGAGTTTCCATTCTGTCTGGTCTAGCTCTGGTGTTGCACCCAATGCGATCTTGCGTGGCCTGTTGTCCCTGCAGAGAGATGCTCTCATGTACAATGCTGGTGCTGAGATAGGAACTGGGTTCTTGCTGATAGTCATGCTAGCCACCCAGCGCCGTGCAATCCTGCTGACCTTCTTGCATTGGAATTGGCTGCGTATGCGATACTTCTCACCGGATGCAGCAGCGTATCACTCAATGGTAGGCATTGTTCTGTGTCCAAACTGTAGTATAACTCTGCAACACTGTGTTATGCCCTGCATGCAGAAGATATGTTATGCATTGCTTACGTGTCAGAGACACATCCTTGTATGAAACAAGCTGCAATCTGCCCTTATGTCTTTCCTCCATCCTACCCCATGTCTTTGTGTTTCAGACATCTTATCAGGCTCTGCAGATCAGGATAACCTTGAGAATGTGTATCTGAGATCTACCTAACAAAGAACCTACCCCATGTATTGTGTTACACTCCAATGTTTACTGCAAATTTCATGAATGCCTACAGATCTCAACATCTGGTATTGAATGCAGGTCTGGGGCATCATTGACCAAAAGGTTGGTCCATACATAAGACAGGTTTCGTTTCTGAACACAGCATTAAGATTTGGCCAGCGGTGGTTCCTCAGCATGGGCAGGCCTTGACCCTGCTTTTGCTTAGAAAAAGTTTGTCGCCCATCAAATCTGCTGTTCCTCTGCAGCACACAACAAGTATGTGCTGCCACCTGCCATGGCTTATGACTGATGGAGGTGTGTCTGGAGAACACAGTTTGCTGATGGGCAGCTGATGTGCACTTCGTCATTTGATGCGATGAGGAATGCAGGGTGCCTGACAGATGACAGGGTGCGTAGCAGATGATTTGCCTGAGGTTGATAGATTATTCATCAAAAATTTAACCACCATACGCATTCGTATGTACTGTTAGACACATTACAGGGGGTTTAAAAACTATCTCCATGACAGCTTCAGCGACCTCACAGGGCTTGGCAAACTACGCACTCTTAATCGATGGGCGCTTAGGATCAGGCCTTCGGCTTGCATGCATTGCCAGGCCTATCCTAGGATATCGGTGGCAGCAAGCTTGGAATGCTGCAGCATCCCGCCAAGCCTTCACGTATTGTCAGACGTTACTGATGCTTGCGCCAGGGGTAATCTTTACGACATGGTGGTTAATAGTAAACTGGGAGGGGGACAGTGCCCCTTAGGGCTGCCACCATGCAAGTAGGTTACTGAGCGTTCCTTCGACTGTGGTACGTAATTTTGGTGGTTTGTGTCCTCCTCGTCATTGGTTATTGCCTGCTAGCTACAATCCCGCGCGCAGGCTGGAGTAGCGAAGGTAACAGGCTTCGGTATTTGTCAGACTTGTTTAACGTTGTAGCAACGCGCAGAGTCCATATCCTTGCTTGTCGGCTGCATTGCAGTTTTGTTCGATGGTCACAGAGCCCTTGCACTGTTTACTTGGTTGTCGTTTAGCGAATGCAGCGCCCGGAAGACACATCCCGGATCAAACGCGGAAAGGATGAGGACAGGTTTTACTGCCCATATCCTGGCTGCACTCGCAGCTTCGCCGAGCTCTGGCGCTTGAAAGTGCACTACAGAGCTCCTCCTGACGTTCGCGGCTCTGGCAAGGAGAGGGGTCACGGTACCGAACTGCAGTTCTGTCCCAAGTGTGGAAAAGAACTCAAACCCGGCAAACATCACGTCGGCTGCTTCGCTGGTCGCGCTGGACCAAGACAGCTAGTGAAACGGGCAAGAGAAGTGGTGAGTGCGCTTTGCATGTTGCCTCGACCGCGGCCTCTGCATGTGCACATGTGGTCTGACTGTTCATCGTATCTCAAAGTTATAGACGGGTCCACCACGCAGCCTCGCATCCACTTACGGTCACGTCTTCTGGTGACATACAGGAAGCGGACGTCGAGTCCAAGGATGAGCAAGCCGAGCTATCGACTGAGTCAGCACGGCAGCGAACCCGCACAGGTGTTCTCCCAGACATCAAGTTTGAGGACGTCTTACCTCGAGCTGGTAGCCTCAATCAGTTCTCTGAGGAAGCTGCGTCTCTAACGTGAGTATGATCGCTGCTCCAGCACAACACGTTGCGAGGCCGACCACCTTTTACCTGCACAAATGTACTGATATGCAATATATACTATGAGCTGTTTAGTAGGCATATAAACTTGGTGCTGACATTGCAGCAGGTCTGGCTGGCATGGGGAACATGCAGCACCTGAGGCAATCCCCTTGGTGCATAACTTGCAGACCCAAGCACAGCAGCGATCTGACCTTTTGGACACAAAAAGTACAGATCAGTTTCTTAAGTACCAGCAGATGCTTCCAAGCCTACGCCGCCCTGCCAGATCCTTGCTGGGCCTACCCTCAGGCCCCTCACCACCCCCTAGCCCCCCTGAGGGTCTAGACCCTGAGCTGACAAATATCCCACCCCTGTTTGATTTCAACCTCTTCAACCCAGAGCGTGCCAGAGGCAGAAACGCCCGCCTTCCGGTTGCAGTTACCTCAACCCTACACTCTCCATCAGATGCTGCAGACGACATGGTACTCCAAGCCCTGCTTGGGGACGCCACAAGCTTTGCTGCTTCCAGTGCAAGTCAGCTTGCCTCAGCAGCATCTGTAGAGCGACAGCAGCTGCAGAACACCCTAGCTCATCAGCGTATTGAGCAAGTGGCAGCATCAGCACAAGAGCTGCTGCGCTTTCAGGGCCCATCATTCCCTCACTCTGCCCCTCTGTATTCTTCCAATCATTTCCCATCGCCCCCTCAGAACCTACCCAACAGCCTGGGAGACGTCATGTCAAGGGAGAGATCCCTTGCAAGCTTGCTGCAGCAGCCAAACCAGTTGGTCAGCTCCTTAGAGCATTATGAGCCCCCTGGTAGTGGCCGCCCAGGCAAGATGCACGGTCAGCAACAATCCAGATTCCAGTCACCACAGGCAGGCAGCTGGATTCATAAGCCAGTGCCAAGCATGAGGCAGGCTGACTTCGGCCCTGGCTTGAGCCCCCTGCCTAGGCCCCCTGCCTTGCTCAACACCCAGCAGCGACCCCACACCCCTGGCAACCTACAGGTGAGTCATATTCTCACTAGCAGAGTGTTGCCTGCTTGCTTGCTTGCTTGCTTGCTTGCTTGCTTGCTTGCTTGCTTGCGTGCTTGCCTGCTTGCCTGCTTGCTGCTTGATGGCCTGTCTGCTCGTCTGCCTGGTTGCCTGCATGCTTTCCTGCTTGCTCTTGCCTTGCTGGCAGGCATCACTTGCTTCCTACCACGCATCATTCTTACAACGTCATCAATGCCATCTAATAAGTCAGGGTGTCAATGTCTTGGTCAGCTGTGCATGCAACCATGCATGCGTGCAGAGTCTGCTGCCTTGGGATTTCAACCGCTGGGGTGGCCTGCCGACTGATGTTGAGGCCAATGTTGCTCAAGGCTTCCGCCTGAGAGAGCAGCAGCACCAGCAGCAACAGCAGCAGGCACAGCAGCAAGCTCAGCAGCAGCAGCATCAGCACAGTGCTGTGCTTGCTCAGCGTGCTGCAGACTCTGACTTCAGGCATCAGAGTAATGACTTCAGTTATCTGCAACCTTCGCCTCAGTCTGGTGACCCTCAAGGGGGCCACCACCAGCTGGGTTCTCAGTTTCAGTACAGCCTGCCCAGCACATCAGCTGGCATGACTCAGGCAGATCAGTACGGTTTCCCAGAAGCACTCAGTGGTGAGGAAGGCGGGAATGAGGCTTTCCTGGCATATTCCCGCCGCCTCATGCGCCAGGGGGGGTCAGAGAGACAAGCACTTCTGCCCTGGGGTACTCAAGTGGGTTTGTTTTGCAAGTTTGTCTGTCTGTGCAATGTCTGAACCTGCTCATGGGGATGGATGTTGCTTTGCATGATGTGCAAAGTAGGCTGTGCTGCAATTTTGCCTGCTTGCAAAACAGCAGGTATATAATTTTGTCAACAGCTTTACCAGTACCCTTGGAGAGTTCAGGTGTGACAGCTATTTGTTATGCTCTGACTGTCTATGAGATGCTCAAATCCTGTCTGAGAAGGCTCGCTTGCTGCATGCATGCTTGCATGAAGACATCCTCATACATCTCCGCCCTTCTGACAGCTGCTTTATTTCTTAGTTTGCTTCAAGAGAGGATTGCCAGCTGTTGGAAGCAAAATGCGGTGTGCAAAAGACATTGCGCAATACTGACTTCGCCCTTCGCTATTCTGCGCCCTGAACACAACGCCGATGCAACGCATTTTGGCTGCGCTGCTAACTACATTTCATGCCCCTTGCAGGAATCAGGGCTCTTTGATGCCATGGGGGGCATCAGCCCTGAGCCCTCTGCTGCCAATTTTGGCAACTCGGCCCCAGACATGAGCATGAGTCTGCCAATGCGCGCGCGCTACTCAGGGGAGCAACTGCAATTCGGACCACCTACCAGATTGCCGTCTCCAGAGCTCCAGTCTGGGCATAACTCCTTCTCTGGTTGGTCACAGTCCACAGGCAGAGGCCTCCTTGAGCATATAGGTCAGAACCCTCACCAGGGATCAACAGAGCATGCTCAAGGTGTACAGCATGCAACCTTGTCAGCATACGATGACCGTTTGTGGTCAAGGCAGGGACCAAGTCAACAGTCGCAGCAGCCACAGCAGCCGCCGGCGACCACAAACCCATAGCACCTGTGTACGCAGTGCTTCAAGACCAACTATTGTAATAAAGCTAAACTCTCAAGTTCAGAATCGATTAACGTAGGGGTTGATAATGATGGCTGGTGTATAGTTTGCTCAGATAGTTTCGCGAAGGGTAGGCAGCGCGTTTGCATTTAGTTCACATGAAATTGCTGTTTATTCTTGGAATATTTTGATGTTGCTCAAGCATTGCTTGCCTTTTTGGCCAATAGTGCATTGTTCTTGACCCAATTTTCATTGTTGTAGCACTGTGTCAGATTGAACGACACTGGATAAATTTCATTGATTGTCGCAGCTCTTTTTGGTTGGCTCCACCATGCCTATGGTGTTGTCAGATAATACGGCTAACATTTGAGTTGAGCAGCACATAGACGTACAGATCTTTTGAGCCGGTTTGCAGTCTCAATGGACTTAGCGAATGCTGCTGTACTTTTGACAAGGACTGATGGCTAGTGAAGGTAATAAGTTTGCGTTTAGGATTGAAGGTGTTGCAACCTGATGCAAAAGAACGTTGCAAAGCTTTTATTTGATTATTCGTAACGTTTACTTCTAGTTGGGGAGGACCTGGACGTTACTTGCCTGATTGTAAAACACATTTTGTTGAAGAAACATCACTGTAACACTTAACTGGTTGACTTTTTTGTCGATGCCGCATGTTGTGTTTTGCAAGCTGTCCTTGCAAGCTTGAACTTGTGGTGTTCAATGGCTGTCCTCCCTGCCCGTGTGCAAAATGGAGCGGAATAGCTGACCTGTAATCGATGTGTGAATGACTCCACAACACTACAATTACTAAACATCTGACTCAGTGATGAGTACTTGACAGACTGGCAGACAACTGCCCCAGAACACGCAAACATCACCTGGTGTTAACACAATGGCGGTTCTAATTGAGAGGCCCATGCAATCAACCCATAGTAGAAGTTGCACTGCAGTCTGACATTTCTGCTCTGATTGGTAAGCTACTGTGGAGCCAGATAGTGAGGTTAGCGCATTTTGAAAGCATTGTTCAACAACCCCCTGAGCTGGAGCAGGCAACAAAAGGTCATGACCATGAATTTACATCTCCTTGATGAAGCCTGGGCTGGTGAAGATGACACACAATCTTCGTGGATGGTATCCACTTGCTGGACAAGCTCATATCAAGAAGACTGCTGACGGATGAGCTATTCGGCTGCTCTTGCAAAATTCTTGTCTTGCGGAGCGACGTTGGAGGGACCAGTTGGTGCAGCAGGTTGCTCAGGGGCGGCTTTGCTTCCAGGCTTGGACAAATATATGCTTGGTGATGCTGGTAGCTGAGACTGGCCTTGTCCTTCGAAGTGCTTCCGTATCGCAGGCTCAAAGGTGTAATACCCCGTTACCACTCCAAACCTAGGGCAAATTGCAAGAACTTCAGACCACCTCGACACCTGGCAAGGCTGCGCGAAACTCAGATAGCGAAGTGACAGCAGTGATCAGGTGCACAGTAGTAAGCGGGCGCAGCCCTTACCCTGCTGCCACAGCAAAATGGAGGGGCCCAGGGCGTCCGAAGGTTCTCCTCAACGACATTAATGCTTGTTACTGCACGTCGCTGTGAGAAGCTGTGCCAATGTTGTTAGCGTTACGCATGCATGTTTGAAAATGCAAAACAGAGTCAAATTGAGAATCATGTGCATCCTCAGGGGAACCAAGAAACACACAGGGAGGGAGGGCGGGCCAAAGCTTATTGACACAACCCTGTTACCAGGTAAAGCCTTAACTGTGCTTGCGCTAAAGCCAAAGCTATGCAACGTACCACAATTGTGCTGTTGCACTGCAGCTTATTTGACACTACCTCGCTACACTTATACCACTCTGCACGTGTCTCATCATTGGTGTCCAAACACTTAACTAGTGACATCTTTTCCATTGAATGTCAACCTTACAGTATCAGGAACAATATCACCACATCAAATCAGTCAAGTCTGACCTGGCCATATAAATTGGCAGTAAATGACTCTGACAAATGCAAAACAGAGTCAAACTGAGAATCCTGTGCATCCCAACCTCCCATGTATACATATGTTTATATGCAGCTGCATATTCCATATGCTGCTGTGCACATCCTCCAATCTGCCAAACATCCCAAGTTTGCTCCTTATGCATGCAGTTTCTTCAATCCCTAGAACCATCTGCCATCAGCTCCTTCTATGCCCAACTGTGCTGCACTGCCACCGATCCAGCACCTAGTGCAACCATGTGCCAGCAATTTATGACCAATTCCAGATATTGCACTCTTCAGCAAAGCTCGGTAAACCGTCGGGATCAGTGTGTACGTCTGAAAGTGTCACTGCAAAATATGTCAGCAGGCGGGGGGGGGTTTCATGTGCATGTCGGAAGTATTGCAAGCAAAAGAGTTTGCTTGTCAGACTGTGCTGCCTTGATCCCGGTCTTTTCACCACCCGCCAAGCTTGCAAGCTTGCCCCTGCAAAGTGCTTGTGTTGTGAATTATCTCGTAAAGCATGGCATTGTGAGCTGATCTGGCATGCAGATCACAGATGCTCCTCTGAAAGGGATCTGAATTCTTGCCATTGTGCTTGAAGGTCCTTCAGTGCATATCAGGGGTGTACCTGCAAATAGAGGCACTCCTTAGTCACATTATAGCTGCATTTCATTGTGGCCCATCATGTGTTTGCAGGCTATTCTCCACAAACCTTGTACAAAGCAATGGCGTATAATGGTGTGAGACTCTGTCCTCACATGTGCTGATTTTACTTTTACAGCAGCATGAAGGGTCCTGTGCCAAACTGCAATTTGAAGCCCTCAGGAACATCGTCGCAAAGGTGCCTTTCAAATTTAGCGTTCACTTCAGGGCTGACACAAAGCACAAAGGACCGTAGTAAGCATACTCTAAGCTTTCGTATGGCAGCAAGTGCCTCAGCAGAAATCTCCAGTCCATGACAACGTATTTCTAGATGAGCCAATGCTGTGGGCAAGACAGGCGTTAAGGCAAGATTGATAAAGACAGAGTCTGGAAGGTCAAGGATCAGCTGCTCTAATGTCCTTAGTATGCTCAGACCTTCAAGCACAAACCAAGACACATTGTGATCATCTAAGTATGACGTCTGAAAGGACACATGCAGTGTCCTGAGCTGTTCAAACTCTTGCAGTGCTTCTGGACTGAACAGTGTTGGACCAGGCATGCTGGTTGCATGAATCTTCAGTGTTGAGAGCTTCGGACACTGTATCTTTGCTGTCAGAGCGTACATATCTAGGTGCAAATGTTGCAAAGAATGATGAATGAGAGGTCCTGGTAAGCTCATGTCTGCTGAGAGGTGAAGTGTCTGAAGCTGGGAGAATGCTCCTTGCTCCAAAGTGTCCAGGAAAGGGAACAGCAAGTAATCAACTGCGATTCCACTCAATTCAACGCCCTTCAGGTTCAGATGCAGGGTGTGAAGGCGCTGAAGCCTTAGCGAAAGCAGCCAGGTAATCTGTTTGCTGGCCGAGTCCAGGTAGTTTGTGCCGCCCAGCCGGATGTCGATCCTGGTCCATGACTCTGCCACAAGTTGCTGCCACTTGCGTTTTGTGAGGCTGATGATTCGCCTGTCGTTCGTTGACAGTTGCTGGAACACCCGCTTCAAAGCATCATTTGGAAGATCGTCGAGCTGCATCTCGCTGCCTGTTTGTTTGACGACAAAGTCACGCGCAAGGGTTATCAAACAGCTGGGCAGTTTTGACGCATTGCTCGAGGGACGCTTATGTGACCAAAGGCAGCGTACAGTTCGGCCTTTGTGTACCAGAAAGGGGTCATCAGTCATTGACTAATGCTACTATTACTGTGAGGCATGCAGGTTTAAACGGCTTGCTGCAAGCCAACATGGACAAAGAACAGTACATATTTGTCACTCGAAATTCTATCATGCTTCAAGAGCAGACATGTCCTGTGCAATCCAGTTTTCCGAACAGCCAATGCTCCTGATTGCTACAGGGGACGCTTACACAGGTAATTGGCTTATTTCTATTAAGCACACACCAAAGCTCGCACGTAAAGTCATTGTATCACAATGAGCCTGGTTACAGAGCCGTATCCTGACAAGACACACGTGCTGTTAACGGGCCACATCACGCTGTAATACACTGCCACACTGCTACATTCCCCCCCCTTCAAGTGTGAATGGCCTGCTTCATCACCAAGCACTCAGGGCAGAAACACAGTAAGCACAAAGCCAATTTGTCATTGAATGGATATAACACTGATTGAGTTGGACAATTACCTGTGTAAGCGTCACCCTGTAAAATTGAAATGCACTGCCACACTGAATGATTTCAGCTTGCCTTTCATTGCAAGTGCCTACTTCCTGAGCAACGCTGGCCTAATGGAGTGGGCTGCGCACCTGGTGCCTAGGCCCACAAGTTGCAGCTATAGCATTGCCACAGGCTGCCTTCAGTGCTACTGACCTTTGGGCATAAGGCAATCCCTTCCCTGATTGTTTTGGAAATCACATTTGGGAATGCATGCGGGAAACAACAGCATCTCTCACAAGCTTAAGCTGTCATGTGATGATATTGTAGCAGACAAGGAGGCAGTTGTCCACTTTAGCAACCATGCTGGGGCTGCACTGTTGCTTGAGCGCTTGTCGAGCACGCAGGTGCATTTCTGGCAGGCTGCCTACACCTGATCAACCTCCCTGCTAGAGGTCTATCCCCGACATGTCAGCTGCTGCAAGCAATCTTGTCACTCTGCTTGTTGGCATGGCTCAGCAACAGGTCTTCCTGATTGCAAAAATACAGATGCATGGCTGATCATCCCAATCTGGGCTGCTTGATGCGCAGCCGTACAGCACCGCTGCTGGTGCCTGTTGATGGCATTCCTGTCACAGTAGTGGTGCCATCACTGGGCTCTTCGCTGGCTTTCCTCTGCTTTTGGGCACAGCAATTATCAATGACACATGCATAGCTTGTGCCATGCCAAACGCAGCATACAAGCAGCTCAAGTAAGCCAAGGCACATGGTTGAAACCTTGCAGGACAAAAGCTGTTTGACAAGACAGCAACAAGATTTCTAGGCCTGTATCCAGCAATGCGTGGGCTCACATACTTGTGAGGTACTGTGAAAAATACTCCGGCCTGAAGACAGCTGGAAAGCAGAACTGGCTGTTCCGCGCTTTGTCAAACTACAAAACTGACTCTCGGGACTGCAAGTCTTACCTTGCTGCCTCTGTCCTTCTTCTCTCTTTTTTGCTTCTTGTCCTTGTCTTTCTTGTCCTTCTTGGGCTTGCTGCCAGAAGGTGGGACCTGGCTCAGGGTCTCCGGCTTCGTCTTCACCCGTAAAGCATCCAGATTCACTACCTGCCCCAATTCATCCTGCACAGTAAAATCTGTCTCATCCATGTCTAACGTGGGTGATTTGTGGTAGGTGGCTGAAGATACGTTGCTCCAAGCATTTCCACTAGTTTGGACGCAAAGCAGGCGCAAGCACTTGTCAACACCTCTGAAAGCAGGCTTGGTGACAGCGCTTTGGGCTGCAGCTTGAAGGGCATCAGCTGATATGGTGTCAAGGGAGTGATGTCGACTCCCAAGGGGTTGAGACTGCCAAGTGTTGCCAGCTCCATGCTCTCCTGTCCTCTACAGTGCAGCAAGCATCATTCAACAAACTTGGCTTTCAGCAGAAACACAAGCAAGGCAAAGTCCATTATGCAGCACTTCAGGCGTCATTCTTGAAAGTCACAGTGCAAAACCGCTGTGCCATGCCAAGTGTGCTTGCCTGCGGAAGTCTAGCTCACTAGGCAAGCCCTTCAGAAAAGTGTCAGGACCTCGGGCCATAAATATGCTGTAGATGCCACTCAGGCCGTAATACTCAAGTAGGTTATCAGAGCCACACGGCACCTCCTTTGTGACTGTAAAGGCCAAAATGTTTAAGCTGAAGTGAGCAGCACGCTGATGCGCAATTGCTGTCTAACTATTCTGTCGGAATGACAAAGTGTCAGCTGACCTGGACCTGGCCTCATCACCCGAAAAGTCTCTGATGACTGAGGAAAGCCGGCCATGGTCGCTGCGCACTCCTCCTGCCACAGGATGCTTTTGTTGAACGAACAAGGGGTGAGGTGTGATATGCTCAATGAGTCAGGAGGAGGAGGACGAGAAGAAGTGACACCTTCAGCCAAGCAACTAGGTGTACAACCTATAAGCCAGGGTTGTCAGTATCCTGTTCAAAATATCAATTGTGAGTGTTCATCATGTATAAACAGTCTCAAGCCAATCGCCTTGATGTAGGTGCACATACTGCAGTTGACCAGACAAACACTCAGGCCCTTTCCACACCTGAACGGAGGCAGCTTCAATCAACGGATTAGTGCCTTCATTAAGAACGGCAAACGGAAGTCATGAACGGAGGCTCAATCCACACTTGTACCTCCGTTGAGGCAGATCTCGCCGTTGAGTTGCCTGATTCACAGTGCCAGAGCGCGAGTAGCTTCAGTCAGAGCCTCCGTTATGTTGAAACGTAGCTCGGGTGAGGGTTGCAGAACGGAGGCTCAAAACGGAGGCATACTTGAATTTCGATAATCCGAGCCTATTTACAGAGCTTCCGTTCACCAAGTGTGGAAAGGGCCTCAGTAAAAGGGAGAAGAGTAATAGATGCCGAGAGAAGCTATGATTCAACGTGTGATCACGGGGCCAGCTGGCTGTCACTCTCGTTGCACAGAGCACATGTTACTCAAGGGTGCAGCTGGCTTCCCCAAGTGTCACACCACGCGTGCCTGACGATATCTGTGCCGGTGTTCGCCAGTTGCGGGTGTCGAGAATATCACGGCCGTGCATTGATAGGAGTACCGAGGGTCGCTCCCCATAACCAGATCACAGAGTAAACCCGGTCAGCACCGCAGCGGGCCGTGAGCAAAAGTATCTCGCAGGATGCAGCGAGTCAGCACGTTCGCGTTGCTCGCAACCGTAGCATTGGCATGTGTCGCACATGCCGCCGCACAAGCAGCCGCAACCACAGCGAGTCCCCCTGCTGAGGTTGAGGCGCCGGCTCCTTCTGCACAGCGGTCAGCAGCTTTCCTTGCGGCGAACATTACTAGCCCTGACGCCCTCGTCAGCCGCGTCGAGAATGGCACTTTGCCCGCCGTTAACGCTACAGGACAACTCACTTGCCAGTTCACCCTCGTCGGAGCCGGTCTAAGTACTCCTGTAGATGTCACCAGTCTTGACCCCGCCACTCAGGCGACGGCACTGGAGAGTGCTGTCATCAGCTGCACAGGCTCCGCCTCCAATGCGACAATTCAGGGTGGTCCGGCCTTGGCTGATTTCACCGGCAACTTTTCAGGTAGCCACAATTCTATACTAATTGGCTGTGCTTCCGACCACTCTCTGCAAACACAATTGCCTAAAGCGACAGATGCCTTTGGATGCACGAGAGACGTTGCCAGCCTTCGTGACTTGTTGGGCTTAGCACAGACCACCGTCTTCAAGCTTGCACCCTGCCTATGCTTGCACTACTCTGCTTGTGTACTGGCTTGGCCCTATGCAAAGGGCTGTTCACCTGCATGTTGTGCAAAACACCTCAAGCTTGACTGGATATGTATGTTACCATGAAACTGTTGCAAGCACATGAACAGTATAAATGCCCGTTTGAGAGCACGGGTGCAATGCAGGATTCACATACTCAAGGCGCAATGACCTGCCTGAGGGTACCATTCTGCTTGAGAACATGAACATGACCATGATCGACAGCTCATTCACAAACTTGGCAGCTTTTGGCCAAGCCTCTGTGATTCTGCTCAACAGTGCTGTCTACTTTGACAATGTCACTTTCAACAGCAACTACCAGTCAAATGCTGGAGCTATCAATGTGAACCAGACGTCCAATGCCACCATTGTCAATTCTGTGTTCACCAACAACTTTGGGTACCAGGCTGGAGCAATTGCTGTCGGATGTGAGTTGGCCTGCTGCCTTTCATGCTCTATGTGTGCTTCTCTGCTGTCATTTTGCTCATGTACCCTCCCTTCATTCCAGGGAAGTCAGCTTATGACCAAGCACACATTGGGAAGCACTCACAGCACACTCTAACCACCTATTTTGGCTGTTTTGCACATCATTCCTGTCTGCCACCACTACGCAACTGTGCTTTTGAAGTGTAGCCCAATGTTTGCTGCCATCATGTGACTGCTTTTGAGCTTCCATGTTCTTGCAAAGCAGTGCATTATGTGGTCAGCATGCACAGCCTTGCTGCTTGCTTTGTGCAGATGACTCAGCTATCTTCATGAACAACACCATCTGCAACAACAACACTGGCGCTCAAGGAGGATGCCTTGCAGCCAACAATGCTACAAGCATTGGCCTGGTCAACGTCCAGATGCAGAACAACTATGCTGAGAATGGTGGAGGGGTGTACGTTTCAAGCTGCTCAGAGATGGTGGTGTACAACATGTCCATGCAGAATAACACAGCCACTATCAATGGAGGAGGCATCTTCCAGGTGATTGCTGTTTACGCTGAGGAAATGCCTGAGCTTAGTCTTCAGTTTTCCATCACGCACGTTCTGTCAGTCAAGACGTTGTTGAAGACAACAAACCAGGGCTGCGCACGCTAGGTCTTAAAGCGTATTAGTCCACATGAACAGTTGCATCTGGCACGCAAACCTGGGCTCATGGCTTGAATAAACATAACTTCACTCTGATAGTCAATTTAATTGGACTTAGGCTGATTATTCTCTGGTTTGCTTTGCTTTTCAGGGTTCTTGCCCGGGAGACATCATCAACAGCAACTTCACCAGCAATGTGGCCAACCAGGCAGGAGGGGCTCACTGGATCAATGTTGCCCAAACGCTGACTGTATACGGCAATACCTACACATATAACAATGCCACCACAGGGTCAGCAGGCATCTTTGCCCAGGGCGTGGTCAACTCTACATTTGCCAACCTTCATTTTGGGAACAATGTGGGGGAGAAGGGGGGAGCCCTGTTCCAGGGAAACTGCAACTCTACTGTCATCACCAACTCTACCTTCTACAACAACTCTGCCACCACTTTTGGAGGTGCAGTGTTCAGGTCGCTGACCACTGGGGGGTTGACTAACAGCTACTTCAGCAGCAACTCTGCTGGCAGGTTTGGAGGAGCCATCTATGACGTCAACGTGACAGGTACGCACAGCCGCCATCTTCAAGATCCCTCTTCACAAGACTGAGTCAGTTTTTGTCGACATGTCAGTAGCAGCTGAGTACCTTGCAAGTTTTATTTTCTGTGTGATTGCCATTATCATTGCCATTGCCATTGCCATTGCCATTGCCATTGCCATTGCCATTGCCATTAGAAGCCATTGCCATTGCCATTAGAAGCCATTGGAAAGCGTTGTAATTATTATTATTATTGCCATTGCCATTGCCATTGCCATTGCCATTGCCATTGCCATTGCCATTGGAAAGCGTTGTAATTGTTATTATTTTTATTTTTATTGCCATTGCCATTACTGTCTAATGTGCAGGCGCCATCACAGGCAACAGCTTCTACAACGACACCACTGCCCTCAATCAAGCTACTGAGATCTACAGGAGTGAAATCAGCGGTGCTACCACTACCAGCCAGACTGGCCTAACTGCCACTAACGCCGTTGTGGTCGCAAACAGCGGCACTTACAACGTGGGAGCGATCAGTGGCTCATCCTCCAGCGCTACCTCCAGCTGCACAAGCAGCACTTCATCAGGTGTCCAGAGAGATGCTTCAGATGCAGCGTGCAGTTCTCCAAGCAGCTCTTCCACCTCACCTGCTGCCACAACTGCCTCACCGACTACTACTACCAGCACCCCAGCTACTACCACTGCATCTCCAGCTGCCACCACAGCTGCTAGCACAAGCTCTCCATCTACCTCCAGCAGCAGTGCGTCAACTGGCAGCATCAACGTCGGTTAGGTAGCAAGTAGGTCATCAGTCAATTCATAGGATCTCCAGTACAGATTGCGCAGGTGACCTGTGCTTGTTGCACTGCATAGGCTTTGCTCATGCTTGCTATGCTATATAGTGTTTGCTGAAGCTTGTCAACAAATGTCCAAGTGCAGGTGTGCCCCCTGTCATGTTGGCAGGCATGTGAATGAGTTGATCTTGATGCCATTTGTTGTGTCAACATTTTTAGCCTATGTGCTTTTGCTAAGAACCTTACGTGCTGAATGGATGTCGCTTAGCGATAGAGAGCCAGCTTAGAATTACCCTGCTGAATACGTTATTGCGTCACAGTGCAGTAGATAAATTATGCCTTCTCAAGACCATCAAACGATATGAGGCTCAGGTGGTGTTCACTGAGATGATTTGCACAAGCTGTTCAGTGTGAAATGCAGCGATTTTTCAAGGCTTTGATAAGGCTGCACCATATTGCACATGCCTTGGTCTTGGTATTCATAGTTATAAGTACATGCTTCAACCTATAAACATATGAATATGGCCATCGACTTACATTACACGATTTGTCGATGACATGTCTACTGTCAAAAATGCAGCCTTGCGCGAATTAGCAGCCTCAGGCATATGCCACTCTAAGGTCAGATACTGCATGCACAAAGCAACTCAGCAATTGCCTTGTGTTAGATTTTTCAAAATCAAACTTTGTGCCATTGCTGAAACTGTCGCAACAGTATGCTGCCAAAATTGTTGAAACTAGTCAGATCTCACAGTGCTCAGCATACTACCCTTCACAACTAGGTGTCAGACATCTCACATCAGGGCATCAAACAATGCATTGAGACATATGCAGCTGTTCATGATTTCTTCTGAAACCAAGCTCAGCAGAGATGAAGGCTTTTAATGTACATGCCAAACTATTGTCCAAGGCGCTCCTTGCTGGAATTGACTCCATTGTGTCTGCTTGAGACCCCATGCTCAATGTCTAGCAGCGCATCTTCAAGGCTTGTCAGCTTCACAGAAGGCAGCTGCTGCAGCAGCCTTGAGCTGTCCATTGAGATATCAGCTGGGCTTACAACACCCCTCTTGACTGATGCACTCAAAGCAGGTACAATACACGACTTATCTAGTTCCCAGCAGTCAGCCGTCTTGTAGGCCATGTCGAGCCTGCTAAGCCGTTCAGGGCCGCCCATGTTAAGAAGGCGATTCTGCAGACTGTCCTGGCTGTCAATGAGTGCCACGGCAATGCTCACGATGTCCTTCACGTATATTGGGCAGCGGTATTCGTCCTGAAAAAAGGTTGTGGGTTTGCCTTGGCGCAGGCCGTTAGCGATGAACTGCAGAAACAGGACTCGAGAGACTGGTACTGGAGACTGAGGCCCAAAAATGATACTGGACCTGAGAATGACGTGATTTGGGCATCGGTCCTACACAGCAATGGCATCAGCGAGTGAGAATTCACATGATGAGCTTGACAAAGGCTGCTCAAGCTGACCTTGTTGTGTGAAGGTGATTGTCTAGCCATCACAAGCGGTGGTGAAGTTCATTGAGACTGAGGCAAGACGCATTCAGTGACAATCCTTGTTCGAAAGCCACAGGCACAGTCATGTGACGCAACAGCTGTTGCATTGTTGCAAGCAGTATACACATAGGAGCGGGTCATGCCCATACATGTACACACGAGAACACACACCGCTGCATATGGTGCCAGCTAACTTACTAGAAGCCTGTATAGAGCATCCCACTTGTCATGACAGGCCCAACTGTGTGTGATTGCATGTTTGTCAGCAGTTTGCAGGGTGATCAGATGCTATGCTTGCACTGGAGCAGGCAACTACCTGAATGAGCTGTTCAGCTTCAAGTTTGGTCCTGCCATAAGCATTGACCGGATGGCATTTGTCTGTTTCCCGCCAATTGGCTTTGCTGCCGTCATACACCTGCATGCCTCTAATTGCATTAGGGAGCAGGCACAACAAAGTGGGTGGTCTTTGATGAATTAGACAAAGGCATGCATTTGTAGGTAGCAATTGTAATGCAGCCTTGTAAAGCTGCTAATCCAACATGATCTTGACGTGTTAGTACAAGACCATGCAGTGCACTGCATTATGCTACTTGCTCATGCAATGTTGTCCTGCAGACTTGAGAAATATCTGTCCTTGTCTGTTTGTGTCACAATGGTCTGCAGAGGCTGATGCCTTGTGCACGAATCAGATCTGCCATGTCAGAGGTATGCCTGATCTGTAGAGAGCTGTATGAGGAGAGGCTCCCTTTGGTGCATCAGCTTGTGCATGTCCAGCGCATCTAGCAGCTTGGTGGGAACATTCAGCGCCCTGCAAGCTACAACCAGCTTGCATTTGAACCATGGTACAATCAAAAGCTTGGATGCCAGGCCAGTAAGCTGGTGATTACAATTGCCCTCACCTTGCAGTGTCAAGCTCCTGCTCACATGCAGCAGGTGATGAAATTGCAGCGCAGTTGATCACTGCATCCACAGGTCCCAAGCGATCAAAGCATTGCTGCATGCCTTCTCCAGTTGGCAGGTCCAGCTGCAACAAGGATGCACTGACGTCAGCAAACCTCACGTGACTGATGCTAGGCAAGTGATTGCAGCAAGCTTGCATGGAAGGCATGCACAAGAGGCAAATGGCATGTGCAATACTGCTGCTTCAGGAGTTTGCATTGTATATGGCATGTAATGGTCTAGCTGTAGTGATGCGAGCTTACCCAAAATGCTTGCTCTACACCACCAAAGTCTGGAGGAGAGGTGCTGTGATGTGTAAAGCCAACCTGCACAGCCAGAGGCTGATGGGAAACTCACAGTAACAAAGTCCACACTCAGATAGGACTGCTGATAATGTATACCTTGTAATGCTTGGTCAGGCTCTGCACTAGGAACTGGCCCAAGTATCCCGAACCACCCAGGATCAGCACAGTCTTCATGATCAAAGCTTGATTTGAGAGAGTTGTAGAGACAACCAGCTCTCGGGGAGGGGACAGGCAACCTTGAAACAGCTGCTCAGTAGTACAAGTTGATGCTGCATGCTTGGGGTGGTCGCCTCAAACAAGGTAACAACATAACGAGAAGGTCATATGGCAGGTAGCGATCGGGTGCTATCCGGACCCGCAAAAGCTTGTGGCATGCATGAACGACCCGGTCACAAACGCGCTGTCATGCATGACCTGTGGACTGTCTTCAAGCCGTGCTATCGGTGACGGCGGTGCTTTGAGGAGAATGTCAGCTCGGTAACCAACAGCGCTGTTGCAGGATGTCAGACCTAAACCAGCAAGACCAGATCAGTGCAAAGCTTTAGATTCTTGGCCAGACTGCCTCAGTGCTGCCTACCTGTGCCTGATCTGCTGCCGACATTATCAGGCACATAATCTGGTCTCGCAATACCGCATCACCCACTCGAGGCCGTGCTGTAGTCCGAGCGCCAGGCTGGTACGCAAAAGTGCACTTTGGTTTGATCTGGTGTGCTGACATCGAAAGCCTTAGACCGTGTCCTTCAGAGGCTTGATTGCGGTAGGGCATCGTTATAGCCTGTTCATTCAAGCTGACTGCATGCAGACTCACCAGTGCATCCAAGGAATGACTAAGAAACCTGTGCTTGTACAGTAGGTACTTGACCCTTGCGAGACAGCAGCGAGACGCTCGCATGCACCGATGAGTAGTCGCGTTCGTGATCCAGGCTCTGCGGAGAAAGATAAGTCCGACAGAAAGGAGCGCAAACACAAGCACAGAGACAGAGAACGGGAAGGCAAGAGCAGGCACCGTACAGCTGAAGCTCCTGTAGAAGAGCTAGGAGGTTCTCACTCTCGCAAGGAGAAGGATAGAGTAAGAGTTGTGACCTTGCTGTTTGCTGGCGTTGTCTAGTGTTCATTGCCAAAGCTGTGTTGCTGATGTCAGTCTTGGCACCCATATGGCATATTCTACACACTTGCACCTTTCTTGCAGGACCTAGAGCGGCATCCAAGCAGACACAATGAAAGTAGAGACAACAAACCGAGAGACAGAGCTGATGATCGTGCTGCCAGTCCCCGGTAACTCCTCTCTTCCAGGCTTGATTTGCAAGCCTGGTCCTTCAGGCCTGAGAAGTAGCTATTACCAAAGCGCAGTGTGCATCTTTTTGAACACATGGCGACCTCCTGATCTTGCTCATGAACCCGTGTACACTGCAGGCGGCCTTTTGAATCACATGACAGGAAAGATGGCAGGAGTGCCCTGGTTGGCAGAGAAGAGCGTGACCCATCCCGAAGGAAGCGTTCCAGATCCCCAGAGCGCCCCACAGGTCACCCTAAAGATGGCAGTAGGGATGCTGAGCGAAGGCACCGAGACAGGTCTGACAGGCACAGAGACAGCCATAGGGACAAAAGCCGTCGCATAGACCCCACCTCAGAGCGCAGACGCAGTGCAGAGCCTCCAGCTGTTGCTGAGCCTCCAACTGAGCTGAACCAACGTGAGCAGGATGACATTGACAAAAGGGCCCAGAGAGCTCTTGCATGGCAGAAGCTCCAGGCAGACAAGCAAACAACACAGGTGATGATATGTTGTGCATACTGCAGAGCACAGCAGCCATTGTCTGCTCTTCCATGCAAAAAGCATGATTCTCTCTAAGGAAAGCCTGCTTGTGCACTTGTTGTCAGAAATCATGCATGAGCTCACATGCAGCATGCATTTGATACTCGCCACGGTCCTGCCAATACTGAGTGGTGCATTAAGCCATTTCAAGCCATTTTACTCCCCAGCTGCATGACTGAAAGACATTGATGCTTTGGTACAGGTCACAGACACAGTCAAAGATGATGATGATGAGAAGGGGTGGAATCTGGATGATGAAGCAGGCTTTGATGAAGAAGACGAGGAGGACGTGCCCACCGCAAAGCCTGAAGCAGATCCAAAGGCAGAGGACGCAATGGACTTAGAGGAAGGGGGTGACGAAATTGATCCTTTGGACGCCTTCATGGCTGACAATGATGCCAAAGTTGCACCCATCAAAGCAGAAGAGCAGGCTGCTGTTCAAGGTAATATGCACACCTGCTGCACAAGAGCTGGCAATCCCTTGGATGCTCAGTACACGCTTGCCATGTCCACGCAAATCATGTTGTCTACTTTTGTACATGCTGTGCATAAGCGTTGCATTTGCACAAGCAACAACAAGGCAGCCCTTTTCCACCACATGGTTCAACAGCCATGCTGCTGATCTACGCTACTTACCCGTTGGTTTAAAACACCAAAGACAGGAGTAGCCTGAATCACAAGTGCAGCTTTCAGTGCTGACATAAGCCACTGCAGGTGCTCTCCACGTACAGCCCAGTGGCGTGCATGCTTCTCCAATATCACAAGCCTTGTGTGCATGCTGTGAAGTCTCATTGCTATTTCACGTTGTAGAGCTCTGGTTCACCTGCAGAAGAAGAGGATGAGATCGATCCCTTGGACGCTTTCATGATGGGCAACAATGCTGCTGGCGCTGTTCAACAGCAACAGAGCATGAAGCCTGACCCTGACTCAAAGGCCGGGGTCTCCAACAGGCCCCCCTTGGCAGGGGGGCCCGCCATCAACGGAAAAGTCAAGAGGGCACCTGCCAGGAGAGACAAGCGCTCCATGTATGACACTGACTCATCCTCTGAAGAAGATGATGAGGATGAAGAAGACAAGGAGCAATCTGATGATGAAGATGATGAGGTACGGTTGAGCACCTGACAAACTTGCATCATAAGGAAGAACACATCACGGCAGGGCATGCCTGCTCTTGGTCATGCACGTAAGCTGTAGTTTGTGACATCTTGACAATCTCACTATACTCCTCATAAACTCACATCGCTCAGCAGCATAAGAGAGCTTGTGACAGTGGCATGCCTTAGGCATTGTCTGCAGAACAGCCAAGGCTGCTTCTTTGGACTTGCACCTGTATGCATCTCTTGCTCCTCTTTATGCCTGCATGACTGTATGCTGTGAGTCATTACTCATACTGGACGGGGATCAAACCACCAAAACCAAGGTACAGAATGAGTGCCTTGCTGTGGGTCATTGCTCTTGACAGTTAGTGAAGCATGTAACAGCAATGTTAAACATTGAGTTGGAATTTTCTGAGTCATTCTCAGCTTCTTGGAAAGAATTCAACCAGAAACCGTCAAAATAAAAACAAAAATGTAAAAGGTACAGAAAATGGCATGCAAAGTATCATGATGATGCAGGCATGGGCCAGCAAGGTGAGGGCTGGCAAGGGTAGCAAGGGGGACAGGCTGGGCATTGTGGACCACTCCACCATCACCTACCCCCCTTTCCGCAAGAACTTTTACATCGAGGTATGCTGCCATCTGAATCATGCTTCAGGGTACCACCCAACTGCATTTGGTACTCTCTGTGCATTGCAAGGACGCAAGGCTTTGCGCGAAGCTGGGGCAGTGTTGCTTGTGTCTCACCCTCTCTGCCAAGCCTTCAGGCAGGTAAGTTTTGCCTCCCACATCTGCCTCAGCATTTAGAGAAGCATCGATTACATAATCAACGCTACACTCAACATATTAGGGCAGCGAGCCTGGTTTTCAGCACACATTGTCTTGCAACACTGTTTGCAAGAATCAGTGTGTGTGGATTGTACACTGACGTTTGTGCAGCTGCCTGTCTCCAGAGACCGTCCAGCGTGTGCAGCATCTAGTATGTGCACATCCAGTGTATGCAAAGTACATGGTGGCGCAGGTGAATGAGCTAGCCAAGATGAGCGAACAGGAGGTGAGTGAGCACAGGAAGCAGCTGAATGGCATCAAGGTGCGTGGCAAGGAGCCTCAGAGACCCATCAAGAACTGGAACCAGTGCGGCCTCAGTGGCAGGGTTCTGGACGTCATCCGCAAGTCAGGCTTTGACAGCCCGATGCCCATCCAGGCCCAAGCCCTACCAATCATCATGTCCGGCAGGGATTGCATAGGCATCGCCGAGACTGGCTCAGGCAAGACCCTAGCCTTCGTGCTGCCCATGCTGAGGCACATCAAGGACCAACCCCCCTTGCAACAGGGGGATGGACCCATAGCCCTGGTTGTTGCCCCCACCAGGGAGCTTGTACAGCAGATCAGCAAGGACACCAAGAAGTTCTGCAAGGTGCACAGCATGCTGGTGGTGGCAGTGTACGGTGGCTCAGGCGTCGCAAACCAGATCACAGAGCTGAAGCGAGGCGCAGAAATCGTGGTGTGCACACCTGGACGCATGATTGACATCCTGGTCACCAGCGCCGGCAAGATCACCAACCTGCGGCGTGTCACATATCTGGTCTTTGACGAGGCTGATAGGATGTTTGACATGGGATTCGAGCCCCAGATCAGTCGCATCCACAGGAATATCAGGCCTTCTCGCCAGACTGTCATGTTCTCTGCCACCTTCCCGCGCTCGGTAGGCTGCATTCACTGGTCCCTCCCTTGTCAGGCATCCTGCATGTCCTGTCAAGGTGTGCATGCACCTGGTTCAAAACCACATTGCCATGGTTGCTTGAGCCAAGCCGAGACTGTCTGTCCTGGCAAAGAAGCAGCAGTGAATGATTGCCTGAGTTGTAGCTTGTACACAAGACACCACACCAGTGCAAATTACTGGCAACACAGCACTTTACATAGTCATGCACGATTTGCATTCAAGCATGTCTTTGGTGACCACTGTGTCTGCTATGTCTGCATCACTGCGCATTCAGCTGCTGTCAGTCTACAACAATTTCAGTGTAACCAATGCACTGGAATGCTCAGCACTTTGAGTGTTTCAGTGCTCAAGCTGCTGACAGACAGTCTGTGTGTTTTTCTCAGGTGGAGACGCTGGCCAAGCAGGCTCTACATGATCCTGTCGAGATCCAAGTTGGAGGGCGCTCAGTCGTCAACAAGGACATCACGCAGCTGATTGAGATCAGGCCTGAGGCTGACCGCTTCCTGAGGCTGCTGGAGATCCTTGGAGAGTTCTATGAGAATGGCAAGATCCTCATCTTTGTGGCTTCCCAGGACCTATGTGACAACCTCTTTAGAGACCTGCTCAAGGTGACTTCTACATGGACTTTACTGTTGACAAGCGACTTGCTGGCAGGCCAAATGTCCGCCATGCGTGCAAGTGCAGCAATACCTGCAAGCAGGTCGCACGCTGAAGTGAGTTGCTGTTTGTTGCATGCATAGTTAGCCTGGCTGTCAAACCGTGCAGGAGCAACAGCCGTATTTTGCAAATGCTTCTTGCGCCACCTACGTGATCTTTCACTTTTGCAGGTTGGCTACCCTTGCCTGTCTCTGCATGGAGCCAAGGACCAGTCTGACAGAGAGAGCACCATCAACGACTTCAAGTCTGGCGTCAGCAATGTGCTTGTCGCCACTTCCATTGCTGCCAGAGGGCTGGATGTGAAGGACCTGGTGCTGGTGGTCAACTATGAAGTGCCCAATCACCATGAGGACTATGTGCACAGGGTTGGCAGAACAGGTCCGTACCTGTTTCCTCATGCACCTTGATTTGCAGCCTACATGCATGCCTTGACAATCAGTGGACTCGATGCCATCGATGTTGCAAGCTGGGTGTGATGCTGCTCAGCTTCCTCTGCAAACCTTTCTCAAACAAGCCGCCCGCAAAAAGTTGCAATTGCTGTGACCTGTGACATGCGTCGAGGTAACACAGCCTGACGAGCCCTGTGGACAGCACTCATCATCACCCTCTGGCCTGCAGCAGCACACTCCCATTATGATTGCCAAAAGCCAAGTTCCATGCTAAGGTCTTGCATAACGCCAAATCAGAATCCATCTTTTTCCTGTTGCAGCACTCATCGTATTGGTACAATTCGCTCATTTTGACACTGTGCTGCTGCATGCTGCAGGCCGTGCCGGCAACAAGGGCACAGCCATCACCTTCATTGCGCCTGATGAAGATCAGTACGCCGGCGACCTGGTGAAAGCCCTCAAGGAGTCCAAAGCAACCATCCCGGAGGACTTGCTGACGATGGCCAGGGAGCATACAGAGAAGGTCAAGAGGGGGGAGGCCAGGGCGCACGGCAGCGGCTATGGCGGCTCTGGCTTTAAGTTTGACTCTGCTGAAGAAGACAAAGAGAAGGACCGGAGGAAGGTGAGCTTGGCACTGCATGGTGGCATTCTCAAAGCCCAGCTGACAGGCTACATGCGTGACCCTGTGTGATAACTTCCACGTAATTAGACAGCAAACCTTGCTGTGTTGTGGAAAACCTGCCCTTCTCCCCAACTCTGTCCTATGCTGCTAAGCACCCCTGAGGGCGCCAGTGCTGACTGAGCAACCTTAGCTGTGCAATGTGTGCATGTGCTAGGTGGAGATGACTGTGCATATCTCATGCTGTCCCAACTTACTTACCTGTCCAGAGCAGTGACTTGCGTTCACACCAGACGTGTCTTGTCTCTGGCTGTGCTCACTCTTTTGTGGTCTGAAGGCTGCTGCCTATGCAGCAGGCATAAATAAATACCACTTGCAGAGACCTATACCTGTGCAATATTGCCTTGCTGCTGTGGTTTCTTCCCAGAGATCAAAGCTCTTCTGCACCTTGAGCTGTTTTGGGGACTACGGCTGAATTGGTGTGCCGGCATCAGCCAAGACAGATTGGAACAACCAATGGCAGGGAGCAGGAAAGGAATTTAGCAGAGGACGTCTAGGCTGTCTGCATGTTGTGTCATCCTAAAAGCATTGTTGCAGCCTTGGCAAGTGCTGCAACTGACAATCTTACATGGTTGGATGTGTAGGCAACGGCCAAGGAGTATGGGACAGCCTATGGTAGGGAAGAGGAAGTGGAGGAAGCAGAGGACGACATTCGCCTGGAGACAGCTGCAGATCGGGAAGCGCGTAGACTTGCTGACGCTTACTCCAACAGTGACAACATTCCTGCTCCCCAGGTAGGCTTACCCCTGCCCCTTACCCCTGCCCCTTACCCCGCCCTTACGATACTTTCTGCTTTTTGTCGTTTTGCACAGTCTCTTTTCACCATGTCTATGTATTGGCACTGCAAGACACAGTTTTTGGTACCAAGCTTGTCTTGTGCTGTGATTTTGGATGTACAAGAAGTCATTGCTGTCATACATAAAGCTAAGGCTGATTCTTTGGGTTTGGACGCTGCCTAACATACAACTTACCTCACGGCTGTTGGTGTTGTGCTGACGATCTGCTGTGACATGCCCTTTTGCAGCTGGACAAGATGGATGCATCAGCGCGGTCCAAGGCAGAGATGGCTCAGAAGATTGCACAGGAGCTGCTGAAGTCTTCCGGTCACAGGATGGGCATGACATCCCAGTCAATGCCAGCCCTCAACAGCGAACAGAGCAACATTGTGCGTGCTGCCCAGCAGAAGGCTGCTGAGATTGCTATCCAGGCAAGTCCCCTGCACGCTCCCTGTCTGCATTGCCTTTGTGGAGCTTGCTCCAGCCTTACTCAAAGCTCTGCTGCAAATCCAGTGACATTCTGCAGATAATCCTGGCAGCACATAGCAGCCCTCATGTCTGACATGTCTGATGTCTTTGCTGGTCTGTGGTCAGGCTGCTCATGGCGCAGCATGACACAGCATGAGTGCTTTGCACATGGAAAGTTCAATAGATGTTCTGTCAAGCGTCTGGCGGCTTGCATTGATCTGAGGTGGCAGAGTGTTTGCCTTGTAGTGCTAGACTGTACTTGCCAAACCTGCTTGATGCTCAGTCGTTCTGTGCTGCATGTATGCATTAAAACAGGATGTTCTGCACACATCTGTGAGTAACATCAGTCAGTGTGGAGCACATAAGAAGTCTACATGGTGGAGATAACAACAGTTGACAAGAGTGTTGGCATTGTTTACAGGCGGGCATGCCAGGGGGTGCCCAAGGCCCACTGGGGCTGTTGAGGGCCAGCCAGATGGTCCAGCAGCTGCTGCCTGGGGGCCAGATGCCGCAGATGCCCCAGCCAGCAGAGGAGGAGAAGGACCAGTACGTTGTTGAGCTGGAGATCAATGACTTCCCTCAGCACGCTCGCTGGAAGGTGGGCATCTTTCACTTCTCTGTCTGTCTATGTGCCTGTGTGTGTGCATACGTGTGTGTGTGTCTGTGTCTGTGTTGTTTAATCAATCAATCAATCAATCAATATATTTAATGTCCTGGGGGGCAACTGGGACCCAACAGACAAGAAGTTCAGTTCAGTGAATTCATACAGACAAGATTTGCTTCCTACATGCAAAGCATTCCTTAAGGAAACCACCACATGCATTTAAACTACCTGGCTGCCTGTGGACATGCATGCATGTGACAACAAGAAACAAAATGTTTGTGCTTTATGGCAATTATGGTGGGAGCCTCCTGAGGGAGCAGTCTAGAGCTAAGACCATAGGCCACAGCCCAAAGCGAAACAAAAGCCAGATTTTATGGTGGATCAGGCATTGCATGTGGTAGATCATACAGAGGATGTGTATTGCTTGTCTCCTCTTCATGTATCATCTGATGCATTGTTTAGAGCAGCCCATCTACTGCACAATGTGAGGTGCAGCACATGCAGACAGTCCTGCATATGTCAACAGCATACAGTGCCACATACCGCAAGCTGCTGCATCTCAGCTCTTGCCTCTTACAACAGTCATCTTGGCAAGCAGCTGCAGGGCTCATCGTATTTGTGTGCCAGCAGCTTGTGTCTGTGCGCTTTGCAGATCACGCATCGGGAGACGATAGCCCAGATCAATGAGCTGACTGGAGCAGCCATCACCATCCGGGGCCGGTTCTATGACAAGGGTGAGAAGATCCCAGATGATGACAAGAAGCTGCATCTCATCATCGAGGGCCCCACCCAAGCTAAAGTGAGGGCTGCCAAAGACGAGTGCAAGGCCATCATTGCTGACTTCACAGAGAGGTCCATCAGACGAGACCAGGGTGCTCAAGGCCCTGGCAAGTACAATGTGATGTGATTCAGCCGCTGTTCCGTTTATTTCCAGAAGCCGCAGCAGGAATGCATGCTAGACTGACGTGAGCAGCATGCTACCAGCAAGCACTGTGGCAGCCAAGCAACTTAGCTTGTACTATTCCCAACACTGGTAGGCACTGCCTGAGATGGCCTGTCACTGGCAGCAAGACAGGCAGAAGCAGCATGCAGCAGGATGCGTGCTTCAGCAAGAGGAAGTGGCAAAGCTGGCACTATCCTAGGTTTGCCAATTGCATTGTATACATTTGCTGCCTCTTTGTTTTTGATACTCTGTCAGCGACATGGTGATGCTGCACTTACAGCCTTGGACACCTGTCTTGGGCTGTGTGTACATGCTGCCACAGGGTTGCCTTCCTACGCCCCTTCCAGCACCCCCACGGTCTGTGGGCCCTTGACTGGTGCAGCAAGCAGAGACTGGTGGGATTACACAAACGCACACGCACCCTGACAGGAGTGAACAGGTGCTTGCCTTTCTTGGCATGCAACATTCACTGTAGTGCCCCATGTCTGACAACGGTATCTTTGATTGTATTGTGTTTGAGTGACTTGTCTTTTGCGCTGCCTCAAGAACACAGGACAATCTGCAGCAATCAGGATGTTGAGCAATGCTGTGCCTGTATGACATGCAGAGCTTCATAGCCAAAGCGTGGCAGAGTGATCAGGAGAACAGTCCTTGTCTGCTGCTCAGGGCCACCTGCTGTACACCACAGACGTTTGGATATTGGCACAACCTTGTTTGATGCATGAAAGCTGTTTTAAGACTTCCTTTGGCTTTGTGATTGGTTGTTTGCAATCTTGCCTTGATTAAGCTTGTCAGTCACTTGCTGCGTTTCAGTGTTTGAAGTTCAAGATAGAACTACGACACCTGAACCTCACTTCAAATGTCCGAAATACTATAAATCAACTGGCGTGTCCCGGTCTACCCTTATGCATGCATAGCATGGCGCAAACCAACGCGCCTGCATGCAAAATAGCTGCCCAAAACACTGTAGGTTGTGAGCACAGGATGTGTCAATGTACCTGCAGCCCTAGAGCAATCAATATAAAGCTGCTGCACTGAGCTTGTTTTCTATTTATGGTGGCACCATCAACACAAAAACATCACAAGCCAGAGTCAACATCAACAACACAGTCTAATATTCAGAACAGGGTAAACATCTAAACACCAGCCTTACGCCTTTTGGCAGGCAATTCATCAAACTCATCAACAGCTTCTCCACGAAACTTGGCAGCTGTCTTTGCACGGATCTCATCAAGACCCTCGTCGCCCTGCTCAGCCCATTCCACCACTAGGCGCCGCCCATACAAATGAGCACCAGCAATGGAATCCATTGCATTCTTGGCTTCCTGCTTGGTCACAAACTCAATGAAAGCAAAACCCCTGCAACATGCCAGATTGCCTGTAAGTGTGTGACTCACCCCATCTGGGTCAATACAGACAACTGTGCAATGTCTTACGAGCTATAGACTTGACGTTGCACTTGACTGCAGCACTGACACAACCATGTTTGCTCCACAGCCCAGCAGAGAAACAGTGCATGTCCTCAGCATGACAACCCCACAACAACATTGAGATCTGCACAAGTGTAAGTTCCATGAATGTGTGCAGTTTTTGTCACACCTGGGGGTGCCATCAAACTTTCTTGGCAGGCGGCAGCTCTTCATGTGGCCAAAGGGACTGAAGAGTGACATGACCTCCTTGCGCGTGGCCTCAAAGGCCACGTTGCGCACCACCAGCTTGGTGCTCTGCTTCTCTGGTGTGCCCGTCTGCTTCTTGGCCTTGACTGCACTGCTGGGCTTGCGCATGCTCAGCTGCAAAGCTAGCTTGTGCTTGTTCAGCATGCTTCCCTGTATGCCACACGTAATCAGTCAATTTATAATTCTGTCTCTAGGACTCATCAGGGGAGTCAACAGACAACGAAGGGAAATCGAGATACACTGAGCACTATTTTTTTCATTTAGCACCTTACAGTCTGGGGTGTGGAGCCAGTTGTGACTCATCAGACATCCTGACTTGAAAGCACAGGTGTATGTGGTGTGCAACAAAACCAAGCTGGTGGGAATTCTGCTCAAAAAAGAGCCTAAGGTCCCGTTGTTGGTAGTTTGGGCCAAATAATGAGAAATGCTGACCTCTAATGATGCTGTAAAAAAACTACATGCATGTGTCAGGTGATACAGAGCTGTCGTCAGGATACTCAGACAAATATGCATGAGACACAACAGCATCAATATACGTACTGCCTGCCGCAGACTGTGCCTGATCTGACGACCAATTTTGTGAGTGCCCAGTCTGCTAGTCAGGCTTGGAGGTTTCCATTTCATACTTTTTCCATACTTCATTGATAGGCTCACAATACACTCTATGTCACAGTAGTAGTCAACCGTCACCAGTACATAAGAGGTACTGCACGCACTGGTGGTTCTGACAAAAGAGCATGCAACTTGACAAGTCGAGACCGCAGTGGGTGACCTGCTCAAAAGGTAAATAAAAATCTGTATGTAGGCCTGGCTTGTGGCACTGCATTGTGAGTGACGATGACTCACCTGCATCTGCTTGAGGACTGCTTTTGCTACATCTTCTGAAGAGCATTCGACAAAGCCAAAGCCCATGGACAGAGGCTTGCCATCTGGCCCCTTCCTAACAGCTACCTTCACGCTTCGCATGCTGCCCCCAGCACTGGAAATGGTGTTTTCAAAATGCTTACGCAGCCCAGCATCACCTGCAGGTGGTACTGGTGAGCAAACAAAGCAATAATGACATCCACACAAACTGTCAGTTGATTGCCTGCCAATAACCATGCCCTGTTCAGACCAGCAGGGTGTTCAAATATAGCTGCTTGGGATTGCTCTGCGCCAGTCGTGGAGTGGATGACAGCTAATAAGGCAATGACAAACAAAAAGTGAGTGCTCAAGGCAAATGGCTGTGCAGCAGAAGCAACCCTGAACAAGCAAGACTGGGGCAATAAAGTCCAAACCTAGCAAAATTGAGAATCATGCAACGCAAAAACAAAGCCGAAACCAAGAAAAGAACAGAACTGGCACCTGTGGCGAACGCCAAATTCTTGACATAGATGGTGCTGCTCTCTGTGTCTTCCACATCAGGCAAAACAACAGCTGCTGTTGCAGCTGCAGCATCAACAGCAGCAGCAGCTGCTTCAGGGGCACTTCCAGTGTCTGAAGCAGCAGCAGGGGCCGGAATGCGCAAGGGCAGGGTCAGGGGCTGTTTTGGCTTTGGGGCATCTGCCCTGAAGATGTTGGCGGGAGCCCATTCCAAATAAATTGGCACATGCTGGTAGCGCTTGTAGGCCAGAGACTTGAATGCTCTGCAGGTACGCACACACATCAGTCAGACCCACGGCCTTTTGCTGAATCCCTGGTGTCGTTTGCGGCTGATACATTGTCATCGTGCTCCGGTTGCGCAGCTGAAGCACTGCAATTAGCATGAGCGCCGCCAGTCACGCAGCAGTACACACTATGGCAGTAACAGACATGAACACACAGCACCAGATGCATCCGCAAGAGCAACATAGCGTCTGCACTATTCAGCTACGTGCATGTGACTCTGCAGACAAAAGTGTGTTCCTGTGTATTCACGGGTACCCTGTTCCTACACATGATGCATGATCGAGTGACTGATCTGGACCTGTGCCAGCATTTGCTCTCGCATCAGCCAGGTAGGCATCAGGTATGCCTCATTGAAGGCCATACATGATGCATGCATTTCTATTAACAAGGTATGCATGCTGCGCAGCTGAGCTTGTCTTCCCACACACCATCTACAGCCCTACACACCTGCAAATTACAGACAGCACGTTCTCACCTTCTTGCGTCCTGGGGCTCACTGAACTCCACAAGGGCCAGTGTCTTGGTAGGGGGCAGAACCAAGCGAGCTAAAGGCCCTGAGCCCCCAAACAGCTCCGTCAGGTCTTCTTCGCTGGCAGTGTAGGGCAAGTTCTTGACCAGCAGGCATACTGGGCTGCGCTGGACTGCATGACTGGCCGATGCTTTGCCACTCGCAGCTGCGGCCTCTTCTAAAACATCTATAGACACACCTGCAAGAATGGGTTCTGTCGTCATTGAGTTTGCACCCCTTAACAGTGTTATACATGAAGTATACATGAAAATAGAGCTAGCAAATGCATGCTGTGACGTAATGTTCTAGCATGTGCGGCAACATTTGCCATTTGCCAATGACGCTGCCCCTTCCCCTTCTTGAACCTGGATGAACACATCTGCAGCCAAGCTCACAGGCTTTGAAATACCAAATTACCGGCCAGACTTACCACCAGCACCTTATAACAACCCTTTATACCATATTCATTTTCCAGTTACCTTGCCATCCCTTAGTCATGGGGCTGAAAGCAACTCATCAGACATCTTGGCTCAAAAGCAATCAGTCATGCTGAGTTTGTCTCTGTAGCTTGACAGCCTACCTGCGTCTCCCAGAGCCTTCTTAGTCATGGCAATGACATGTGCCTCTCCCAGAGCCATCCTAACAGGCAGATCTGCAGCACCTCTGCTCAGCAGCTGTGACTTGCTGATGCCGTAGTGCGCAGCCACAGCCTCTGCAACAGTGTCAGAGCGCATGAACAAGGTGTTCCACGCTGCTCGGTTTCCAGCTTGGGACCTGCGCTCGGCATCTTTGGTTTCCTTGTATTTGGTACCAGATGATACATTGTCCTGCGGCCACAATCACTCCTTTGTGAAGGGTCTCAGACCATCATAGGCAAGGAGGCACAAAAACAGTGTCTACAAGACACTTGCTGCAGACGTCTTCATGTGCTTAGTACATCCTGTTGTACATCCTAGCCCAACAGTGCAAAACAGAACACCTTGCCAGGCTGTGCAGATCAGCCAATCTCTGAAATGTTGTTGCATCATGGATATGCAATGCCCGTGCATGGAAAGGATGCATGTACAAACACAGCAGGAGCCAGGTCATCAGAATGCAGCTGCCAATGAACAGTGCGGTGAGGCCACAGTAAGACATCACGCCACATCAGCATGATGATCACCACATGGAGACAGCCCTGACCTGTTGGGGGGCCTCAAGAGGGGTGGGGGCTTTTCTGGCAGGCAGAACATGTAGTAGTCGGCCTTGGAAGATGCTGCCATCCATAGCTGACATAGCAGCTGCTGCATCTGCTGCTTGCATAAACTGCAGATAAGCTATCCCCCTTGACTTTTTGGTTTGCCTGCAGCATATGTTGAGGGGAAGTGGGTCAGTACATGACTTGCAGAGAGTCAGAGGAACAGCAAAGACATTCAAGGCTCCCCAGCCATCAACAATTTGAAACCTAATGCAGGTCAATGCAAATGCATTTGCAGGTATGAGCAGTCAACATGGTGACAAGCATCAGTCTGGATGCCACCAGAAGTATATTGCAGCTCTTGGTGTGTGAATAATGAATGCTGGTGGTCAGACAGGCAGGACTTTGAGTGTGTGACAGCAGGCTGTTCAACAGCCCACTGTGGGAGCAATCCATGGTATTCATGCGTTCAAATATGGCATTCAAATGGCAAATGTGCACATGACTTGATTCAGCAGAGGGTCAAACCTTGGCAAGTCAAGTGCTGCATGACAACAGTTCCGTTACAACACACAGCAAAAATGAAAAGTAGTTACACAGTTGCAAGGCAAGCATGTAGATCAGGGTATGCACAGCTGTATTGGAAAACTGGTTCACCTGTCCAAGACGAGGTGCACTTCCTGTAAGTCTCCAAAATTAGTGAAGGCATCACTGAGCTCGGCCTCCATTGTTGTGAAGGGCAGGTTGCGCAAGAAAAGCCTGCCTGTAGGCTCTTCATCTTCTGCAACACAGGAACCACTGCTATCACTGCTGAGTACCACAGGAACCACTGCTGATCGCCACTGCTGCCACTGCCGAGTACCAGTCCTATCACTGCTGCTACTGCTGAGTACCACTCCTATCTCTGCTGCCACTGCTGAGTACCACTGCCAAGTACTAATGGCTTCTGAACACAGAAATCACTGCGACCACTGCCAATGCCCTCACCAAGGCAATTGCTGCTTGAGCCGGCGGTGGGTATGGCCAGCAAGAGCATGTGTGGTGGCGGCCTGTAGCTGCACTTGCTGCTACATTGTCTCAATGCTTGTCTCAATGCTTGTCTCAATGCACAAGAGTCATTGCATGCTCTGACAAGCCAAGCAGATGCAAAAATTTGCATGCAAACACACCTGCATCGTGTGCAGCATCTGGCATTTGCTCGTCGACATTTCTGGTACTAGCCTTGGTGTGCGAGGCCCGCCTGTCCTGCTGCACTGCATCATCATCTTCTTCACTTCCTTCTGACATGTGCTCAGCAGCTTCTTCCTCTCCTTCATCACCACCATGCTCACCTGAGTCCACACACATGCATGGACTACTGGGGCTCGCGCTGTCATGCAACATGCCTACCAGTCGCGAGTTGCCTAGGGCAATGAGCAGTCACAGCTGATGGACAAACACAGCAAACAGCAGACTGCTTGCGGAGCTTCCATTGCCTAACATGGCATGCATAACATGTGCATTGTTTGCCTGATGTCAACTTTTTGCATTTGTTGTTGTTGCATTGTCTGATCTTACGATACATTGCACAGGGTAGCGAGCAATCCCACATGTCCAACCAGGACTACAGCGCAACCCACAGATGTGTGTATCAAGTAAGGCTGCTGCCTGTTCGGTGAGACTACTATAAATTGAAAAGTGGGTACCAATGCAGCAGCTGGTGATGAAGGCACCATGGCCTAAAGGTGTGAGGCAAGTCTGACAGCAACATGCAGTGTACTTTGCAGCAGATGCGGACTTTGGCAAATCACTGGGCAGAAGCAAGACACATAGTCAAAGGGGCTGTCAGTGGCTTCCTTACCTGGACCAGTGTCTGTCAGTGAGGATGTCTCTGAATCAGCTTTGTCATCAGCTTCTGCTTGACCAATGCCAGGTTTCATCCTGCTTTTTAGGTAGTCCAAATCAGACACCCCTTCATCCAACACCGCCGCATCTCTAGCAGTGTCTACTTCATCAGCTAGGTTCGAGTCATCGTTGTCTGTGTCTGATTCTGAAGCCGGGTGTGCATCTGAGTCCCTGCTAGGCAGCTCTTGATAGTCCTCCTCGTCATCACTACTTCTGGCTGCTACATTTGATATGGCATTATGCTTGGTCTGCAGCGTGACAAGTGGCACATTCAGTTGCTCTAGTCAGGGTTTTTCTGTAGAGACAGCAGCTTGCAAGTAGCAGTGCAACTGTAAGCACTGACCAAAATAATGCAAGCATTGACAAAAGGAGATTGCATCTCACTCCTAACCACCAGGTCAAATCCTATGATCTGTGGTCAGCCAGGCAAGCATATGTACGTTTACATAACTGCATATCTGATCTGTATATCTATGTTTGTCCACATTGATAACATGCGCTCAACAGAAGACCCAAATTGACATGCAATGCATACAAGCGTATGCATGAGCAGCTTGTGCTGCCAGTGTCTGGGCAACATGCTGACCTTGTGGACAGACGGCTGCCTTGCTGCAGGTTGGACAACGCCGCCTTTGACAGCAGGTTGGACAAGAGTGACGTCATCATTGGACCAGATGGTGCCAGCCCGGCGAGGTTGCATCAGCTGCAGGAACTCTGCCAGCTGAGGATCATCTGCACAGCACAGCACCACCGTTTTCAGGAGAAGAGGATGAGACACCACATTGCGCTGTGCCAGGAGGAGGAACTGATCAGCTTGAAACATAAAGGGGATGGAGCTTTGGGTGCATCAGTCAGTCGAAACTAATGTCTGCAGAGGGAATCTCAAGACTGGAGAGAAAAACTTGCCAAGACAACAGCGTTCTTACATAACCAATGACATCAAGCCTGGACATCTGCTACACAATGAGCACAGTGACAGGTACAGGCGGCGCGGAACTGTCAATGATGCAAGAGAGGTTCATGCTCTCACCTTCTTCTTCATGTACAGGCTTCTTTGACTTCTTGCTGAGCTTAGAACTATCTTGACTTACAGGGTTCTGCTTTGTCTCAAGCTTCTTATGAGCGCTGCTCCCTACACACATACATACAAGCAACATCAAAGACCATGCATGCTGGCCAGCAACTTCAACCTGCAAATGCTGTGAGCTGCAGTCAAGCAGCATGATGTGCTTTTGGACGGCATCAACAGGTGCCTTACCTTCTGAGTATCTGCTCCATGGTCTAGCTATCTGTTGGCTCCCAAATTTTTCTGCAACCTGCAGCATAAGCAGCAGGTAAGACTGTCTGGCAAGGTAAAGGCGCCAGGCTGCAGGTGCTAAAAGGATGCCATGAGCTCTTTGCTATTGATATACCTCTACAGATATCCTGCTGGTGTCAATGAAGGTTCTGTTGAAATACTTGAGAGCACCTGCTGCCTCTTCAGCTGACCTAAATCCCACAAAACCGAACTGCCTGGACGCACCATCCCTACAGGCCAAACGTCGTTCAGATCTAAGCTATTGCCTGTGCATGATCAGTGCGATGCGGTGTTGTACAATCCGCACTTTGATCGGACAACTTTGGCGTCTGTGACCTCTCCCTTGGCAGAGAAGTGCTCACGAAGCCTGGCTTCACTAACATACTTCGGCAAGCCCTTGACGCAGAGTCTGCTTGCCATCAATGAAGTCTACTGACGCAATACTACTCCGAAAGGTGAACGATCCACACATGCACACCTGTACACAAGTGGCAGCTGTAATGCAGACGTTCCGATCAGTGTACGGGCCGCCGAACACCGAAAGCTTCGGCTGCCGAAAGGCGCCGAAAGGCTTTCGGCCCGACCGAGACCAGAGGGCCCCTGTACCGATTAACCGAAACATGTTGGGCCGCCCCCGTCACTGCGTAGATATGGTTCGTCACGAACAATAGATAGGAAGTAAAGAGTGTAATAATGCAACTTTGTTAAATCAGCAACAGCCATGGTTCACAATGTGTCATGAGCTAAGCTAACCTGGCCATGAATAATGGCGGTATGAACCAAATGTGACGTAACATGCCATCATTTGGCCCTAACACC